>Ga0068859_100002448_pt1 | contig 18902 bp, 12 predicted proteins | sample KBSSwiS22_FD_66585 | JGI IMG/M metagenome (GOLD analysis project Ga0068859, IMG submission 66585) | Switchgrass rhizosphere microbial communities from Kellogg Biological Station, Michigan, USA - KBS Switchgrass S2-2 | ecosystem: Host-associated > Plants > Roots > Rhizosphere > Soil ...
GTGCCGTCGCCAGATCCGTCAGCGATCGCACTGGCGGAAACCGGAACAGTCCGCCGTTTGCGGGCACCCACCACTGTTGCATTCGATCCTGAAGAAACAGTTGATTCCAACCCCAACTGGGAACGACATTAGCCGGCAGATTGACGCGAATGTTTTCGAAGCTGCGTCCGTTGAAACGATGAATGTGAAAAGACGGATCCTTTATCGAGCTGGTGACTACAAAAAGCTCTCCGGAGCGATCTTCGCCTATTGAAATGATCCGGGAGACTTCGAGGCCGTCGGCTTCCGAGTAAGACGTAAAGCCGCGGCGCGTGATTTTCATCGCGCCGCCACTCTCACTGCCAGCCCAGAGATTTCCATCCCGGTCCTCTGCAATCGACGTGATGCCGGCGTCGCTCATGCCATGTTCGCGAGTGTAATTAATGAAGTGTCCACCATCTGATAACTGATCGGGAGAAAACTCGGAAAGACCGACGGTCGTGGCAAGCCACAGCCCGCCGCTCGAAGTGCGAAACAATGCAGTGATGCCTTCGCCCAACATTCCATCTTTCTTTGTGTAAAGACGCTCGACGATCGACCTGCCTTGCTGAACGTTTGCCACGAGACGACAGAGTCCGAGTCCGGTGGCTACCCAGAGAGTTCCGTCAGGATCTTTCAAAATGTCGCGCACGTGCGGATGAGGTAGACCATCTTTGACACCGAACCGTTCGACTCTGCCGTCACTGAAACGACGGAATAACCCCTGCTCAGCGCCGATCCATAAAACTCCCGGCGACGCTTCGATAATGGTGGTGAGGTCTAAACCTTCATCCGGCTTCTCGCCGAGACTGACGTACTCAAGCTGCCAGTCGTTGCCTGTTTGACGCAGCACGTGTAAGCCATTGCCGGTGCTGATCCAGATAGTTCCCGTCGAGTCTTCATATAGATCTGTGATCAGTTCGGCATCAGGACGTCCTTTGGGAACATAAGCTTTGAATTTCGAGTCGGGAGTGGTGGCAATTGGATTGAAGTGTGCGACACCGGCGGCGGTTGCTACCCAGTAATCGCCGCTGTGGGTGATGAGCAGGTCAAAAACCTGTCGATGCGGTAAGCCGTGCGCGACGCTGTAGTTTACGAACTCATAACCATCGAAGCGCGAGAGCCCGTCGTAAGTACAGAACCAGAGATAGCCGCGCGGGTCGGAAACGATCTTGTAAACGCGATCGCGCGCGAGGCCATCGGCGGTGGTGTAGGTGCGAATGGGAAGTTGTTCGGCGCCGCTTCGCGCAGACGAAACGAGAGCCAGTATGGCGATGGAAATCGCTCGCTTCACGGCGCGTATGATAGCACTCTGCGTATCTCTGCGTTCCTCTGCGGCCCTCTGCGATCTCTGCGTTGAAATACAGTGTTAACGCAGAGGTCGCAGAGGGCCGCAGAGATACGCAGAGGAAAGCTCTACAAGCCTGTCGGGATAAGTTATTCTCTTGCGCATTATGAGAAATCTACCCGCTACCCTCTTGAGTGTTGTTGCAGCAATGCTGCTCGTCTCAATTAACGCCACGGCTCAGCAGGCAAACACTGCCGCCACCACGTCCGCCATCAAGAACGTTCAAGTAACGTCGTCAGCGAAAGAAGCCGAAGTTGGCCAACAGGTGAAACTCACGGTTGTCGCGACCGATGCTTCGGGCAATGCGATTAACGAAAAGCCCTCAACTTTCTTCGCCGGACCGTTCGACGTTGCTGCCGTGGACGATGATGGTAACGTGAAACTCTTCGGCATTGGTGAGGTCACTGTCGGCGCGATTGTCGGCGGGAAAGCGGGCTTTACGACGTTTATAGTCAAGCCGCCGAGCATCAAGACCGTTGAGCTCAGTTCGATCAAGAGCCCACTCGTTGCCGGCGGCAGCGTACAAATCGACGCAGTCACGCGCATCGTTGGTGGCAGTCCGCGCACGGGTGTTCCGATCAATTGGACCTCCGATAATCCGCAGGTGGCAACGGTCGCCGCCGGCGGCGTTGTCACTGGAGTTGGACCAGGCAAAGCCACGATTACGGCCACAGCCGGTTCAGGTATAGCAACAACCACCGTGACGGTCGTGCAGAACAGTCTGCGTAATCTCTCGGTCACAGGCGGCGCGACAACTGCACGCACCGGTGACGTGATTCATTTCAAAGCGCAGGGAGATCCTGCAGGTGACTTCACCACTCGCTGGTCCGTCAGTGGCACCGGCGCCACGATCGATTCAGACGGATCTCTCGTTGCCGAACTACCCGGAACGTACATCGTTACTGCAACGAGTGGAAAGCTTTCTTCAACTTCTTCAGTCGTTGTCACACCGCGCAATCTCGAACGAGAAGTGGAGGTCGTTGGTCGCGCGCCGTTCAAAGAGTTTCAGGGCGCGGAACAGTGGATCATGGGCAACTATGCGTACTACTCCACGATCTCGGATAAATTTCTTGTTTATGACATCTCGGATCCGGCACATCCCAAACTGACTGACACGATCAAAGTTGATGCGCGTCTCGTCAATGACATCATGACGACCGCCGACGGCAAGATCCTCGTGATCTCACGTGAAGGCGCGTCGAACCGGAAAAATGGAATCGCTTTCTATGACACTTCCGATCCGGCTCATCCGAAGTTGATCTCTGAATACACAGCGACGGTGACGGGCGGCGTTCACAGTGCTTTCGTTCACGATCACTACGTTTATCTGACCGACGACGCTACCGGCTCGATGCGTGTGATCGATTTCGCGGACGTTAAGAACCCGAAGGAAGTCGCGCGCTGGCAAAGTGATAATCCGTTTGCCGGAACGATTCGCACGAAAGAAGGCGAACAGGTTGCTGGTCGTTATCTTCACGATCTACAGGTCAAGGACGGTCTGGCGTATCTCGCCTACTGGCACGATGGCTTGATCATTCTCGACGTTGGCGCTGGATTGAAGGGCGGCAGTCCGGAGAATCCGAAGCTCGTCAGCCAGTTGCGTTTCAATCACCATGAGATGTACGGCGACGGCTGGCTTGCGGGAACGCATTCGGTCTATCGCTATAAGAACTACGTCTTTATTGGCGACGAGGTCTTCCCTTCCTTCTTCGATCTACAGTCAAAGAAGCGGGTTCCAGTGCGCGGTATTGTTCATGTTGTTGACGTTTCGGATATCAACAATCCGCGCAAAGTGGCGGAGTATCCGGTGCCGGAAGGCGGTGCGCACAACATGTGGGTCGAGGACGATGTGATGTACGTTGGTTATTACAGCGGCGGCGGGCGCATCGTCGATGTCTCTGGTGAACTGCGTGGCGATCTTTATGGGCAGGGTCGCGAGATTGCACGAGTCTGGACCGGCGATCCCGATGGCTTTCGTCCAAACCTGCCGCTCACCTGGGGCGCGCAGCCGCACAAAGGGTTGATCTACTTTAACGACATCAACTCCGGGCTTTGGATTGTGAAGCTGGGTGAGAAGATCGAGAAGGGATCGACGACATCACCGGGAGAACGGTAGGCCACAAAGAAGCACAAAACAGAATCAAAGTTTTTGTGTTCTTGTGCCTTTTTGTGGCTACTTATAGAAATCAATCCCGGCCGCGCCCGGTGCGACATCAAGTGTCGCTACCGTCTTCAACGCGGCGAGATCGATCACTTCAACCGTTCCGGGTTCTGATCCGACACCTTCGACGGTTATGAACGCGTAACGATCGTCCGGCGAGACGACCACGCCGTGCAGCACTCTGCGCTTCGTAGGTACTCGCGCCAGTTCCCTGCCGCTCTTCAGATCATAAATCGAGACTGACTGGTCACGTTTGTTCGTCGCAATCAAACGCTGACCATCGTGTGTGATATCGAGATTGTAGACACCCGCACGCGCGGGGATGCGGCGGACGAGTTGCCAGGTGTTGGCGTTAACCTCAACGATCTCACTTGATGCATTGCACGCGACAAAAACCGAAGCGCCGTCAATCGAGGGTTCGGCCCACGTCGGTGAGCAAGAAACATCTCCGGGCTTTGGGGCTTCAGAACCATGACCACCATGCATCGAGTGCATTGACACACTCGTCACTTCTTTCTTCGGTGGTCCACCAAATCCCTTCTCCCCGCCTTTGGTGACGATGAAGTGACGCGCGGCCTTCAACGTGCGCGTGTCGATCTCGACCAGCATGTCGTCCATCATGCAGGCGGAATACTGTTTTGTTCCCTGCGCATTCAAACGCGAACCATGCGGCATCGTGCACGTGGGTATACGCGCGACTTCGGTCATCGTTTGTGTCGAAACAACTGAGACCGACGAGGAGACCATGTCGCCGTGCAGGTTGAAGTTGACTACGAAGAGAAAGTTACCGTCCGGCGTGATATCCATCGTGGCCGGGAAATAACCGAGCGTGGCCTTCCCCAGCAGCGCGTCGTTTTTGGTGGAGTACTTCCAAACCGTTCCGAACGGCCGCCCATGCGCGATCGACACGAAATAGAATTGCCTATCTGGAGATACCACGATCCCGTGAGGACCATCAATATCGATCGGCATGTCGCCCGTACCGATCTCGTGATCGACGCGAATCCCATCAGGGCCAAAACGACCGAGCGCAATCTTATCCGCTGCCTCCGAGAGGACGTAAAAAGAGTATTCCTTATCAGGTTTTGTTTGTGCCTGCAGTGATGTGGAAAACAAGACTAGCAGTAGTGCGGAGAATAGAACCTTCATCGGGGATAAAGTCTATCAACAAAAGGCATATAAAGCACAAAATGCTCATTAATGGGTTTGTATTTGTGCCTTATGTGCCTTTTTGTGGCTACAGTTTTCCAACGACTTCGTCGAGCACGGAGTCCCAGCGAGTGTTCAAAAATTGCTGAACTACTATAAATGGCACGACAATGATCAATGGTAATACAAGTACGAATGCGAAGTGCTCCCAGAACGGTATGCCTTGTCGATAGGAGCCGTTGAGTAACGGAATGCCGAGCGTGGTGGCGTAATAAATGCCGAGCGGAAAGAGCAGTGCGGTGCGCGGTTTGGCGGCTTCCATTCGCTCGCTCAACATGAACAGCAACAACAAAAATCCGAAATAGACGAGGATGCCTTCGAGCCGGTGTAGTTGATTGCCACTCAATCCACTAACCTCGATTGAGCGGCGCTGTATCTCGAGCGCTGCACAGATGCGGATCGTGTTCGCGATCAGCGTCGCTACATACGCAAGCGCTGCGTTCAACGGAAGAAAAGTCCAACTAACCTCCTGCAACCGGTCACGCCACAAACGTCTTAGACTCAGCATCAGAAACGCCGTGATCAGAAAGTTAACTCCGGCACACGGCACAGCGATCACAAACCTGTGATCGCTGCTCATGTAACCGGCGTACGACTCAAACGCGAACGACCTGCCGCTCAGCAATTCCACCAACGCCGTCGTCGGCGCCAGTATCCACCGCAACTCGTCGGCCGTCGCGTTCGAGTAATAAAACTTGAGCGCCAGAGCGCACAGCAGCACTAACGCCAACTGTGCGCCCCAGATTAGCCTCCGACGATTCATACAAACCACCGCTTCCGTCGCAGGATCATGATCGTGGCCAGCAGCAACGAGCCCACTACCAACCACACCAACTCCGGTTCGCTTCCGACTTCCGCACCACCGACAGCCAATTCGCTTACGTGCATCGGCAACGGCTGCGGCTGGTTCACGTCTTCCGCCGAACCGGTCGGATTTGTCACCACTTCGCGCACGGCGATGAACGAAGTGAATTGCGTCAACAGGTTGTACTTCAACCCGAGCGCGGTTATCTGTTTCGCATCGTCTTCCGAAACATCCGAAGAGCCATAGTCAGACAACTCGGCGATTCGCGAACGCGCCCACAAATAACGCAGCGCACTGTTGCCTTCGTCGAGTTGGCCATTAGCCACGTCGAAGCGGCTAACGAAATCACCCTGGCCGGTCTTGCCAGTGAGTTCGATAGTGCCAGCGACTGGTCCACGCCACTTACCGAAGAGAACGATCGGGCGCTGCGCAAAGAGATCAGGGAAGTTCATTGGGTTGACGTCGTACGTGTCGAAACCAACTGAACGAACGTGGATGTCAGTCAACACGGGCGTCTGAATGTACTCGCGAAACTTGCTCGCTACAACTCCGGCTTCCGTCTCGTCAGTGACGATAAAGGGCTCGCCCATGCCGGCTTTCGCGACGCCGTCGATGAGATAGCGATTCACGGATCCGCCGATACCAAACGCGAACACGTTGCACCGGTTCAGGTTCGTGCGAATGTGTTCGAATACGCCCTGCTCGCCCGAGATATAACCGTCAGTGACAAGGACTACGCTGCGAGAGATGCCGTCCTGGCGCGGCAGCGCCATCGCTTCTTTGATCGCCGCGAGCAACTCCGTGCCGCCGCCACCGCGTTGTTGTTCAATCAAACCAATCGCGCGTCCGATATTCTGCTGGTTTGCCTGCAACGACTCGGGCGAGAGCACTGCGGCGTCACCAGCGAAGAGAACCACGTTGAACAAGTCAGTCGGCCGCAGGTTTCCGATCAGGTCTTTGAGTAATCGTTTGGACGTGTTTAGTGGAAATCCGTCCATCGAACCGGATACGTCAACGACAAAGATGTACTCTCGCGGCGGGATCGCTTCGGTCGCGACGCGGGCCGGCGGTTGGGCCATGTAGAGAAAGTAGTTCTCATCCGCACCCTGGAACAGCAGCAGACCAGAGGTGATCTGATCGCCGGCCAAACGATAGCGAACTACGAAGTCGCGATTTCCCTGAAATGGATTCGAATCGTCTAGCGTGAAGCGCGCGACACCCTGATTCTGCCACTGCGGCATGATCTGATGCGACGGGCACGCCAGATCGTAAATCGGCACACCGGCGGAGATCCGTGTCGAGATGTGCAACGCACTGGGCGACTGTTGATCCTGATGTAAATAAGGCGTCGCGACAAACTTGTCGTCTCTCTTCTTCTTGTCGTCTGGTGGCGAGGCGTAGCGTGGTCCAACAACAGTAGGAAACACGAGTTCGTAAACGTTATCAGTCGGGATCAGAAGCTCAGTGTAGTTGAGTGTGATCTCAACCTGTTCCTGCGGCATGATGTTGGCCAAACTCATTGAAAAGACGTTCGGCCGCTCCTGCTCGAGCAGTGATGCGCTCTTCCCTTCTTCTTTGGCTTTATCGAAGTCCTGTTTAGCCTGCTCGCGTTCCTTGATCTTCGCGACGATGATCTCGTTACCGATCTGCATGCGCATCGCGTAAACAGCGGCGCGCGTCGACGCCGGAAACACGTACGAAGCATTAATCGGACGCGAACCTTCGTTACGATAAATCTGCCGGACTTTGACGTCGGCAATCACACCTGAAACTGAAATGTCGACCTGCGTGTCTTTGAGTGGCAGTTGATCGACAGTGGGGTCTCCTTTAACTACGAAATAGGGCGCCAGCGTTTTGTCATCCTCCTGGTGCTGGGCGTAACCAGATTTGAAAACGATCGCAACTGCGATCAAAGCAAAACACAGATTGCGCAAATTGAATTGCATACGGTCCTCTCCGCCTTAAGGCGACTGCAAATTCGGGCTCCGATTGCCCCTACTTAAAACGCGCAGATCGTATGGAAGGAAGGCTTTGAAACTAACGATACGGACCACAGGATGGCACCGTACCGGCCACAGTCGCGGGGTGGGGATGGCCGGATTTTGGCCGCAAAAAGGCACAAACAGCACACGTGATCTGCTAAGGTATTTATGTTTTATGTGCTTCTTTGTGGCCTGATAATGAAAGAGTCGCCGGTCAAGATTGATGTTCTGCTCGAGCCTTTGTTGGCTGAAAGCAGCCCTGACCAGGCCGACGAACTCCTTTCGCAATTGATTACGGTCCATGCCGAGCCGGTAATCAAAACCGTCATTCGCTACAAACTCCGCTTCAGCACCAATCGTGAAACGCAACGCGCGGAAGCCGATGACATTCAACAGGAAGTCGTGCTGCAACTGCTGGCCCAGTTGCAACGCTTTCGCAAAATTCCCGAGAGTCATCCGATTACCGACCTGCGTGGCATGACGGCAGTCATCGCGCATCGGACCTGTGCTCGCTGGCTGCGGCGCCAGTTTCCCGAACGACACGCGCTCAAGAATCGTCTTCACTATTTACTGACACGCCAGCGTGGCTTTGCGCTCTGGCATGACTCGGATGGAAAACTCGTCGCTGGTTTTGCAGTCTGGCAGCAGCAACAAAAGAACTTGACGCATAACCTCTCGGGTATCGAAAAGTTGGCCAAACGCGAGGCACTCGCCGAAACCGTCGCGGCGATCTTCAACCATTTGAACGCGCCCGTTGACTTCGACGAACTGGTCAGCGGTGTCGCCGCAATCCAGGGAATCAGCGATCAACCGGTCGAGTCGCTCACGGACGATGAAGACGCGGTGCACGAACCCACGGCGCCCGAACCCGATCAAGCGTGGCGCACCGAGAAGCGCATGTTTCTCCAGCGATTGTGGGAAGAGTTGCAACAACTGCCGCGGAACCAGCGTGCCGCGTTGTTGCTCAATCTTAAAGACGCGAGTGGATTCAGCAGCATCACACTCTTCCCGGCGACCGGCATCGCCACGGTGCGCCAGCTCGCCGCGACTTTGGAAATCAGCGCCGAAGACTTCGCGGCAGTGTGGAACGACCTGCCGATAGAAGACGCGCGCATCGCGGAGTTGCTCGGGTTAACGCGCCAACAGGTCATAAACGCCCGAAAATCCGGCCGCGAACGACTCGCTCGCCGACTGAAGGGGTTTATTTGAAGCCTGAAAGGATTTATTTAAGGCGATGGTAATACGCAACAATTTTCGCCAACTTATGCATTTGAAGCCCGCCGGATTCCCGGCTAAGGATCAGACTAAATTCAGTGGAACACCTGACTTCAAAACAAGTTGAGGGTTACTCCCGCCGCCGATTGCCCGCCGCGGAACTGCTGGCCGTGAGCGATCACCTGGGCGAATGCGGCGACTGCCGGTTGCGTGTGGAAAGCGCATTGAACAACGACGCGGCATTCTTCGCGCTGCATGACGAAGCGCTTAGTGAAAACGGGAGCGCCGGGCATCTTACTGCTGAGCAGACTGCCGGCTACGTTGACCAGCATCTCTCTGGCGAAGCGCTTCAGTTTGTCAACGATCATCTGGCCGGTTGCGAGCACTGCGTGCTTGCGGTTGCAGACTTGCGCGCGTTTCGAAATGAGATCGCGCCGTCACTCGATCGTGAGTATGGTCCAACAACGGCGCCCGCTGTCGTTAAGGCCGGATGGCGTGAGAAGTTTGTGTCGTTATTTAAAGTGGCGCCGGCGCCTGCGTTTGGTGGAGCGGCGCTGGCGATGCTCTTGCTCGCCGCGATTGCGTGGATCATCTGGCGGATGCCGAAGGAATCTCATCAAGAAGTCGTCGTCGCGCCAACTCCCGTTTCGCAACCGGCGCCCTCAGTTGAACCTTCGCTACCGTCTCAGCCTGCGCCGGCAGTGGTGGCGCAGTTGAACGATGGCGGTAGCGTGTTGAGTTTGGACGGGGAAGGCAAACTCTCTGGCGCGGATAACTTGCCGCCAGCTTATCAGAGTCTGTTGAAGAAGGCTTTGACTTCGCAGAGGATCGAACGATCGTCGCAGCTTCAGGGATTGACACGGCAGTCGAGCACGTTGATGGGTTCGGATAACAAGGTGCGCGAGTTTTCGGTTGTCGAGCCGGTGGGAAGTGTGGTGCTGAGTAATCAGCCGGCGTTTCGCTGGTCCACTTTGGAAGGTGCGACGGGTTATGTGGTTGAAGTTTACGACGATCAGTTCAAGCTCGTCGCATCGAGTCCAGAACTCACGAATCGCTCATGGACCGTGTCGCAATCACTTGCGCGTGGGAAGGTTTATTCGTGGCAGGTGAAGGCGATCAAAGACGGGCAGGAAGTCACTTCACCGCGTCCGCCCGCGCCGCAGGCGAAGTTTCGCGTGCTCGATCAGGCGAAGGCGAATGAGATCGCGAAGGCGAAGCGTACCTATGCATCGTCGCACTTAACGCTCGGTTTGCTGTATGCGGATGCGGGTTTGTTGAGAGAAGCCGAACACGAATTTCGCTCGCTGCGCCTCGCTAACCCGAATTCGGAAATCGCGCGCAACCTCTTGCGCCAGATCCAAAGTCTACGGCATTAGGCTCTGCGGCAGAGAATCAGCGACCATCACCGACGAGCACAAAGCCGCCCCAGTAAAACGGATGGCTTGTCTCCGGATTCTTCATCACCTTCAACGCCGCTTGCCGCAGCGCTTCGCTCTTGCGCACTTTCGCTGGAGACAGCAGTCCGCGGTGGAAGTTCACCATCAGGTCGCGCGTACCCGCTGACTCGACTTTCCACTGGCTCACGACAATCGACGGGACACCCGCGATGAACATGGCCCATGAGAAACCAACCACGCCCTCGCCCGCCCCGATGCGTCCGCGCGCGGTTTCACACGCCGACAGTACCGCAAGATCCGCGTGTAAATTCAGTTGCATCAGTTCCCACGCTTCCAACAACCCATCTTCGGCGACGCTACCTTCAGCAAGCGCGAGGTGCGAGTACATCGGCGACGCGTTGTTCAGCATGCCGTGCGTGGCGAAGTGAAGTATCTTCGCGCTACTCGCCTCACTCTTAACACGATCCTCGCGCGCCTCAGCACCAACGTAAACTTTGCTGCGCGCGACACCATACAACCGTCCCAAAGCTTTGACTTCCTGTTCCGCCTCGGGCAACGGATCGAGTTTGCCGTCGCGCAACGTGAGCGCCGCGCGCTTCAGCGTCTCCGTGCCCAGCACCGGATTGCCCAGCGCCAGCAGCGTCGCAGGTGAAGCGTGCGCAGCCTCGACCTGTCTGCGCTTCGTCATCTCACGCAAGACAGTCAACGACGGCGCATAAGAAATCGCAGCATCCTCGATTACAAACCGGTTCGAACTGTTGAGCAGCGTTTGAAACGGCAGGTCCCACAACGTGTTATCGGGAGCGATGATCAGATTTGTTTTTCCGGCGAGTTCAGCCGCGGCTGGTTTGATCAGCAGTTCATAAAGTTTGGACGCCGAGGTCCTGAACCCGAGATCGCGCGACGCGAGTTGCTGACGAAAAGCCTCAGTCTGCTTCGCCAGCGCCTCTCGCTTGATCGGCAAGGTATAAACGCGAACGTCGGCTTCTTTCGCTCCTTTCGTAACGATAAACAGGTACGTCTTATCATCGCCGACAACATACTCGAGCAGCGCGCTCGAAGCGTCCGGTAACAGCGTCGCCAACTCATCCGTCTTAATGATCGGCGCCTCGCCACGTTGCACCTTCAGCTTCGGATGCGCAACGTTGAGACGAGTCTCAAAATCTTCGTACTCCAAACGCGCCTTCTCGACTGCAGTCTTCAGCTCAGTCACGTGCTTCACGTCCGGCTTATCCTTGCGCACTTCCGTCGTGAATTGTGAATTGAGCGAAACGAGTCGCAGCCGCAGTTCTTCCTCGGCCTGTTGCTCTTCTTTGGACCACGACTTCCGCAGGTCCGTGCGACCACTCTGCAACGCATCGAGCAGTACGCGTGACTTCGACTGCTCCGCAAACGTCAATGCTTCGGTAACTTTCTGTTGCGACACGAGCAGATCGACCATGTCGTACCACGGCGACAACCTGCCTTCGAGGAAACTCATTTGCTGTTGTTCACTACCGGCAACTTCACGGCGCAGGGTTTCAAGAGTATTGATTGCGGTGAGAAAAGCAGTGCGTGCTTCCTCCGGTTGGCCCAATGCAACCAGCGCGCGTCCCATTTGGTCCTGCGCGGTCCAGATCTCTTCGCGACTGTAAAGATCGTCAGCGAGTTTCGCTGAGCGCCGGCTTACTTCGAGCATCTCGGCATACTTACCCTGTGCTTCATACAGGCGCGCGAGATTGTTCAGTGACAACATCGCCGCGCCTCGATCTTTGCCCTGCTCGCGTAATTGAAGGCTTTTCTGTAACGGCTCGAGCGCTTCGTCGAGGTGTCCCTGCAAACGATAGGTGTCACCGATGTTGTTAAGAGCACGGGCCATGCCGGGGGTAGCCTTCAACGCCTCGTAATTTGCAAATGCCTTCCGAAAATACTCGAGGCCCTCTTCGTATTGTCCCTGGGATTTGTAGATAACACCGATGTTGTTTTGTAGATTCGCGATGCCAAACTTGTCGTCAATCTCGACGAGGATGTCGAGACTCTTTTGCGAGTACGCCAGCGCCTGTTCGAGACGACCTTGTCTTCGATAAACCAAACCGATGTTCTGATATTTATAGGCGAGACTGCGTCGATCCACTGACTCACCCATTTCCTGGATCACGGCGAGACTCTTGTTCAGGTAGACGAGTGCTTCGCCATAACGACCCTGCGCGAGATAGCGTGTGCCGATGTTATTCAGCGCCATGTTTAGAGTGCTTTTATCACCGATCTCTTCGCTGAGGGCGCGTGCCTTGTGATAGTAGTCAAGACCAACTTCGTAGTGGCCCAGCGACGTATGGGCCAGACCAAGACTGTTAAAACTCAACGCCGTGAGTTTTTTGTCGCCGGTCTCCTGTGCTAACGCGAGACTCTTTTCGTAATACTCAATAGCTAAATCATGCCGCCGCTCGGTGTCGTAGGCATAACCCAGCGAGTGGAGCGCGCGCGCCTGGCCCTTCTTGTCAGCAGTTTCTTCAAAGATGTTGAGACATCGCTTCAGGTAAGTCTCTGCTTCCTTCGGCGGATTGCGGCGTCCGTAAATATCGCCAATCTCACACAACGCGTTCGCCACGCGCTTGCGGTCGCCGCTCTTTTCGGCGATGTGCAGCGCGAGATTAGAAATCCGCAGCGCCTCGTTGTAATCGCCTTTTTGAACAATGGGTTCGGCGAGCGCCTTCAACGCCGCCATCAGGGAGTCGTCAATCAGTTCCGGTTTTTGAGCCAGCAACTGATCCTGTTCCGCTTCTGACTTGAGCTTCACGAGCGCCGCGGCGAAGTCTTTTGAAGCTGTTTGCGATTGACCAAGTGCGACAGTGATGAGGCTGAGGCTCAAGATGGGTAAAGTGAGCACCCGGCGGAACGTGATCGGCATACAACGATCCCTCCTTAGCTGTACTGGCTCAAAAAGTTAACGCGCAAAAAAATGCTCGGGAGGGCCAGTAATATCTTCAAAACTTCGGCAACTTCCTTATGTCGGAGGAGATTTTATGTTCAAACGAATCGCAACATTCATTTACGGTGTCATCTGTTACCTGCTCTTTTTAGGCACGTTTCTTTATGCGATCGGCTTCATCGGCAATCTCGTTGTCCCCAAGTCGATCGATTCCGGCCGCACTGGCCCACTGAGTCAGGCGCTCTTGATCGACGCGGCTTTGCTGACACTGTTCGCAGTGCAACACAGCCTGATGGCGCGTCCATGGTTCAAACGCGCGTGGACACGCATGGTTTCAAAGCCGGCCGAGCGCAGCACTTACGTGTTGCTCTCTTCCCTGGCGCTGCTACTTCTGTTCTGGCAATGGCAACCGATCGGTGGCGTGGTGTGGACCGTGGAGCGAACGGGGCTTCAAATGGTTATCTACGGGCTTTACGCCATAGGCTGGCTGCTGGTGCTGAGCAGCACGTTCCTGATCAATCACTTCGATCTGTTTGGACTGAGACAGGTGTTCCTGTTTCTGATCGGACGACCATACACGCAGTTGAAATTCGGGACGCCGATGTTTTACCGGCACATTCGCCATCCACTCTATCTCGGCTGGCTCTTCGCATTCTGGTCCACGCCGACGATGACTGTGGCCCATCTCGTCTTTGCCATCGCCACGACTGCATACATCTTCGTCGCGATCCAGCTCGAAGAGAAAGATCTCGTAAACACCTTTGGCGACGACTACCGTCGTTATAAGAAAAGCGTCCCTATGATCATCCCGATCGGGCGTCGAGCCTAACCATAGCCACAATAAGGCGCAAAAAAAGATCAGAAATCATTTTTGCGCCTTATGTGCTTTTTTGTGGCTAGTAATATCTCGCCATGTTAGGCAACTTCATTTGTCGGTATTACAAATTTTGAAGGAGACAATCATGTACCGCACTAAAATCAATCGCGTCATTCAAGTTCTTGCACTTATCGCTCTCGTTACGCTCGGCGTGCAATCCGCGCAAGCATTCGACAACTCAAACGGCCCCGAACTGCCCGCGCAGTGTGGCAGCATTCAGGTCGAGGCAGGAAACAAGCTCGCGTTTCACGCTTACGCCAAGGGCGTGCAGATCTACAAGTGGAACGTCATCACACAAAAGTGGGATCTCTTTGGACCACAAGCCGGACTCTTCGCGGAGGAGAACTACCACGGCGAAATCGGCACCCACTACGTTGGTCCAACCTGGGAAAGCAAGAGCGGCAGCAAAGTCGAAGCTCGTCGTGTGTTAGGCACGGGCTGTACTCCCGATCCAACTGCGATCGCGTGGTTGCTGCTCAAGCAGATTCGCACCGAAGGCAACGGCATCTTCAGTAACGTCACATTCGTTCAACGCGTGAACACAACCGGCGGTCTTCCTCCGACTACTCCGGGCACAGTCGATGGCGAAACCAGCGAATCAGCCTACACCGCGGAATACTACTTCTACCGTGCCGAGAATCCGGCCAGCAACTAAATCATCATTCATGAGGTTCATCGGAGGAATTATGAATTTACTACTACGAATCAAACGCGGCGGACTGACGCTGCTCGCCGGCGTGGCCGCTCTTATGCTCATGCCGGTAGCGCTGGTGGCGCAGGAACGAATCGCCTACGTCGACAACACGTTCGACATCTGGTCCATGAAGACCGACGGCTCTGATCCAAAACAGTTGACCAAGAATACTGCCGGTGATGGAGATCCGTCATTCAGCCCGGATGGCGGCAAGATCGCCTTTGTTTCAAGCCGCGACGGCAACTCGGAAATCTATGTAATGAACGCCGATGGCACAAACCAGAAGCGTTTGACCACCAACACAGTCACTGACCAGGATCCGAGCTGGAGTCCGGATGGAAGCAAAATCCTCTTTGTCTCTTTCCGCGACACCAGCGCCGACGTTTTCATAATGAATGCTGACGGCACGAATCCTGTTAACCTGACGAAATATCCCACCGGCAACGAAACGGAGCCGGTCTTTAGCCCGAACGGCAAGAAGATCGCTTTTCGCGCACTTCGTGACGGCGGCATCAACATCTACATCATGAACGAGGACGGCACAGAACAAACGGCGTTGACCGACGCCAGTGGCATCGACACTGAGCCAGCCTTCAGTCCGGATGGTTCAAAGATCGTTTTTCGTTCAGACCGTGATGCCGGCGACCGGGAGATTTACATCATGGACGTGGATGGTTCCAACGAAGTGAATCTAACGCACACGCCGGGCGTCACTGAACTGGCTCCGGGATTCAGTCCTGACGGCAACAAGATCATCTTTTACGATACGGTGGGCCAGATTCTGGTAATGGATCCTAACGGCGCTAACAGGGATCGCATCGGTACGGTTGAAGGAAACGAACCTTCATGGGGCGCCGAGAACTCGTTGCCAGTGCTGAGCGATGTAACTATCACCCAGCAAGTTGACGAAGGAAGTTTTGCGACTCTGACTTTAAAGATTTCCGACGCAGACGAGAACGACAGTTTTACTCTCGGCGTTCAATGGGATGCGAAGTCAGGTACGCAATTGATCGAAATACCGGCGGGAACGAAGAGCTTTGAATTCATGCACAAGTACACGGACGACAAACCCGACGGCACAGCATCAGACACTTATCCGGTAAAAGTCACTATTGACGATCATCGTTTTGGCAAAGCCTCGGCTGAGACGCAGGTCACGATCAACAACGTCGATCCGACCCTCGTGGGTTTCGCCATCAGTCCGTCGCCAGTTGTTCTCGGTGGCACAGTGAAGCTGAGCGGCACTGTCGAAGATCCGGGTTATATCTCTGACATTGCTGACGAAGCTCTGCGCGTTTCGCTCGACTGGGGTGACGGCTCGACCGAGATCATGGACCTCTTCATGCCTGGTCCAATCAATCCGCCGCAACACAAATACGCGGCGCTCGGCACGTATCACGTCACCGTCAAGGTAACGGATAACGACATGGGTGAGACAGTGCAGATGTTCGACGTTGTAGTTTCACCTCCACCGCCACCCGCGGCGCCGAGTGGTCTTCGCGTCGACTTCGTCGCGGCGGATCGTATTCAGATTGTTTGGACCGACAATTCGAACAACGAAGACGGATTCATCATCGAGAGTTGTCAGCAGCGAGGCTGCAACAACTTCATCGAAGTGGGCCGCGTATTTCCGGACATCCGCCACTTCGTCCACGGCAATCTGTTCAGTAACACGCAGTACTACTATCGCGTACGAGCATTTAATGCTGGAGGCAAGAGTGCTTATACCGATGTAGTGTCAGCAAAGACGCTGCGGAAATAATCCGGGCTTCATCCAAAGCTTCTTTGCGAACCTCTGCGTCCGCTGCGTTAGAATAATTCAACGCCGCGGGCGCAGAGTTGTGTCATTGCCCAATCCGTATAATCGGCGGCTTATTTACTGGTGCGCCTGCTATACGCCGCATACGCCATCTTCTTGCGGCTCATCTTGTCCTTGAGTCGATCCTTCAACGACATCGCAGTGTCCTGCAACGATGCCATCTCTTCCACCATTCCCGGAGCCGAAGCAAAGCCAAGTGCCTGAGTTGCACTCAGGGCGCTGCCGATAACAAACTCCGCACCCGCGTAGTCGCCGCGATCGAGGCGCTTCATTGCCTCGTTTCGCGCCCGCGCGTTCATCAGAAATTGCACGGTCTTGATCACTTCGGGATTCATCTCACTGCGCTCGACCTCTGCGCGCGTTGTAAACTCTACGATATGCGCTTGTTTCAAAACTTCCGCATTCTTCGCGTCCTGCGGCGTAAAGCCAAGACGCAGATCGAGCAAACGCATCTGCGTGCCAACGTCTTCCGATCCAACTCGCAACTGCACCACGATGTCGAGTGGCGAACCGGCCTGCAGATTCGGCAAGCGATAGCGTCCTGTCTCAGTTAAATCGAAGTCATTAAGCAGATCGACAACGCGAACGCCATCAGCAGGAATCAAGGACAGCGAGACTGTGTGCGCAAACTGCGCGACCAGGCCTTCGAGTTCGACCTGAAAGATGCGTTGCATGTCGTCAGGTTCGACGACGTGCCATGCATTACCGCCGCCCGATTGGGCCATCGGCATCAACAAGTCTTCATTGAAGTCAGCGCCGATACCGATCGTCGAGGTGCTGACGCCGCGCTGGTACAAACCCATCGCCTGCGTGACGATCTCGTCTATGTTGGTGATACCGACGTTCGCGAGCCCGTCAGTGATGAGCACGACGCGATTGATCCCTTCGTCGAGCATGCGCTCGCTGACACTCAGACCACCGCGCACCCATGCTTCGTGCAAAGCCGTCGAACCGCGGGCAGTGACACGCGAGATCAAGTCTTTCATCGACTGCTTGTTCGTGACGGGTTCGCTGGGGAAGAGCACCTCGATACGATCGTCAAACGTGACCACGCTGAGACGATCTGTCGGCAGCATCTGGTCTACGCAAAACATCGCCGCTTCTCGCGCGCGGACCATCTTCTCGCCTTCCATCGATCCCGAACGATCGAGTACGAGGCTGAGATTCAGATCGGGCCGGCCTTTCCAGTTGGACCGGCTGCTCGGATCGAGACTCAGCGCCGGCGGTGTAATGCGAATCAGCACATCCACAGTCTGCTCGCGTCCCGCTTCCAGCTTCGGGTGGGTGGTGAAAAACTCTACCTTCGGGTATTCCATAGTCTTTATCTCCTTATCCGCGTAATCTGCGTAATCTGTGGATGGCTTTTTCCAGCAAGCTCTTGGTTCGTGCGCCTGTAGTTGGCGGCGCGTAGTCTGAGCGAATGTGCAGTTCCAACCCTGGTTCGATCTCCACTCTTTGCCACGAGGGTGACTGCCCGGCTACTGCTTGCGGCGGTGGCGGCGGCGCGGCGCTGGTTTCCATAAGTGGCTGACTCGGTGCTGACGCGAGCAGCGTCTCCAGATATCGCTTCGCTTCAGTTTTCCTGCCTGCACCACCGCGCACGCCGAGCATTGTCTCGAGTTCCTGTTCGTTCTTTCCTGCAACGAGCTCTCGAATCTTGCGAATCGGTAAGTGCTCAGCTTGCAACTTCTTCACTGTCAGAAGCTGCAACAGGTTTACGTATCCGAAGACTGAAGCAGTTCCCTGCTTTTCCTCCGGCGTTTGAACGAGTCCCTCGGCCATGTAGTAACGAATCGTCCGCTCGTCGGGAACGCTCGTCACCGTCCCGCGTTCCTGTTCGAGATTCATCTCCGCCAGGATCTGCTCGCTGACCCGCGCAAACTCCGGCAATCCGACGTATTTCCTTCCCTTTTCCCTCAGCACCATCTGCGTCATGAGTGGTACTATACTCTCGACAGTGTTTACTGTCAACAGTAGTTTCAAGCGCGCCAGTCTGTCTTTGAGGAGATCCGAACACAGAGAATTAGCGGTATTGTTTTAGCTTGAAGATACGCCAAAGGCGTTCACTAATTTCAGCCCAGTGGTTCGAGCGTAGAGAGAACCCTGGGTAACGTTAATATAAATAGCCTTTCAACCCTGAAGGGGTTCGCCTCGAGATGAACCCCTTCAGGGTTGGTAGGTACATTTGATAGCTCAAACCCTGGGTTGTCGCTGCGCTCCAACCCAGGGCTGAAGTTAGCCAACGCCTTCGGCGTAGTCGTTGCAATTTCAATCGACGCACTATCGGTAGTTCCCGGCTTGTTTTAATAACAGACCAAAACCTACAATACATATCGAAAGATCAAATGAAATGTCCGTAGTAATTGAAGAACACGAAATCACCTCATTGCCCGTTACGGTAGATCCGGAGATCCTTAGCGGCACGCCGGTTTTCCGTGGTACGCGGGTGCCAGTTGATGCTCTACTCAG
>Ga0068859_100002449_pt1 | contig 18900 bp, 15 predicted proteins | sample KBSSwiS22_FD_66585 | JGI IMG/M metagenome (GOLD analysis project Ga0068859, IMG submission 66585) | Switchgrass rhizosphere microbial communities from Kellogg Biological Station, Michigan, USA - KBS Switchgrass S2-2 | ecosystem: Host-associated > Plants > Roots > Rhizosphere > Soil ...
CGACCCCTGCTTCCCGAGCAAGGTGGGCATTCCGCACGTCCACGATCTTCTGTTCACACAGCACGCCAAACGGCCGTTGACGCACATCTTCTTTCCGATGATCGACCAGTTTCCGACGTTTCTGTATGGCGTGCAGGCCAGCCACGCGTGTCCGACCGTCGTCGCCACGCCCGAGGCCACGCACGCGGCATTCGTCAAGGAGGGCGATCTGTTCGGCGCCGCCGGCGTCATGTTCAAGAAGACGTTCGTGCAGCTGAACAAGCCTGCACTTTGCGCCCGCCAGATGTTCGACGACTGGAAGGACGAGCTTGGGCTGTCGCCGGAGGAGTCGGAGCGCGCCACCGAACAGGGATTACGCGCGCTGCTCGCGTTCGAGACGGCGATGCGCAGGCGGTCGCGCGAGTTGCTCGATACGCTCGAGCGCGAACGGCGGCTTGGGATCGTCGTGCTCGCACGCCCGTACCACAACGACCCGGGGCTCAACCACGAAATCTGCGACGAGCTCCAGAAGCTCGGATACCCGATCTTCTATCAGGACCTGCTGCCGATCGACGATGACCTGCTCGAACGGCTGTTCGGCGATGAAGTGCGCGCCGGCGACATTCCATCGCCGCTGTCAATCGCGGACGTCTGGAAGAACAGCTACTCTGAAAATACGAACCGGAAGATCTGGGCCGCCAAGTTCGCGGCGCGACATCCCAACCTGGTGGCACTCGAGCTCTCGAGCTTCAAGTGCGGCCACGATGCGCCGATCTACTCCCACATAGAGCAAATCGTCGAGCGCGCGGGCACGCCCTACTTCAGCTTCAAGGACATCGACGAGAACAAGCCGACCGGCTCGATCAAGATCCGGATAGAGACGATCGCCTACTTCCTGAAACGTTTCCGCGAATCGTTGCCCGAGGTTGTCCATGACGCACGACACCGACCAGATCATGTTCGAGTGCTACCGCGAGACGACGTACAAACGGCGGTATCGGGTGGTGTTTTTCACTGAACTCGATGAGCACGAACGCGATGCGGAGATCGGTGCCGCCATGGCGGGGGAGCATTTCACGGGTGGTTTCATTCGAGCCAGCGAGATGCCGGCTGCCCGTCAGGTGATCCGCGAGCTGGTCGATCGCCTCAACAGCGGCGAACCGCTGTCACCGCAGGGGTTCGATGAGGCTCTTGCCTCCTACTGCGTCCAGTAAGGCGTCATGAACATCCTTGGCTACGCGGCGCTCAACCACGATCCCGCGATTGCCGTTCTTGCGGGTCCGAAGGTCTTGTGCGCGATCGAGAGCGAGAAGGTCACCCGCCATAAACACGAGGTCAACCTCTTTCCCGAGGAGGCCATGCGGTTTGCGCTCCAGACCGCCGGCCTGCGGCTGGACGATGTCGACGCGATCGCGCTGAACTACGACGCCGGCGTCTGGTCGAACCGGCTCTACCTGCCGCATCTCGGTCAATTGATTCGGGCGCGCAATTTCGACGTCGATATCCTTACGAACGTGGCCGTGCTCGGCGCGAGCCATCAGCGGCGTGTGTTCAAACGGCTGCGCGAATATCGAATTCCCAGAATCGTTCCAGTCCGTCACCACCTCGCCCACCTCGCCAGCACGTATCTGTTCTCGCCGTTCGACGAGTGCGCGGCGGCGATCATCGATGCATCGGGCGAATTGGCCTGCACGTCGCTCTACCACTGCGCCGGCCGCCAGTATCGCGAACTGTACGCGATGAGGCTGCCGAACGACTCGCTCGGCAGCGTCTATATGCTCGCCACTGTGCACCTCGGCTACCGCATGATCGGCGACGAATACAAAGTTATGGGGCTCGCGGCATTCGGCCAGCCCCATGATCGGTTCCGGCAGTTTTTTCTGGATCTCGTCCGCCTCGAGCCCGAAGGGCGCTACCGCGTGAATGGACGCCTCGCAGGCCGAGTGTTCAGCAACGGCTGGAAGTTTCCACGGCACGTCGCCGAGGCGCTCGGCGCACAGCGGCAGCCCGACGGGGAATTCACGCAGGAGCACAAGGATTTCGCGTTCGAGCTGCAGCGGCGTCTCGAAGAAGCGATCGTGCATGTCACGCGGCACCTGCGGGCCATCACTCGTTCGCGGCGTCTCTGCCTGGCCGGCGGTGTGGCGCTGAACAGCGTCGCGAACGGCAAGGTCCTCGAAGAGAGCGGATTTGACGAGCTGTTCATTCAGCCGGCCGCGTCTGACGCCGGCACGGCGCTCGGGGCGGCGGCCTTCTATCATTTCTTCGGCCAAGGTGGTGAACGGCCGGCACCGCTCCGCCACGCGTACCTCGGACCGTCGTATTCGAATGAGTATGTTGCGCACGAACTCGCGCGCTGCAAACAGACGTTCGACACAATCGACGATCCGGCCGGCGTGGCCGCGGAGTTAATCGCGCAGGGACGTGTGATCGGCTGGTTCCAGGGGGCGACGGAATTTGGGCCGCGGGCACTCGGATCGCGCAGTATCCTGGCCGACCCGCGGCGCGCCGGCATGCGACAGGTCGTCAACCGTCTGGTGAAGGAGCGCGAGTCGTATCGGCCGTTCGCTCCGTCGATCCTGGAAGACGCCGCGCCGGAGTTCCTGGAGCGCATCACGCAGTCGCCGTTCATGCTGCTCGTCGGCAAAGTTCGCCCTGACAAGCGCGATGTCATTCCGGCCGTCGTCCACGTTGACGGCACCGCGCGTCCGCACACCGTCAGCCGATCGGCCAACCCCTTGTTCCACGCGCTCATCAGCCGGTTCCGGGATCTGACCGGCGTCCCCGTTGTCCTGAATACCTCGTTCAACGTGGCGGGTGAACCGATCGTGAATTCGCCACTCGACGCGCTCCGTTGCTTTCATGCGAGCGGCCTGGATGCGTTGGTGATCGGGAACTGCATCGTACGAAAAGACGGGTGCGTCGAGCCGCACCGAACACTGGAAACGGCGGATGCGGCGGGGCAGCTGACCACGTAGGACGGCAGGTTGATGAAGAACATTCTGATTTTTGGCGGCAACGGGTTCCTGGGCAAGCACCTGGTGCCTCGGCTTCGCGCGCGGGGGCATAAGGTGCGCGCGCCGCGGAGCCGCGAAATCGATCTCCTGCAACCTGTACCGGCCGACTCTCTCGATCCACCTGAGGTCGTGATACACGCGGCGGCGCTGTACGGCGGCATGCCATTCGACCTGGCGCATCAAGCCAGGATTCTTGCCACCAACACCCAGATGAACCTTCACGCATTCGAGTTTTGCCGCAGCGCCGGTGTGAAGACCCTTGTGACGATTGGCAGCGCGTGCGCGTACCCGGGCCGCGTGGATCATCATCTGCACGAAAACGAATTCATGTACGGGCCGCCGCACGAAACCGTTTCATCTCATGCGTTCACGAAGCTGTGGATGATCGAGGCGCACAAGGCCTATCGTGCATCGTACGGGCTCAACGGCGTGCACATCGTGCCGGCGAATCTGTATGGACCCGGCGACGTGTACCAACTCGATCGCGCCCATGTCGTCGCTGCGCTGATCAAGAAGTTCACCGACGCCGCCGCCACGCGCAGCGACGTGCACCTGATGGGCGATGGATCGCCGGTTCGCGAGCTTTTGTACATCGGCGATCTGGCAGAGCTGATCGTTCGCGCCGTGGAACGCGTCACGCACGAAGATCTTCCGATCAACGCCGGCACAGGTGTCGGTCACACCATTCGGCAGCTCGCGGAGATGATTGCTGAAGCCGTCGGGTTCTCCGGACGGACCATCTGGGACGCATCACAGCCTAATGGGGCGCTATTCAAGGTCCTGGACGTGACGCGCATGCAGCGGATCCTCGGGCCGTTCGAGCCGACCCCGCTGAAAGCGGGGCTTCACAACACGCTCGAGTGGTATCTCGAGCACAAGGTCGAAGCGGACCAGCGCACCTAGCCGGATCCAACCAATGGATGTTTTCGACTACGGCAATCATTTCGTCATCAAGCTGGTGCAGGCGCACTCTCCATCTCGTCCGCTGCAGATCGAGATCCACCCGGGCCTGCACTGCGACTTGTATCGCTGTCCATACTGCTTCGGCCACGGCCAGCAGCAGCTCGCTGGAGAGCTCCTGACAGTCGAGGACATCGCCCGAGCGCTCGACGATCTCGCGGGCATGGATCCCCTCGTTCAAGTCGCCGGCGTGTCGACCGAGCCGCTCACGCATCCCGACGCCGCGCGAATGCTCGCGGAGATCCGCCATCGAAACTTCCGCTTGGGGGTGCACACCAAAGGGTACCGCCTCGACGGGGCATGTGCCGACGCTCTTACCGAAGGCACCAGCGAATGCTTTATCACGCTGTCGGTGGACGCGTCGAACAATGCTGAGTACATCCGGATCCACAACATTGCATCGGATCGCCGGGACGCGCCGGGCCGCGTCCGTGGCGACGAGTACTACGACGTCGTGAAGGCGAACCTGCGGCGCCTGCACGCGTTGAAGGTCGCGAAGAGGGCGCCGTTGGAAATCCGCGTTGCGCTCCTGCTGTTCCAAGAGAACAGCGATATCCGGCGTCTTGCGGCTGCCGCCGACGAGCTTGCCGAACACTGCGATTTGGTGCGGATGGCCGTTCCGCAGGAGCGGAATGACGGTGTGCGCCCCGAGAACTTCCCACATGACCCGGACGCGCTGCTCGCGCGCCTTGCGTCGGAGTTCCGTGGCCATCCGAAGGTTCGCGTGCTGACCGGCACTGCCAACCCGGCCCGTGACGAGTCGTTCAACCGCTGCCGCGCGCAGCGGTTCCAGGTCGTGATTGACAAATGCGGCAACGTCTTTCCGTGTCCCCAGGTCGCGCTCGCCAACTACGCATGGCTTCGCTTTGGAAACATCAAGACGTCGACGCTCGCCGAAATTCTTCGCTCTGAGGAACGGCGGCGTCTGTTCGATCGCGACGTGACGACTGAGATGAGATGCCGCGTGTGCGATCGCCGCGACGAGGCCATCAATGGGCTACTGGGACGTCTCATCGAAGGTGGCCCTTCGGTTCGTCGAACGGCGCCGCTCACCGCTCAGACGGGAAGCTGAACATGCGGCGACACGATCAGCTTGCCAGTGTCCGAACACGCGCGGCCGCCGACGAAGGCTTCGCGCCCGGCTTCACGTTCGCGGCCGGCATAGCCTCCGATCTCACCGCGCGCGCACAACGCCCTCACCGACCCGTACCTGCCCTGGACGGGTTTCCCGCTCTCACGAGAGCGCTCCGGTCGCTGCCGCTGTCGCCGTCTCTTGCGATATCCTCGCGGATGCTCAAGCACAAGCTGATGGTTCGCGGCGCAAAGGACGCGCTGTTGAAGACCGTCATCGAGCGCCTGTGCGCCGACGCGCCGGGAGTCGTGCTGAACCCGTGCTGCGTGTTCGCGCGACACGGGCAGCACATCGCGAGGCGCCTCCCGGCCGCAACAGTCGTGGCAAGCGACATCGTGTCGACGTGGCAGCGGCTGTTCCAGGTGTACTCGACTCTGCGGTTGCGGCGACCGCCGCCGAACTTCCGGTTTGACGTGCAAAGCGTGTACGACATTGAGCCGGCACGTGCGCCGCTCGCGGTCGTGTTCTTTGGTGGTTGCGGCTCGATGACCGACGCCGCTTTCAGGCTCGCCGTCGGGTCGCACGCGCGGTATATCGTCGGCCGCGCGTGCTGCCACGAGAACATCGGCATGAACACGACGGTGACCACGCTGAAGTTCACGCCGTGGAGCATCGGTCACCGTGTAAAAAACCGCATTTACAGGGTCTGTGCCGATCGGCTCGGGCACTACGGGCACCCGACAGCGACAATCGATACGTACCCGCTCAGCCGGACCTTCCGCGCGCTGATCGATTCAGCCGGTATGCGGCGGTGCGCGCAGCACGCGGTCGACTGCCGGCTGTGCCAGACCGTGATCGACCTCGATCGCGCCTCCTTTCTCGAAGAAAGCGGCTATACCCTCCTCGCCTATAACGAAAACATGTTCGTGGCGGCTCGCCAGAACGGAATCCAGGCATGAGCATCACCGTCGAAACATCGGCTCCCATCACCGCTCCACGCCGCGCAGAATGGCTCCGGTTCGTCACCGACTTCCATAACCAGACGGTGTTCGCGCACGTCGGCAACTGGGTTATCACGACGTACGCGTTTCTCGCGGGCGCGGCGTTTCTGGTCGGGTGCACGACGGCGCTCTGGCTCGATGCCATGGCAGGCCACGACGTGGCGCGGGCCGCGCGGCTCCACCTGTTGATCACGATGCCTGCGATCTTCCTCGGCTTGCGGGTCACCACGATCCTGACCGAGCTGCCGGATCTGTGGCGCCGGCCGCTGCAGACAATCGTGCGGCCCGGTTACATGTTGCACGGAGGGATCTTCGGCGGGGCGCTCGGTGTCGCGATCGTGTCGCAGATCACGGGCGTCGGGACGCTCTTTTATTTCGACTGCGCCGTCCTGGCGTTGACGGTGGGGGAGACGATCGCGCGGATCGGCTGCCACGTTTACGGCTGCTGCTGGGGACGGCCCACACGCGGATGCATCGGCATTCGCTACACGAGCCCAGACGCCAGCGTCATCCGCAATCGGCCTGAGCTGCTTGGCGTCAAGTTGCATCCAGCGCAGTTGTATTCGTCGCTGTACTCCTTCGGGCTGTTCATGCTCGTCCTGTGGCTGCTTCCATTCAAGTATTTCGACGGCATGCTCGCGGCCGTCTACTGCATCGTCCACTCCGTCGGCCGATTTGGTTTGGAACGGTTACGGAACGACAATCTCGGCCGGATCGGATTGCGGTGGACGCACACCAACCTGTATTCCGCCGTGCTGTTCATCGGGGGAGTGGCGCTGTTCGCGTTTGGCTCGGCGCTGCCTGACACGCCGATCGACCTGTCGGTCCGCTGGATCACGGTCGTGCGCGATGCTGCGGTTATGCGCTGGGTCGTGGCTTTCGGCTGCTTCTTCTTCTTTGTGTACGGCGTGCACTACAAAAAGGTTGGATCATGGGTGTCGAGCCGCTGAGATCCAGATCCCCGGCGTTCGTCGCTCGATCCAGGGCATTTCCTTTGTTCGAGACGTACCCTTTCCTCGGTACCGTCCTGCCGCGGCAACAGCTGATGACCGCCGACACGCCTGTGCACCGGCTGACGCGGATTGGCGTTTCGAATATCTGGATCAAGCGCGACGATATGACGTCGACTGTCTACGGCGGCTCGAAGGTGCGCAAGCTCGAATTCCAGCTGGGCGCCGCGCTGGCATTGCGCAAACGGTGCATCGTCGCGCTCGGCGCGACGGGTTCGCACTACCTGCTCGCGGCCGCGCTGTTCGCGAACCAGCTCGGTCTGGAATGCGAAGCCGTGGTCGCAAATCAGTTCGAAACTGAGGAGGCCCGAAACAACTTCAAAGTACTGCGGGCGCACGCGACATCGGTCGTCCGCGGCGGACCAGAGTGGCGCGCCGCCATGCGTTTTTTCATCCGTTCGAGAGTGCCCTCAGCCGACACGATGTACCTTTCTCCGGGTGGATCGTGTCCGCTCGGCAACGTTGGACTAGTCAGCGCTGCTTTCGAGCTGCAGCGGCAGATTGCCGATGGCCAGATGCCTCCTCCAGCGGCGATCGTCTGCGCGCTCGGCTCGGGCGGGACGGTTGCCGGGCTGACGGTCGGCGCCTCGCTGGCGGGTCTCGATGCGGAGGTGATCGGCGTGCGGGTCTATCCGTCGCATGCCGGACCGGTGCCGACGATGACGTGCGGGCGAGTGCGGAAGCTGATGCGACGCACGTGGCGGCTGCTGGCTGATGCGGACCCCGGTATTCCCGCGATACGGATCGGCCGTCCGCGCATTGCAGGCGAGTATCTCGGCAACGGTTACGCGCGACCTACTGACGCCGGTCTTCGCGCGCAGCGGTTGCTCGCGGAGACGGAAGGCGTGGCCCTCGACTCCACGTACACCGCAAAGACGTTCGCCGCCGTTCTCGATCTGCGGCGAGCGTTCGGCAGCCGGCCGATTCTCTATTGGCATACGTACGCCGGAGCGGCCGATCCCGCCCTTAGCAATCCAAGGACCGTGCAGTGCGCCATCTGAAGGTCGGCATCGTGGATCTTGTGGCGACCGAGCGGTGCAGCTCGGTGTACGCCCGGATGATGTTTCCGCACTTCGCAAGCATCATGCCGCAGGCCGTCGCCGTGTGGTGCGCCGAGGCCGGCCACCGCGTGACATTCGTGTGCTACACGGGTGAGGGCGATGTGATCGATGCACTGCCGGCGGATCTCGACATTGTGTTCATCTGCGCCTTCACGCACGCAGCGCTGCTCGCGTACGCAGCGAGCGCGTACTACCGCTCGAAGGGCGCGATAACGATTCTCGGGGGGCCGCATGCACGCGCGTATCCGGCGCATGCGCGGCGTTATTTCGACTATGTGCTCGGGCTGACCGACCGTGCGCTGATCGTCGATCTGCTCGGTCACTGTGCGCCAGAACGTCCATTCGGCCGGTATCTCACCTGTGCCGCGCAGCCTCGGGAGCTGCCGAGCCTCCGCGACCGGTGGCCGTACTTGGCGGAACTGCACCGGAGAGCGATCGCGCCGACGGTCGCATTGATCGGCAGCCTCGGCTGTCCGTACACGTGCAGCTTCTGCGTCGACGCGCCGATTCCCTATCAACCGCTCGACTACGACACCATCCGCAACGACCTTCGGTTCCTGCTGACACGGTTCAGACGGCCGCGAGTCGGATGGCACGATCCGAATTTCGGCGTCCGATTCGACGAGTACATGGATGTCATCGAGGAAGCGGTCCCGTCCGGCTCGATCGAATTTGGCGCCGAGACGAGCCTTTCACTCCTATCCGAACCTCGATTGCGGCGCCTCAAGCGCAACGGTTTCAGGGTCATGATCTCGGGCATCGAATCGTGGTACGACCACGGCAACAAGTCGCGAACGGGAACGAAATCGGGCTCGGTGAAAATGCGCGAGCTCGTCGAGCATGCCAGGCTGGTGCTTCGCTACATCCCCTATCTGCAGGCGAACTTCGTCCTCGGGCTGGACACCGATGAAGGCAACGAGCCATTCGAACTGACCAAGCGCTTCATCGACCTCGTGCCAGGTGTGTTTCCCGCAAGCGCGATGCTTACGGCGTACGGCGAGAGCGCACCGTTATCGAGACAGCTCCAGCAAGAAGGTCGCGTGCTCGCAGTCCCTTTCCAATTTCTCACGAGCGGCCACGTCTCAAACGTGAGGCCGAAGCACTATTCGTGGGATCAGTTCTATGCGGCAATTGTCGATTTGCTCGACCATTCGTTTTCGTGGCGATCGATCTACCGTCGCGATCGGGCGACTGCCGGCTTGCTACTGCGCTCGATCCACTTCGCTCGCGCCGTCTCGCTCGAAGGCCGCGGCCGGGCCGGCTATGTCGCCGGACTGCTCGAGCGTCTTCGCGTCGATCAACAGCTGCGGCGGTTTCTCGATGGTGAGACGGGTGCGGTGCCCGGCTGGATGGCCGACCAGATCAAGAACCGTTACGATTCGATGTGGAAATGGATGCCGGCGGATGCGTTGTCGTACGACGCCACCGGAGCCGCCGACCCTGGTGTCGACGCGCGCTCCGACTCGAACCGCGTTATGGTATCCACAGGGCCAACGGGATCGCAATGGCGTTAGCTTCGAGGACCATCATCGATGGGCGTTGACGCCCGACGCGTGCTCGAGCTCATCTCGTCATGGCCCACTGTGCCACTCGGCGCCTGGCCGACGCCAATCGAGCGGCATGCGCATCCCTCACTGGGCGAGCTGCTCGTCAAGCGCGACGATCTGGCGCGCTTCGGACGCAGGGGAGTGAGCGGCGTCAAGGCTCGGAAACTCGAAACCTTTATTGGGTACCTCGTGCGCGAAAAATACGACGAGCTCGTGATGCCGCTGGCCAACATGACGAACCTGGGTCACGACATCGTGCCGCCGCTGAACCGCTGGGGGGTCCGATGTCGTCTGCTGATCGTCAACGATCCGCCGATGCCCGCGGCCATCCGCGAGGTGCTCTTCGAAGATGTGCGCGATCACGCGGAACTGCTCGGCCGAAGCCGGGCGCTTGCTATCGGCCGCCTCGCGGCTGCCGTGGCGACCGCGCGCGTCTCCGGCGGGCGGCCGATCGGCGTCCTTCCGAGCCCCGGGCATCCATCGGCCGTGATTGGCAGCGCAAAGGGATTCGTCGAAATGGTGGAACAGCTGCGCAGCCGTGGCGACGCGCTGCCACGGACGGTGTTCGTCTCTGCCGCTGCCGGCGCGACTGTCGCTGGGTTCGCGCTTGCATCGGCGCTGCTGCGGTCGCGGGGCGTGGCAGACGTGCGGGTGATCGGCGTTCAGGTGACCTCCGATCCGCTGCGTTCCTGGACGCGACTTCTCCTGCGCTGGACGATGAAAATGCTCGGGATGTCCGGCCTGCCGGCATGCGACGTCGAGATCCTGCGGCTTCCGGAGTACGCCCACTTCGTGCGATTTGACGATTCACTCGAAGATCTCTGCGAACGGGTGCACGATCGCTTCGGGTTGCAGATCGATCCGATCTATGGCGGCAAATCGTGGAGCGCAATGGAGCAGCACGCGTCGGCTCTCTGTGGGCACAACGGACCGACGATGTTCTGGCACTGCGGCTACACGCCCGACTGGCGAACGTTCCGGCGTCCATACGAGGAAACGGAGGCGCTGAGCGCGTGCTGACGCTCATCGTCGGGTTCGTCGGAGTCCTCGTGGCGGCCGAACTGCGCGTGCTGTTCTCGATCACTGCGGTGCCGCTGCTCGCGCGGCGCGGTCTGCCGCCATGCCCGGTGCCGCCTCCGGTGTGGCCGCACGTCACCGTTCAGCTTGCTGTCTACCGGGAGCACCGCGTTCTCGCGCGCCTGCTCCAGCGCATCGTCGACATGGAGTACCCGCGGGATGCACTGGCCGTGCAGGTGCTGGACGACTCGCCCGGCGAGGACGCGGCTCGCACGCTCGCGATCGTCAATCAGTTCAGCCACTGCGGAGTCGGTGTCGAGTACCTGAGCCGAGGTACGCGACGCGGCTACAAGGCCGGAGCGTTGAATGCCGGGCTTCAGCACGCGTCAAGCGAGCTGATTGCGTACTTCGATGCCGATTGCGCCCCACGGCCGAATTTCCTGATGAAGACCGTTCCTTACCTGAACGATCCAGCCGTGGCTGCCGTTCAAGCTCGATGGCAGTACACGAACGCCAAGCACTCGCCGCTCACTATCCTGCAGGCCGCAATCTTCGAAGGCCTTTTCTACTTTGAAATTGCGGCTCGAGCCCGGCTTGGCGCGCCCGTCTTCTACATGGGCAGCGCCGCCGTGTGGCGCCGCAAGGCGATGCTCGATCTTGGTGGATGGCAGGAGTCGCCCTTCACAGCCGAAGATCTCGACATGGCCTACCGCGCGGGCAACGCGGGCTGGCATGTCCGATATCAACCGGACGTAGTCGCTGACAGCGAGACAGTCGAGGCCTTCCTGCCGTTCAAGGCGCAGCAGCGGCGGTGGGCGCGGGCGATCACGCGGGTCGCCATCGACAATTGGCGCGGCGTACTGCGGTCGTCGCGCAGTGTTTTCGCCAAACTAATCGAGGCAACGACGCTGCTGCTGCACGTGGCTTCGCCGTTGACTGTCGCGATCGCCCTTGTGAGCGGACTGTATGTGGTCGCCCGCTTTGAAAGGACGTCTCTGTGGGTCGGCACGGAGTGGTTGTTCACCGCCCTCACGCTCGCCTCGCCGTCGGCGTTGTGGCTGTTCGTCGGACAACGTGGATTTCACGACGACTGGAAGGCCCGCGCACGTCTGCTCAGCCGCGCCACGCCTGCCGCGGCCGCGCTGATGTGGAGCTATATCTTCGGCGTGTGGGACGAGCTCAGAGGCGCCGAGCGCGAATTCGTCGTGACGCCAAAAGACGGCGAGGTGCCGGTGCTCGCGGGCAGCCGCTCAAAATGGCTCGCGGATCACTACGCGCAGATCCTCGCCGAGGGTGCATTCGGGATTTTTGCCGTCACCGTGGGAATGCTCGCGGCGGCTCGCGGCTATTACGAGGCGTGCCTGCCGCTGCTGGCGGTCGGCGTTTCGTCTGCAGCCTCGTCGGTCCAATCGTGCTCGGACGCGCTCGAGCGTGCCGCAGCTTTGCGGGCAGGGGCGCAGCCCGTCTCACAGATCTAGCCTGCGATGGCCACCACGATCAATCCTGACGGCCGGCGCCTCGCGATCGTCGTTACGACCATCGGAGACGGCTCGTTTCTGACAGCGTACGCCGAAATCGTGCGCGCGTGGCCATCGCCCGATCGCGTGACGATCTACGTCATCGGCGACTTGAACACGCCGCCGGAGTGCCGCAATGCGTGCGCGCGCATCGCGGCGGAGGGCGTCCGTTGTGAGTACTTCGATGCCGCGCGTCAGAATGCTTTCCTCGCGGCATTTCCGGAGCTGGCCGCAGCCATCCCGTTTCGATCGGACAACCGTCGCAATGTCGGGTATTTGCTCGCCTTTCGCGACCGTGCGGATGTCATTATCAGTATTGACGACGACGCGTACCCCGTCGGTGAGCATGCGTTCCTCGAGCACCACTTGTCGGCGGGCACGCGCCAGCGACTGCCGTCCGCCACGTCCTCGAACGGCTGGTTCAATCTCGGGACGATGCTCGAAACCCAGGATCTGGAGGGGCGCCGGGTGACCGCATACCCGCGGGGCTTTCCATATTGCCGCAGAGGTTCCGATGACAGCCGCGTGGAAACGAGCCCGGGAGCCGAGCCGGACGAGGTGACGGTCGGCATCAATCTTGGACTCTGGCTCGATGATCCCGACGTCGACGCCGTGACGCGTCTGGCACTGCAGCCGCGCGTCAACACGATGGCGACGCCCTCATGTGCTTTGCGCAAGGGCGATCGAACTCCGATCAGCAGCCAGAACGTCGCGATGTGCTGGCACGCCATCCCCGCATCGTATTTCGTCATTCAGGATGTGCCGGTGGGTGGGTGGCCGATTAACAGGTTCGGTGACATTTTCGGCGGCTACTTCGCGCAGATGTGCGCCGAATCGGTGGGCCATGGGGTTCGCATCGGCGAACCCTGCATTCGCCATGCGCGCAATGCCCACAACCTGTTCAAAGACCTGGCTGTAGAACTTCCCGGCTACGTCGCTCTCGACCGGATGGTCCCGATGCTGGAGACCCCCCTCCCACCAACCGCCAGCTACGCCGAGGCCTATCGCATGCTGGCCGATCGCCTTGATGACTGGACCGTCTGCCAGCGCGGCTTTCTGTGGGACGATTCGGCGGCGCGCTTCTTCGCCCAGGTCGCGAAAATCATGCGGCTCTGGGTCGCGGCATGCATCGAGCTCGCCGGCGACGAGAATCAGGTGACGGTAACGATCGCATGAACCGGCGCCTCGAGATCTCCGTATCACTCGCGGTCGTCACGATCGACCAGCTGAGCAAAGCGTTGGTTCGCGCGGCCGTACCCGTGGATACCAGCCGCTCGATCGTTCCTGGCGTTCTGGAACTGACCCACGTGCGCAATACGGGTATTGCGTTCGATATCCTGAACTCTGTCGATTTTGCCTTCAAACCTGTCGTGTTGGCCGCTGTGCCGGCGGTTGCTCTCATCGGAATCGCAATCTATGCGGCGGGGACCGCGCACGATCGGCTCGCCGCCCGCATCGCCCTGGCTCTGATCATCGGTGGCGCGATCGGAAATCTCATCGATCGCGTCACGTTCGGCTCGGTCACCGACTTCGTTCATGTGTACTGGCGGTCTATCGACTTCTGGGTGTTCAACGTGGCGGATTCCGCGATCTCGATCGGTGGGATCGCGCTCCTGTTCAACAGTCTTGTTCAGTAGCGCCCGTACTACTCATACTCGAGCGCCTGCACAAGCGATGCACGAACGGCGGATTCAGCGGGCCATACCGCGGCCAAAAATGCCGCTCCGAGAATGGCCGGGACGAGGGCCATCGCGATCGGCGCCGGAAAGACATAGTCGAAACGCATACCCGTAATGTCGCGTTGAACGATCTCGAGGATGTAATAGAGGTTCAGGGCTCCAAGCAGGCAACCCAACACCAACCCGAGCGTGCCGATGCTGAGCGCCTCCATCCAGATCGTGCGGCGGATCTGTCCCCGGATGGCGCCGACGGCCTGCAGCACACCGAACTCGCGCCGGCGATCCGAGATTGAAACGGTGAGCGTGTTCACGATACCCAGAATCGCCACCAGAACGGCAATAGCTATTTGTACGAAGGTGAGGCCGAACCACTGATTGGTGACCCGGAGGATGTGCGCTTTCAGCTCCGCATTGGTCAGAACGAATACTTGACGTTTACCGGCAAACCGCTCGAGCATTCGGCGCCTCACCTCCAGGACATTGGCGCCGGCGGTGAGGTAAACGCGAAACGCATTCACGGAATCATCCTTCCAGTACTTCCGGAACACGGATCGATCCACGAGGATCGTGCCCTGCTGATCCGAGTAGTCCACCACAATACCCACGATCGGCAAGCGGAGCGTTCCGTATGGCGCGGGAATGTCGACGACGTCACCGGCGTGCAGTCCCTGAAGCTCAGCGAGGTTCTCGGACACGATTACGCCCCGGCCGGCGGCGGTAAGGGGATACATCCTATCGCCGTCCCCCTCGACGGGACTCCGCGGCGACGTTTCAGACAGGGTGACAACATCAGTCGCCACGATCATCACGGGCGTCCGACGGAACACGATGCGGGCATTCCGGACGGGCTGCACGCGCTTCACTCCATTGACCGCGGTGAGCTCCCCTTGCATGGCTTCTGGAAAGCGCAGCGTTTGGATCGCGATGTCCTGTGACGGCATGACGAAGAGGTCGGGGTTGAGCGCACCGTCCATCCACACGACGATCGAGTTGTGACTCGCCAGCGCGATGCCCGCGAACCCGATCACCAACGCGACCGACAGCATGAGCGCGGCCACAGATGCCGACATGCGGCGCGGCGCCTGAATGAGACTGTCTGCGGCAAGCGTCCCCTCGACGGGAAGGAGCCACTTCATCACCGGCCGAATCGCCCGTACGAGCACAAGCGACATGAGCGGGCAGAGGAGCAGTGCCGCTGCAACGCAGAGCACAAACCCGAGATAAAAGACGGCGCGCGACTGGGCTGTCCAGAGACAGAGCAGCGAGACGAGCCCGAACACACCGGCGATCGCGACGCGTGCACGGCTCTCGTCGGCCGACAGCACCTGATATCTACCTTTCTGGAGCGCGTAAATTGGGTCCACGCGCGCGGCCTGCCGCGCCGGAATGAGCGCGGCGACGAGACTCGTCGCCACTCCCAGAGCGACCGCTGTAAACAGCAGCGACGGCGTGTAGGCAATCTCGTTCGCCCGCTCGGCAACACCATAGACATCGGCGATGAACTTGCCGATCGATGTGGCGATCCCCCTGGCGATAAGAAGGCCGAACATCACGCCTCCCGCCGCCCCTATCAGGCCGGCCACTGCGCTTTCGCCGAGAAACAACCAGCGGATCTGGCTCCTGGTGGCGCCGAGGCCGCGCAGAATTCCGATTTCGGCGCGCCGCTCGGCGACTGCAATCGCGAAGGAGTTGTAGATGATGAACATGCCGATGAAGACAGAAAGCACACTCGAAATGCTCATCATCATCGAGTAGGCGGCCGTCATCGCCTCGAACTGCTGTCCACGGCTCGAAGGTGGCTCGACCTGGAAACCAGGCCCGAGCAGCGCCCGCAGCTCCGTCTGTGCCGGCGCGATCGAGCGGTCCAGCGCCACCGCGAGGTCAATCCGATCGAAGCTGCGCCCGCGGCCGAACATTTGTTGAGTCGCGTAGATATCCATGATCCCCAGGTTTCCGCCGAATGCGCTCGCCAATCCGGAGGAACGCATGATCCCGCGAACCACGAACTCCCGCGGCCCGAGCATCGTGCCGAGTCGGATTCGACTGCCGGAGTGAATGTGGTTCCTTTCGGCGAAATCCCTGGTCAGGATGATCGAATCCGGTTGGGCGAGAAACACCAATGGGTCGTCGACGACGGCCTCGTCGCCGGATTCGAGATCGTATTCGCGCAGGCTGCGGTCGCCCGTCATATCGACGCCGAGGATGAGCAGGTTGCCCTCACCGGGGATCCCGGAGTCCACAACCGCCTCTATCACCGGCACCGCGACCCTCACCGATGGCGACGACCGCACGCGATCGAGAACCTCTTCGTCGAAACCGGTTTCGCCGGCAGTGACCTGCAGCTGGGTCCTTCCCGCGATACGGTCCACAGTCCGATAGAAGGCGAACACCACGCTCTGGTTCGCGGTGTGCATCCCGACGAACACCGCCACGCCGAGCACGATGCCGGTCGTCATCAGGGTCGTGCGCAACACGTGCTTGCGACAGTAGGGCCAACTGATCAGTTTCAACAAGATCACGTGAGAGCATCCTCACACGTCAAACTCACGGAGATGGTGATCCGCGCGGAGGTACGCCCATCGCAGCCACGCCGACTCTGACATTCGCCCAAAACTCGATGAAGATCAGTGCGGCATGCCCTGCCAGCTCAAATCGAGAAATTGACCCGATACGGTGTAGTTCGCTAATGCCACAATCATGAACAGCCTGTTGCCGGGTATCTCGCCCGTTCCGCTGCTTTCGCATGTCGTTGACGGGCCCTCAATCTGGCACGACAGGAAGACGTTTGTGGTGAAGGGCTCCATAACCTGCACGAGCACGATTCCACCCTCAGGAGCCGGCGTTCGCAGCCGGGCGGTGAGCTTCGATATTGTCAAGCCTGCAGGCGGCGCAGCTAACGCTATCCGATCGAAGTTTTCGGCCGTGTCCGTATAACCCACCGGCCTGAAGGCTGAATTGCAAATGCCGAACGGGCATCCGAGAATGCCGCGGGCCAGGAACAGCGTGGCACCCGTGCCGTCTGCTCCGGCCGGTCCTGCGGGTCCCTGTTCGCCTTGAGGACCAGCCGGCCCATCTGGGCCCTGCGGCCCGGTTTGGTTCCATGTGATCTGGACCTCTGAGCGGACGCAGGGAGACTGCGGTGCCGTGCCGATCGCAACTTTCGTGAGGGTTCCGTTCTTCAGGCAACCTGTATAGACGTTCCCCTGCGCCAGAAGATCCGGGGTATCACAAAGGAGCGCGCACACCGTGAACACTACAGTCACGACCACCAGGCGCAAAGGATTCGACCCCACTCTCATACCCTCCATTCAGCAATCCCGGGAATGTTGTCCACGACCAACCTCGCCGCTGGATATCGCGGCGCCTTTCAGCGGCCCCGCACGTCGATGGCGGTGAAGTCTCGTGAAAAACTTGGCCACGTGTCAAGATCGGATCCGCACGTCGTGAGCTACACGGCGCTTCGAGCGCCAATCGGCACCACGCGATGCCGCATATAGGCGACGAACGTCGCCAGGCCTAACAGCACTAGCGTGACGGCCGCAGAGCTGATCTCGCCCCGCATGAGGTGGAAGGCCGTCGCCGATATCATCACGATCATGATCCCGGCGGCCGCCCACGCGACGAGCCACGGCAGGATCCGCGTCAGCCCCGGAAGCGTAAGTCCCACTGCGGCCAGCACTTCCGCGACGCCGAGGAAGAGCTGGAACCATCGCGGCAGCGTCGCGTTCATCTGTGCGGCCATTGCGGCCGGCGGCCACAGAAAGAGCCAGCCGTGAGCGAAGAAAGCCACCGCGAGCAATACCTGCAAAACCCAAAGCACGATGTTCATGACATCCCTCCTGTCCCTTACGAACACGTCGAACGGCACGAGCGCGGATCGACATCCACCGGCGGCTTACCAGTGCAGCGGGACCGAATTCTAGCCGATAGAATGGCGTGCAACTTCTCACGAGTGCATGAGGATTCTTTACGTTGGAACCGAACGCGCCGAGGCACAGGCCATCGCGACTGCTGTGAACAGTCTCGGCGAGCGCGTCACGGTCTCGTGGACGTCCAGCCTCGATCGGGTCGCGAATTGGATTGACGAGAACGGCGGTATTCGCGTGCTTGTCGTCGAGGCCCAGCCAAACGGGCTCGTCTGGCGTTCGGTCCTGACATACGCCGCGGGACTTCCTACCGCACTCCCCGTCCTCGTCATCGTGCCCGAGAAAATAGCGTCCGATCTGGGGCCACTCGGGCTTGACGCGCACGCGTGCCTCGCCAGGAGCCCATCGCTGTTCCGAGACCTGCCCGCCGCCATCACGCGCGCGATCGATCAGGCACAACTGCGCCAGCTCGAACGTGCGGGGCGGGCTGGCCTGGAACTGAAGCTCGCTCAGGCCGCCGAGCAACTCGCCAGGAGCCAAGCTCAATACGAGATAGGGATGGCGCGGGCAGCCGCGACGCGGGACATGGTCAACGAACAGTTCCGCGAGGCCGGAATCGAAGTCGAACGGATCCGTCTTCGCCATGCCGCGGCGGTCGCAGACGCCGAGCGGCTGGCGCGGCGCGAAGCCGAATTGTCGCTGCAGCTCGACTCGGCGGCCACAACGCGCGGTGTGCTCGAGCGCCGGCTCGCGGACCTGGAAACGGCGCTCCGTGCGGGCGAGGAGCGCGCGGCCGAGGAACGGCAATCTGTTGCCGAGCTGGTCGCCGCGGGCCAACGCGAGTTCGAGCGCAAGATACAGCGCCATACGTCGGCAATGGCGGCTGCGGCTATCCAGTCTCGCGAGCTGCGGGCAGCCCTGAGTGCGGGCCGGCATGAACTCGAGTCGAAAGCCGCCCATCTCGCTGCGCTCGCCTCCCGCGAGGCGGAGCTCACCTCGATGCTCGCCGCCGCCACTGAACGCAGGGCGGAGCTGGAGGAGCAGATCCAAAAAGAACGTGCCGCGCGCGCTGCGCTGGAAGAACAAATTGCCGACGCCGGTACTGCACTCGCCGAGCGTCAAGCGCAGCTCGACCGCGAGCGCGCTGAAGCCGAGGCGACGCGCGGTGGTCTCA
>Ga0068859_100002451_pt1 | contig 18896 bp, 15 predicted proteins | sample KBSSwiS22_FD_66585 | JGI IMG/M metagenome (GOLD analysis project Ga0068859, IMG submission 66585) | Switchgrass rhizosphere microbial communities from Kellogg Biological Station, Michigan, USA - KBS Switchgrass S2-2 | ecosystem: Host-associated > Plants > Roots > Rhizosphere > Soil ...
CGCGAGTTTCAAACGCAGCATCAGGGCCGCACCCTGAACGTAATAATGCTCAATCCACGTAAAACCATCAGAAGATTTCTGTTGTGCTCCTAACGTTGCGGCATGATCGAGCGTTACGCGAGACCATTCATTCAACTGCGTCCAGGTCTCGTCTCCATATTCCATTTGGACGCTTCCGGTAATTCCAAACTCCGGATGCGAACGCATGAACTCCACCAAAGAACTTACGGTGTCCGGTCGCACTCGAGTATCAGGATTCAAAAGAAACGCGTATTCGTAGCCCTCCTGCAAAGCTCTATGCAAGGTGAGATTATTGCATGCGGCAAAACCCAGGCGAGTGGCAGTTCGGAGGACGGTTATATTCAGCGGCGCTGCGGCGCAGATTTCTTCCGTATTATCATCGCAATTGTTCGCTACAACCACGACGTTGACCTGATCACGGATGGCAGCCAATGAATCAAAGCAACTGGTTAGCCAAGGTCCATCGTTGGTCGACACAATACTAACCAGAACTGGCATTTTCGAGGTAGACATGAAATATTTTCTGATACTCAGTCTGAGAGTCTTTCACAGTTGGAGGAAGCAGTACCGTAACGCGATAGCGTCGGGTCAGTCTCGCGCATACAACCGTCACCTCCGATCCGACGCTACCGGGTTACGGTACTGAACTCATCCAACAATGATTTTCGATTTTTAAGGCAAAGCGGTGATATGTTCCAAACTTGGGTTGCCGATCTTGTCGAGCCACTCGGCTAATTGAAATTCAACGCAAATACTACGTCGAAGTTTTTCACTACGGGAAAATGCAGAACCATGAACGACCCGAACATCATGTATCAGCACGTCTCCTCTTGAGGTCTTCACAAACACGGCGCCTTCAGGTTTTTCGTCAAACATCCCCGGCTTTGCCGGCAAAAGATGTGAGCCCGGTACAACTTCAAAACAGCCATTTTCAGGACCTGAATCATCAAGGTAGATACTGAAGTTATAGACGTGGCCGTACGGAACATCAATCGGATCGCTGTGATACGGCACTTTACCGCCGTAGTAAGGCATCTTTATGATCAATGCGAATGCCGTCGGCGTGGCAGGTCCTCCGAAGACACGTCGTACAATGTCCGTCATTGGCTCTGACCGTGCCAGTTGCTCAAATGACGGGTGCTTTGTTTCCAGGTGGCGTATGCAATAAAGAATGGGGCCTGGAACTTCATTCAGTTCATAAGAACCGAAATCATTACTACTGATCTCGCGTCCCTGCCATTCTCTAATGAGTTGTTCGGAGGCGGCACTCACCTCAAGCAACTCCTTTTCTGTAAGAAGATTTCTAACTACGGCGTAACCTTCCGCCTTTAATGTTTCAATCAGTCCTAGCACCATCGCCTACCTCCGATGATCTCCGTATAAAGGTTCTCGTATTGGCGAGCTACTTTCACATGACTCCACTCGTGGATGGCTACCGCGCGCACTTGATCGGGAGACGGTAAAGAGTTGAGGATATCGTTCGCTCGCCTTCGAGTTACAATTTCACCGCAGCGCAAAACACATCCGACTTTAATGGCAATCTCAGCAAGGCATCCGTTATCGGTCGCTATCACGGGAGTGCCGCTGGCCGCGGCTTCCGAAACAACAGTGGCTCCGGGCTCACACCATTCATCGCCCCATGGACCACTGACCGGTTGCGACATGACCATCAAAGCCTTTGCTCCCGCAAGCAGGTCAAGTCGAGCATGTCCACTAACCTCTCCCACGAACCGTACAACATCGCCATAACTGGATCGGATCTCCTGCAAATAATCCTCCTCCCACGACGGTCCAGCGAGTACTAAAGGCAGTCCTGCTGCTTTAGCAAATGCAGCCGCCTCAAGCGCGCCTTTCCAGCGTGAGACGCGACCAAGAAAAAGTAAGTAATCCCTCTTTTCGCGTTTGAGAATATATCTGGCGGGATTTACCGGAAGTCTTATTACCGGCGCGTCTGGCTGTGCCCTTGCCTGTCTCCGTTGTGCATTGGAAAGATAGACCGTGTTCATGGGATTCCGGGGTTTGCCAGTGAGATGGTGAGTAGAGATGTAAAGAGAGGAAGGAAAAAGCTCGTCCAGCGCCACGACGCCATTGCTGGAATCATGCACAATATCTACTTCGTTTTGCTGGAGCCAGTTCTGAATGTCATCCGACGCACCCCGTTGAATTACTTTGAGAGAACTAGATGTCGATGAGCTTCCCGGTGCGCCGAGCAGGAACACTTCGTGATCGAGTTCCAGCAAGCCATCGATCAGCGTCGCCACGACCCATTGGATTCCCCCGTAGCCCTGCGGTGGCACGGTGATCCAAGCATCACTGCCTAGCCAAGGTGCTTTGATGGGAACGTTGAGCAAAGCTATCTTCAAGAGCAGTTCTCCGATGTCTCTGATTGGTTGGACGTATTCAAAAATCTAACAATGCTCACTAAGCTGTCTCCGATTGTCTGGTAACCGCTTTGCTTATAACTGAAGGCTAGCGCGGTATATTTGTTTGCAAATACTTTTTTCTCAGCATCGCTAAGATTAGTTAAAGACAGTTCTGCCGGATGCATTAAGATGTTGGTCAAGTCTATTTCGCATCCCTCTTCGATTCCCCAACGGATCAACTCGTCGAGGTTAGCGATATTGTCTCTTTGCGGAGTCACAGCAAGCCTGACTGGAAAGTGCTTTTTGGTTTCGCGAACATTCTTGATAAAGGTGTTCCACTTTGCGCCAACTCTTATCGACTCGAAGACCTTTCCGGTTCCATCGCATGACGCACCGATATCAACACTTTTGAACTTTCCAAGTTTTTCAAAGATTCCTCGAGGCAAGATGGTTAGATTTGTGTTGTACCCAAGGTCAACTTGCGCCGCGCAATTCCTATCGATGAGCATGTCGATCAACTTGAAGTGCAACGGTTGCAGGAAGGGTTCTCCACCCGCAAAGTAAATGCGGCGAAGTTTAGGAGCATTGTCCTCAAGCATCCTCCATAATTCGCGATCCGAAGCGTAAGGATCAATTTTTGCCGGCATCCACTTCAGCGGTACTCTCCTGCCCCATCGCGAACTGATGGGAAAACCACACATGATGCACTCAAGGTTACAGGTGTTACCGAATCGAATATCGAGATAGCACGGAAATTCATTCAACGAACCATCCACTGCGGTATTCTCGGTAAGACTGGCCCAATCGACTTTATCTCTGAACATTTGGTTGGCTATCTGTCGGTAGGAGGTTCCGCCACCGTCCTCTCGGTCATAGCAGTACTGGCAGGCAGCAACCCTTTCACCTTTCATCATTGCGACGCGAGTCTCCCGCATCGCAGGGCTGTTAAATGCTTCGACGAGGTTCAAAGTCTTTTCTGGATTTGTAATTGAGTAATGTGAACCGGGAAGACAGCCTAAGGTGTCTGGTCGCAGCTTAACCTCCGGCTCTTTCTCCATCTTGTAGTAGTCGTCGTAATACATCGAGCTGTCTACACAACACCGACCCCAAACACCATCGACCGAGCCACACAGATGAACCCATGGGAGCGCGCAGAATACCGGGCTTTTGACGATTGGCAATTCCCTCGACTTGCTTTCATCCATGATACTTTTCCTAGACGACGACTGGCATTGACTGGACGCTATGCGACACAGTAGCAGCGTTCCAAAGACCCACTATTTGGCCCATATTTTTGTCGGGGTCGTGGTTCTTTCGAAGATAGTCTCTTGCCGCTAAAGCCTTCTGTCGAAGAATTGATGGATTTCGTCCAAAGTCCACGATAGCCGCACTCAAAGATTGAGGATCTTTTGGTGTAACGAGAGTTCCATACTCCCCTTCCCCCAGCACTTCCGGTATCCCTGAAACCGAAGACGCGATGCATGGAAGACCGGCAGCAAGCGCTTCCATGAGAGATATTGGCTGGCCCTCAGCGACACTCGGGAGAATGAAGAGGTCATGAGTACGTAAAAGTGCCGCCACATCATTGGACCAGCCAACGAAGTTAATGCATTCGGTCAGGCACAAATTATCAGACATTTGTTTTAACCGTCGTTCTTCTTCTCCGTTTCCCGCAATCGTGAATTGGAACATTTTGCGAACGTCATGCGGGAGCATAGCAACGGCTTGAATCAGCACATCAACTGCCTTCTGAGGTGACAAGCGTGCGACCGTGATGGCTTTGAAGCGCGAAGGAGAAATAGCGTCTCGAGGACCAGTTGGCGGCAAAGCGACGCCATTTCGTATAACCAACGACCGGCGTGCGTAAAGCCCGAAAGTTTCACGCAGCAGTTTTAGATTCTCGCCGCAGACTGCTATGACCGCGAACGCGTGCCGATAAAGTGTTCTAATCCGCTGTAGAATCTCGTTGGGGATTTCCAAGTCCGCTGAGACAAAGTTTTCCGTAACTATAAGAGGTAAGCCGGCATCTACTATCAACTCACGCGGTAATACTGCACTCCGCGGCGATCCGCATTGAACGTGGACGACATCAGGCTGATGACGCTCAAGGGCTGCCCACACCGCCTCGCGAATCGTTTGATCGGCGTGATATCCGCGATACAAAGAACCCCTCATCACGCTGACTCCAATCTGTTGAAGCATGTGGGCCATTAAGTCAGATCCATTTCCATCATCCATGTATACCAACACATTCCATCCTTGTCGTCGCCCAAACAAAGCGAGCTGGCCTATGGCTGTCCCCACGCCGCCGGGAGCGGTGACATCGGTCATGATCAACACACGCGGTTGCCTCCACGCCGGATGGATGTCGAAAGTCATATATGTGTTTTAGGGTTAAGAAGTGGTTCAGTATCCTAGGGCCTGCTCTTCAACAACATCGCGTTTATAGCGCGCCAGAATTTGAGGCACATCGAATGACTTGTCTACAAAGTGAACTACGTGTGCATCGAAATGGAAGGCGGCAAACTCTTTGGCGCTATGAACTTGAGCGATAAATCTGTTTCTTGAATTCCTGACCGGCATCTTTATTTTTAGTACGTCCAATAGAAATACCGCGTACAGGGTCCATTCACCGAAAGTTGCTTTTTGTTGGATGTCTTCACAATCGCGAGGGAGAATCGCGTGGAAGGGATTCTCTCCATAGAGAGTTTTCAAATATTGGCGCAGTTGGCGCAGCCGCTTCGACTCAAACAGAGTCAGATCCATGATGAAGTCGCCTAGTATCCAAGAGTTTTCCGGACACACCTGGAGGATTCGGGCAATATTTTCGACTCGCCCGCGCTCGTAAACCAGGTGCTTGGAGGTGTTTGGATATCGATTATAAAAAAGGTTCGGTGTTGACCCGGTAAACAAATGTTCACGTGTCAACGGCTTATACGTAATCGTATCGGCGCTGAGACAAGCAACGACAGGTGTCGCGCAAATCTTGTCAGCGTGCAACCTGATGAATTGCTGTCGACACCACGGCGGAAAGGCCATCAACGAGGCCGGCACTACCTCCTCGTCCTCAAGTACTGTAATGCTGCCACTCCGGGTTCGGATCTTATGTTGATCGAGAATGTTCAGCACTTCCCTCTTGACTGATGTAACGATTACTACATCGTTCAAGAGCGTGAAGTTGCTTATGCACGATTTGAGACTGTAAGGCATTAAGTAATTTACATCTTTGCTGCCCACGCACATTAGTACGTCAACCGGGATGAATGCTTTGTTTGCCATCGAGGTTAGTCTATGAGATCCATGAGAGAGTCGATCACGTAATGCGGGTTCGTCTCAACAGTACGCGGGGGTAACTCTCGGGGTGATTGGCTTATGGCCGCTCGCTTGCAGTCGAAATAATGACTTTTCCATTCCATCGAAACCAGGGGCATCTCCAGGTTCTCATCGATCGGAGTCTTTCTAATCCAGGCTGTGGCCATACGTAGTTGTCGCGCTGGCAGAATGTCGTTATCGAGCCTATCGCCAACCATGATCAGCGACTCAGGTTGTGCGCGCAGCCGTCGGGCCGTATGGATAAAAATCGCCGGATCAGGTTTCGAGAAGTTAACTGATGAGTCAAGGATGATCTCTTCAAAAAGATCGGCGATTCCAAGACCTTCAAGAACCCCCATCGTCTGTTGCGGTTGATTGGCTACTATTGCCAGACGCAGCCCAGCGAGGCGATGCAGGGCTTCGATGGCGCCTGGTATCGGGATACAGAGTGCGTCCCAGATCTCGAGCACGCGCATCCACGCGATGTGATTGATAACATCCCAGTCTGATGCACTTCCCAACTGTTGTATGAGGATGGTTGGATTCCTGCTGGCTTCCAAAATTTCAGATGCGGTGGGAGCGATTGTGAAGTGTCTGAGTCGGATTTCCTCACTTACAAAATAAGAGTAGGTGAGCTCGATTGGAAAGTCGTAGATAATTACGTTTCCGACGTCAAGCAGGATGGCCTCGAAGGCCGCGAGTGTGGCTCTGCGTGGCTGCACGTACACCAGGCATTCTTCCATTTGATGCTCAACCCACCAATGCCGGCTTTTCACTATTGCCGGCTGGAAGCCAATCGCGGTAGGGCATTCGGCGCAGTACGTCAAAGAAGAGTTGATTGAAAACCGGCTGGCAGGTAGCGAGACCCGCTTTGCCATTTCCCAAATAGTGAATTATCCGTGCTACAGTCGGTGGTAGATCGGTACCACGATTCCACATCGGGTCCAGAGCTTTCCAGCGACCGGCAAGTACCACGTTTAGACCGTACTGATCGAATTGTGGCCATTGACCCTGCGCCCGCAAATGATCCTGGTTCTCCCGGCAAATTTTCAAAACGCGCAGCGAGATCTTCTCAGTGGTCCAACGCGCAAGGTCCATAACCAAAACTCCAGAGTTTAAGTAGGGCGCGTCAGGATCAATATGCAGTTCCCTCCAGTTACTGGCTGCATCGCGAATGCGCGGCAGGTAATCTAATACTGCTGCGATAGCGTGGCCTTCCAGATCGGTATTCCAGAGAGATGAAATGTCATTGAGAACCATCGTGTCGGCGTCGAGGTAGATCGCCAGCGGGTGGTCCGGAAGCAAGAACGGGATTAACAAACGAAAGTAGTGTGGCCAGCACGTCAGAAAATCCAGTGGCGCTCCGATTTTTTCCAGTAACGTCTCGTGCGGCTCAATCCAACGCAAGCGGAATTTGCTCTTCAGACCAGGTGGCATCGTCAAAATTTGGGGGCGAACCCATATCGTTAATGTGACGAACATCCGGAACCTCTAACACTGACTCTTCGAAAGCCTCGCGTGCTTCCTCTATAAGTTGCGCGTGCCATTCATCAAGATTATTGTCCTTCACCTCATGATAGATGAACGGCACTGGCGCGAGGTGAAAGATGTCCTCAGAAAAGTGATGTAGAATATCTGGCGTTCGACCGAAGTTCATTTCTTAATCTCCTCAATCCCCGAAGCAGACATCTCGTTTAATCACTCCTTGCCATTTGATATGATCCATGCCGAAACGAACGAAAGCGGGAATAACGAAGCGTGTCTGACAACGACATTAATCTATTTGCGCGAGCTATTCACGGTATCGAATGGATCGCGGCCGCTGAACTTGAAAAGCGTTTTGACGCTGACGTCACCAGCATCCGGCATCGTGAAATCAGATTCGCTACAAGCAGTCTCGACCGGAGATTACTGACTGCCGGAAGTGTTGATGACATCTTTGCCATTTGTAAAATAATCAGGCAGATCGATCACTCGCGGGCATCGCTTTCTATGTTAGCCTCAGCGAAAATAGACGGTTCTCGAGCAATCACGTTGTTGCGCAATATCCGGGAGCTGCCTAAGCGCCCAAGTTTTAATGCAATAGGCAGTTTTTTGGGGCGACGAAATTACAACCGCTATCAAATCGAAGATGCTGTCGCAGAGGCCGTTAAAGCGCAAACCGGCTGGATCTATAACTCTCAGCGAGATACTCCTTCCGCTACCTCAGATATTTCTTTCCGAATCCATTTGAGCGGTGACGAAGCTATTATCGGAGTGCGTTTATCTGCCTCTCCGTTACATCGACGACCATATAAACTCGACTCGCGAACGGGCACACTTCATCCTCCCATGGCTTTTGCAATGGCGTTGCTGTCCAGTTTGGGAGACCAACAGGTTGTCCTGGATCCTTTCTGCGGAGTGGGAACCATCCCGATTGAGAGTCTTAGGGTGGGAAGCCGGATCGATTGTTGGGGGCTCGATATAGATTCTGAAATCATCCATAAAGCTGCTCTTAATTCTCAGGCGGCAAAAGCGGATGTGAAGCTTGTTCTCGGAGATGCCGCTCAAATGCCATTTGCTGCTGGAACTATAGAAAGGATAATCAGTAATCCTCCGTGGGGACGAGTTGTTGGCCCACAAGGAAAATTAAGGGCTGGCATGCTTCCGTTTTTCAGGGAAATTAGCCGAGTCTTACACCCTCAAGGTCGAACAGTGCTACTCGTTGACTCAGCAGGTGACCAACTGGAATCAATCCAGCGTTGTGGTTTAAGAGTGTTGCTTACTCTTCCCGTCAGTCTCTTTGGCAGTTGGGTTGATATTTGTCTAATCACTCACGCCTCAAATCAGGTGTTCCCGCTTTTTGAGTTGAGTTCGTCTTTCGGTCCGCAACTCATGAAATACTGGGAACAATGGCCATCGATCCGAGAGAAGATATCTTCAGCAACGGTTCGCTAATTCTCTAAAGCGCGGCGCTCGTGGAGTTTAAGATCCGGTGATAATTGCCGTTGCCGGGCTGCTTCTTCCATCTGCCTTCTCAGACTCAAAGGTCTCATATCGGTCCACACTTTCTCAATGAAATCCAAGCATTCCTTTTTCGATCCGGAGATGCCCGCATCTCGCCAACCCAGGGGATTTTCTCGGTCCACAGGCCAGATTGAATACTGCTCCTCGTGATTCAGTACTGCTTTGTAAGTCCTGGTGTCTTCTTCGTGCTCGTCCTGGTGATTCATAGTTAGTCCTCCCTCGTTGGATATTCTTCCATACATCCGAAGTGCTTTCGGATTTCTAAATTAGTGTTTAGGCGCGCCGATCTTTTCCCATGCAACTCCAATCCAAATGGTGATGGTGTAAAACAAGGCAAGCGTGATTGTCCTAAGACCAGGAGAGTCAGTATTGAAGAACCGCAGCCACTCCTTTATCAATCCGTTCCATACGTTTCCCCGACGAAGCTCGGAGCGGCCCTGCCAGTAAGCTCTTCTCACCATGTAAGAAAGGGACAATCTTTGTTTATCAATGTGATGGATGACGGAGGCATCTTTAAGAAAACCCTCCCTGGCCCCACGAGCCTTCATATCTCTTAGAAACGTGGTATCGTCTCCAGACTGTAAACCTTTACCCCTCCTTCCTAGTTCCTCTCTAAATTTAAGGCCAAAGGATCTGACAAACGGAAGTTTTAGACCCATGCACGCGCCCCAGGTATTGAAGACCTTGGCTTTTGGATTGTGGATCGCAAGATAGTGAAGCTGACCCTCAGAGATATACCACGGCATAAGGTGTTCGCTGGCGCCGCATATGCGCACTCCGACAATGTCTGATCCTTTACGAAATTCCTGCTTTATCGAACTAACAGTCTCTTTCGAAATCGTTACGTCGTCGTCGATAAATATAAGGTAATTTGTACGGCACGTTTTCAGCGCAAGGTTTCGACTGTAGGACAATCCAAGGTTCTCATTATTGACTACAACTCTTATTCCCCAGGGATCCAAGTCGCCACGCAACTCCCGGACTTCCGTGGTCTCCTTCATGTCCATGATGATCAAAAAGCGATCATAGGCCTCTAGCGATTCAAGATTCGTTTTCCAGTGTTTCCTTACATTACTAGTCCGGTTGCTACAGACTACAAGAGTTACAACACACGCCGGAACGGCAACTATTTGTTCAAGGTTTTCGACCGAAAGTGCACTCATTGGTTTGAATCCCTTCGGAATTATCTGATGCCAGGTTGTGCGCCTGTTCATTAAAGCGCTCGTAGGATATGAATCACCTCGTCATTTCCTGATGAGTTGTTGTGCGATGGGAAGACGCTGCGGTTAAGACTCAACAAGCTGGGCCACGCTCGGCATTTCTTCGATGAGGGTAGACAAATCTGCGAGCCGCTGCTCCGGATCAACGACCACACTTTCCAGTATCATTTCCAGATGCCGCAAAATATCGCCGGCTGCCGTAGCATCGAATCGTTCAATCTCGTATACCAAAGTGATATTCATAACTTCACCGGCTTCCGTGACATGTAACTCAATACCAGGTTCAGCTATTTTCTTCCCTTGGTTGATCTCCAACGTGGTCACGGTGAGGCCGTGCAGATCCAGGTTTGGCGTTTCGTTGACGGAGACCATATTGAACAGCACATAAGGTTTCCTTGCCGGGTTACCCCCTCCCAATAGATCGAGCAATTTACTAAAAGGCAGGTCCTGGTGAGCGTAAGCGTCCAGAGTTACTTTTCGGACCGATTGCAGCAACTCCGAGAATGTCGGGTTCCCTGACAGTTGCGTGCGCAAGATCAGGTGGTTGGCAAAACACCCGACCATCGTTTCAGTTTGAGGCAGGTCGCGGCTGGCCACGATCGAGACCACACCTATATCTTCCCTCCCCGTGTAGCAGCGCAGCAAAGTCTTAAGGGCTGCTAATAGGAGCATGAACAGCGTGACTCCGTTTCGCCGTGCCAAGTATTTGAGCGAGTTTAATAAATCAGTAGAGATCCCAAGCGATTGGGACGCAGCCTCATAAGTTGGAACAGCTGGAAGCTGGCGTGCAAACGGAAGTTCGATCGTCGGTAGCAGTTCCAGGCCGGCGAGTTGTTCTCTCCAATAGCCGGCAAGTTTCTCAAGCGTTTCACCCTGCAAATACTGTCGCTGCCAATACGCAAAGTCCACAAACTCTGGCTGCGGTTCCGAAACCGGCAGTGCGGCTTGGGTGGAGAACGCGTTGTAGAGCGTCACTATCTCTTCCAAAACAATCCCCTGGGACCAGGCATCGAAGATGATGTGAGATGCTGTCAAAAGTAATGCATGTTCACGGGAACCTAATTGTAAAAACGTAATGCGCAATAGTGGATCGCGCGCCAGGTCAAAGGGGTACGCCACCTCTTCCTCGGCAAGCCTCAACACGGCCAGTTCTTGCTCACCGGGAGGAAGATGTTGGAAGTCCGTTATGCCAAACATGGTTTTTGAGATCGGATTTATCACCGGAACAAATCTTTCATTCACGAGGTGAAAGTTTGTCCTGAAGACCTCATGGCGACGCACAATCTCACTAAAGGTCTTCTCCATTGCAGAAGTGTTTAACTCTCCGCTCAGGCGAAATGACATTGTGGTTTGAAAGGGCTTGAGTGGCACGGAGTGATCATTGGCCCATCGCTCATAATGTAAGCGGCTTTCCTGAGCAAATGAGAGCGGCGAGTCATGGTCGCGAGGAATCCTTTCGAAAAATAGCGGCTGACCCGAGTGGCCGGCCGTCATTTGTATCTCGATATTTTCAACCGGTCCGAGCACTTGCCGCAAGGTTTCGTCCACACATTGCGCAAGCTCCTGGATCGTGGGCGCTTCGAACAGACGGCGCAACGGAATGTCAATGTGGAAAATTTCTCGAACTCTCGCGATGAGCTGCATCGCCAATAGAGAATGGCCGCCCAATTCAAAGAAGTTTTCGTCGATTCCTACATCGTCTCGCTTTAGCGACGCTCGCCATATCTCTACCAAGACCTCCTCGATCGGAGTGGTCGCCACGGCTAAGCTCTTTTTTCCTTCTGATTCTTTTTGTGGTTCGAGTACTGAAAGAGCTTGCCGGTCGATCTTGCCGTTGGGCGTCAGCGGCAATCGCTCAAGTATTGCCACGTGCGGAACCATGTATTCCGGCAGCTTCTGACGCAGGAAACTTTGCAGTTCGGGTCCCAGTATGGTTTTGGGCCCGCAAACGACATAGGCTACGAGCCGTGGCTCGGCCTGACCGTTTTCATCTGCCACGATCACTGCGCTCTCTTGCACCGACGGATGCTCGTTGAGGGCAAACTCGATTTCGCTCAGCTCTATGCGATAACCTCTGATCTTTATCTGATTGTCGGTGCGTCCTAAATACTCGATGGAGCCATCGATTAAGAAGCGGCCCAGGTCGCCGGTCCGGTAAAACCGATCACCCGTTGATGAGCTGAAGGGGTTTGGGATAAAGCGATCAGCAGTTAGGTCGGCACGATGCAGGTACCCACGCGTCACCCCCGCACCGCCGATGTATAACTCGCCCGCAATGCCGATCGGCTGCGGCTCGAGTTCCCTATTCAGAACGTAAATTTGCGTATTGGCGACGGCTTTGCCGATGGGTATTACACTTTCCCTCGATTTGAGCGTGTGGGTTGAGGACCAGATCGTCGTCTCCGTAGGTCCATACATGTTGTGAACCCGGCGGTTCTCGACCTCACCCAGATGCGTTATCAGAGACTGAGGCAGAGCTTCACCACCTAACAACAGCTCTTTAACGTTACCTAAAGCCTTGACCGCGCTTTCATCGATACTGAGCAAACGCGCCAGCGAAGGCGTGCATTGGAGATGTGTAACACAATTGCCTTCCAATTGTTCCTGAATTCCGGTTCCCTTCGTTGCCATTCTTTTGTGTGTGTGCCGCGCTCTATTCTCGCTGAATCTACGCTGCCACTCTTCAGCACTCCGCTCTTTCACCTGGTCCAATTTTTCCAGGCTCCTGAGCACGGTGTCTTCGGCTACTCCAAAGTCGATCAGACAAGCGATTTCATCAACGCCGGCATCAACCAACTCCACCACTTTCGTTACACATTTCTCAACCGTCCCCATCAAACCGCTTTGGTGGTAATACCGCTCGAACGCATGCTCGAGCACCGCTTCCACGTCCGGGCCGTTAACGTGTGAAGTTGCTATTCTTGCTCCCAAACTCTCAGCAAGTTTTTTCATCAAATCTACAGAGCCTGCGAGATACTTCGTGAATGGCTCTTTGACAATCTCCTTAACTTGCTCTTCCTCGTCCCCGACGAAGGTATGTAACATCAAGCTTACTCGGCCCCGGCCGGGGCTACCTGCTTCCTTCCAGGCTGCCCGATATTTGTCGATCTTGAGCTTCAGTTCCTCAATGCTTTGCCCCAGCAAGTGTGTCAGTACCCCGCAGCCCTGTCGCCCGGCCATTTCAAAAGTATCCGGACTACCGGCCGCAGTCAGCCAAACTGGCAATTCTTTTTGAATCGGCGGCGGGTAAATCTTCACCGACACATCCTCGCCTCCGCCTCCCCGGTAAGTTAATGACTCTCCTCGCCACAACCTTCGTACCTCTTCCATTTGCTCCATCATCACTTGCTTGCGTTGTGGGTAGTTCGATGGAGCGAAAACGAAGTCTGCGGCATGCCAGCCGGAAGCGAACGAGATACCGACTCTTCCATTTGAGAGGTTATCCACCATGGCCCATTCTTCGGCCACTCGCAGGACGTGATGCAGCGGTAAGACTACACTGCCTGCCCGGATCTGAATGCGTTCAGTGATCGCTGCCAACGCAGCTCCCGCAACGGCGGGGTTGGGATAGAGATCACCAAACGCATGGAAGTGTCGTTCGGGAGTCCAGACCGCACTGAAACCGTGTTGATCGGCAAACCTGGCACCCTCCAGGAGAAGTTTGTAGCGGTCATGACTGACCGCGGATGTGCCATCGTTTGCAAAGTAGAAGAGACTAAATTCGGGCGCTGGTCCCTGGTCAGCTTGGGTCTGTTGGTGACTCAGAAAACCGTTACCCTGAGGTGACTCACTCGCTGGCTGCACTGGGGAGCTGTAGATTCCCGACTGCAGCAAAACTTTGAAACCGTGGGCCAATGTCCAGAGCAGTTCCAGAACTGAGATATCGAATGAAATAGAGGTGACAGCTAACCACACGCCAGGAGTTCCATTCGCCGGCAGCAAAGAGCGCATTGCCGTGAAAAAATTAGTTACATTTCGATGTTCTACCGTCACCCCCTTCGGAGTGCCCGTCGAACCCGAGGTGTAAATCACATACACGGCGTTATTTGGTTTCGCAAAGCAAACGGGATTCTGCTTGCTGTAACCGTCAAAGAATTGTGATTGAGTATCCAGAGCTAGGGTTTGTCCGCCGTGAGTAGGAAGCCCTGCGATCAGTTCTTCCTGAGTAAGCAGCACATTGATGCCAGCATCCGCCAGGATGAAGGATAGACGCGCTGGCGGAAAGTCCGGATCCAATGGCACATAAGCCCCGCCGGCTTTCAGGATTGCCAGCATTCCCACAACCATTTCAATTGATCGACCCACGCACAATCCGACGAGTACTTCAGGCCGCACTCCCAGCTCTCGCAGGTAGTGCGCCAACTGGTTGGCTTTCTCATTCAACTCGCGATAGGTTAGCTGCTGCCCTTCGTAGCAGAGCGCGATAGCCTCGGGTGTGCGGGCGACCTGCGCCTCAAACAGTTGGTGGACGCAACTGTCCTGCGCATAGTCTTGGCGCGTGTCATTCCAGGTGGTGAGGATCTGCCGGCGCTCCGACTCACCTATTATCGATAAAGATCCCACTGCTTTTTCTGGTTTTTCGACCATCGCCTCCAGAAGATTCTCAAAATGTCCGGCCATGCGTTCTATTCGATCGCGGTCAAACAGATCCGTGTTGTAGAGGAAAGAGCCGGCCAGTGAATCGTTGCTTGCAGTTATAGACAGCACTATGTCAAACCGGGCTGTTTGCACAGGCGGTTCATATGGGCTGCCAGGGTTGTCAGTGGCCCTGAAATCATCGTCGTGCTGCCAAGCGAACATCACTTGAAACAAAGGTGAGCGACTTAAGTCTCTTGCAGGATTTAATTCTTCAACTAACTTTTCAAAAGGCAGATTCTGATGTGCATACGCATTAAGGCAAACCTCTTTTACGCGCGCCAGCAACTCCGAAACAGTTGGCTCGCCTGACAAGTCCGTTCGCAACACCAGCGTGTTCACAAAGAAGCCAATCAAAGGTTCGGTCTCGGCCCGATTGCGACCAGCAATGGCAGTGCCGACGGCGACATCCGTTTGATCACAGTAACGAGAGAGAAGAAGCTGGAAGGCGGTGAGCAAGCTCATGTAAAGCGTGCCTCCAGCTTTTTGACTCAATGTCTTCAGCCGATCCGTGAGCTTCTGCGAGCATGAGAACTTTACCGACGAGCCGCGATACGTTTGTATGTTGGGACGCGGTCGGTCTGTGGGCAATTGAAGCGGCGAAATTCCGTCCAATTGCCTTCTCCAGTAGTTCAATTCCTTCTCGAGTAGTTCGCCTCTAAGATGCGCACGCTGCCATACCGCGAAGTCGGCGTACTGGATGTTTAATTCGAGTAGCGGTGATGGCTTACCTGCGCAATAGGCCGAATAAAGGGCGTGGATCTCGTTTTTCATGATTGCTATGGACCAGCCATCGGTAATGATGTGATGCATGGTAAGAAACAATACATGATTCCGATTGCCCAGCTTTAGCAGCGTGATTCTGAGCAGAGGATCGCGTGACAAATCGAAGGGCCGCTGTGCCTCTTCCTCAATCAACTTACGAACGGCAGGCTCCTGGTCGGTCGTGGACAAATCGCTCACGTCGATAATTGGGAGACTCATCGGCGCGGGCGGCAAAATTATCTGCACCGGTTCGCCGTCGATCGTGGTGAATCTCGTGCGCAAGATCTCGTGTCGCCTTACCAATTCGGTGAAGGTACGCGAAAGGGCGGTAATGTCAACTTGGTCTTGTAAGCCCAACGTCACCGGCAGGTTGTAGATTGACGAGCCAGGGTTCAACTGGTCCAAGAGCCACAGTCGCTGCTGAGCGAACGAGAGTGGAAAAACTGGAAGTTCTTCAATCATGGCGTAACTTGCGGACAAAGTCCGAAATCCACCAACTGCCGTTGGTGGGATTTCAAACTCACGGATTTAACATTCGGGTGGAAAGGACTTGAAGAAATCCCGCCCACTGCTGTGGGCGCGATTTGCACTTTGAAACGCTATCAAGGGTGCCTGATCAGATGACTGTTTTGATGATTCGGCGAGATGGTTCAGACCGCTCGCCTTTCCGTGCAGATCTTGTTAACCACCGCCCTATCCACCACAACGTGAGCCTGAAAGTTGACTGTGCTCAATAATATTCTCACCCGATCCGAGTCCTGCAGCTCACGTTCAAAGACACCACAGAAGTTTTGAAATCGACCCTCTTTGATTACAACTACGTCGCCGGCCTTGAGCTCTTCGCGCATGTTTACAAAGCCATCGTCCCCGATCCGAGAGCGAACCAATTCAATAATTTCATCTTCAACCCTCGCGGGTGTGTCGTTGAAAGACACCAGGCTGTGGACCCCTCTCGTAAAACGAACTCTGCCGTACTGCTGGTTAAGCTTAAAGCGAGCAAAGATGTAACTCGGGAACAAAGGTTTAGTGATCCACGTCACCTTACTCGTGAACTGGTTGTATTTTTTTACCTGCAACTTGGGATTCACTACTTCTATTTCCCAGGCCCTCAGGTTGATACTGGCACGATCTTCCTGGTGCGGTTGAGTATGGACCACATACCAACCAAGAGTGTCTTCGCTTTCGATTGACATATTTGACATCCTTCTGAGCCGGTCTCAATTCAGTTGCGCGTCGATGACACCATGCTTGTCATTTTAGACAAAGCTGCCGCACGTTGAACCAAATAAGGCGATGCAATTCGGAACTCCACAAAGTCAGTCGTCTGCCCGATGTCCAGAGCCGCGGTCAATCCGGAAATGCTCTCGTGGACATTGAGTTCTGGAACTCAGTTCGCGTTAGTTTTTAAGCTCCTGCCGTTTGGGTTCTGTTGTGCCTCTCCAGACGAAGCAGGAATAGTCATCAACGTAGTTAGGTTAGACGCTTGAGCAAACAGCTCTTTGAGTCATCCTGATTTTGAAACTCCCGTAACGCCCTTACCATAACTATGTTGATGACCAGGCAATTCCGGCTAAAGATCTGCCAGTTGACCATATTCCTGGGGCCAAAGATTTCCACTCAGTTATTCAGCGAGCCTTTCTTTTACCGAGGGTGGTCCGAATGTTTCGGATGTTCTCCCCCTGTTCGACTGATTGTGTAAATAATGCGTGAATCAGCTCCCCTATGCTCGACGATCAAATTGTCGGCAACCAGTTTTGGAAATTGCTTCGGAGACGATTCGCATTTCGAACTTTACCCTTTGGCTCAGCAACCACCTTCCATAGTCCCATCGAAAGTGTCGCCGGCATTGGGGTTGTCGAGAAGGTACGAAAGGATATAGTGACTAGGCTCTCGTTGTTCTTCGATTAGATTGCTATTCATTTGTGTGCCGAGAATCGTTCTATGCATCTCCCGTGCTACTCGATTACGGGAGATTTTGAGTCCATTCGATCGAAACCGTGGCGTTTCTACCCAGGGGAGAGGCGGTGTTGTGAATTAATGCTTCGAATTTAATGAACTTGCCACTATGGCAAACTTAACCTACCGGGCCGAGCTATTGCCCGGCGCACTTAACTCACCAACTCTGAACTCCTGTGCATCGATTTTGTGTTTCCGCACCAATTCCCAAAGAGTCCGTCGTCAGGCGGTACCATAAGTCTTCGCGCAGCAACCGCAAAACGCGCTTGCGATTGACTTTGCTGCCACGACGGTGCAGTTCTGCGGTGATTGGACGATAACCGTAAGTACGCATCTCAAGAGCGATGGTTTGAATCTGCGAGCGCAACTCCAGCTCATCGTTGCGAGTGGTGCTGGGCTGGCGTAACTGACGCCAGATGGTCGAGAGAGAGAGAGAGAGAGAGAGAGACCGACCGCCTCGCCGAGCTTGGTAGGGTTCCGCTCGGCGGTCGGTCTCTCTTCCAGATGTTGGCGTAGCACGTCCATAAACAACTGCCGGCGTCGCCGGCGCTGAACTCAGCTCTCGCTTTCCAGTTTCTGCAAGAGCTTTTTTAAAAAGTCGTTCTCGCATGGTGAGCCGCCCCACCATGCGCGAGTTAGTGAAGCCGCGCCTCATCCGTATAGGCATGGCGCGACCAGCAAAGGCTCGATCCTGATACTGCCGATGCTGTCGCCGCCACTTCGAAATTGTGTTTTCAGTGATTTGATATTCGCGAGCCACTTGCGCCTGGCTCTTGACGGCCTCGACTTCGCGAATAACTTTGAGCTTGAATTCGCGGGTGAATGTGCGCCCTTCTTCGTCATCGTTAAGCCTCCGCCCTCTCGGGCATATGTGCTTAACTTTTTGTTTCAGTCAAGGGTACAGTTCACCTGAATTTACTGCGATCGAAGAGTTTTTGCGCCATCGATATAATTATTTGGACAGACGATTGCCTCACGCGGATCCCTTCCCGACGACCTAAAGTGCCGTCCCGCTTTCTGCCGTCTGACCCAACTCACCTGCGAACAATTTGAAGGAAATGATGCAGACTACGGAGAGGACTCCGTAGCGCGAATTCAATTTAACTGGTGAGTTCCTGGGGGGTTCAAGAGTCTTTGATTGGTGCGATGGAGGCTGACCCTGGCAAAAAAATTTGAAAGAGTAGTCCCGCATCTTTCCCGCACCACGGATTCAAGTTACGGTATTGATGATTAGGGGGAGCGGGAAAGGCTTGCTAGAATTCGTGTTACGGACAACTTGCGGGGTGGCGGAATGGCAGACGCTGCGGACTTAAAATCTGTTGCTCGTGCAATTAGATGTGCGAATCATTCTCACATGAGAGAGCTTGTTACAGTGCCGGAAGATTTGTTGTAAAGTTGCTGTAATCTTCCTTGCGCTATATGCAATCAAGTGCGTTATATTCTGCTCAAACGACTGTTTCGCCGGTGAAAATGCTGATTTTTACTTTGGAAGGCATTGTATGCAGTGGCGAATTCAGGATTCATAACCCCAAGGTCGGCGGTTCGATCCCGCCCCCCGCTACCAACTTCCCCTTTATTTTCAATCACTTACAAAACAGCAGCGGATTGCAGGTTTGCC
>Ga0068859_100002456_pt1 | contig 18871 bp, 15 predicted proteins | sample KBSSwiS22_FD_66585 | JGI IMG/M metagenome (GOLD analysis project Ga0068859, IMG submission 66585) | Switchgrass rhizosphere microbial communities from Kellogg Biological Station, Michigan, USA - KBS Switchgrass S2-2 | ecosystem: Host-associated > Plants > Roots > Rhizosphere > Soil ...
AAAACGGAATTGCCAGAGGGAAGATACCGGTGCTATCTCTTCATAACTATTCCGGTAAAACTGTAGTTTCTTATAGAATAGTTTGACGGCTTCTTTTACCACTACCGGCAAGGAAGCCAATCGCTGATCGTATACATCAGGGTGCAATATTACCAGGAAATGCATGTTGAAAAGCAGACTGGTTCCCACCGATTCAGTTCTGCAGGAGCCATCGAAGCAGGCCAGCAGTTCATCCAGTAAGTCGTTATTGGTTATTACCGACTGCTGATGGCTGTCTTCAGGAATCAACAGATTTTTTAATGTGCCAAAAAAATCGCCCGATTTCTTTTTCATACCAACGCCGGTTATTTATAGTAAGAAGGAAAACACTAACGGCAATAAATGTAGAAGAAATTAAAACAGGCGATTGATAAGGAAAACATAAAATAGCAACATGAATACACAAGTGGGGAGGCGAACGCAGCCATGCTGATTTTATTGTGTAGCTGCACAAACTGGCTTTGTCAAACGCAGTTGATAACGGAAACTGGCTACAGCGCTGCATTCCATGAGATTTTTTTTTATGGGTTGCAACACTTGATCAAGGCATTTCGCGGAGTGCATGCAGAAACAGAACGCTGCTTATAAAAAGTTAAATTCTTACTGCCGGGAGAAGTCACCCCTGCGTTAATTTGAGCGGTGTCGCGTAAAGCATGGCGGGTGAGTAAAGCCGGAATCAAAAATTGTCTTTGCCAACAAAACGGTAAGGGCTTTTCGGTATCAGCAAGCCATCATGTAAAATCGTGGCAGATGGGTTGAGCACATAAAAAAACCTCCTGTACTTACTGAACAGGAGGTTAATTTTTTTTTGGACGATAAACAACTAAACTAAAGCAAACTAAAAACTTTTGACCAGGCTGCTGATAGCGTTGGATTTTTTAAGGATATTGGTATGGTTATTTTTAAGGATATTGGATAGGTATCAATCAGCCTTGCAATACAAAAGTAATCCACACTGTGATTGTGGACAAGCGCAGTTTTAACCTATTATTAATCTTCGGATTTCACGGGGAGCTTCGTAAAAACACGAAAAAAATATACGGACATTAACGATTTTAAAACCTGAGAAGATGGTAATTTTTCAAACAACGGTTCGATTGGGGAAAAGACCCCGCGGTTTTCACCTGGTTACCGGCGAGGTGGAGAAGGCCCTTCCTCAAATTGCCAGGCTTGCAACGGGTATCTGCCAGGTATTCATACAACATACCTCCGCCTCACTTTCACTGAATGAAAATGCAGATCCTTCCGTGCGGCACGACTTTGAAATATATTTTAATAAGACTGTGCCGGAGCGCGATCCGGATTACACACACGATGAAGAGGGGGCCGATGATATGCCGGCGCACCTGAAAGCTTCTTTGCTGGGTGCATCGGTAATGATTCCGGTTCATAAAGGCGAGTTGGCGTTGGGCACCTGGCAGGGCATCTATTTATGCGAACACCGCAATGGCGGGCGTGCCCGCAACCTGGTTATCACGGCATGGGGTGAAGAAGGATAATCAATTACCGGTCGGGTGTTCACGTTAGCATGGCTTCAAGGCTGGCTATGCATGCAAATGCTGTTCGGCCAGTTCTTTCCTGATTTTTGTCTGCAATCGTTTCCCGCCATTCACCAGTTGTACGGCATGCTGGTGTTTTTTCAAGTCAACCGGGCGGTGCCGGATGCTCCAGTTACCTATTTCAACCAGGATGGGGAGCAGATCAATTCCTTTTCCTGTTAAGCGGTAAATGAATTTTTGCTGGTGGTCGGGATCATTTGTTTTGCTGAGAATACCTTCCTTTTCCAGGCGGCTGAGCCGGTCGGCCAGTATATTGGTGGCAATTTTTTCATCCGAGTGCAACAGTTCATTAAACGATTTTTTTTGCCCGAACATAATATCGCGTATAATGAGCAGGGTCCACTTATCGCCGAAAATTTCGAGCGCAAGGTTTACCGGGCAGCGGGAGCGGTGTGTTTGCATGTGCATAACTTTTTAGGCGATCCAATTGCGAAATACAATTGGTTTGGTAATTTTATAACTGGTTGCATTTTGCAACTGGTACAAAGATAATGATAACTAAAAAATTACAGCTATGAAAAAAACACTGGTGCGCTACAAAGTGCATGCAAATAAGGTGGAAGAAAACGAACAACTGGTGCGCGCTGTTTACCGCGAGCTGCGTGAAAATGATCAGGCGGATTTTCAATACATGACGTTGAAGCTGCCCGACGGACAGAGCTTTGTTCATATTGCCTTTGCCGGATCGGCGGAAGCCAATGCAGCTTTCACACAGTTGCCGGCGTTTCAAAAATTTCTTGAAAACCTGAAAGAACGATGCGAGGAACTGCCTGTGGCCAATGCGGTAGAATTGATCGATGCGTATAATCCGCCAATCTTTTCGCAGCCTTTGAGCGTCGTGTAGGGGTTAATTCACTGTTGATTTTGGAATGAACGAACTGCAGGGGGCATAAAAAAAGGGCAGCATAGAAATGCACCCCGTATTAAAATCCAATATCCTATGAAAAACCATTGTAAAGATAAGTTGCCAGAAGTGGAGAAAGCAAAAATATTCGATGAATAAATTGGATTGCCGGCTCGTAAATATACTTAGCGGGCTATAGTAACTATACGACAAATCCCGTTAAACCCAGCGTGCGAGCGGGCCCTGTACGGATACTAATCTGATTTTAATATCACAATCAATATTTTTCGCGAAACTGTCTGAACTTTGCCCGACCCGTTTTTAAAACCGGTGTCCGGCAAAAACCACAATATAAGAGCCATATTTGCCTGCCGTCCCTTTGAACCAGGCATTACACAAAACGCGAATAGCAGCACCGGCCTTTATTTTTTTATTGTTTTAGTAAGCAGCCCTTTATGGTAAAGGGCTGCACAATGTAGGTTATGCAGCAAATCAGCTGTTTCCGGGCCCCTTACTCTTATTTCTTCGGCCATTATTCCGTTCATGCCAACTTGTGTAAAATGAATACACTGGGCGGTAATTACCCGGTTGGCCAGAGAAATACTTTTATTCGTAACTTAGAACTGTCATATTGTTTGTCATATAAAAAAAATGTTATGAGAAAATACCTGATCTTACTGGCATTGCTTGTATCCGGAATTGTATATGCAGCCGACAAGGGCACCTGGACCGGTTATATCAGCGACGCTGACTGCGGCACAAAAGGAAACAATGCAGACCATGCCGAGTGCGCCAAAAAATGTGTAAAAAATGGAGCGGCACCGGTTTTTGTGGTAGGAGATAAAGTGTACACCATCAGCAATCCAAAAAAGGTTGCCAAATTTATAGGCGACAAAGTAACCATCAGCGGCACCCTTACCGGGGACGCGATTGCAATTGACAAGATTAGTAAATAACGTAGTTTGTAGTAAACAGCTACAGGATGTGGATGCCTGCAATTTTTTTGCAGGATGAAAGATCATTGCATTGATCTATCGGTTTAGCCGCATACGGGATAGCTCAATGCAGTATGCTATTTGGCGGGCAAAGGTCTTCGAACTTTTTGCACCCTGTTCAATGTATAACTGAAATCCTGGTTGCCGCTTAAGGCATGCTGCTTTTCATCAAGCACAAAAAGAACGTTTTCATCGCCCTTCAGCAGGAACAGCGGTTTGTTTCCACTATCAAAATCCAGCTCATATATGATTGCCGACGGTTCTTCTTTTGTGCCATGGATGATGCGCCACTTACCTGTTTGAGGATGCCGGTCGAACAATTCGCTGGTAAAAATAAAATTTGACGGAAGGTTTGTTATACTATCCCTGAAAAAAATGATCTGCCATTTCAGGTGGTCGCAATTGGCTGCTGTTTGACCGCTTATTTGATAGCTGATTGGCTCGCAGGGCGTGCGTCCTTCAAACACGCCATAGATGCCAGGACCCTTGGGTGGTTCAGAGTAAGTAATGCTTTCTGCAATTGTATTGTCTGCTGCTGCTGTCTGGGCGCTGGCGTTATAACGGAGCAGCATACACGCAATAATGACCAGGGAAGCTGCGATGCTGTTCATGGCTTTATTTTGTTAAGGGTATAACTCCAGGCGCCCGTGCCAATCATCAAATGCTGTTTTGTATCGAGCAGGTGAAGCAGGTTATCATTAACACGTAAAAAAGAAATCGAAACCCCGGCTGTGTCGGGATCGAGCTGATAGACTACCGCGTTGGGATGTTCGGGCGTGCCTGTCCGGGTAATCCATTTTCCGGTTCGCTGAAGACGCGTTCCGCCATTCATAAAACCTCGTGTGCCCTGCTTAGGCATTCCATAATAACAATCGAGCGAGTACGTGCTGTTTGCCTGCGACTGGCCGGTACCTGCTAAAATCAATTTCCATTTGATAAGCTCGCAACCGGCATCTCTCGGCATACCGGGCAGGGGCCGGGTGCCCGCGCTGCAGGGGGTACTGGCAACAAAGGTTGATGAACCAGTGTCTTGTGCAGACTGGCACGATGCATCTGTGCACCATGCCAATAGCCAGGTTAATACAACCAACGCCGATATTTTTCTATTTGGCGGCATGTTGATCATGATCGATATGGCTCCCGGCTCCAGGCATGCTCATTTCCGGAAGCATAAGAATTTGTTCAGCCCAAAGCTACAGAAAATGATCGTGTTGCGCATGCTGCCAGGTCGCTTATGAAATTCATAACTTTGCGCAAATTGAAAAAAATGAGCCAGGAAAAAGCAATACTTGCGGGCGGATGTTTTTGGGGAGTGGAAGAATTGATCCGCAACCTGCCGGGCGTAATATCAACGGTAGTGGGATATACCGGCGGTGATGTGCCCAATGCTACTTATCGAAACCATGGAACACATGCAGAGGGGATAGAAATAGTATTTGATCCGGAAAAATTATCTTATCGGGCTTTACTCGAATTCTTTTTTCAAATCCATGATCCCACCACCCGCAACAGGCAGGGGAATGATAGGGGAACATCTTACCGTTCGGCCATTTTCTATATCGATGCAAAGCAGCAGGAAACCGCTATTGGCTTAATTAAGGAAATGACAGACAGCCACAAATGGCCGGGGCCTATCGTAACAGAAGTTGTGCCGGCGGGCCCGTTCTGGAATGCGGAAGAAGAGCACCAGGATTACCTGCAAAAAAATCCTTACGGGTATACCTGTCATTTTATAAGACCTGACTGGAAATTGTAATCATTCAGTTGCATTAATCCGCCGCTTTTTCGGCGCTATCGGCATTTTTAGTGATGGACCCGGTTTTAAATAAAACACCCCGGGCAATCGTTTGCCATTCTTTCTTTTTCCTGAAAAGAAATTCAAGATCCATCGCAAAATGTTTGAACTCTTCTTTTTGCGCGTCCTGCATAATGGCTTTTGCTTCCTTATCTTTTTCAAGTGAAATGCGTTGTTCATACCAACCAATGGCTTCCGCCTCTTCTGTAAGAGATGTTATCATCCTGGCAAAAGTGCGCATATCATCGGTGAGCTCTTCGGCTGGTTCATGATACTGGTCAAATCCCATAAAATTAATTTTTAATGATTGTACAAATCAGGCAGACATTTCGAAAGATAGCGCCGTGCAGTGCCTGCGTGTTTTTTATTTGTTGGTCTTTATGTAAAAACCTATGCATCCATGGCATTTGTTGCTGGTTTTACAGCGAAGGATCCTTAAAAGTATTGCCCTGTTTCATATCGCCTGTTTCAAATCCTTTTTTAAACCAGTAAACGCGCTGCGCAGAGCTGCCGTGCGTGAAAGCATCGGGCACCACCACGCCCGAGGAGCGTTTTTGCAAACGATCATCACCAATGGCATTGGCTGCATTCAGCGCTTCTTCAATGTCGCCTTTGTCCAGGATATTTTTCTTTTGCTGTTCATAATGCGCCCAAACGCCTGCATAAAAATCTGCCTGCAATTCCAGCATCACTGAATAGCGGTTGGCTTCTCTTTCACCGGCTTGCTCGCGCAGGCGGTTTACTTTTTCGGCAGTGCCGTTCAGGTTTTGTATATGGTGACCCACTTCATGCGCCACCACATAAGCCATCGCAAAATCGCCCGGCGCATTGAGTTTGTTTTGCATCTCTTCGTAAAAAGAAAGGTCAATATATAATTTGCTGTCGCCAGGGCAATAGAAAGGGCCCGATGCCGAACTGGCGTTGCCACAGGCAGATGCTACTTCATCGCGGTATAGTACCAGGGTAGGGTCTGTATACGTTTGGCCGTTTTGCTTAAATAGCTCTCCCCAAATGTCCTCGGTATCGGCCAGCACAACCTTTACAAACGATGCACGCTGATCATCGGCTTTTTGTTCTTCGGGGCTGAGGGTCGACTGGCCTGCCCGCGGAGAAATGGTGGGGATTTGGGAGCTGTCTGTACTGTTGCCACCCAGGAAAGAATAGATCAGGTAAATGATAATTCCTACAATACCGCCGCCAGTGGCAATACTACCACCGCTCAAACCACGTCGATCTTCAACATTGGAGCTTTCCCTTCTGCCAAACCATTGCATAACTTGCTTTTTAATGTAGATAATAATTGAATAACTATTTATCTGTTGTAGAAAAAAATCAGCGCTTTGCATCTCCATCCATTTCGGAACCTATGCTGACGCGGAAAGGATGGCAAATATTTAGTCAACACGCTTCAAACTGCGCTAATATCTGTTGCCGTTCATGTTTATAAAATCATTTTACCATTTCGTTGCTTCCCGGTAGTGATTAACATGGCACTACTCCTTAATTCAATGGTACAATCGTGCCAAAATATGAGGTTGAAGAGGATTGCGGTATTGATGGTAGTTTAGCTGAAATCGAACGATGGTCAAACGTAGCCGCTATTTCCTGTGAATGTGCGCCGTGGTTGGTGTCTCACCAACCACGGCGCCAAATAACTGGCCTGGTTGCATGCAGATCCGACGATTCTTAATAAGATCTATATTTTGAATAATACCGCTATTTGCCGGTATAAGTGTACGTTGCCAGACTGCTGTTGTCAACACCGTCTTTTTTGGCAATGGCCCTGACGGTTGTACCAGGTTTAATGCTGAATGGTTTCGTATACAAATCAGCATCAGTAAACGCAGGCGCCGTATCGGCTGTAGTGTAAAATATTCTTGCGCCGGGTAACGAACTGGTAATGCTCACCATATTTGCGTTAACGCTGATAACAGGTTTTGGTACGTTGCAGTATTTGGCAGTTCTTGCATCTTTTATGATTCCTTTCCAGTTCATGCCGTATCCAAAATCATACACATGTCCGGCCGCATCCGAATAACAAACCATATCGTGCGGAACATCTTCATTTTGCAATTCAACCGTCTTCATATCAGCAGGCATTTGAACAGGTAACAAACCAGCGGGTTCTGATGCACCGGTTAGGATGTCCAGGATGGCCTGGTTCTGCACACCGAAGCTGGCCAGGATGGCGTTTGCCGCTGGCTCTATCTCAGCAAAAACCATCGGCTTGGACAGGGTTAAAACAACAATCACGGGTTTACCGTTCATAGCTGCTTTTGTTTCCTGAATGGTTTTCAGGTCCTGCAAATTGGCGGCTATAACTGTTTTGTCTTTATAGGTTCTGTCTTTTACGGATGGTTCAACCGGGTCGCCTGCGGCCAGGCTATGCACCCTTGCATTGGTTGCTGTGTACGGCTGGTATTGCAGGGTGATTGGCATATAACCACTTCCTCCGTTCTTCACATCTGCCTGGTCGTACCCTGCACCGCCTGCCGGACTGCTGGCAAATACAATTGCCATATCCGCTTTGGAAGGATCGTCCGTAACGGTAAAATATTTTTGCAGCAGGCCTGGGTCTACAGCAGCTTCAAATCTTTCTTTGGAAGGCGGGCCGAAAAACCCCTGTGTGGAAGGAATATATTTTTTGGGAAGATAAACCGTGGTTCCTTTTTTTAACGGTAGCAACTTGTTTTGGTTCTTTAACAGGATCACCGATTTCAGCTGCGCTTCGTATCCTGCTTTCATGAATGTAGCATTACCAACCGTTTGTTTCGAGGACTGAACATCCAGGTAAGGGTTTTCAAACAGGCCTACCCGGAAAATATTACGCAATAACCGCAGGGCTGATTGCTCAAAACGGGCACGCATAAACGCTTCTCCATGCTCTTTGACTCCCATCTGGTAGGCTTCCATAACCGGCCCTGCCACATTATTTCCACCAAATTGATCTACACCCGCCATCAATACTTTGTAATGTCTTTCTGCGACCGTTTTTGTTTCCATCCCCCATGATTTACCTGCAAAGATGTCCGGTGTCTTGCCCTCGTCGGCCGTCACCAGCCAATCGGTGCATACCACGCCATCAAAGCCATATTTATTGCGCAAGAGGTCTGTGATGAGATATTTACTGTAACTGTTTCCTGCATTCTCCCCGTTTTTATCCCTGTTATAGGAAATAGTATAGTAGGGCATCACCGCCGCCGCCATCTTTGTTTTGCCTGATAATTTCAATGCCCCGTCTACAAACGGAATCAAATGCACATCAAAATTATTACCCGGGTATACAGCATATTTTCCGTACGCGAAATGTGCATCGCGGCCGCCTTCTTCAGGGCCACCCCCGGGCCAATGTTTGATCATTGCATTTACGCTGCTGTAGCCCCAGCCGTTGGCAATCTCCGCTTCACCTGAAGAAGTTTGAAAACCATCTACATAGGCGCGTGCCATATCTGCATCCAGTTGTGGTCCTTCGCCAAAAGTTCCGTTGATGCGAGACCACCGCGGTTCAGTGCCAAGATCTATTTGTGGAGATAGCGCGGTTGTAATGCCAAGGGCGCGGTATTCTTTCGCTGCTATTTTGCCGAACTGTAATACCAGCGCTGGATCAAAAGTAGCGGCCAATCCCAGTTCATCGGGCCACTGAGAAATTTTACCCCCGGCACCCGCTGTATATTCTACGCCGGAATTGGTGCCATGCCTGGGATCACTGCTGTTGTTGGCCGGTATGCCCAGGCCGTTTCCTTCCACGAGCGCCTGCACATTATTGTTCCAGCGGGCGGCCACTTCGGGCGACTGTACCATGGTTACCAGTACATGGCGCAGGTTGTCTTTTATAAGAAATGATTTCTGCTGATCCGTAATAGCAGCGGGGTCTGTGCTATCTGCCTTAAAAGGTTTGCCATTATAGGTGCCAGGCCCCATTGGCCCCTGCATAGCGGGCACAGCCTGGTGAGCGCTGTATAACATAAGCCCTGCTATCTGTTCAATGGACATTTGTTGGGCAAGATCCCTGGCCCTTTCATCCACCGGAAGGCGCCAGTCTTCATATTTATCGAGTTTACCATTTTTGTTTAAATCTTTGAAGGCATGGCCGTCAACAGATAAAATTTTTATTCCCGACCGGGTTGAATACCCAAGTGTTGGCCCCTTTGTGTTTTTCACAAGAATAAAACCGGGATCGTTATCCTGCAGCGGTTGTTCTATTTTTTTTGATGTATTACCGGAAAGGCCGATAAGCAGGGAAGTTAATAGGCCGATTCCTGCAAACCATCCTGCTGTCCTGATGTAAGTATTCATATAGCCAATTGTTGGTTTTTACTGAAAATACTGAACGCGCTTGTACAACACCCGGAATTGCGACGAGCCGCGGGAATGTTGAGACCAAAGAGAAATCCGGCAGCGATTAACAAGTGTACGGATGCAAATGTCGGATCTTGCCTGTGTAATGTAAAAGATTTGTATGCTGCATCACAAAAAAGCCCGCTGACTTTTTGATATGCGATTGTTTCGTCCCCTGATTGGAAATATAGCTTATGCATGCCTGCAATTGCCAGGATTATTTGAACGGAACTGTCTTGAAGTTATTGGAAATGTCCATCTATCAACAACCATACTGGGATTTATTTCCACAGTGAAAGATTAAGATGAGGAATGGGGGGATGATAAATGTTTGCGATTGGTCTTCAAATGTGAACAAACAAGTATCGGTGACTCGTATTTCTACTATTGTATCTTAATGTTTCCGGGATTAATTTCATATCAGTTATATAATGCGGCGATTGGAGCTTCGTATATTTTTGATCTTTCTATATCACCACATTTGTTGGCCGTTGGCACGAGGTTTGTATTTTTTATTGTTGCAGACTGCGTGTTATCCTTTACAATAATTTTTATCTTATCCTCAGTTAATACTCCGCAATGGTAAACTTTGATGTTTGCCTGTTGCATAATTCCTAAGCCGGTTTCCGGTGAAACTTGTTACTGATTTTTTTGCTGATCATGTAGGTCAGTGTGTTGATTCCTATCCTTCAATATTTCTGTTAAAACAGGCCACGTAAAAAATTGCTTTACTGTATTGCAATGCATTTAACAGTATAACAATTGGCAGCGGAAGCCCTGCATAACGGATATTTTAACCATAAAAAAATTCAACCATTATGTTTAATCCGGCCAGAAATCTCGCCTTGCTCTTGCTTTTAGTGATGGCATTTGAAAACTGCAAAAAAAATGACGGGCCTCAACCATCGGCTGCTAATAACAGTATTGTTGAAGTGGCTCCGCCCTCGCTAAAACCTATTACCGTAAATATTAACCAGTATATTGGAGGCTACTATGAGAGTTTACCCAATCATTACCAGGTTACAACAAAAAAGTATCCCCTTCTTATCTTTCTGCATGGTGCGGGCCAGCAGGGAGATGGCGGAAAAGATTTGCCCCTTGTCTTAAACGATGGAATTGCCAAGCTGATTAGCCAAAAAACATTTCCACCAAATTTTAATGTAAGTGGAAATGATTTCTCTTTCGTTGTTTTATCGCCGCAAATGCGGTCGATGCCCTCGGATTCCATGGTTTTGTCGTTCTTGAACTATGCATTGGTGCATTACCGTATCGATCCATCAAGAATATACCTGTCCGGCATCAGCATGGGCGGTATTCTTACTACGGAAATGGGGGGACGTTTCGCTGCCCGGTTTGCAGCCATGGTGCCTGTATCGGGCGCATCGTATGGAACCGACAAAGCAGCCAATGCGGCGGGTATTGCGGCCGGTGGGCTGGCAATCTGGGCTTTTCATAATTCCGGTGATCCTGTTATGTCTTCCACGGTTACAACGGATTTTGTTGGTCTCATCAACAGCGATGGTCCTGTAATACCCGCTAAAATGACGATATTCCAGGCCGCCATACACGATGCATGGACAAAAGCCCTTGATCCTTCGTACAAAGAGAACAATATGAATGTTTATGAATGGATGCTCCAGTATAAAAGAGAATAAATTATAGCGTGAGCCGCCCGGAAAAGGATGACCCATACCAGAATAGGAGTCTTCTTCGACAGAATTGTTTTTTTTGAGTAACTATTATAGTATCATCAATGCACAAACGCTTTTTTCCTAAGCATGGCAAGCAGCCTGTCGAATCGCACCCAGTAAAAATGACAATCTTTTTCGCTGGTGCCCCTGGTATAAAATAAATATTTACCATCGGGTGATACATATTGCCCAAACCGATGCGCCAGCCCGGTATTGATATTGGGACCAAGACTTAGGGGTGAAGTCCAGCGCTTGTCTTTTTTTCGGAAACTTATCCATAACTCACATTCGTAGCTGGGCCGCTCTTTTGCACTAATGATAATGTACGACTCATCCGGCGCAATATAAAAATCGCCATCGAAGCCAGGGGTATTCAGTGGCCGGCCGAGGCTCTTTATCATGGTATCGGCCGGCGTCATTACCAGGGTGCAAAAATCATACGTGCTGTAGTCTTTTTTGGCGCCGCCATTACCATTGCTGCCCACATAATATACGCCGCTATTGCTGGGCATGAAGTTATACAAGCCATATTGCTTGTTCAGCCAGGGCGCCGGTGCGCTCCAGCCTTTGTCTGTTTGTTCTGATATCCAAACCTCGCTGTTTTTCCCGCCAAAATAAAGTTTTGTTTCATCTGTAGACAGCGTTGGATTGCCGAGATCGGTTGCGATGATCACCGGTTTATCCCAATTGGTTCCGTTGAAATGAACCTGTTTAACGCCGGTGCCCCTGAAATCAAACCAATGGCGCGCATAACCATAATAGAAATTTTTTCCATCTTTAGAAAACGCTACCCGTCCCAACACGAGCCCCGAATCTGCCAGTAATCCGGGCGCGAATATTTCCGGCATATCGGCAGGAGGCTTTTGCGCGAGATAAGCTTTCTTGGTTTGCCAAAAACTTCGCTGCGCGAAGAGTGGATCGCTCACCCCCTGCATCAGCAGACATAAAAGAACAAATGATAACCGTTGCTTAATTTTCATGCTTTCCATTTTTTACCTGATTTTTGAGCAAAGCTTTTATTTCATGATGGAAGCACCGGAGCAAAATGGGTTCAAGTTTGTTCAATTGTAAAACAAGTCGTTTAAATGAGTGCCGCCCCTCCCGATATCGCGAAATGCCTGGTCATGATAGAAACAAAATTGGCCTGGGGTGATAGTGTGCATTGGCAAAAAAAGGATTTTGAATTGCTGAGTGAAAAAATTTTCGACAGTACAGGCGTCTTGCTCAGCGCCAGTACACTGAAGCGGGTTTGGGGAAAAACAAAGTATGAAGGAGGACCCTCTTTGTCAACGCTTGATGCGCTGGCAAAATTCGCCGGTTTTGAAAATTGGCGATCGTTTGCCGCGGCCGCCCAGGCGATTCCCACAGCGCGGATTCAACCAGTAAAGCGGCGGCCGTTTAACCAGAAATGGGCATGGATGCTTGCAGCGCTTATTGTGGCGATAACCGGATTTGCATTATTTAGAAAGCCGGTGAAAAAAATTCGGTTTCAACACCTGGCATTCAGCAATGAACCTGTAACTACGGGCCTGCCCAATACGGTTGTATTTCACTATGACGCCAGCGGTTCAAATGCCGACAGCGTATTTATTCAGCAAAGCTGGGACAGGAGAAGAAGGTACAAGGTTGATAAACGATTGCATGAGTATACCAGCACTTATTATATACCGGGCTATTACAAAGCCAAACTTATCCTCAATGATTCGGTGGTTCGTGAACAGGATGTATTCATTGCATCGCAGGGATGGATGACCATGGTGGAAAACGACCAGGTTCCGGTATATCTTAGGCAAAAGAATGTTTTGGAAACCGAACCCCTGGCGATCACAGAAGAGGAACTGATTGCCAAAAAAATAGATCCGGCAACAGTACCCATCACCAGTATTACCAAAGTAGATAAAACGATCAGTACGGCGAGCGATCATTTTCTTATGGAGCTGGCATTGCAAAATACCTGTGGGCAGGCTGCCGGCGTTTGCCGTATGAGTGCTGTTACACTCATGGGCACAGATGGTATGATTAACCTGCCGGTTTGCGCAGCGGGATGCACAGGTGAAATTGCCCTCTATCTTAATAAACAAAAGATTGATGGGCGCACCCATAATTTATCGGGCTTTGGGGTTGATTTTTCTAAAGAAGCAGTACTTAGTTGCCAAACAGGGGAGGGGCGCATCAGCATTCGCGTAAATAACCGGCTGGCCTATAGTGGGCCGTTTGAAAGTATCGGCCGCATCGTTGGTGTAAAAATTGCCTTTAAGGGAACGGGCATACTTAAGCGCTTTGCATTGAAAGACTAAGCAATATTATGTATGCAATTGGTTGGCCCATGCCTGCTATTCCGAATCCGGATTCCTGCCCGTACAGGAATGACGCGCGATTTTGTTCATGATTTTTAAGATGATTCGAATCTGGTAATGCTTCCGCACGCTTTTCCCGTCATTCCCGCGCAGGCGGGAATCCCCTCAATAGGACGAGTCATTAGCTCCCATAAACGAACAGTTGCTGTACGATTCCGAACAGCTGCCCGCCATACAGATTCTGCAAGTGATTGAATGATAAAAAACTATCAATACGGCATATTCTTCGCTGCCTGTCAGCCATGCTAACTACCTACCTCAAAATTGCCTGGCGCAACCTGTTTAAAAATAAACTGCATACCGCGATTAATACCGGTGGACTGATAATTGGATTCAGCATTGGGTTAATCATCTTACTGGTTGTTTACAGCCAGTACCGTTTCGATACATTCCATACCAATGGTAAACGCATTTACCAGGCCTACCAGGTAACAAAACAAAAGGATAAGGACGAAGAAGTGAGCAATGCGTTCGGCTACGGACCTGGACCGGTTTATAAAAAAGAAGCCCTGGCGATTGAAAAACTTACCAGGATAACGGACGGCGGCAATCATGTTGAGTATAATGGAAAGGAATTGATAATGCCGGTGACGATGGCCGACCAGGATTTCTTTGATATGTTTAGTTTTGACATTGTTAAAGGCACGCGCCAGAACCCCCTGCAAAATTTAACCGATGCCGTTCTCACAGAAAACGCGGCAAAGAAAATTTTTGGCAATGATGATCCAATCGGCAAAACGATCAATGCCTCTGCGGGCGATAAGCAAAAAACATTTACCATAACTGCCGTGGTGAAAACCATGCAACTGAGCAGCATTCAATTTGAATTGCTGACGCGTATAGAAACCAGGACCAACTATGCGTCGGCGGCAGGAAACTGGACCGATCTGGCCCCGGTAATGTATGTTGAACTAAAAAAAGATATTCATCCGGAAACCGCTGAAACGCAATTGAAGGCCTTGGATGCAAAATATGTTCCAGATTGGTTTAGTGATCCCCGGGTGGCCGTTAGCACCCATTTGCTGCCGTTAAAGGATGTTCACTTCTCTACAAGGGTGAATGGCCATAGAGCCATTAGCGGGATACAATTGCTCACGGTGCTGATGGTGGGGCTTTTTATTATTTTTATTGCCTGTTTCAATTTTGTAAACATTAACCTCGCCACCGCCTTTACGCGTATAAAAGAAATTGGTGTAAGAAAATCTATGGGCGCCGCCCGTTGGAAGTTGTTTGTACAGTTCTGGGGGGAAAGTCTGCTTGTTTGTTGCCTGTCTTTTTCTATTTCATTATCACTCGTCAATATTTTATTGCATTCGGTGCAGGCATTTGAACCGCTGAGGGCTTCGCTGACTCCTTTGCTATGGCAACCGGGGTTTCTGTTGCTGGCTTTTTGTTTATTACTCATGGTTTCCCTGCTGGCCGGCGGGTATCCATCATGGATAATGACAAGGTTTAAAGTTACCGAAACGCTCAAAGGCAAAGTGAGCATGAAAACGAAAAGCGGTCTGCGCGGTTCACTGATGGTAGTGCAGTTTGTAATAGCCTGTGTTATGATTAGCGCTACATGGATCATTTATCGCCAGTTTCAATATCTGCAAAACGCAGATCTTGGCATTAATAAAGATAATATCATCAGTGTCCGGCTGAATAAACCGCAAGCCGGCAGAAAAACAATCGAACAATTAAGAAGCCGGCTGGCATCCAACCCGAATATTTTAGCTATTACCGGCAGCGATATTAATATCGGGCGGGGACCCGATCGCCGTACCAGCAAAACAACTTCCAATATCGGCTACGACGGAAAAAATATAAGCTTCAACGTAGCAGCTGTTGATTATGATTACCTGAAGACGCTTGGTGTGAAGATGCTGGAAGGACGTGATTTTGACAAATCTTTTGGTACCGACACGATGTACAATGTAGTGGTTTCTGAAAGTGTTGCCAGGCAAATCAACGAAAAAAATGTTATCGGCAAAACGATTGGCGCTGACAGCAGCTCACGTGGTGTCACAATTGTTGGCGTGTTCCCCGATTTTCATTTGTATACGATGGAGGAAAAGCTGGAACCGCTGATGCTTACCATGTCGCCGCAAAGCCAGTTGCTCTATATTTTTGTTAAAACAAACGGGCAGCATCCCCTGGTTGCAATGGAAGCAGTCAGGAAGGAAATGGCTGCACTGGAACCGGGACAGGATTTTAGTGCCAGCTTTGTAAATGAGAATATCCAGAACTGGTACCAGCAGGAAAAAATAATGGCTATACTTTTCAGTATTGCCGCCATAGTGGCAATCATACTTTCCTGTTCAGGGTTGCTGGCCATGGTACTATTGATTATCCGGCAACGGGTAAAAGAAATCGGGGTGCGTAAAGTGCTCGGCGCAAGTGTTCAGAACATTGCGGTGCTTATCTCGAAAGATTTCCTGGTATTGGTACTTATTGCTATTGTCATTGCTACGCCTTTATCGTGGCTGCTGATGAACAAATGGTTGCAGGCTTTTCCTTACCGTACCAGCATCCAGGCATGGATGTATGCCGTGGTAGCCATGGCAGCCGTTTTCATTGCATTGCTTACCATTGGCTACAGCACGGTGCGTGCAGGCCTGCAGAACCCGGTGAAGAGTTTGCGAACTGAATAAAAATGCAGGTTACTGCAATTGAAAATAGAGAACGAATTTCCGCCACTATTGATCTTCCGCCATTATGAGACGAACAACATCGAGTATTAGTATTTGTCAGTGACAACAGCAACAAAGGCCGGTATTATAAAACATAATCCGCCGGTGAAGGCGGATTATAGTGTAGCAGCAAGAGAAGATTAATTATTTGTTATTGGAAACCATACCCGTTTTTAATCAGGCCGTTTGATTTGGACACGGTTTCTGATGACAATGGGAACAAATAACGGGGAGGCACACCCGCACTGAAATATGCATCGGGGTATCCTTTGAATATGCTGGTGGTATACTGACCCTCATTCGCAACAATATTGGCTCCCCAGGCAACTTTTTTATAACCCTGTGCCAGCAGCGCTGCGGCCTCTGCGCCGTTTGGATCAATATAATTAAACAGCCCTTTTATTGCCAGGTTGCGGTTGCCGGCAGTAGGCAGGTACCCAAGTGATGTCCATACATCGGAATTTCCGCGCCAACTCGGGAAGCGCACCGGGTAAGAAGGATCGGTTTCTGCCACGGTATTTTGGGTAGTCAGCATTTTGGTCATACCGAAATCCGATACGTTGACCGCCTTGGTGTAAATATAATTTGAAATGGTATTGCCATTTGGAAATGTGTAATAGCCGCTTGTTTTCAATCCATTCACCATGGCTACCTGGGCATCGCGCAGCGCTTTTATCTTCTGCGGAAGTTTTCCGGTTCTGATAAGATCTTCGCGGCGGTAGCCCTCGCCGGCAAATTCAAGTTTGCGTTCCTGTAAGATGGCTTCTTTTAGCGCATCACCTGAAAGTGCACCGATATAATTGGTGACTTTCTCTGCCTGATCGGCTGCCAGGAAGGCCCTGCTTCTTACTTTTTTCAGTTCATTCTTTGCGGAACCTTCATCACCGGTTTCTGCGTAGGCTTCAGCCAGCATCAGGATAACGTCGGCCATGCGCATCTGTACCCAGTTGATGCCCGATTGGCGCTGGCTGGCTGTATAAGGAACCGGCATACGGCTTTCGTCCCATTTATTATTGGGCAAACCGCCCTGGCTGCGCGAGCCTGGTGTAAAATCAACAATAACTTCAGATGCGGTACCTGAATTCACGGTTACGGTTGTTGTAACATCCCTGCGCAGATCTTTGGGATCAAAGTCGCCGTAATAAAATGATGCGTGCATACGGCTTTGTCCATAAGATTTGGCCGGGTAAGCATTGGCACTACCGCCGTTTGAAGGACGTCCGAATGCATAGGGCCTTTCAGAAAACTGCCCCTGGGTTTCGGCAACTTCAAACAATGATTCCGGGCTGACGGTTAAATTCATGTTGTACTGAAAATTGTACTGAAATGGATTGCCATAGCCGGCACCACGGGGGTCGGCCGTAATAAGAGCGCCATTGCCGGGATTGTCAACCGCCATCTTCAGGTATGTTTTAGCCTGCTCGTAGTATTTTTTATAATCTGTGCGGCGTACATATTTGGCGTTCCATTTTTCGGTACCTATTTGTGTAAAGGTTACGGTGCCATAATTAAAATCTGTACGGCGAAGACCATAGCCACCTGCGTACAAGGACATCTTGCCAATCATCGCTTCTGCAAAATTCCTGCTAAACCTTTCCGCATTGATGCCGCCTTCACCCAAACGATACATCAGCGGCTCCGCCTTTATCAGACTGGCAATTTCGCCATCATAGATAACATCGCGTGAAACCAGTTTAGCACTATCTGTCTGGCTGGTTGAAGAAATGGCCGTGGGGAAATAAGGCACATCTCCAAAATAACGGATCAGGTTATGATACGAGAAGGCACGGAACGCCGCAGCTTCACCATACATATGGGTCCAGTCGTTTGCCTTATTGGCGGCAACGGCCGATTTATAATCGTCTTTTTGCGCAATGGCCTCCATGATGATGCTGGCACGGTTGGCTATCCTGTACCAGGTGTTCCAGGAACCTACTGAATTGGCGTAGTCAATAGAAATTTCTGTTGCATACAAGCCTTCGGGAATATGCCTCAACTGCGCATCATAAGTTTCAGGATGCGTTTCGGCATCGGAACCTACCACATCAATATCATAAAACAGGCCGTTGGCCCCGCTGCGCCACAGATCATAGCAACCCACCATTACCTTGTAGGTTTCGCTGGGAGAAGAAAATACAAAATCCTGGTCAACAGACGACAGCGCCTGGGGCTCCAGGAATTCTTTTTTGCAGGCGATGTTTGACACTGCGACTGCGCCCAATAGTATAAATAATATCTTTTTCATTGATGGAGCTTTTAAAGTAATTAAAATTCAACATTGATACCGGCAGTAAAAGAACGGGCACGTGGATAAGCACCCCAGTCGAGACCAACGGTTGGATACACTGCACCACCTTGCGCTGTATTGGTGTTTACTTCAGGATCCAATCCTTTATAACCGGTAATGGTTAAAGCATTGTAAACAGAAGCAAATACGCGCAGGCGGTTCAACTTAACCCTTTGAATTAATTTTTCTGGTAAGTTATAACCCAATGTTACTGTGTTCAGCCTCAAAAACGAACCATTTTGTATACCTAAACTTGAAACAACGGGATTTTCCTGGTAGGGCAGGAACGTG
>Ga0068859_100002457_pt1 | contig 18861 bp, 18 predicted proteins | sample KBSSwiS22_FD_66585 | JGI IMG/M metagenome (GOLD analysis project Ga0068859, IMG submission 66585) | Switchgrass rhizosphere microbial communities from Kellogg Biological Station, Michigan, USA - KBS Switchgrass S2-2 | ecosystem: Host-associated > Plants > Roots > Rhizosphere > Soil ...
GCCTATATGCGCGTCGCCGATTTCGGCGGGCGCTCGACGCGCACCGAAGTCTGGTGTTTCTTCGTCGTCCTGCTGCTGCTCAACGCCGCGGCGACGATTGTCGCCGGCTTTGCCGGTATCGAGTTCGGCTTTCTGCATCCGGTCAGCAGCAGCATGCCGAACGCTATCGCGTCGCTTGCGCTCGAGCATTTGCCGCTGCTGCCCGTGTTCGCACTGACGGCGCGGCGATTGCACGATAGCGGCCTTCCCGGCTGGCCCGGCCCGCTCAACGCCGCTCTGGCGCTCGTGCTGGGCGCGCGAGTCATGTTGCATATGCGGGCGGTCGACGTCATGCCGATCCCGATCGCGTGGGAAGTCGCGCATGTCGTCAGCCTGCTGCTGTTTTATGTCGGTCTGTTCTGGAAACCCAGACGCGGTCCCAACCGCTATGGCGCCGATCCGCGCGGTATCGAAACGGCGTAACCGGCACATTGTCGGGGAAACCGATCGACCCACGCTCGTTGTCTTCCGATACCAAGGAGATAGCGAATGACCAAGATGCAGCAGGCCGACGCGCATGACGTGCGCGAACGGATGTGGAAGAAGATGGCCGACAGCCCCTTCGTGATGGTCGAGCGCATCGGCGCGAACGATCATGCGCAGCCGATGACCGCGCAGCTCGACAAGAACGCGCATGGCGCGTTTTGGTTCTACACGCAGCGTGACAATCGGCTCGCCGCCGGGGGACCGGCGATGATCCAATTCGTATCGAAGGATCACAAGATCTTCGCGTGCATCCGCGGCACACTGGTCGAGGAGACCGACCGCGCGGTAATCGAGCGGCATTGGTCGAACATCGTCGAAGCATGGTTTCCACAAGGAACGAGCGATCCGAAGCTGTTGATGCTGCGCTTCGAACTCGACGATGCCGAGGTCTGGGAAGGCGACGAAAGCTACGCCGGCTTCTTCAAGATGCTGCTCGGCTGGAAGATCGACCCGCAAGACGCGGGACGCCACGTCGAAGTCGCACTGTGAATGCTTGACCCCGTTCGATCAGCGACCGATGGCCATGCCATGGGACCATCGCTCGCGCACCGCATCCGAGTCGAGGCGCATGCCGTGTGGCTCGCGGTGCGCGACAGCCGCACGCCTTGGGGCGCGCGGCTGTTTGGGCTGCTGGTTGCGGCCTATGCGCTGTCACCGATCGACTTGATCCCGGACTTCATTCCCGTGCTGGGGCTACTCGACGACGCCGTGCTGATCCCGCTGGGTGTGTGGCTGTTCGCGCGAATGGTCCCCGCCGCGCAGCTCGCCGAACATCGCGCGCGCGCCGAAGCGGCGAGCGAACGGCCGGTTTCCTGGGGCGGAATTGCGATCGTGGTCGCGCTATGGATCGCGGCGGCGTGGCTCGTTTGGTCGATCGCGGTTTGGATTTACGACTGAGCATCACTTTCCGCTCGCGCGAGCGGGAAGACTCAGTCGTGGGCTTTGATCCATTCCTCGACGACCGGCGCGATGCGCGTGCGCCATTTCGAGCCGTTGAAGATTCCGTAATGGCCGACGTTCATCGCGAGATGATATTGCTTGTGCTTGTCGTCCAGATTGGTGGCGATGGCGAGTGCGGCCTTGGTCTGGCCGATCCCCGAGATGTCGTCGCGCTCGCCTTCGATCGCGAGCAGCCCGATGTCGGTGATCGCACCCGGATCGACGCGCACGCCGCGGTGCGTCATCTCCCCGTTCGGCAGCGCGTGCGCCTGGAACACGGTGTGGATCGTCTGGAGATAGAATTCGGCGGTCATGTCGCATACCGAGCGATATTCGTCGTAGAACGCCATCGTCGCTTCGGCGCTCTCGTCGTCGCCTTGGACGAGATGCTTGAACATCTCCCAATGGCTCATCAGATGGTTGCCGAGGTTCATCGTCATGAAGCCGGCGAGCTGCAGGAAGCCCGGATAGACCTTTCGCCCGGCGCCCGGATAGAGCACCGGCACGGTCGCGACCACATTCTGCTCGAACCACGCATAGGGCCGCTCGGTCGCGAGCAGGTTGACTGCGGTCGGCGCCTCGCGCGTGTCGATCGGCCCGCCCATCAGCGTCAGCGTCTTCGGCCGGCATGGGTGCCGCGACGCGCTCATCAGGCAGGCGGCGGCATAGGCCGGCACCGAAGGCTGGCATACCGCCAGCATGTGCGCGCCCGGCCCAACCGCTTCGAGAAACTCGATCAGATAGTCGATATAGTCGTCGAGATCGAAGCGGCCCTCGTCGAGCGAGACCAGCTTCGCATCGCGCCAATCGGTGATGTAGATATCGCAGGTCGGGAGCAGACGCTCGACCGTGCCGCGCAACAGCGTGGCATAGTGCCCCGACATCGGCGCCACGAGTACCAGCCGCGGACCGCCGTGAACGCCTTCGCGCACGAATCGCTTGAGCTGGCCGAACGGCTTGCGAACCACGACTTCCTCACGCACCGCGACCTGACGTCCGTCGACGACCGTGGAGTTGAGCCCGAACGCCGGCTTGCCGCGCGGCGCAGCGGCATGGGCGAACACTTCAAGCGCTGCGCTTACCACCGGCCCGCCACCGAAATAAGCGAACGGATTGGTCGGGTTGTTCAGCAGGCTGGCACTGAAATTGGCGAAGGCGCTGGCCCCCGCCAGCATGGAACGTTGAATCTCATAGGCGTCATAGAGCATGCACGTTCCTCCACCGTCACCATATAGGAAAAGCGGCGGCCCAGCGGCTTATAGTCGCGCGCTTGTGCGGCGCAATGCGTGGTTAAACCCTAGCAAGCGGTCGCCGGTTCCCCCCATGGCACAATCACGCTAGGGCGCACCGCGAGATGGCTACCCTACCGAATCCGCCCGCCAAGACTGGCCCCGCCGCGCCGAACCGGAAGCTCAGCAACTTCGGCGTGATATGGCGCTTCGCGCGACGATATCCGCTCAATATCGCCGTCGCCGGGCTCGCGTTGCTGGCGACCTCGCTCCTGACGGCCTCGATTCCGCTGATCTTCATGAAAGTCATCGACAAGGGCTTCATCGCCAATGCCCAGGCGGGGCAGATCGCCGGCTATTTCCAGCTGCTGCTCCTCGTCGTGCTGGTTCTGGCGATCGCGACGGCGATCCGCTTCTACGCGGTGTCCTGGCTGGGCGAGCGCACCGTCGCCGACATCCGCATCGCGGTACATGGCAATCTGCTTCGGCTGCCCCCCAATTGGTTTGAGGAAAACCGCCCCAGCGAGATCGCGTCGCGCCTCACGTCGGACACCAGCGTCATCGAGCAGGTGGTCGGCAGTACGATTTCGATCGCGCTGCGCAATTTCATCACCGGCGTGTTCGGCGTGGTGAGCATGTTCGTGCTGTCGCCGAAAACCGCCGGATTTCTGATCGTCGGTATCCCGCTCGTGTTGGGGCCGATCATGCTGCTCGGCGGCCGAATTCGCCTGTTGTCACGATCAAGCCAGGATCGCATCGCCGAGATCGCCGCGATGGCAACAGAAGTGCTCGGCGCGATGCGGATCGTGCAAGCGTTCGGACAGGAACGGCGTGAATCCGACCGGTTCCGCAGTGCCGTCGATCGAACTTTCGCCGCTGCCAAACGCAGGATCGCGATGCGCGCGCTGATGAACGCACTGCTGATCGGCATGTTGTTCGGTTCGATCACCCTGATCATGTGGAGCGTGGTCGCGGATGTCGCCGCCGGCCGCCTGACGGGCGGAGCTGTCACCGCCTTCGTCGCCTATGCCGCGATCGCCGCAGGATCGTTTGCCGCGCTGATGGAAGTCTATAGCGACCTGCTTCGCGCCGCCGGCGCCGCCGGGAGGCTGGGCGAGCTGTTCGCGCAACAGCCCGATATCGCGGCGCCGGCCGATCCCGTGGCGCTGCCGCGGCCATCGCTGGGCAGCGTCGCATTCGACCATGTCACTTTCCGCTATCCGTCACGTCCGGAAGTATCGGCGCTCCACGATTTTTCGCTCTCTATCGCGCCGGGGGAGACTGTCGCCGTGGTCGGCCCGTCGGGCGCGGGCAAGTCGACCTTGTTCCAGCTCGTCCAGCGCTTCTACGATCCCAACGAAGGTACGGTGCGGATCGACGGCGTGCCCGCGACCGCCGCCGATCCCGCCGACATCCGCGGGCGCATGGCGATCGTACCGCAGGAGACCGTGATCTTTGCCGCGAGCGCGCGCGACAATCTGCGCTATGGCCGATGGGACGCGAGCGACGAAGAGATCTGGGAGGCTGCCAAGGCGGCAAACGCCAGCGACTTCCTGCGCGAGCTGCCCGAAGGGCTGGACACGTTTCTCGGTGAAAGCGGTACGCGCCTTTCAGGCGGACAGCGCCAGCGCGTCGCGATCGCTCGGGCGCTGCTGCGCGATGCGCCGATCCTGTTGCTCGATGAAGCCACTTCCGCGCTCGACGCGGAAAGCGAGCGCCTGGTGCAGGACGCGCTCGACCGGCTGATGGAGGGTCGCACCACCCTGGTGATCGCGCATCGCCTGGCAACGGTGCGCGCGGCGGGACGGATCCTTGTGATGGACGAAGGCCGCATCGTCGACACCGGGACGCATGCCGAACTGGTTGCGCGCGGCGGGCTCTATGCGCGGCTCGCGTCGCTTCAATTCAATGAAGCAGTGTAAGCAATAAACATCCCCAACGCGCGCGTAACGACTTTTGCACAGCTTTGGGAAACCGAATCCGTTTAGTCCGCGGGAATCTCGGTAGAGGATTTCGTGCGCGCCTGACCCGCGGATAAATCCAGTTCATCACATTTACAGTTTGGTAAGACCTTGTGGGCTACCCTCGTGCCCGCAAAGGAATCTGTCATGACCTATGCGAGTAGTGCGTTGGATCCGTTCCCCATGTGGGTGAACGGCTATTTCTGCCTCGACGATGGCGAGGGAAAACAGGCCAAGAAGTCGGTCGACCCCGGCCGACCGCGTGCGGCCGTCGAACAGCCCGACACGGCGCCCGAAAAGACCGGCGGCGTGCGGCTGCAAATCGATGCAACGCGCGTCAACGCAGCGCAGAAAACCTCCGATTCCAAGCTCGAAAAGGCCTCGACCTACACTCCGAGCGGCGGCACCAGTTCGCCGCCCGCGCCGAGCGGCAAGGTCTATTCGGTCAAGGCTTAGGTGTCGACCACGCCGCCATTTACTCAGCGCTAACGCTGGACCCGCTAGAGTGGCAGGCATGACGATCGGCAACGTCAACTACCCGCATCCGGTGCAAGTCAACGGCTATCAGTGCCGCAACTGCACCGATGTCGACAACGCCAAGAAGCGCATCGATCCGCAGCACCCGCAGTCGGGCCCCAACGACATCAACGCGGCAACCGATCCGACGCGCAAGGATTCGGACCCGGTCAAGATCGAGGCCGCCAAGAAAGCCGCCGAAGCGAACGGCAAGCAAGTCACTGGCTATTCGCCGAGCGGCCCCAATACCGCGCACGCGGACAAGGGTCGGGTGCTTTCTCTCAGCGCATGACGCGCGTCAGCGCGTTTTTGGAAATGCGCGGAAGAGCGCATTTCGAGGCGGTGCCGGCCCGCTCCCCCTCCCGACCACCCATAGCATATCCTGACTGGGTGGTCGGGAGGGGGAGCGGGCCGGCACCGCATGCGCCCGCAGGGCGCATTTCCAGACTGACCCTCAGCGCTTGCGCCCCTGGTGACGGATGTTGTCCGGCCGACCACGACGCTTGATCACGCGCTTCGGCCCCTTGCCTTTGCGCGCACCCAACCCGCTGCTGCCGGCACTGCCCTTGCCGTCGGGCAGTTCGAAGCGCAGCGCACCGGACACGGGATTGGCTTCGACCAGCCGCAGCGACAGTCGCTGGCCCAGCGTGAATTCCTCGCCGCTGTCCTCGCCGACCAGCCGTTGGCCGCCCGCATCGTAGCGGAAATATTCGGTGCCGAGATCGCGCGCCGGCACCAGCCCGTCGCCACCGATCCCTTCGACGGTAGCGAAAAAGCCGAAGCTCTGCACGCCAGTGATGCGCGTTTCGAGCACCGCGCCGACGTGCTTCGACAAAAAAGCCGCGACATAGCGGTCGATTGTCTCTCGCTCCGCCTCCATCGCGCGGCGTTCGAGCTGGCTGATGCTCTCGCCGATCCGGTCCATCCCCGCGGCGTCGTCGGGCGTGAGCCCGCCAGGACCCAGCCGATAGGCCTCGACCAGCGAGCGATGCACGACGAGATCGGCATAGCGCCGGATCGGCGAAGTGAAATGCGCATAGGAACCGAGCGCGAGTCCGAAATGGCCCGCGTTGGCAGGCGCGTAATAGGCCTGGGTCTGTGTGCGCAGCACCTGCTCCATCACCTGCTGGCGGTAGTCGGCTTCGCCGACCCGCTCGAGAATGCGGTTGAAGGTCGCCGGCCGCACCACCTGGCCGAGCGCGAATTCCACGCCGAAGGTCTCGAGATAGTCCTTGAGCGCGACCAGCTTCTCGCGCGCCGGCGGTTCGTGGACGCGGTACATCACCGGCGCCTTCTTTGCCTCGAGTGCCTTCGCCGCCGCGACGTTGGCGGCGATCATGTAATCCTCGATCAGCTTGTGCGCATCGAGCCGCTCGCGCGGCGCGACCGACAGGATGCGGCCGAGTTCGTCGAGCTGGATGCGGCGTTCGGGCAAGTCGAGATCGAGCGGCGCGCGGACGTCGCGGGCCTTGTTGAGCGCGGCCCAGCAGGACCAGAGGGGGAGCAACGCGGTCTCGACGAGCGCGTCATCCCAAGGCAAGCCGGGATCGCTCGCGACAGGCGTTTCGCTCGTCGCAGCGGACGCCGGCGTTCGCTGACGAGCGGAATGCGTGTCGATCGCCGCCTGGGCGTCCTCATAGGCGATGTTCGCGGCGACGCGAATCACTGCGCGCGCGAAGCGCCAGCTCTTGAGCGCCCCGCCCTTCCCTACTTGCAGATGGCACACCAACGCGGCGCGATCCTCGCCCTGCTTGAGGGAACAGACGTCGGCCGACAGCACCTCGGGCAGCATCGGAACGACGCGATCGGGGAAATAGACGCTGTTGCCGCGCTTGCGCGCCTCGCGATCGATCGCGGACCCCGGGCGCACGTAGAAGCTCACATCGGCGATCGCGACGATCGCTTTCCATCCGCCCGCGTTCGCAGGATCGTCGTCGGGCGTTGCCCAGACGGCGTCGTCATGATCGCGCGCATCAGCCGGATCGATCGCGACGATCGGCAAGGCGCGGAGGTCCTCGCGCTCTTCTCCGAGCGACCGCTTCGCCACTTCCTCCGCCTCCGCCAGCAATTCCTCGCTGAACACATGCGGAATCTCATGGCGATGGATTGCGATCAGCGAAAAGCTGCGCGGCTCGAACGGATCGCCCAGCCGCTCGACGACGCGCACCGTGACTCGCGGCGGACGGCCGGCCTTTTCGGCAAGCACGAGGTCTCCAACGGCAGCGCCACCTGCATCCGACACGGCGAAATCGCGCCGTTCCTTCTTCTCGACACCCTGCAACCACAGCCGCCCGCCTTCCTCGTGGAGCACGCCGAGCATCAACGTCTCGCCGCGGGCAAGCTGCTTCATCGGGTGCGCGATCCACCCTTTGCCGGCCTCCTCGGTGCGCGCGAGGATACGGTCGCCGGGACCGAGCGCGCCGCGCTTGCGTTCGCGCACGCGCAGCCGCGGCACCGGAATGCCTTCTGCCTCCCAACGCTCGGGCACTGCCCAGACCGTATCGCCATCGCTGTCGACCACGCGCAGCACAGTGACCTTGGGCAAGCCACCCATCTTGTGGAACGCGCGGCCCGGGGCGCTGTCGATCAACCCTTCGTCGGCCATGTCCTTGAGCAGCGCCTTGAGCGCGATCTTTTCCTGCGCAGACAGCCCGAACGCGCGCGCGATCTCGCGCTTTCCGGCGGGCTGATCCGAAGCGGCAATGAAATCGAGGATCTGCTGCCGCGTCGGCAGACCGGGCTTGTGCTTGGGTTTGGCCATTGCGCGCTTCATAGCATTTGCTGCGCGATTCCCAACCGCCTGGCGGCCAGGCCCGTAAAGTCTGGCTATCGCAGCCTGCAAGCTTTTCGCCTCTTTATCCTATTAAGTTAGTGTAGTATTAGCCAGGAAGGAGGTATGCATGGAGCTTCAACGACCGGCCCCGCCGCGTGCGCGCATCAGCAAAGGCCAAGCGATCCTGGGTGCGGCAGTGCTGCCGTGGCTCGCGCTGCTCTATCTCGGCATGCTCGCCCGCATCCTCTTGGCATAAGGGGCGGCGGACGACGCCTGGGCTGATCGGGCGCGCGCCGCGGCTTGGTTACCGGGCGGGTTCGGCGCAACTGGACGTGCAAGGCACATTCCCCGCTGACGTTAGGGGTTCCAGCTAGGGTCCGCCGCGCCCGGAGATCTGCGGGTTCCGATTTCCAGGCGCGGCGGACTGCCGGGCAGCCAAGGGGGGCAGGCCAACCCGGCGGGGGGGGCCATCAATCCAGTCCAAGAATCCTATGTTGGGCGACCCGGCTCGCGATTGTACACAAGTCACGATCGCTTGCGAAAATGCTGTCTTGGCCGTTGGCGGGCGCATTACTCGCACCACAATCGAGTCCGATCCTACTCGACATTGCCACTCTCCCACCGCCTAGCCAACGATTCGCGCGACGAGCTATATTTGGACTTCAAATCTATTGTTTGGCAAGACCAAATCAACTTAATGTATCGAGTTTTGATTGTCGTGCAATTTATGGAATTAGCCGGCCACGGACGCCTCCATGGCGCCTGCGCCCATCGCTAACCTCATCGCGAAAAAGGGTTTTCAGAAGCCCGAACGGACGGAGTGCCGCATTGTCGCGCCGGAGCGAGCGCGGACAGCTTAAACGCGATGTTAAGAGGTGGCATGCACCAACGCGCGGGGGCGGGGAGTGTGGATGGCATCGAAATTTGCCCAGAACCGTAGCATGGCACCAGCGTTGGTGGAGCAGCGCCGCGCGGCGCGACACCCGGTGCAGCTGACGCGCGAAGTGCGCACCGCCGATTTCGGCGTGCAGGAAGCGTTGCTGCGCGACGTTTCCTCCTATGGCTGCCGTTTCGACGCCCCGGGAGCGTTCGCCATCGGCGAACGGATCTGGCTCCGCCTGGCGGACAACGCGTCGACTGCTGCCACCGTGGTGTGGAGCGACGGTACGCACACGGGGTGCCGCTTCGACAAGCCGATCGAGCGGCAGTTGATGCGCACGCTTACGCTGGCAATCCACTGATCAATAGGCGCGTGCCACCAGAATGCGCTCGACCGCAGGCGCGCCCGTAAAGATGCAAGGCCCCGTCGGCGCCGCGGCATCGATCGGCACGTTGCGGAACGTGAGCTTGAGCGCCTTGAGTCGCTCCGTTACGGCGTCGAGGCCCGCCCCGCTCGGCTTGGACCAGTTCACTTCGAGCCACCCCGGGAACTTCACGCCTTCGGCGAAGAACGCCTCGAGTTCGGCGAAATCCGTGATGTCGCGCCGGATGTTGGTCTCGAGCCGCTCGCGAGCCTCCAGATACAGCGTCTGCTGAACAGCTTCGAGCATCGCCGCGGCCTCGAGCACGAAGTCGGCGCGCGGCATCACGCGACTATCGAGCTTGCCATCCTGGCGATAGAGCTGGTGGCGGCACAGTACCGATGCATTGCCGCCGGCCACGTCCCTGCCCCCGACTTCGACCACAATGGGGGCGCCCTTCTTGACCCAGCCCCAGCGCTTGGTCGCCGCCTTGGCACCTCTTAGGTCGAGCAGCGCACGCACCGGCTCGCCGAACGCGCTCTGCTTCGCCAGATCGGCCTGGAGGTCACGGCAATAGGCGACGATCGCTTCATCCTCGGGCACGTCGCGCAGCATGGGCACGATCACGATCTGCCACGGCGCGACGCGCGGCGGCACGCGCAGCCCGTCGTCGTCACCATGCGCCATGATCAGTCCGCCGATCATCCGCGTCGACACGCCCCAGCTGGTGGTGTGCGCGAATTCGAGTTCACCGGCCGAGTTCTGGAACCGGATGTTCTGCGCGTGCGCGAAGTTGCTGCCGAGATAATGCGAAGTGCCGGCCTGGAGCGCCTTGCCGTCCTGCATCATCGCCTCGATCGAATAGGTCGAGACTGCGCCGGCGAAGCGCTCGTTCTCGGGCTTCTCGCCGGCGATCACCGGGAGCGCGACGCAATCCTCCGCGAAGCCGCGATAGACTTCGAGCATGCGCAGCGTCTCCTCGCGCGCCTCGGCCTCGCTGGCGTGCGCAGTATGGCCTTCCTGCCACAGGAATTCGGTGGTGCGCAGGAACATGCGCGTGCGCATTTCCCAGCGCACGACGTTGGCCCATTGATTGATCAGCACGGGGAGGTCACGCCAGCTCTGCACCCAGCGCGAAAATGCGGCGCCGATCACCATCTCCGACGTCGGGCGGACGATCAGCGGCTCTTCGAGCTTTGCTTCGGGATCGGGCATCAAGCCGCCCTTTCCGTCGGCGATCAGCCGATGGTGAGTGACGATCGCCATTTCCTTGGCGAAGCCTTCGGCGTGCTCGGCCTCCTTCTCGATGTACGAGAGCGGGATGAACAATGGGAAATAGCAATTCTCATGACCGGTGGCGCGGATCTGGTCGTCGAGCAACCGCTGCATCCGCTCCCAGATGCCATAGCCCCAGGGCCGGATCACCATGCAACCGCGCACGCCCGATTCCTCGGCGAGATCGGCTTCGGTGATGACGGTCTGGTACCATTGCGCGAAATCGCCTTCGCGCGTCACATTGTTGAGAGCGTGCTTGATCATGGGCAGCGCCGATAGCGGCAAAGTCGCCGTGCTCCAAGGCGCGACGCCACTTGATTGCCGCGCCGAACTCCGATTGAAGTCGTATCGAGAAAAATGGGGAGAGGGCCAATGCCAAGGAACGGTGGCCTCGCGGCCGCGGCGTGCGTTTTCGCAGCAGGATTGATGGTCGCCGGATGCGACGAGAGCGGCAGCGCCAAGAATGAAGCCGTCGATGCCGTGCTCGCCGATGAGGCGATCGAACCTACGGTCACTGCGATGAAGGGGGCGTTCGCGGCGGATTATCAGGCACTGGTCAAGAAGATCACCGACGAGTCGGCCGCAGGCGCCGACAAGGCTAGACTGGTGGCATCCGCCTCGGCCGAAGTGAAGCGGCTGACGGCGAAATATGCGCCGCTGATCGTCCAGGCGCCGCACAACGACATCAACGCCTATCGCGACATGGTCTTCCAACTGATGCAGCAAGTGCAGTCGATCAAACCCGAGCTGTGCGGGCCGCCGGCGGTGGGCAAGGTGATCAGCGCCGAAGTGCCGCCGCCTGGGCTGCAATATTCGTTCGACAACCTTGCCGCCTCCGTATGGCGCGCGGCGGCAGCCGGGCGCGATCATCCGGTCGGACGCAAGATCGAGCCGTTGAGCGCGGCGGACAAGGACATGCTCGCGAAGCTGATGCGCGCCAACTATGCCGGCGAGGACGAGATCAAGCCATTCCTCGATGGTCCGACGGCGATCCTCAAATTATCGCCCGCGCAACAGTGCAAAGTGGTCGTGCGCGTCTATCAGGCGCTCGGCAAGCTTTCCGCCGACGACAGCGACCGTTTCGTCGCCACGTTCGTGGCGACGGCACCGAGCTGATCGACTTCGGGGCTATTTGACCCCCATCCCGGCAAGCGGCGGCAGCTTCACGTCCCAGCTGTGCAAAATCAGGTTGCGCGCCGAATGAGCCAATTCGATCGAGGGGTTCTGGAGATCGTCGCGCGGCAATACCGCGCCCTTCGCATTCAACTGGCGGCCGAAGTCGATCATCCTGCTTTCTACCTCGCGATCCTCCACGAGCGCGAGCCGGCCCCAATACAGCCGCCAAAAGGTCCCACGCGCCTTTTGCCACTCCACGGGATCCGTCTCGGTCGCAAGGCGCGCAGCGACCTCGGATGCTTCGACGCAGATCGCGAGCTGCTGCTCGAGGAACGGACGCCGGTTCGCCTGCCCCTGCTGCACCGTGAATTGATAGACTCCGACGCTGGCGGTCAGGATGCTGAGTGCCCAGGGAACGACGACCGAGACGCTGATGTTCGCCATAATGCCTCCCGCTAGCCGCAGGATAATAGCACGCGTTAGCGAAATCGCCCGACTTCTATCCCGCGGCCTGCGGCACGCACCGGGCGCACGCCAGCTTCAGGAGGATGTTGTGCGGCGCCGCACGACTGCTTAGCGGTCCGCGCGTGGCGAACGATCGGATCCTGCTTGGCTTGGCAATGCGGCTACTCGCCGTGCTCGGGCTGTCGACGATGGGCGCGCTGGTCAAGCTCGCGCAGACGCGCGGCGCGGCGTTCGTCGAGACGATGTTCTTCCGCCAGCTGTGCGCAGTACCGGTTGCAGCATTGTGGGTCGCGCTCGGCCCAGGATTGCCCACGCTCAAAACCGAACGATTTTGGGCCCACGTCACGCGCACCGCGGTTGGCATGGTCGGGATGGTGTTCACCTTCGGCTCGATCGCGCTGCTGCCGCTCGCCGAAGCGACGACGCTGCAGTTCACCGTGCCGATCTTTGCGACGCTGCTTGGCGCCCTGTGGCTCCGCGAGCCGACCGGCTGGCATCGCTGGGGCGCGGTGGTCATCGGATTCGCGGGCGTGCTGATCGTCGCGCAACCGGGCAGCGGCCATTTCCCGCTGTTCGGCGCCGGCGTCGGGCTGATCGCAGCGCTGTTCGTCGCGATCATCGCAATCCTGCTGCGCCAGCTCGGCCGCACGGAGAACACGGGGACCACGGTGTTCTGGTTCTCGTTGCTCTCATGCCTGCCGCTGGGGGTCGGCTATCTGTTCGTGCTGCGGGGACATGATGTGCTGACCTGGGCGCTGCTGATCACCGCCGGAATCGCCGGCGGCATCGGCCAGCTCGGGCTCACCGCGGCACTGCGCTACGCACCGGTCTCGGTGGTGGTGCCGATGGACTATTCGGGACTGGTGTGGGGCACGCTCTACGGATGGCTGTTCTTCTCCGCGCTACCGACGCCGGGCACCTGGATCGGTGCGCCGATCATCGTCGCGAGCGGACTCTACATCGTGTGGCGCGAGCACCGCCGGCGGCTGCCGAGCACGCCGCCGTTGGAGCCAATGCAGGAGTAGCTAGAGCCGCCTAAGGATCGGCATCAAATTGTTCGCCGGCATCTCCACCACGCGCTCGAGCATGAAGCCGCGTGCGACATCGACAACATCCTCGAGATAGCGAAGGCCATATTCGGGGCTCAGTCCCTTGAGCCACAGCTCGAACTGCTCGTTCGACGGGGCGGTCGGCACATCGCGTCTCCGGTAGGGGCCGTACAGGATTAGCGGGGCGCCGAGCGGCAGCAGCTTTGCGGCGCCGGCCATCAATCCAAGCGTCGACGCCCAGGGGCTGATGTGGACCATGTTGACGCACAGGATCGCGTCCGCCGTCGCAATCGGCCAATCCGTCGCGCCGGCATCGAGCGCAAGCGGTGGGCGGACGTTGGGCAGTCCGACCGTCCATGCGGCGATCGATGTGCGCGATTCGGCATCCGGGTCGCTTGGCTGCCAGGCAAGCTCCGCGAAACGCTCGGCGAAGAACGCGCAATGCTCGCCAGTGCCGCTCGCGATTTCAAGCACCAGCCCCGACGCGGGGAGCGCCTCTTCGAGCACCGCCGCGATCGGTTCGCGGTTGCGTCCGGTGGCAGGCGCGCTACGCTTCACGCCGCGACCGCTCCGCGCCGCTTAAGTTGGTGCTGATCGTTTGCGGCGACAGACGCTGGCCATGCATCGCACTTCTTCCCCCGGAATTCGACGCGCGATGTATTAGCGCTTACCCACGGCGCACGATCCCAGGAATCAGCGCGTGACGTTGTATTTGAGCTGGTCGTCGGTCAGCTGAAAGCCGACCAACGTCTCATAGGTCGCGCGGAGCACGGCTCCGCGGACTTCGGGCTGCGCCAGCGGATCGACGGCGGCATCCTCCTGGCCAGCCTTGCGCTTGCGCAACAGTTGTTCGCGGATGTTGCGCGGCAGCGTCGCCGCCGCCTTGGAGACGAACGAAACGCCCTGACCGGCGGCCTGAGCGCGGTCCTTGCCGGCGTCGAAATGGACGGTGACGTGGCCGATGCGCTTCGAGATGACTTGAGAACCGCCTTGCACCACGGTGACGAAGAACGGCAGGGTCACGTCGCGCGCGTCCTCGGTGTGCGTGCGGCGCGCTTCGACCACAAAGCTGACATTGGAGATGATGTCGTTACCCGGCGCATCGTCGTCGCAATGCGACTCGACGTTGGTCATCGCTGCGACGACGTCGATCGCGCTCGCCTCACGGCTGTTCGAAGGGTTGAACAACGTGATGTCGCCGGTACCCGAAGGTACCCCGAATTGCGGGCAGCCGCTGCGCACGGCGGTGATGCCGCCCGACTCATCGATCTCCCCGGTCTTGCCAGCGCAGCCGCCGAGCAGGAGGAGCAGGGCGGGGACGACGATCTGGGGACGAATCACAGGCAGGGTAAACCTTTAAGACCTGGGCCATTAGGACGGACGGCCCGAAACGGCGCGCACCATAGGAACCGGCTTTGCCCCACGCAAGCAATCCAGTAGAGGCGCGGCGATGACCTCGCCCACGAAGCCCCCGCTCGACCTGCTGATCGCCGCGCCGCGCGGCTTTTGCGCGGGCGTCGATCGGGCGATTCGTATCGTCGAGCTTGCGCTGCAAAAGCACGGCGCCCCGGTCTTTGTGCGGCACGAGATCGTGCACAACAAGTTCGTCGTCGAGACGCTCAAGGCCAAGGGCGCCGTGTTCGTCGAGGAACTCGACGAAGTGCCCGACGGCGCGCCCGTGGTGTTCTCGGCGCATGGCGTACCCAAATCTGTACCCCTCGCGGCGCAGGGCCGGGGGCTGGACTATCTCGATGCCACCTGCCCGCTCGTATCGAAAGTGCATCGCCAGGCCGAACGGCTGGTCGCTGCGGGAAAGCACATTTTGTTCGTCGGCCACGCAGGGCACCCCGAAGTGATCGGCACCTTCGGCCAAGTTCCACCCGGCGTGATCACGCTGATCGAGAGCGAAGAGGACGCGGAACGAGTCGCGCCGCCGATGCCCGACAATGTCGCGTTCCTGACGCAGACCACCTTATCGGTCGACGATACCGCCGCGGTGCTGGCGGTGCTCAAGCGGCGCTTCCCCGACATTCAGGCGCCGAGCGCCGACGACATCTGCTATGCGACGTCCAACCGCCAAGGCGCGGTCAAGGCGATCGCACCGCCGGCCGACCTTGTGCTGGTGATCGGGGCGCCCAATTCGTCGAACTCGTTGCGGCTGGTCGAAGTCGCGCGGCGTTGCGGTACCCCTGCGCGGATGGTTCAGCGCGCGGCGGAACTCGATTTCGCATGGCTGGACGGCGTGCGCACGCTCGGCATCACCGCGGGCGCCTCGGCACCCGAACTGCTGGTGCGCGAGCTGATCGAACGGCTCAGCGAGCGGTTCGAGGTTCGCGAGCGCGAAGTCGAGACGATCGTCGAGAATATCGCGTTCAAGTTGCCGCGCGGCCTCGAAGCGGCCTGACGGCGGAATATCGATGGCAGTCTATACCCAGGTCTCGGCTGAGGCGCTGAGCGATTTCCTGGCCGGGTTCGACGTCGGCGACCTCGTCTCTGCCAAGGGCATCGCCGAAGGCGTCGAGAATTCGAACTATCTGGTCGAGACGACGCGCGATCGCTTCATCCTGACGCTGTATGAAAAGCGCGTCGCGGCGAGCGACCTGCCCTATTTCATGGCGCTGCTCGACCATCTCGCCGGCAAGGGCCTGGCGGTACCGCCGGCGATCAAGGACCGGCACGGCATCGAGATCCATGAGCTTGCCGGCCGTCCGGCGTGCCTGATCCGCTTCCTGCCCGGCGTCTCGCTGTCGCATCCCACGCCCGCCCAGGCCGAGGCGGCGAGCCGCGCGATGGCCGCGATGCATGCCGCCGTCGCCGATTTCACGCTGACGCGGCACAATTCGATGGGCGTCGACAGCTGGCAGCCATTGTTCGAACGCTGCGGACGCAGCCTCGATGCGATTGCGCCTGGCCTGTACGACGACCTCGGGCGCGCGCTCGACGCTGTCGTGCCGAGCTGGAACGCGGCCGCATTCGACCAGATCGCCGTGCACGCCGACTTGTTCCCCGACAATGTGCTCATGCTCGGCAACCAGGTTACCGGACTGATCGACTTCTATTTCGCGTGCACCGACATCCGCGTCTATGACCTCGCGATCATGCACAGCGCCTGGTCGTTCGACGCGACCGGGCGCGACTATCACTCCGAAATCGGCGACGCGCTGCTACGCGGCTATGAAAGCCGCTTCCCGCTGTCGGATTTTGAACGGGCAGCGTTCCCGCGGCTCGCGAGCGGCGCATGCATTCGCTTCGCACTATCGCGCGCCTGGGATTGGCTCAACACGCCGGCAGACGCGATGGTCACGCGCAAGGACCCGCTCGCCTATATGCGGCGGCTCGCGCATTACGGTCCGGCGCTCGTGAAGTACGTGCGATGAGCCAGCTTCCGCTTGGCCTGGTCGAAATGTTCACCGACGGCGCGTGCAAGGGCAATCCCGGGCGCGGCGGTTGGGGCGTGGTGCTGCGCATGGGCGAGCATGAGAAGGAATTGTGGGGCGCCGAGCCGCATACCACGAACAACCGCATGGAGCTGATGGCCGCGATCGAGGGCCTGAAGGCGCTCAAGCGCCCGTGCCGCGTCAAGCTGTCGACCGACAGCACCTATGTGATGCAGGGCCTGACGAAATGGATCCACGGCTGGCACCGCAACGGCTGGAAAACGGCGGACAAGAAGCCGGTCAAGAACGCCGACCTTTGGCAGGAGCTGATCGACGCGAGCGCACCACACCGAATCGAATGGGAATGGGTGAAGGGCCATAGCGGCCATCCCGAAAACGACCGCGCCGACCGGCTGGCGAGCGAAGCAGCTCTGGGGGAGCGCTGAGACCGCCGACCATGGGCTGGCGCTCAGGCATCCGGAGCTTTCCGCGTCGCGGTCCGGAAAAATAGCGGCGCCCGAAAAGATGGACTCGGGCGCCGCCAGGAGGGCCGGGAGACGCGAGTCGACCCCAGCCCGGGAAGAATCATGGCCCAGGCCGCCACCCGACCTTCAACGCCTGCTCCGACAGCGTCACGGGAACGGTCTGGACGATTTCGCGCGACGACGCGGCCAGCATCACGCGATACGTGCCGGCGCGAATCCTCCAGCTGTTGGTGGTCGCGTCGAACATCGCCAATAGCCGGGGATCGACGGCAAGCTTGACGCGCTTCGATTGCCCTGCCGCTAAGTCGACTTTCTCGAAGGCCCCCAGGCGTTTGGGCGCCTCCCATCCCTCTCCGGCGACGTAAATCTGCGGGACGTCCTTGCCGCGTCGCTTGCCGGAGTTCCGGACGACGAACGTCGCCGTGACGGTGCCTTTGGCGGCACGCGCGGTCAGGCCGGAATAGCCGAAACCACTATAGGACAGGCCGTGACCAAAGGGGAACGCCGGGTTTTCGTTGCGCTTGTCGAACCATTTATAGCCGACGGCCGCACCCTCGCCGTACACGGTGTCGCCCCTCGCCGGCGCGCTCGGCCTGGGCAATTGATCGAGACTCCGCGGAAAGGTTACCGGCAGATGTCCTGACGGGTTCACGCGCCCGAAGAGTATATCGGCAATGGCTTGGCCACCCGCGCTCCCGGGATACCAGGCCGCGACGATTGCACCGACCTGGTCGGCCCACGGCGTGAGGACGGGCCCGCCGGTCTCCAGCACGACGACGGTCCTGGGATTGGCGGCTGCTACCCGCGAGATCAATGCATCCTGATTGTCGCTTAGCGTGAGCGACACGTCGAACGACTCGCCCGCCCATTGCGTCGCGAACAGGATCGCGACCTCCGCTTGCCGCGCCGCGGCCTCCGCTGCGGCTGGGTCCGCACCGTCGACGAAGACAATCTCCGCGTTCGGAGCCTGGCGCCGGATCGCTTCGACAGGCGACGAAGGATAATACACCACGGGTCCAGGCCAGGTCTGCGGCCGCAGACCCGGAACTGCGTTTCCGCCCTTTTGATAAACGGACGAGGCGCCGCCGCCCGAAAGCACACCCTTGTCCGCATGCCCGCCGATCACGGCGAGTCGCTTGATCGCGGGCGTGAGGGGCAGGATCGCTCCACGATTCTGAAGCAATACGATCGCTTCTTCGGCGTCACTTTGGCTGGTTGCCACGCTCCTGGCACGCAATGCCGGCGGCAAATCCATGAGCGGTTCGGTGATCGGGTGATCGAACAAGCCGTGACGAAACATCGCGTACAAGATGCGCGCGACCATCTGATCCAGCGCCTTCTCGCTCACCGCCCCGGAGTCCAGGGCGGCTTTGAGGTCGGCGCCGAAATACGGCCGCTGGTCGAACGGATATCCGGATTGCTGATCGAGTCCCGCGACAATCGCCGGCGCCGTCGAGTGCGCCCCGCCCCAATCGGACATGACATAGCCCTTGAAGCCCCAGTCGCTGCGCAGCACCTGGGTCAACAGCCATGGGTGCTCGCAGGCGAACGGCCCGTTCACGCGATTATAGGCGCACATGATCGAGCCCGGATCGGCCTTCTCGATCGCAATCTGGAACGCCAGCAGGTCCGACATTCGAGCGGCGACAGGATCGATCACCGCGTTTCCGGCATTTCGGTCGGTTTCCTGATCGTTCACTGCAAAGTGCTTCAGCGTGGAAATAATGTGGTGCGCCTGGATGCCGGCGGTGTGCGCACCCACCATGGTCCCCGCCAACAGCGGGTCCTCGCCGCCATATTCGAAGTCGCGACCATTTCGAGGCTCGCGGATGAGATTGACGCCCCCGGCAAGCATCACGTTGAAGCCGGAAGCCCGCGCCTCTTCGCCGACCATCCCACCGGCTTTGAAG
>Ga0068859_100002461_pt1 | contig 18845 bp, 21 predicted proteins | sample KBSSwiS22_FD_66585 | JGI IMG/M metagenome (GOLD analysis project Ga0068859, IMG submission 66585) | Switchgrass rhizosphere microbial communities from Kellogg Biological Station, Michigan, USA - KBS Switchgrass S2-2 | ecosystem: Host-associated > Plants > Roots > Rhizosphere > Soil ...
CCGCGATCGGCGAGAAGGCGCTCGTCGACGTCCGGTCGCCAGACGAGTTCTCCGGCAAGCTGCTCGCCCCGGCGCACCTGCCGCAGGAGCAGTCGCAGAAGGCCGGGCACATCCCGACCGCGAAGAACATCCCGTGGGCGAAGACCGCCAACGAGGACGGCACCTTCAAGAGCGACGACGAGCTGACCGAGCTCTACAACGAGGCAGGCGTCGACCTCTCGAAGGAGATCATCGCCTACTGCCGGATCGGTGAGCGCTCCGCGCACACCTGGTTCGCGCTGCACGAGCTGCTCGACCTGCCCAACGTAAAGAACTACGACGGCTCCTGGACCGAGTACGGCGCGCTGGTCGGCGTGCCGATCGAGAAGGGCGCCTGAGCATGTGCGGAGCCATCGCCGGCGGACCGTCGACGGAAGGAATTGACGTGGCCAAGGAAACCGTGATCCAGGGAATCGTCGTGAAGGGTGGCGAGCCGGTGTCGTCCGGCTACGCCCGGCTGCTCGACGAGGGCGGCGACTTCACCGCCGAGGTCCCGCTGTCCGCGACCGGCCAGTTCCGGTTCTTCGCCCGCCCGGGTACCTGGACCGTGCGCGCGCTCGTGCCGGGCGCCAGCGGCGAGCAGAAGGTCTTCGCCCGCCAGGGCGAGCCCGTCGACGCCCGCGTCGAGGTTTCGGCCTGAGACCGCACTGACACCAGTTAGGCCCCGGCACCCCGGGCTATCGTCCCGGGGTGCCGAACCGAGGGCGGTGGAGGATCTCCTCCACCGCCCTCGCCTTTTGCCCGATGGCCGTACGCGGCGGTACTGACGTTTGCTTGCAGAGCCGGTCGCCGTCGTCGATCGGATCGGGTTTTCCATCGCCCTGGTCGAGTTCGGTCGGCGGTTCTGTGGAGGACATTGGGCGAATCCCTGCGCCGGCTCGTCAGGCCGGGCGGCGGGGGGAGGGGATGGTTGGCGGGCCGGTGGGTGGGGCCGCGAGGACCATGGGGCGGACCGTGAAGTGGCGCATCTCGTTGTCGACGGCGAAGGTGGCCGCGGCCCCGCGGTCGGGGAACGGCGCGACCACCTGCCGGACGTCCTGGCGTCCGGCGCCGTCGTACTGGATCACCGCGTACAGACCCTGCGCCTCGGACATCATATGATCATCTAACCGCATCCACGCAAAGCCACGGAACGCTCACCTGGTGTTCCAACTGTGGTCTGTACCGGCCCGAACGGCAGCCGCCGGCGGTCTCGCGTCTCTTGTGCCTCGGCTTCCGTCAGTAAACGAGGGCTTGGGCGTCGCCCGTCAGCACCTCGGCGACGAAGGTTGCGGCACCGGCAATCCGGATCCCGTCGATCACGTCGTCCGGGCCGATCGAGCGCCGCGCCGCGCACTGGGTGCACAGCGTCACCCGGCCGGCGGCGAGCACCGCGTCGAGCAGATCGGCCAGCGGCGCGGCCTCCGGCAGGGTGAACTCGGCCGCCCGGCCCGGCAGCGCGAACCAGGCGGACTCGCCGGTCAGCCACAGCGACACGTCCACCCCACTGGCGACGGCGACGGAGGCGACGGTGAACGCCTGCGAGCAGCGCTCCGGCGCGTCCATCCCGGCGGTGACCTTGATGACGAGCGATCGACTCATGCGCCCAGTCTCCACCTCGCGCTCGGTACGGGTCCGCGCTGATTGAGCGTCCTAACGCTCGACGAGGCGCGCTCCGGCGCTGGTCGGCACGGTTGTCGTGTCGAGGATGACGTTCTCACCGGCGGCGCTGAAGCGCATGCGATCGGACAGCACGGTCGCCGCCGTCAGCTTCAGATTGAACGGCAGCCCTTCGACCGGGATCTTGATGGTCAACAGCTTCACGATTTCGTCATGCCACGCGGGCGGCAACGCCGCGGTCACGTTCTGAGCCAGTTCTCGGGGAGTGAAGGTGAAGGCGTCCGGCTCGACTCCGATGGCGGCGGTGCCTTCCACCGGATAGTCCGTGCCGAAGATATTCACCGGGCCGCTGACCCGGATCGCCGTGCCTGCCGGAGCGACCGTCAGTTTCGAGCCCTGCGCGGCCAGGTAGGCGTCGATGTCGGTAAAGGTCACTTCCACGTCCGCGTCCAGGCTGTCGACCGGGATCTTGGTGACGTTGCCCCCGATGACGTCGGACAGCGGGATGTGCACCCCGTCCAGGTGCGAACGCACCCGCTCGACCCGCAAGCCCTCCTGGACGCTGCCTCGGACGTCGATATTGATGTCCTGGTAGTTGCCGCGCACGACCTGGGGCAGGAACAGCACTCCGCCGATCGACACGCTCGGCTTGGTCGGCAGGTTCTGGCTGCGTTGCGCCTCGGTCGCTATCTGGCTCGACACCACCCGGGCGGCGACCCGATCCCCGATGAACAACAGGACCAGCACACCGACGACCACACCAACGGTTATCCGGATCGTCCGACTACCCATCGGATCATCCTTACAGATGCCTTCCGACCAGATAGATGAGCGGTGCCGCAATGGTCAGCGGAGCGACCGCCGCCAGCAGCGCGGTGGCCACCGGCCTGGCTACGAGCGGACCGACCCGCACGCCGCCCGCCAGCAACGGCACGCCTGACGAGCCCAGGCTCCCGAGCGCCCCGGTACCAGGCCACCAGCTGGGTTGCCGGGTGCGCACGCCGACCTCGTGCGACGTCCCGGTCTCCTGCGACGTCCCGGTCTCCTGCGAGGTCGCCGCCGCCGGCGATGTTGCCGCCGGCTGAGATGTTGCCGCCGGCTGCGCCCCTGGCTGTGACACTGGCGACGTCTGCAGTGTCGCGGCCGCCTGCGGCGGCTCGCCGGAACGGGGCGCGGCCGTCGACGGCTGGCCCCCGACGACCGACCACGGGGCGCCGGCTCGAGCGACCAGCACGCCCATCACCGCCGCGGCGAGCGCGCCGGCCGCGGCGAGCAGCGCACCGGAACCCGCCGCCAGCTGATCCGCGTACGCACCGTAGCCGGCGCCCAGACCCGTACCGGCGACGAAACCAAGCCCACCGGCCACCAGGGTCCCGGCGCCCAGCAGCCCGGTGAGCCACGCGATCAGCACGGCTCCGCCGGCGCCGGCCAGCCCCACGGCGACGAGAAGCTCACCCGGCGCCGGCGCACCGGGCTGCGCCCGCAGCGCGAGCAGGCCGGCAAGGAACGACACGAGGGTGCCGCCGCCCAGCGCGGCCGCGAGCTCGGCCGTCACGCGGGCGCGCGCCGGCGCGTCGGCCGCCCGCGCCAGGGGCATGTCCGACGCCGTGACCACCGGGGTCTCCGGTGCCGGGGATGGGGCCTCGGGCGCCAATGCTTCGGGCGCCAGGGTCTCGGGTGCCGACAGCGTCTCGGGCGCTGCCTGGGAGGTTTCCGGCGCCGGCAGAGCCGCTGCCGCCGACGCCGGCGGCGACGCCGGCTTCTCCGCCGAAGCGGACGGCTGCGTCGCGGGAGGTGCGGCGCCGATCCGGTGCCGCCGGAACAGCTGGTAAACGATCACCACGGCGAGCCCGGCGCCGACGACGCCGGCGAGGCTGCCGAGGTCATGGCGGGTCGCACCGAGCACCGAGCCGTCGGCGGTCAGCGCCGCCGCGGCGAGCAGGAGCACCGTCGGCCGGGAGGCGCGCAGCACGGCGACCCAGGCCCAGCCGAAGGCCAGCTGTTCGACGAGCAGCACCGCGGCCAGCGCCGAGGTACCGGCCATCGCGGCCGCGGCCGGCAGGCCGGCGGCCAGCGCGGCACCCAGCAGCGCTCCCGTCACCCACCATCCGCGGGCGCGGGCCGGCGGCTCCGCAGGCCCGGCCGACGACACCGACGAGGCGGACGAGGCGGACGGGTCATGGGATGGCGGGTCGAGTGAGGGCGCACGGTCCGCCGATCCGGCAGGCGCGCAGGTCCGAGGATCGCGGGGACGCACTCCTTCATGCTGTCACGTCACCCGCTGGCCGCCTGCTCGACATCCTAAAACGATCACGACAAGGCCGGGCTGGCCCGGGATTGCCGGTTTGGAGGACGGATTGGGCGGGATCTGGGCATGGTCACCGACGAGCCACGCTCCCGACCGTCCACCAAGTCCACGTTCGCGCCGATGTCAGCGGCGACCTGGACCCGATGTTCGGGCGTGGTCGGCGTCCGAGCGTGGTCGGCGGCTCAGGCTCTCAGCCGCCGGCGAAGGGCGGCAGCGCCTCAACGACGCTGCCAGGGCGCAGGGCGACCGTCCCCGGGTCGCGCCGGCCCACCGGCTCCTCGTCGACAAGGAACGAGCACAACGCGAGCACCTCGGCGAGCCGCTGGCCGTGCTGGTCGACGGCCGTGGCGATCATCGCGGCGAGCGTGTCGGCTACCAACGACTCCTCGGCGACCCCGGCCGCGTCTCGCGCCGCAGCCCAGTACCGGACAGTAACTTCCACCACACCCGACACGGTAGCCATCTCCTTCCTTGCCATCCTTCCATGACGAGAGAACCTCTTCCATTTCTACGAAGAGAGCTCCGCGCCGCCAAGCATCACTCACCACCTACTGACACCGTGCTACTGAGACCGCGCCACTGAGACCGTGACCCACCACACGCCGCCGTTCACCACCGCCGCGGATGGCAGGAGCATCGGGTCGCACCGGTCGCATGCCGCGTGACGTTTACCTCAATTACCTCAATCGGGATCGGCCCGGACCGGCCCGCGCTCACCTGGCGCGACAGCGAGTTGCGCCCCACTCTCACGGCGATCCCGACTACCGGCCGATATGTTTCACTGACGTTTCCCAGACGTTCTCTACATCGAACACGGAGTCAGGTCGGTGGCCATCCAGGAGGATGGGGAGATACCTCCCGATCTGGTCGACGAGTCCGGGCACGACGCCCGCCTCCGCGTGCCCGAACCCGGGCACGATCCACAGCCGGGCGGATGGCCCGGCGGCCTCGGCCAGCGCCCGTGGATGGTCAAGCGTGAAGTAGCCGTCCAGGTCGCCATGCACGATCAGCATCGGCGTCGGCGCCACCTGGGCGACCAGGTCGATCGGCGCGGCTGGCTGCTCGGCGGCGGCGGGCGGCCAGGGCGGCGACGGGATGCGCACCCCGAAGACGGTTCTCGCCACTACGCGCCCCACCCGCGTCTCGGCCATCCAGAGAATGCGCCGCAGCGGTGCGGTTTCGCGGACGAACCACCGGCTGGTGGCGCTGACCGCGACCACCGCGTCCGGCGGATTACGCAGCCGACGCCGACCTACGGGAACCTCGCCACGCGCGAGCGCCGCATGCCGGATCACCGCGGCGCCGCCCATCGACCAGCCGACGGTGACGACCCGCTCGTACCCGAGTCGTCTGGCTTCGCCTACGGCTGCGTCGACGTCGAAGACCTCCCGGTCGCCAAACGTGCACGCGCCGGTCGACCTACCGTGACCACGCGTCTCGATCATTATCACTCCGGCGTGCCACCGCAGGCCCTCCGCGACGGATCGAACCGCCGGCTGGCGGATCTTCGCGGAGAAGCCGGGAACGAGCACGACCGCCGGTGGCCTGCCCGCAAGCCCCACCAAAGAGCCGTGATCAAGAAACGCAGTGGCCAGGATCTCAGCATCAGCAGTGGGGAGAAGCCGGTAGACGGTGGGAGCGCGGTCGGGCACTCCGCTATCCTCCTCACGTACCGGTGTGCGTTTCATGCCCATGACGGTCGTGAGACGCCCGAGTTCGACTTGTGTCTACGAAGACCAAGTACGGACCGTTCGGCAACAAATGGGTCGACGCTGCCCCACCACCATCCGCCACGCTTGGAGGAGTCGTCTTGAGCGTCGTCCTTTTGCTCACCAATGCCCCAGGTCCGTCCGCCGAGTCGTTCCCGTCTCTCGGGCTGCTCACACACACCGTGCGCGTCGCCCCGCTGGAGGCCAGCGCCCTGCTCGACGCCCCGCCGGTCGACGTCATCGCCGTGGACGGTCGTCGCGAGCTCGTCATCGCCCGTGGCCTGTGCCGCCTGCTGCGCACCACCGGCCTGACCACCCCGCTGCTCGCCCTGGTCACCGAAGGCGGCCTCGCGGCCGTGTCCGCCGACTGGGGTGTCGACGACGTGGTCCTCGACACCGCCGGCCCCGCCGAGGTGGAGGCCAGGCTGCGGCTCGCCATCGGCCGGGTCGCCGCCGCCGGCGGCACCGCCGAGGCCGGCGTCATCCGCTCGGGCGACCTGTCCGTGGACGAGACGACCTACTCGGCGAAGCTGCGCGGCCGACCGCTCGAGCTCACCTTCAAGGAGTTCGAGCTGCTCAAGTACCTCGCCCAGCACCCGGGCCGGGTCTTCACCCGCGCCCAGCTGCTGCAGGAGGTCTGGGGCTACGACTACTACGGCGGCACCCGGACGGTGGACGTCCACGTCCGCCGGCTGCGCGCCAAGCTGGGCGCCGAGCACGAGTCGATGATCGGCACGGTGCGCCACGTCGGTTACAAGTTCGTCGCTCCGCCGATCACCCCGCTGCCCGACTCGAACGGCGCCGGCCGCCTCGAGCGTGACGAGGCCCGTACCCCCTCCCGCGTCTAGGACGTTCCAAGAACGGACGCTCTGAACGGATGTTCTGAGCAGCGTGCTCGTGGATGTTTTTCAGGGGTCGTGGAGCGTTCCACGGCCCCTGAAAAGCGTCTGCTGCGGGTTGCGGAGGGCTGGTGCGCCCGGCGTCCTGGTAGCTACGGTCTGGCTGTGACCTTTTTGCGCTGGTCGGACAGTCTGACGGCGGTCGACGCCGGCGGGGTGAGCGTGCTCGTCACGGCCGCGTCCGCCGCCGACGGGGTCAAACCGGTATCGGACGACGTCGCGCTCACGATCCGGCCGGAGGCGGGCCCGACGCCGGGCCGATCGCACCTGCTCGCCGCCGGCTCGGCCGAGGGCGCCGAGGGCGCCGAGGGCGCCGAGGGCGCCGAGGGCGCCGAGGGCGCCGAGGGCGCCGAGGGCGCCGAGGGCGCCGAGGGCATCGTGGCGGGCGACGTGGCCGGATACGCGCACCTCGCCCGAGTCGGCGACGGCGGGTGGGAGGCAGAGCTGGTCGTCCACCCCCGGCGGCGCCGGCGGGGAGCCGGATCCGCGCTCGTCGAGGCACTCGCCGCGCGGGTCGCCAGCGAGTCGGCCGGCGCCGCCGAGTCGGCCGGCGGGGCGGCGGACGCGGCAAGGCCGGTCACGCTGGACATCTGGGCGCACGGGGACTCCGTCGCCGCGGCGGCGCTCGCGACGCGCGCGGGGTTCGAGCGTGGCCGGGTGCTGCTGCAGCTACGCCGCCCGCTCGTGGACGGCGCCGGATCGGCTGCCGGCGGCGAGCTTGCGGAACCGGCCTGGCCGGCGGGAGTGACCGTGCGGCCGTTCGAGCCGGGCCGTGACGAGGAGGCGTGGCTCGCGCTCAACGCCCGCGCGTTCGCCCACCACCCGGAACAGGGTCGCTGGACCGAGCGGGACCTGCTGCCGCGCGAGGCGGAGCCGTGGTTCGACCCCGCGGGCTTCTTCCTGGCCGAGCAGGGCGGCGAGCTGATCGGGTTTCACTGGACGAAGGTGCATCCCGAAGACCCGACGCCGCCCGGCGAGCAGCGCGGGGCGGACAAGGCGGGCGGGGCGGGCCCGATCGGCGAGGTCTATGTCGTCGGCGTCGATCCCGCACGGGCCGGCGGCGGGCTTGGCCGCGCGCTGACCCTGGCCGGCCTGCGGCACCTGCGCGACCGCGGCCTGACCGCGGTGATGCTGTACACCGACGAGGACAACGTCCGCGCGACGCGGATGTATGAACGCCTCGGCTTCACCCGCTACGCGGTCGACGCGCAGTACCGCCTACGCGTCCCTGCCCGCTGACGCGATCGGGCCGCCGACGCGACCGGGCCGGGTCCGGCAATCAGGTCAGATCAGGTACGGCGATAGGCCGAACGGGACGAGCTGGCGGCCGCTGACGCGGTCGGCGGCTCGCCCGCACCACCCTCGACATCGAGGACGTTGGTCAGGTTCGTCACGTGCAGCAGGCGTCGCGCCATGTCGTTGAGGTTTCGGAGGATGAGCCGGCCACCGGTCGAGCGCTGCCGCCGGTGGGCGTAAAGGATGACGGCGAGGCCCTGCGAATCCAGGAACCCCACGTCGGCGAAGTCGACGACGATCTCCCGGACTCCCGCCATCCGGGCGTCCATGAGCGCTTCCCGCAGCGGATCGAGGGAAGAGTAGTCGACGTCTCCCTCGGGCCGGATCACGATGGCATGCGGACCCGTAACTTCGACGCTTACTCTCAGGATCATTGCTCCCGCCTCGCGTCCGGCCGGGGGCGTCCCAGACCGGACATTGCGGCCTCGTCCGGCGGCACCGCGGGAAGAGCCGAACTGGCCGCACGTCCCGCACGTCCCGCACGCCCGGACGGGGCGTCTCCAGCTACCGCATCACCGTCGTCACGAGGTGATCAGGCTCAGGGCACTGCACTTGGTGACGAAGCGGGGTACAGGGCCCGTCAGCCTTGCTGCTCGTACCCCCTCCCAAGGACCCTCACACCCAGTCAGCGGAGTTCGCCCACCGTTTTGACGCTGTGCACACGACGGCGGACCACCGGTGGAAACTCCACGCCCCGCGGATTCGGGCGGCCGCGCGGGCCGGCCGCGCGAAAAGCTCCCCGTCCCGCGGGATGGGATGGGGCGGTCGCGGGTGCGATCTTTGGGCCATGCGTAATGAACAGGCCACTATCCCCCGGCCGGGCATGCCAGCTGAGCCGCACACGATCGTGAGCGAGCTCGACGGGAGCACCGTCACGGTCGGCGTCCAGCCGGGCGGCAGCGACGACACCCAAGTCGTCGTCATGCGACTGCAGTCACCGTTGCTGGACGTCCTGAACGCCGTGTACCTGCTCTCGGCGGAGGCTCGGCAGCTCGCGGACACGTTGTCTTCCGCCGCTGTACTGGTTACCGGGCTGGCAACCGGCGCCACGGCCGCGCACGCCGACGACCCACCAGCCGGGAAAGGTGCCCGCTCCACGGACGAGGACAGCGCCGACCTTGCGCAGATGCACACAGTCACGGTGAGCGAGGGGGCGAGCGCGGGCGAACTCCGCGACGCGCTCGACACGGTCCCGCCTCATGCGGAGCTGGTCGACTTCGGTGCCGACGCCGACGTCTCCCTGATCTTCGCGACGGCACCCGCCTGCCGCTAGGCTGACGGTCCCGGCTGGCTCGCGGCGAGCCGGGCCTCGAGTTCCGCGCGGTCGGCGACCCAGTAGGGACCCTCGTCCTCCACGACGTCCGCGATGAGGACATGGTGACGGCCTGTGTGCCCGGCGGCGAGCAGGCATGTCAGCCCGTCCTCCCGGCAACTCGGGCTCACGATGGTTTTCGGCATCGTCCAGAGCAGCCACACCTCGTCGTCGCCCCAGCCCTGCAACACCGCCGTGTGGCTGCCGTCGTGGCCAGCCTCCAGCGCGCAGGTCACCTCGTCTGGCACCTCATAGGCCGCACCAGGCACATCGCCCAGCCGCTGCACGATCTCCTCAGGTACCCGCTGCCACTCGCCGCAGGCACCGTCGTCCACGGTCTCACCCATGTCCCGGCTCCCTCGCCCTTTTCTGGCGGACTCCGTCAGCCCGGCCACGCGGCCCCCGCAATTCGACGCCAGCAGCGTCGACCCGCTTGACGCACAGATATAAGCACGCAGGATCCCGGGGCTCAGCACCGGGTCGAAACGTTCCGTATAGATAAAGTCACCCATCGCACACAAAGGGGGAGTTTCCGGCCGCCCTGTTCCATGCCGGCCGCCCATACGGATCCGCATAGATCAGCACGGATCCGCACGCATCCGCATGGATCCGCACGGATTACGGCTGCCGCGCCGGCGAGTTGGCGACGATGGCGATACCGATGGCCGCGGCAAGCGACGGAGCCAGGCTGATGAGGTCGCCGGCGCCGACCTCGGCGCCGGCGAGACCACTCGCTCCGGCCAACCGGTCGAACCGGCAGTCGTTGAAGCGAGCCGCGGCGACGGTCACGCCGGTGAAGTCGGCGCCGGTCAGGTCGCAGCGGACGAACTCGACGTGGTCGAGCCGGGCACGGGTCAGATCCATGCGACCAGCATTGCGGAAAGCATTCCCGCGCCCGCTTGGCCTCCGAACCTAGCCGCGGATGACGTCGACGAGGCTCAGGATCGCCAGGACGACGAAGGCGACCGCCGCGACCCTGGTGATGACCTTGACTGGCACGACGCGCAGCAGTCCCCGGCCGCCGGCGATCGCGATCGCCGCGACCGACCACAGCGCGAGCAGGGCGCCCAGCCAGACCGTCAGCGGCGAGCTGAACCGAGCCGCCAGGTTCGCGGTGGAGATCTGGGTCAGGTCGCCCATCTCGGCGACGAAGATGACCGTGAACGAGGTCGCCGCCACTCGCCAGAACCCACGCGACGCGGCCTGCCCACGCGCCTCCCACGCGGCGGCGCCGGCGCCGCCAGTATGTCGACGGCCAGACCGCTCGGCACCCTGACGTACTGACGGACGTACTAGCGGGCGTACCGACAGACGTACCGACGGTGCCGGGCAGCAGGACTACTCCCCTTCGGCGCCGACCCTACCGGACGAAAAGGAGCCAAGCCTCCGGATCCGGCCTGCAAGACGTCGCCGATGGGACCAGGATCGCCGGGCCGGCAAGAAGCCGTACCAGCGACACCAGGCCCGAGATAAGATCTTGAAACTGACATTCGGTGCCGGTTTGCCAAGAGCCGCCCGAACTACCTGTCCCGTTCCTGTGACATCATCGCTCGGCCGAGTCTGCGCCAACGTCGCACCAAGGCGCGATGGAGGCGTCCCACCCGTCGTCGAGGAGAGACGCATGGCTTCCAAGAAGCAAGTCAAGGCGTACGCGGACCAGGCGAAGTCGACCCTGCGCAAGGCGGTACAGCAGACCGGCTTCGACGTCATCCGCCGTCGCCCCGGCTTCGAGGCCGTCGGCATGGACGCCTTGGCGGTCGCGACCATTCGCGAGACCTCGCCCTACACGATGACCGACCCGTCGAAGGTCTTCGGCCTCATCCAGGCCGTCCGCTACCTGGTGACGAACAAGATCCCCGGCGACATCGTCGAGTGTGGCGTCTGGGCTGGCGGTTCGGCGATGGCGGCCGCGCGCACGCTGCTGCAGCTGGGCGACACCTCGCGCCACCTCTACCTGTTCGACACCTTCGAGGGCATGTCGCCGCCCACCGGCGCCGACATCGCGCCCGACGGGCAGACCGCCGAGCATCTGCTCGCCAACTCCGACCCGAAAGACCCCGAGTCGGCCTGGTCGATCGTGCCGCTGGAGAAGGTCAAGGAGAACGTGGCGCAGATCGACTACCCCGCCGACAAGATTCATTTCGTCAAGGGCATGGTCGAGGACACGGTGCCGGCGGCCGCCCCGGAACGGATCGCACTACTGCGCCTCGACACCGACTGGTACGAGTCGACCCGGCACGAGATGGAGCACCTTTTCCCGCGGATCAGCCCGAGCGGGGTGCTGATCGTGGACGACTACGGCTGGTGGAAAGGCTCCCAGCAGGCCGTCGACGCCTACATCGCAACCCACCGGATCCCGCTGCTGCTCACCCGACTAGGCCCGGAGGGCGGCGCCATCGGCGTGGTCCCGGCCGTCAGCCCGGTCCCCACCCCGGCAAGACCGACAGCCGCGCCACTCGGCGCCAAGACCTTTTGAACTGACCGCGTAGTGACCCCATGAGCGTTGGCCCAACTCGTAACGTTCAGTGGCACGCCACCGCGCTGGCCCGGAGGCACGCCTCCGCGGAGGAGGACGGCACGCGGAGGTCCCGTGGGAGCGACAGGGTCCCTGCGGAATAGGCGGAGCTTGCGGAGCCGATTTCGGAGGTCGGGAGTACGGGGCCGGAGCGGGCCGCCCGGACGGAGCGGACCATTAAAACAGCGCGCTGGCCCAGTGGTCGCCGGCGGCTTTGGCGCCGGGTGGGATGGCGAAGACCGCGCTGCTGGTGTGCTTGATGTACTCGTTGAGGGCGTCGGTTGCTGCTAGTCGGCGCTGGATCGGGATGAATCCGGTGCGTGGGTCGCGCTGGAACGCGATGAAGAACAGGCCGGCGTCGAGCTGGCCGGTCTCCTGGTCGACGCCGTCCGTGTATGAGTAGCCGCGCCGCAGGATCGAGACGCCGCTGTTGGTCGACGGCGCGGCGAGCCGGATGTGCGCGTCCTCGGGGATGACGAGGTCGCCGTCCTCGTTCTTCGCCGTCAACGGGACGGCGTCGAACTCGCCGGCCGCGCCCAGCGGCGCGCCTTCGATCTTGTCGCGGCCGATGACGGCCTCCTGGTCGGCGAGGAAGTCCCGGTCCCAGGCCTCGAGCAGCATCCGGATCCGGCGGGTCACGACGTATGTCCCGCCGCGCATCCAGGCCTGGTCGGTGTCCGCGCCAGCCCAGACGAACGAGTCGAGGGCTTTCGCGTCCTCACGTTTGATGTTGTTCGTGCCGTCTTTGAAGCCCATCAGGTTGCGCGGCGTCTGCTGGGCGTCGCTGGTGGTGCTGGTCCGGCCGAACCCGAGCTGGAACCAGCGCAGCACGGCGGTGCCCTGGGCGAGGCGGCGCAGGTTGCGCACCGCGTGGAAGGCAACCTGCGGATCGTCGGCGCAGGCTTGAATGCAGAGGTCGCCGCCGCTGCGGTTCTTCTCGAGGGCGTCGCCGGGCATGGACGGGATGTCGACGAGAGCGGCCGGTCGGCGGGTGCTCAACCCGAACCGGTCGTCGAACAGCGACGGGCCGACCCCGAAGGTGATGGTCAGGTTGGCCGCGGACAGGCCGATTGCCTCGCCCGTGTCCTTCGGCGGCGACTGCGGCGCCGTCTCGACGTCGCTCACGGGCTGCCCGTCGGCCATCCGGCCGGCCGCGTCCGTCCATGTCCGCAGCAGGTCACGCAGGCCGTCGCGGCTCACCCCGGCCGACACGTCGAAGGCCGCGAAGGCGAGCCGGTCCTGGGCGACCGTGGTGATCCCGGCCTGCTGACGGCCGTAGAACGGGACGACGGCGCGCGCCGGGGCGGGCGCATCGGGTGAGTCGTCCGAACAGCCGGCCACCGCGGTGGCCGCTCCCGCCCCGGCCAGCCCGGCGGCGCCCAGTAGCGCCCGCCGCCGCGACAGTCCTCGATGGTCGACCATCGCCATCCGCCTTTCCGTCCCATTTTGATCAGGATTCCGCGCCCGTTGCCCGACGCACGCCCTCGACAGTCCGGTGGCCGCCCGGGCGAACGACCCGGGCGGCAACCGGCAACCGGCAACCGCTGTGCCGTTACTCCACGACGGTTCCGGCCACCTGCGACAACGGCTCCGCGAGGGCGTCGACCGCCTGGGTGAGCCCGCGCCGCTGGTCCTCGGTGACCTTGTCGTAGGAGACGAAGCCGGTGCCCTCCTTGTAGGGCTCGATCGCCTTGTACATGGCGGTGAAGCCAGCCCGGACCGACGTGGCCAGCGTCGGGTTCAGCTTCTGGACGGCGGGCTCCAGCAGGGTGAACGCCTTGTCCGCGCCCTCGATGTTGCCCTGCATGTCGAGGAGGTCGAGCTTGCTGTACCGCTCCTCCTCACCGGTCACCTTCGTCAGGCCCACCTCGTCGAGCAGCTCCGTCGCGCCGTTGGCGACCTGCGCCGGCTGGAAGGTGGCCGTCGCGACGAGGGTCTGGAGCCGGCCGACGTCGGTCGCGAGCTGGTCAGCGATCGGTCCCATCCCGTCGAGCTTCTTGTCGGCGAAGATCGCCTTCTCCAGGCGGTGGAAACCGGTCCAGGACGCCTCGTCGGGGGTGTCGTCGATCCGGGCGTCGATGGCGGGGTCGAGGTCGCCGAACGACTCCGCGACCGGTTCGATCCGCTCGTAGTTCAGGCGCGGCGCGCCGTAAAGCTCCGCGGCCTTGGCGAGGTCGCCGGCCTTGACCGCCGCGACGAACGGCGCCGTGTTGGTCACCAGCTCCGCGACCTGGGCCTTCACGTACACGGCGTAGTCGGTGGCTGCCGAGCCCAGCTGCGCGGTCACCTCCGGCGCGAACGTCGCCCCGGCCGTGGCACCGGCCTTGGCCTCGGTGACGACGAAGTCGGTCTTCTCCTTGTCCTCGCCGCCCGCGGCGCCCGGGCAGTAGAGCTGGTAGGTGCCTTTCTTGACGTTCAGCGAGAAAATGCCCGACAGGCCGGGCGTCAAATTCTCCTTCTCTCCGAGGATCGTGTCGCCGCTCAGCAGCTCGACCTCGGTGATGGCGTCGGCGCCCTTGTTGACGAGCTTGAATGCCGTCGGGCCGGCCGGGATGGTCGCCGGGTCGGCCGTACAGCCCGCGGCTGTCATCGTCACGGTGACGGTCTGCTTGCCGCCGCCCGACGAGTCGGAGTCGGCGGAGCCACTACAGGCGGCGGCGCTCACGGCGACAACGGCTGCTACCGCGCTGAACGCGACTGGGCCCAAGGGCATGCGAAAATGATCTTCTTTCGCATGCCCGGCGGCCATCACCCTCCGGGCTAGTGGTGCGCGGCGCACGAAAGTACCCCCAGATCGGTATGAGAATTGCTTTGGAAAGGGCGCTTGGAATCGCTCGAAATCTCGCGTCCGGGCTGCCCGGTGGCTACGGTGTCGCCGCCGAGGTGTCGTGTGGGACGGACCGCGTCCCGTTCTGGCTCTCGGCCACCGGCCCGAAATCTTCTGGCGTTTCGACGGGCGCCGACGCCCCGGCAGACACCGTGGTCTCGGCAGGCGCCGTGCTTCCGGTGAGTGCCGTGGTTCCGGTGAGTGCCGTGGCCGCCGGTCGCGGCGGGCGTCGACGAGCGGGCCAGGCGACGAACAGCGCGAGCGGGACCAGGTAGACGACCCAGGCGATGAACTCTGCGACCACCGGCCTCGGCTGCAGGCCCAGCACGCCGGTCAGCACGCTCGCCAGCGGCGTGCCCGGCCGTACCAGCCAGGTCAGGTCGAACATCCTCTTCTGGCCGGCGTCGAGCCAGCCGGCCTCGTGCGCGGTGTGGGCGGCGGTCGCCAGCAGCCCGGCGGCGACCAGGACGAGGACCAGGCCGGTCACGCGGAAGAACCGGGAAAGGTTGATGTGCACGCCACCCCGGTAGATGCCGACGCCGACCACGACCGCGACCAGCACCCCGAGCAACGCCCCACCGCCGGCGGTCGCCGGCGAAGTGCTGGCGTTGAAGGCGGCGATCAGGAACACCGCCGTCTCGAAGCCCTCCCGCAGCACGGCGAGGAACGCCATCGCCACCAACGCGCTGGTCGACCCCGTCTCCAGGGCGGATGCGGTAGCGGTCTCGAGCGAGCGCCTGAGGTCTCGCGAGTGCCGCCGCATCCAGACGACCATGTAGGTGACCATCGCCACGGCGATCAGCCCGATGACGGTCTCCAGCGCCTCCTGCTGCCGCTGCGGCAGCTCCCGGTCCAGCAGCTGCAGGGCGATCCCGATGCCCAGGCAGAGCAGGACGGCCAGCGACACACCGATCCACACCTGCCGCAGGGCGTCACGACGGCCGCTCTGGCGGAGGAATGCCGCCACGATGCCGACGATCAGAGAGGCTTCCAGCCCCTCGCGCAGGCCGATCACAAATGTGGGAAGCACCGGCGGCCCTCCCTTACCTATCCGTCTGATATCCGCCTGAAATCCACCCGCCGCCGAACTACTACAATCATGTAGAAGTCGGGCAACTATGGTTAACCTCGCCAAAGTTAGGCCCACCTAAGGGTTTCGCGCAAGAACCCAAGAGCCTGGAAAACCGGGGTCACATCGCCGCGCGATCGGCATGATCGGCTCTGGCGCAACCCGGCGCTATACACAGCGCCACGCTCGCGCCACGGCGGGTGGCCGCATGCGAGCGCGCCGCGCGCCACGGCGGACACCCACAACGTTGCTCTGATCGAACACATGTGCGAACGTAGAGCGCGTGGACGTGCGGATCGTGATCGACGGCGAGACCTTCGAACTGCCGGCCGACACCGACCCGAACGAGCTTCGCAGGCGTGTCGCCCAGGCGGTCTTCCGCTGCGAGGTCGAGCAGCTCTACCTGGCCGACGGCGAGACCATGCTCGTCAACTGGCGCTCGGTCCGCACCATCCGGATCCACACCGGCCGGCCCGCTCCCCGCCCGCCTGCCCCAGGCCACCTTGGTGCCAATGCCGACACCGCCACCACACCCGCGTCACCCCCGCCGACGCCAGCCGACGACCCCCCGGCTCCCTAGACGGATCACGGCCGCGCGGTGGCCCCGGGCGGGAACCTACAGGCCACCTTCCCCCTCGCGGCCGTGATCCCTGATCTTCACCGCTGGCCCGGCCAGCGAAGCCCGTTCAGGTGGCACGAGCCTCAGGTGGCAGTGGCCTCAGGTGGCAGTGGCCTCAGGTGGCAGTGGCCTCAGGTGGCAGTGGCCTCAGGTGGCACGGGCTTCGCCCCAACCGCCGCCGCCAGGGGTGTGGACGGTGACGACGGCGCCAGCGGGGAGCGAACGACTCGCCTTGGGCGGCAGCGGATCGCCGTCGACGTCGGCGCTGCCGACGGCGCCTGGCCCGCCACCGGCCGCACCCGCAGGCGCGTGCCGGCGCCGGTCGGCGAGCACCGACAGGGTCGCGGGGGCCAGCACGCGGATCGCGCGGACCAGCCCGGCACCGCCGGGATGCACGCCGGCTCCGGCCGTCGTCTCGTCAAGCTCGTAGCGCTCGACCCGCAGCGGGTACTCAAGCTCAAGCGCCTCGATCGGGGTGTTGAGAGTGTTCGTCATCCCCACGTGCACCCCGGACGCGCCCGGCCCGCGGGCCGAGCCGCCGGCGCCACCCGCGAGGGTCTCGTAGTACGTCCACCCTTCGCCGCCGATCACCAGGTTGTTCATCGTCCCCTGCCCCTGAGCCGGCAAGACCGGCAGCGCCAGCGAGTCGGCCGCCTCGACCGCGATGGTCGCGTCTCCCGTGGCAACCGAGGCCAGCGAGCCACCCGCGGCGGCCGAGCCACCCACGGCGGCCGCGGCGGAAGAGGCATCCGCGGCGGCGACCGCCTCGCCGAGGGCGGCCAGCACCGTGTCGGCGATCCGTTGCGACGTCTCGACGTTGCCGGCGACGACCGCCGACGGCCGGCGGGCGTCCACCAGCGAGCCCGGCTCGGTGACGACGGTCAGCGGCGCGTACGTGCCGTCGTTCGCCGGCACGTCCTCGGGCAGCAGCACCCGCAGCGCGAAGCAGCAGGCCGAGCGGGTCACGGCACGCGGGCAGTTGACGTTGCCGCGCACGGCCGGCGACGTGCCGGCGAAGTCCACCGTGAGGCTGTCGCCGGAGATCGTCACCGCGACCCGCAGCGGGATGTCGACGTCGTCCGCGCCGTCGCCCTCCAGCTCGCTGGCCGCCTCGTACCGGCCGTCCGGCAGCAGCCCGACCAGCGCCCGGGCACGTCGCTCGCCGTAGCGCAGCACCTCGGCGAAGGCGGTGAGCACCGTGGCCCGGCCGTGCCGCGCGGCCAGCTGAGCCAGCCGGGTACCGGCGAGCCGGTTCGCGGCCGCCTGCGCGCGCAGGTCGCCGCGGCGCTGGTCGGGGGTGCGCGAGTTCGCGCAGATGAGGTCGAGGATGTCGTCCTGCCACTCGCCCGCCCGGACCAGCCGGACCGGCGGGATGATCAGACCCTCGGCATAGATCTCGCGTGAGTCGGCGGGCATCGAGCCGGGCCGCATGCCGCCCATGTCGGAGTGGTGCGCCCTCGTGGCGGCATAGCCGATGATCTCCCCGCCGGGCTCCCCGTCGCCGGGTCCCTCCTGCGCACCGGCCAAGCCGCCCATCGGAATGGTCAGCGGGCTGACGAGGGTGACATCGGGCAGGTGGTTGCCGCCGGCGAACGGGTCGTTGAGCACCCACACCTCACCAGGCCCGCTCTTGGCCCCAGATGTCGCAGCCGCGCCGCGTTCGGCGACCACCCGGACCGACTCGTAGAGCGCCCCCAGGTGCACCGGCACGTGTGCCGCCTGCGCGACCATCCGGCCGTCCGCGTCGAACAGCGCCGCCGAGCAGTCCCGACGCTCCTTGATGTTCGACGAGTACGCGCTGCGGACCAGCAGCGTCCCCATCTCCTCGGCGATCCCGGCGAGCCCGCTCGCGAGCACTGACAAGGTCACCGGGTCCAGCCCGGCCGGCACCGCCTCCACCCCTCCAGCGTGGCACCTCTCTGCCCGGCACGGGCCACGGGTCTTGGCCGCCCCACGAAACCGGCAACCCAGCTCCGCGCCGGGTACTGCGCGGTGCCATTCTTTGGGGTCGTGACTACTCCGACGGCTGAAGCCGCCGGCCTCTCAGGCCGCTTGCGCGACCTGACGGGCCAGCCCAGCCCGAAGGATGTTGACCGCCGCGTTGACGTCGGCGTGCGCCGTGTGCCCGCAGGCGACACAGGCGAACGCGGCCTGGGTCGTGCGGTTCTCGGCGGCACAGTGACCGCATTCGGCGCAGGTGCGGGACGTGTGGGGGGCGGGAACTGGGATCACCGTCCGCCCGGCGCTTTCAGCCTTGGCGTGCAGGATTCCCAGGAACACCCCCCATCCCGCGTCGTGGATCGACCGGTTCAGCCCGGACTTGGCGGCCTGCCCGTTGGGCAGGAACGCCCCCGGGCTGTCGGGGTCGGGCTTGGCGTTGGCCCGGCGGGCCATGCCCTTGATGTTGAGGGTCTCGTGGGCGATCAGGTCGTGGTCGCGAACCAGCCCGAGCGCGGTCTTGTGCGCGAGGTCGGCGCGCTGGCGAGCGACCTTGCGGTGCAGTCCGGCGACCCGGGCGACGGCCTTGCGGCGCCGTTTCGAGCCACGTTTCTTCCGCGACAGGTCCCGTTGCGCGCCAGCCAGCCGGCCGGCGGCGCGTTCCAGGAGTCTGGGGTTGCCGTAGTGCCGGCCGTCGCTGGTCGTGGCCAGCGAG
>Ga0068859_100002462_pt1 | contig 18841 bp, 17 predicted proteins | sample KBSSwiS22_FD_66585 | JGI IMG/M metagenome (GOLD analysis project Ga0068859, IMG submission 66585) | Switchgrass rhizosphere microbial communities from Kellogg Biological Station, Michigan, USA - KBS Switchgrass S2-2 | ecosystem: Host-associated > Plants > Roots > Rhizosphere > Soil ...
GAGCTCCATCGCGATCGCGGCATCCGATGCGGTGCCGACGCCGGCATCGACCAACACCGGCACCTTCGCGTTTTCGACGATCTCGATCAGGTTCCAGCGATTCTGGATGCCCAGGCCCGAACCGATCGGCGCTGCGAGCGGCATCACGGCGACGCAGCCGATCTCCTCGAGACGTCGCGCGAGAATCGGATCGTCGCTGGTGTAGACCATGACGTCGAAGCCGTCGCGCACCAGCGTCTCGGCCGCAGCGAGCGTCTGCACGACGTCGGGGAACAAAGTCTTCTCGTCGCCGAGCACTTCGAGCTTGACCAGCTTGTGGCCGTCGAGGAGCTCGCGCGCGAGACGGCAGGTGCGCACGGCATCGTCGGCGGTGTAGCACCCAGCCGTGTTCGGCAGGATCGTGTAGCGCGAAGGCGGCAGCACGTCGAGAAGATTGGGCTCGCCCGGATTCTGTCCGATGTTGGTGCGACGGATCGCGACGGTGACGATCTCGGCGCCGGCGGCCGCTGTCGCACGCTCGGTCTCGGCGAGATCCTTGAACTTGCCCGTGCCGGTGAGAAGGCGCGAACGGTAGGTGCGTCCGGCGATCGTCAATGCATCGTCGGGGGCGGGAATTACGGCGGATTGAGGCAGCGCGTTCATCGGGCTTCCAGTGGCATCGCCGGACGCCATCCCAACGATGCGCTGCCGACGCGTCTTCGCGAGCGAAGACGGAACTTGCGGATTTCGTGGACTCAGCCGCCGCCGATCGCCTGCACGACCTCGACGCGATCGTCGGCGCGAAGCCGGCGCGCGGCGTAATCGCTGCGCGGCACGATCTCGCGATTGACCTCGATCGCGACGCGCCGGCCGGCAAGGCCCGAGGCGGCGAGAAGGTCGGCGAGAGTGGCGTCGTGTCCGACGTCTTCCTCGCGGCCGTTGAGCACGATTTTCATCGCATCATTCTAACGGCACGCGCTGAGTCGCGCATGAAAAAAAACGACGCCGCGCGAGGCGGCGTCGTCGGTGGCTCAGTGTTGCGATGTCGTCACGTCATCTGTGACCGCCGTCGTCGTCCTTGTCCTTCTTGCGATCGGCCGGACGCTCCTGCGGAGCGCGACGTTCCTGCTGCGGCGGACGCGGCTGCTGTTGTTGCGGCACGCGTTGCACCTGCGGCTGCTGCGGAGCCGAGCGCTGGATCTGCTGCTGCGGCGGACTGCGCGGCGGCTGCTGCACCTGAGGCGTCGGACGCTGGTACTGCTGCGGCGTGCTGCGCTCGGTCTGCGGCGTCGGCTTCTGGTACGACGGCGTGCTGCGCTCGATCTGCTGCGGCGTCGAGCGCGGTTGCACGCGCTGCTGCTGTTGCTGCTGCTGATACGAAGGCGTCCCCGGCTTGGTCGCGCGGTCGACCGTCGACGGCGGCGAAGTCGTCGTGCGGTTGCGCGGCGCGAAGCCTTCGGACGGCACGTTGCGGTTGCGCGTGTTCTGATCCGCGGGCTTCGTCGTCGTGCGCGGCGTCGTAGCCGACGGCGTCGTGGCCGGCGTACGCGGAGCGGTCACCGTGCGCGGTGCAACGTCACGGCCGGTCGTCGCGCCCGGCTTGGCCGCGTTCGGATTCCCGTTGTTCGCAGGTCCCGCGTTGTTGCGCGGAGCGAAACGCGAAGACGGCAGCGCGCGCGGGTTGGTGGCCGTGGCGTCGCCCGGCTTGCCCGCGGGCTGGCCGCGCTGCACCGAGTCGTTTGGCGCAACGCGCGTGGCGTTCGGCGCGCCCGCGTTCGGCTTGTTCGCGTTCGGCGTCGTGGCCGGCGTCATCGGGGGCGTGCGCTGGCCCGCTGCGGTGCGCGCCGCGGCATTGCCCGCGTTGGGAGCGCGCGGCGGCAGCGGCTGCGGCTTGGCGGAGTTGGCGGCGCCGCCGACGACCTGCACGCGCTGCGGAGTACCGCGCGCACCGGCGTTGGGTGCACCGGCCGGCGTCTTCGCGGCGATCTGGCGCATTTGCGGTGTCGCCAGCGGCTGCGAGTCGTTGCGCTTGATGGCTTCGATACGGCTCGCGACCGGAGCCGTGCGCGGCGGCGGAGCCGTGCGCGCGATCACGCGGCGATCGAGCGTTTGCGCGGTCGGTACAGCGCGGGCACGCGCGGCGTTGGCGCCGACGAAGCTGGCGCGTTCCGGCGTGATGCCGACGCGGCTGACCACGTTCGCATTGCGCAGAAGGTTCTGGTTGACCTGCACGCGTGCATTGCCGACGGCACGCGCGCCGACGAACGTCTCACGCGAAACCGCCGTGACGCCGGCCGCATTGCGGTAGGCGTAGTTGACGTTCGTGATCGGACGACCCGTCGAGTAGTTGTTGTACACGTTGGTGATGTTGACGTTGTTGATCACCGTCGTGTTGCGCACGTTGACGTTCGTGAAGTAGTCGCGCGAGGTGTGGTACCACGGCGTGTAGACGTCGCGCGGTCCCAGCGGGAACCAGCCGACCGGACCGCCGCCGCCGATGCCGACGCTCCAGCCGTTGCCGCCTACGAAGGCGACTAGTGCCGGTGCATAGATCGGACGCACGTCTCGCTGGCCGGGGCACCAGCCCCAACGGTTGTTGATGTAGGCCCAGCGGCCGTAGTGGAACGGCGCGAAGCCCCAGGCTGCGTTGTCCACCCAAGACCAGCCCCACGGATCGACCCAGGCCCAGTGGCCGTAGCGATACGGCGCCCAGCCCGTTTCGACCTGGCTCGGATACCAGACGTGGCCGTACTCGGGCTCGTCGTTCCAGCCGCCGTAGTCGTCGAGGTCGGAATAACCGATCACTTCCTCGGAAACGTACTGACGCGATTGCGAGCGCGTGTAACGGTTGTCGCGCGTCTGCACCCAGCTGTCGAAATCGTCCGCGCGCGGCAGATCCAGGACTTCATAGTCCTGCAGGGCCGAGTCGTGGAATCGGTAAGCCTGGCCGGAGTTGACGCTGTAGCTGGCGTTGTTCTCGCCATAGACGTCGCCGGCGCCGGCGAAGACGGTAATCATCGTCGAGCTGCCGTCGGGCGCGATGTCGATACGGTAGTTGCCCGGCTGCGTCACGACGAACGCGAGCGTCGGCGTGTCGACTTCGTAGCTCTGGCCTTCGAACACGCGACGGATGTTGAGATTCATCACGCCTTGGGTGAGCTCGGTCTGCGAGACGTTGCTGTCGAGGTTCAGAAGGTTGAACGAGGACTGCGCGTCAAGGCGCAGCGTCGCCGCGCCGATGTCCATCTCGACGCGCGACTCGCGGTCCGTATAGAGATGGTCGCCGGTGCCGAGCGGGCGGTTGAGGTTCGCCTGCACCCAGTCATCGGTGCCTGCCGCCTGGAAGCTGACATCGCCGCGCAGGAAGCTCAGGCGCGCGACGCGATCGGGTGGATCGTCGTCTGCGAATGCCTGGGCGGTGAACGAGAAGAGCGCCAATCCGAGCATGGCAAACCATGCCTTCTGGATGGGACGACGCTGTGTGACCATGGTTCTCTCCGTTGGTGCCTACGCCAGCCGTGGTCGCGGGTGGGTTCATCCCCGTAACGCTACGCCGCCTACGGCCGACAGGCTGGCGACCATATCAACGCATGAGCGCTGAATGCCGCCCTTCCGAGGTGAATGTCCGGAACGCATCGAATGGCACGCTCAGCACCGATTCAGCGCGTAAACGGTTACGAGTCCGTTTTCCCATTCTCCGACCGCTCTTGCGGCGCCATCGACCGCGCCGATACCCTTGTCCGGCCGCGGGTGTCGTCTAATGGTAAGACAGCAGCTTCCCAAGCTGCGAACGTGGGTTCGATTCCCATCACCCGCTCCATTCCCGCCCAACTCGCGCGCCCGAACTCCCCTATGCAGTCCGCGGAACCGCTCATTGTCGGCTGGCGAGAATGGCTCACGTTGCCCTCGCTCGGCATCGGCGCGATCAAGGCCAAGCTCGATACCGGCGCGCGCACTTCGTCGCTGTGCGTGGTCGCGCCGGAAACGTTCGAGAGCGACGGCCGGCTGCATGTGAGTTTCCTCGTCTATGCGCGCAGGCGCAGCACGCGTGCGATCCGCTGCACGGCACCCGTCGTCGATCGAAGGCCCGTGACCGATTCCGGCGGGCACACGACTCTGCGCTGGTTCATCCGCGCGGAAGTCGTGCTCGGCGATCAGCGATTCGAGACCGACATCAATCTGACAGACCGTCGCGTGATGCTGTTTCCGCTCCTGCTCGGGCGCGGCGCGCTCGGCGGGCGCTTTCGCGTCGATCCCGTGCTTTCGTACACGACGCCCAAACCCGTTTCGAGCCGACCGCCTTATGAAAATCGCCATCCTGTCCCGTAACGCCCGTCTGTATTCGACCGTGCGTCTCGTCGAGGCCGCGCGCAAGCGCGGCCACAGCGTGCGCGTGCTCGATCCGCTGCGCTGCTACATGCGCATCGCGGCCGGCGCGTTCGAGATCCACTACAAGGGTCGTGCGCTGCGCGGCCTGGATGTCGTCATTCCGCGCATCGGCGCGTCGATCACGTTCTATGGCACGGCCGTGCTGCGCCAGTTCGAGATGATGGGCGTCCTGACGCCGAACAGCTCGGATGCGATCTTGCGCGCACGCGACAAACTGCGTGCGTTGCAGCTCCTCGCGCGCGACGGCATCGGTTTGCCTACGACGGTGTTCGGCGACAATCCGGACGACACCGCCGATCTTCTTGCGATGCTGGGCGATCCGCCGCACGTCATCAAGCTCAATGAAGGCGCGCAAGGGCAGGGCGTTCTGCTCGCCGAGAAACGCTCGTCGGCGCAAGGCATGATCGAGGCGTTCCGCGGGCTCTACGCGAACTTCCTCGTACAGGAATTCATTCGCGAAGCGAAAGGCGCGGACCTGCGTTGCTTCGTCGTCGGCAACCGCGTCGTCGCCGCGATGCGGCGGCAGGCGCCGGACGGCGATTTCCGCGCCAACATCCATCGCGGCGGTACGGCGTTCGGCGTCGAGCTGACCGCGCGCGAATCGGCGCTCGCGATCCACGCGGCCGAAGTCATGGGGCTCGGCATCGCCGGCGTCGACCTGCTGCGCTCGCATCGCGGGCCGCTGGTTCTCGAGGTCAATTCCTCGCCGGGCCTTGAAGGCATCGAGGCCGCGACCGGCGTCGATGTCGCAGGCTCGATCATCGAGCACCTCGCCGGCGCCGTGCGCCGCGCCCCGCGGAAGACTGGCGTGAAGAAGACGAAGAAGGTAGTACGAAAGTAATCGTTGACATGATCCATATCCCGATCCTAGGATGATCCTGCCTCGCGGGGGCGAGGTAAGACTGGGAGAGGGTGGCATCATGCGTACCGCAATCTGGCTGTTGGCCGGCGTGTTTTTCATTGCGTCCGCCAGCGCGAAAGAGAACTACAAAGAGAAATCGTTCAACGCCGACACGCGCGACAAGTTCGCCACGATCGCCGAAGGCATCCGCGACGAAATGAAGGAAGGCGGCCGCTACGAATACATGAAGCCAGACGAGCGCAGGACCATCGAGCAGAAGCTCGAGGAAATCACCACGATCTTCGGCAAGACCGAATCCGTCGCGGCCATGCAGCAGGACGACAAGATCAAACTCTTCAACGCACAGGAATCGATCAACTCGATCCTGACCAAGCGCGACCGCGACCGCGTCATCTGCAAGAACGAGGCGCCGATCGGCTCGCACATCCCGGTCACGACCTGCCACACCTACGGCCAGGAAGTCGAAGCCCACGAGGGCACCCGCAAGCAGATGGAAGACTGGAGCCGGCCGCTCTGCGTCGCCAACTGCGGCGGGCGTTGAGGCGGGCCCCGCGACGACGGACTTCATACGAGCCGGCAAGTACGATTAAAGTCGTTGACTGGCCGACCGACGTTGTTTAGGGTTGACCATCCGCCCCGGGGTGGCCGGGGTTCCTTTCGATTCTTTGGGGAGATTTCGAATGAAAGCGTCCGTGTTCGCCGCTTTGCTGGCGGCTCTTTTGTCGTTGCCGGCCATCGCCTCCGACAAGCCCGAGCCCGCGGTCAATGCCGATAACAAGGAAAGCTTCGCCACGGTATCCGGCTGGGTGCACAAGGAAATGACCACCGGCGGGCGCTACGAGCACCTAACCTCGTCCGAGCGCAGCACCGTCGACGCCAAGCTGACCGAGATGGGCGAGCTCCTTGAAAAGCACGGCTCGGTCGCGTCGATGAACGACAATGAGAAGACGACCATGTTCAATAGCCAGGAGCAGGTCAACGCGATCCTCGCCAAGCGCGACGGCGACCGCATGATCTGCAAGAGCGTCGCGCCGGTCGGATCGCACATTCCGGTCAAGACCTGCAAGACCGCGCGCGAAATGGAGCAGGATCAGAAGAACGTCCGCCAGTTCATGGACGATCGCGGCCAGATCACGCAGAAGCAGGGCGGCGGCGGCGGTCCGTAATCGAAATCGGTGAGCACCGTCCGCGGCAATGGCTTGCGCCCGATGTTCGTCTTAGTATTCACCTCAGGGTGAAGTCGCATGGGGTACGCACAGTGACCAAGATCGAAAATCTGCCCAAGCCGACCGAGGCCGAACTCGGTATCTTGAACGTCCTCTGGGAACGCGGTCCTTCGACGGTCCGCGACGTCCACGAGACCTTGTATCGCGACGAGGGCGCCGGCTACACGACCGCGCTCAAGCTCTTGCAGATCATGCACGGCAAGGGCCTCGTCGAGCGCGACGATTCCGAACGCGCGCACGTGTTCCGTGCCGCCGTCAGCAAGGAGCGCACGCAAAAACGCTTCCTGACCGACATGGTGCAGCGCGTGTTCGATGGATCGCCTTCGCAACTCGTCCTGCATGCGCTCGGCTCGCGTCCGCGCGCGACTCGCGAGGAGCTCGACGAGATCCGCGCGCTCCTCAACAAGCTCGAACCGGGGTCACGCAAATGAACCTCGCCGATTGGCTTCCGCTGATCCAGTCTCTGGGCTGGACGCTGCTGCACTTCCTGTGGCAAGGCGCGCTGATCGGCGCAGGTTACGCGACGGTCCGTCTCGTCGTGCCGGCCAGTCGCGCGCACACGCGCTACGCCGCCGGCCTGATTGCTCTGGCGCTGATGGCGGCGTGTCCGCCGATCACCTTGAGCCTCATCTACCCGCAGGCGATCGTCGCCGCCAGCGTCGCCGAGCCGACGGCCATCGATGCGGTCGTCGGCGCCGGCTCCGCCATCGCGGCGGCACCGACCGCCGAAATGGCGCTCGACCAGCTGTTGCCGTGGCTCGTGCTGACCTGGATGCTGGGCGTCGCCGTGACCGCATGGCGCGCGCTGCGCCAGTGGCGCGCGCTGGAGCGCATCGCCGAGCGCTGCGCGCAGCCGAGCACCGATCTCGAGCGCATGCTGGCCTCGCTGGCCAAGCGCTTCAACATGGTCCGCAACATCCGCGTGCTGATGTCCGCGCAGATCGACACGCCCACGCTGATCGGCTGGATCAAGCCCGTGATCCTGATGCCGACCGCGGTCGCGCTCGGATTTCCGCGCCAGCAGGTCGAGCTGATCCTCGCTCACGAGCTAGGCCATCTGCGCCGCTACGATCACCTGGTGAATCTCGCCCAGGCGGTTATCGAGACGCTGCTTTTCTATCACCCGGCCGTGCACTGGATCTCGCGCGAAGTGCGCAACGATCGCGAAGTGTGCTGCGACCGCCTGGTGTTGCGACTCACCGAAGGCGAGCCGCGCGAATACGCGCAGACGCTGGCCTCGCTCGAAGAACTCCGCCTGGCGACACCGAAGCTCGCGATCGCCGCGACCGGTGGCGTGCTGCTCGATCGCGTCCGCCGCATCATCGACATGCCGGCGCCGCGGCTTGCCGCGACGCGGCCGACGCTCGGCATGACCCTGCTCGCCGCCGCCGCCGTGCTGATCGCGGCGACCGGATTGCTGCGTCCCGACCAGAAAGACCTGGACGCGCTCGCCGCGGGAGCCAATGCGGTCCTGGTCCGCCTGCCGCGGCCGGATGCGGCCATGCTGGTCGGTCTTGCGCTCCGCGAACCGCCGAAGTGGACGATGACGGCACCGGCGCGGCCCAAGCTCGCGCTGGTCGCCGAGAAGCCTGCCGCGGCCGCGCGCGTGGCCGGCGAGGAACCGATCCGCTCGATCAGCGTCGATGCGCTGCCGCGTCCTCTCGTCGACACGACGGCCGCATTCACGGCCGCGCCGCGTCTTGCGCCGATCGCCGATCTCGCCACGAAGACGCCGAAGGCCGCCGTGGAACCGGCGGCGACGTTGTCCGACGTGAACGTCCAGGCGCCGGCGACCACGACGCGCGCGCGCCGACTCCTCGCCGTGCACATGATTTCGCCGCGCTATCCGGACTACAACGAGGTCAAGGAACCGGTCCGCGTCGATGTCCAGTTCAGCCTCAACGCGGACGGCACCGTGCGCGAGGTCAAGGCGCTGACGAGCGAAGCCGACCGTGCGTTCGGAGCCTCGGCCGAGAAGGCGCTGAGCCAGTGGCGCTTCGATCCGGAAACCGTCCCGGGCGATCGCAGTGCGCGCTTCCAGCAATCCTTCGTATTCGCGCGGCAGAGCGACGTGCACCATCGCGCCAAGACGGGCGACGGCGAGGAGTTCGACTGCGTCCGCCGGACCGGCTCGTTGATCTGCCGGCATCCCAAAGAGGAAGAAGTCGCGCTGCCGCTGACCATCATCGAGGCCAACGCCGTCACGATGCGCCGTTGAGCGGTTCCTGAGTCCTTTTTAGCCCCAAGTCCGGTTAACGGAAGGATCAGAGCTGTTTAACGACTACTTAAGATCGCGATCTCTATAGTCGGCCACGCTGTAGTTCTGCTCGACACTCCTAAAGTCAGGTCAGGTGACTGGCAGATTACGGTAATCGGGGCAGTAGCTTTTTGGCCCAAGCGAGGTGTGTTCCCCCAATGGCACCTCCTTGGGCCATTTTCTTTGTGGGCGCCTCCCATTCGCGGACTTCGCCCCCACCTTATCTGCTCCGCACTCCCCTGGACTTCCGCGTTAAGCTAGCGCGCTATGCGTATTCTCGTAATTGAAGACAACAGCGACATCGCTGCAAACATCGGAGATTTTCTCGCCGACAAGGGACACGTGGTCGATTTCGCCGGCGACGGCGTCACCGGCCTGCACCTTGCCGTCGTCAATGACTTCGACGTGATCGTGCTCGATCTCGGCTTGCCCGGAATGGACGGCCTGGAGGTTTGCCGCAAGCTTCGTCAGGAAGCCAAGCGCCAGACGCCGGTGCTGATGCTGACCGCGCGCGACACGCTGGACGGAAAGCTTTCGGGCTTCGATTCCGGCGCCGACGATTACATGGTCAAGCCCTTTGCGTTGCAGGAGCTCGCCGCGCGCCTCGAAGTGCTCGGCCGCCGCGGCAAGGGCACCAAGAGTCGTCTCTTGCAGCTCGCCGATCTCACCTACAACCTCGACACGCTGACGATCAGCCGCGCCGGCAAGCAGATCCAGTTGAATCCGATCGGATTGAAGCTGCTGCAATCGCTGATGGAAGCCGCGCCCTCGGTCGTCACGCGACAGGAACTCGAAACCCGCGTCTGGGGCGAGGAATTGCCCGACAGCGATTCGCTGCGCGTGCACATCCACGGTCTTCGCGCCGCGATCGACAAGCCGTTCGACAAGCCGCTGATCCAGACGCGACACGGCATCGGCTACCGCATGGTCGATCCGGATGCGGTACCGGCGTAGGCTTCGCAGTCGAATCATCATCTCGTTCGCCCTGTTCGGGCTCGGTCTTACCGCGCTGTTCGCGGCGGCGACGATCTATCTTCGGGTCCGCCTCGAAGATCAGCTGATCAATTCGACGCTGACGCGCGAGCTGCAGAATTTCGTCGACTTCAAGCGCGACAATCCCGACCGCAACGCGCCGTGGAAGATGACGCTGTTCGAAGCGAACATCGTGCGCGCCGGACGCACCGCGACGATTCCGTTCGCGTGGCAGAAGTTCGACGGCGGCGTCTACGACATCGAGGACGTCGGCCGCGAAGGCAAGACGCGCCCCTACAAGCTCGCCGTCTACAAAGACAACGACGTCTGGGCCTATCTTCGCTTCGACGTCAGCACGCAGAAGCTGAGCGAACGCCAGCTGATGACCGTGCTGATGGCGTCCGTGCTCGTATTCGCCGTGTTTTCGCTCGTCATCGGATTCTGGCTTTCCGCGCGCGTCATGAGCCCCGTCATCGATCTCGCGCAGCGTGTGCGCGCGATGAGCCGCAGCGGCCGTCCCGAACAACTCAAATCGCATTTCGCCGATGACGAAATCGGCCAGCTCGCAGCGGCGCTCGACGATTACTCCACGCGCCTCACCGAGCTCGTCGAACGCGACCGCGAATTCAACGCCGACGTCAGCCACGAATTGCGCACGCCGCTCGCCGTCATAGCGAGCACGACCGAGCTTCTGCAAGGATCACCCGATCTCACCGACAAGCTCCGCGAGCGCCTGCGCCGCATCGAGCGCGCGGTGCGCCAGTCCACCGAATTGACCGATGCCTTGCTGCTTCTCTCGAGGCGCGAGCGCCAGGCGCCGACCGACGGCGAGACGACCGACGTCGCGCGCGTCGTCGAGCAGGTCGTCGACGTACAACGTCCGCACCTCGGCAACAAGGCGGTGCAGGTTCGCGTCGAGATCGAAGAGCCGCTCGCGACCGCGGCGCCGTCCTCGGTCGTTTCGGTCGCGCTCGGCAATCTGATCGGCAACGCGTTCAAGTACACCCAGCAAGGCGAAGTCGTCGTCAGCGTCGGCCACGGCCGCGTCTCGGTCGAAGACACCGGACCCGGCATCAAGGCCGAAGACGCCGACAAACTGTTCGAACGCGGCGTGCGCGGCACGTCGGTCGGCAAAGGCGGTGGACTTGGCCTTGCGATCGTGCGGCGCCTGTGCGAGCTCTATGGCTGGCGCGTTTCGCTCGCGCCTCGACCGCAAGGCGGCGCGGTCGCGACGCTGGAATTCGGCCGGCACGCTTACCCGAGCTGATCTCTTTGCGACGGCTCGTTGCGATCAGCGCAGGCTGACCGTCTGCCGTTTCCACGCGGCATCCTGCCAACGGTAGAACAGGCTGAGCGACGCAGGCGCATCGGCGTGCTTTTCCACGGCGAGCGTGTCGAGGTCGAGAATCTCGAAGCGCTTGACGAGTCGTCCGGCGATGCGCGCTTCGCGCGCGGCGAGGATTTTCCTGCCGCCCGGAACCCAGCCGGCGAACTCGATGTAGCCGAGCTCCGAGGCGTCGGCCGCCGGCGGCGCCGTATCGATGCGCCAGCCGTCGTTGCCGCGACGGAAGATCCACATCTCGCGCCAGCCGTCGAGTGGCTGCACGGCGAGCGCGAGTGCGCTGCCGCTCGCGTTCGCACTGGCCGATGCCGGCCACACGATGCCGAACGTGCAGCGGCGAATCAGCGGCGCCGCTGCGCCATGCTTCTTGTCGACGAGCGCGATGCAAGTCTCGCCCGGCTGTCCGGGCGAGGTGACGACGGCGAGTCCCGACGTCGCCTGCGCTCGCACCGGCTCGGCAGCCCAGCGCGAAGCGCCGACGCGCACCGCGGCATCGTCGTAAGCGGCGGCGTCGCTCTCCGCGAGCTCGCGCTTGTCGACGCCGGCGAGCTCGTGCAGCGCGCGCTCGGCGGCGTCGATGGCGACTTCGCCGCGCCGTGCACGCTCGAAGGCGATGCTCGACCACACCGCAGCGCTGCGAATGCGCAAACGATTCTTGACGTACTCCGGTAGATTCGCGCGCGGCACGCGGTCGAGCACTTCGGCGCGCCAGGTGTCGAGATCGGCGCGATCGTGTGGCGTCAGCGCCGGATCGACGCATTCCGGTCGCGTGAGGCCCAGCGCGGCGCGCGCTTTCTCGACGTCGCTCGCGCCGAGCGCGAGGACGCGGCGAAATGCGTCGCCGTCGTAACAAAGCTGCATGCGCTCCTCGCGTTCGAAACTCTGGATCGCAACGCCATAGCTCGCGACGACTTCCAAATGCGCAGCGATGATCTCGCCGCGCGTCTTGTCGGTGTTCGCCGAAGCGCGGCGTGCGAGGCGATCGGCCATCGTGCCGAGCGCGTCGAACGGCTCCGCGCCGATCGCTTCGGCCGGCGCCGCTTTGAGATAGGCCGCGACGTAGCCGATGCCGAGCGCTTCGGAACCCGGCGTGTCGCGCAGAAAGCGCACGATCGCCAGCAGATCCGGCGCTTGCTCGGGCGCGAGCGCGATCACGCGAACTTGAGTTGCGCGCACGAAACCCGCGCGTTCGCGGCGATGGTCGTAGACCTGGAAGTAATCCGCGCGCGATCCGCGTATTTCGAGCGCGTCGCCTTGCCAGAGCACGGCCTGCTGCTGTGCCGAGTCGCGTGCGGCCGCGCGCAAGGGCACGCGGTCTTGCACGACGAGCGCGGTGCTTTGCGATTGCGCGCGCGCCGCGGCACACGCGACGAAGGTTACGAGGAGGGCGGCCAGGATTTTCACGGCGCGCCTGCCGCGGTCTGCGCAACGGTTTGCGACGACGCGCCGCCGAGCAGCGCCGATCCGATGAAGCCGCCGTCGGCCGGAGGCGGCGCGATGATCACCGAGATCTTGTCCGACAGCTTGTCGGCGAGCGTCTTCTGGATCAGCAGCGGATGCCGCGTGATCAGCTCGCCGTCGCGCTGCATCTGGTCGCTGGCGACCTTGCCGAGCCGCTCGACGCGATACGTCTCGGCGTCCGCGAGCTTGCGCCGCGAATCGGCTTCGCCACCCGCTTCGATGCGTCGCGCCTCGGCGGCGCCTTCGGCGATCTTGATGCGCGAGCTCTTGTCAGCCTCGGCCTCGAGCTTGCGTTGCTCGATCTGCTTCTGCTTAAACGGCAGCACGTGCTTCATGGCCTCTTCCTGCGCCTTGGCCGCGATGATCTGCTCGTTGGCCGTGGCTTCGGCAGCTTTCTCGCGCCGCACTTTCTCGGCGTCGGCCTCGAGCTCGGATTGCTTGACCTGCTTTTCCTTGAGCTCGAGCGTGTACTTCATCTGCTCGGTCTCGAGCTCGACGGCGAGCAGCTTGTCCATGCCGGCGCGGTAGTCGGCGGGAAGATCGACGTTGCCCATCATCACGCCGTGCAGCACAACGCCGTCGCCGGCGAGGAGAGGCCTGAGCTCGGCTTCGATGAGGTCCTGGATCTCCTGCCGCTTCGTCGAAAAGATCTCGCGCACGGTGTAGCGCGTGAACACCTTGTAGATGACGCCCTGCACGAGAGGCTCGACGAGCTCCTGGTCGATGTCGGCCGGCAACGCGCTCGCGATCGATGCAAGTTTTGCGGGATCGAGCGCGTAGCGAACCGTAAGCTCAACGCCGAGCGAAAGTCCTTCGGACGACTGGAACGGCGCCTTGCCGTTCGCCTTCGCGCTGCGCTCAGGCCGATAGATCTGATCCTTGAGCGAATAGCGGCGCAGCTGATGCACTCCGGGCACAACGACCGCGAGGCCTTCGCCGAGTTGTGTCGTCGTGCCGGTCAGACGATTGAGGCGCAGCCCCACCTCGCTGCGACCGATGCTCTCGACCGGCGGATGCGCGTAAAGGCCATATCCGATCGCGGCCAGCACGCCGACGACAAGCGCTCTTGCGACGAGCGGCGGCCGCGCCGCCTGCTTCGATCCCGAAACACGGTCCGACACACGTTTCCCCTGATGCCATGCGGTGGTTTTCCGCAAGCACAGTTAAGCCGCGAGGAATGCCGGGCCGCAGTCGGATGGGCGGCGGGTTGCTGCTGAATTGTGGCGTTGTGCTGGCACGTCGAGTCAGCCTCCCAAGGCTCACGCCCCACTGCCGGCGCGTATCATGTCCGCGCTTTCGAACGGAGCGAAGCGATGGACCTCGGCATCGAACACTACGGCCTGTTCCTTTCGGCCGGCATGTTGTTGAACCTTGCGCCGGGTCCCGACACGTTCTACATCCTGGCGCGCAGCGGCGCGGAAGGACGCGCGGTCGGCGTAGCCTCTGCGCTCGGTATTGCCGCCGGCAGCATCGTGCACACGATCGCCGCCGCGTTCGGATTGTCCGTGCTGCTGGCGACGTCGGCGCTCGCGTTCGATGTCGTGCGTTATGTCGGCGCCGTGTACCTCGTGTACCTCGGCGTGCGCATGCTGATCGCGCGAGGTTCGGCGATCGCCGAAGCGAAAGCGCGCGGCCGCGGTGCTGGCGCCGCGTTCCGCCAGGGCATGCTGACGAACGTCCTGAATCCGAAAGTCGCGCTATTCTTCCTCGCGTTCCTTCCGCAATTCATCGCGCCGAACGCGAACTACGCAAAGCTCGGCTTCGTCGCGCTGGGCCTCAGTTTCGTCGCCACCGGACTTGCCTGGTGCCTCGTGCTGGCATTCGCCGGCGCGGGCCTGGGCGCGTGGCTGCGCACGCGCCCGGCGTTCGGACGATGGCTCGATCGCGTATGCGGCGCGGTGTTCGTCGCGCTCGGCGTCAGGCTCGCGCTGCAACAGCGGGCTTGATCGGCGCGACTGTCGCGCCGTCGACCGCTTCGAGCCAACCCCAGCGGTCTTCCGTACGGCCGTCGAAGAGGCCGAAGAAAAGATCCTGCAGGCGACGCGTCACCGGTCCGGGTTTGCCGGCGCCCACAGGTTTGCCGTCGACCGAGCGGATCGGCGTCAGCTCCGCGGCCGTGCCGCACATGAAGAGCTCGTCGCACAGATAAAGATATTCGCGCGGAATGTCGCGCTCGACGACGTCGATGCCGTTCGCGCGCGCGAGCGTCATGATCGTGTTGCGCGTGATGCCATTCAAAAGAGCCGCGCTGATCGGCGTCGTGTGCAGCGCGCCGTCGAACACGAGGAAAAGATTTTCGCCCGCACCTTCGCTGAGAAGTCCGGTCGAAGCGAGCGCGATGCCTTCGCCGAAACCGAGCCGCCGCGCTTCGCGCGCGATGAGCTGTCCGGAAAGATAGTTGCCGCCGGCTTTCGCGCCGGCCGGAATCGTGTTCGGCGCGAAGCGCTGCCAGCTCGACACGCACGCGTCGATGCCCGCGTCGAGCACGTCGGCGCCGAGGTACGAGCCCATCTGCCACGTCGCGACGGCGACGTCGGTCGGCGTGTCCGCCGACAAGCCGAAACCGCCGAGACCGCGGAACGCGACCGGACGCAGATAGGCCTTGCCAAAGCCGTTCGCTTTCAGCACGTCGCGGCACGCAGCGTTCAGTTGTTCGAGCGTGTACGGAATTTCGATGTCGTAGATCTTCGCCGAATGAAACAGGCGCTTCATGTGATCGGTCAGGCGGAAGATCGCAGCGCCGCGCGGTGTTTCGTAACTGCGGATGCCCTCGAAGATCGACGAGCCGTAGTGCAGCGCATGCGCCATCACGTGCACGGTCGCCTCGGCCCACGGTTTGATCTTGCCGTTGTGCCAGATGAGCTCGGGATAGGACTGGGCCATGGCACGCGATCTCTCGTTCGGGATCGTCATGATACCAGCCGATGCCGGCCGGACCGAGGCGCGATTCGTGTCACCAATCTAGCCAGTAGCAGCCGCCGCGCGCGCTGATGCGGAACGCGTGTTCGCGTGTGCCGCCTTCGTCGCTGCTGCCGGTGCGCACCATCAGCGTGCCGGGCTCCGGCGGCGCGGGATCATCAGGTTTCGCGTCGCCGTCGGAGTCCATATCGACGCCGAGCAGCGGTCGCGCAGCGAGCTCGGCCAGCTCGCGCAGGCGTTCGCGTGCTTCGCCTCCGCCGACACCATCCCAGCGCAGGATGCCGGCGATCGCGTTTGCGTCCCGGCGGGCCAGCGCGTCGGCGATCAGTGTGCGCAGCGCGTCGGTCGATGCGGCGCAGGTCGTCGTTGCGGCGAGGGATTTCGTCGCGATGCGCGCACCCGCGTTAGCCGACGGAGGAGGCGCGAGGACTTCGGAGGCGCCGCACGAGACGCCGGAGAAAACGATTTCGCCGTGCTTGCCGATGCAGCGATGCACGGTCTGGCCTTCTTGCGCGTGTGCGAGCACGCACGATGCAATCAGCGCGACAGCGACGAGAAAACGGGCAAGGAGACCAGGCACGCGCCGAGGCTAGCACCTCGACGCTGACGCGGCCGTGATCAGCCGATGCGTTCGATGACGGCCAGAGTCGCCCTGGCGCGGTTCAGCGTGTAGAAGTGAAGGCCCGGCGCACCGCCTTCGATGAGCCGGCGGCACAGCGCCGCGACCACGTCGGCGGAGAATTCGCGGATCGAATCCGCGTCGTCGCCGAATGCGGCAAGGCGTTTGGAAAGCCAGCGCGGGATCTCGGCGCCGCACATGTCGGAGAAGCGCTTGAGCTGCGTGTAATTGGCGATCGGCATGATGCCCGGCACGATCGGCACTTCGATGCCGGCGGAGCGCGCCGCTTCGACGAAATGAAAATACGCGTCGGCGTTGTAGAAATATTGCGTGATCGCGCCGTCCGCGCCGGCGTCGACTTTCGTCTTGAAGTGCTTGAGGTCCGAGTGCGAATCATCCGATTGCGGATGCACTTCGGGATAGCACGCGACTTCGATGTGGAAATGATCGCCGGTTTCCTCGCGCACGAACGCGACGAGGTCGGATGCATGGCGAATCTCGCCGAGCGTCGCCATGCCCGATGGCATGTCGCCGCGGAGCGCAACCAGCCGTGTGCAGCCGAGATCGCGATAGTGTTTCAACAACGAGCGGATTTCCTCGCGCGATCCGCCCATGCACGAGATGTGCGGCGCGGCTTCGAGCGCGTGCGTTTCGCGCAAGTGTCGAATCGTCTCGGGCGTGTAGTTGAGCGTCGATCCGCCGGCGCCGAACGTGACACTCACGTATTCGGGCGATCGCGACTTCAGTTTCGGCAAGGCCTTTTCGAGCTGCTCGCGCTGCTCGTCGGTCTTGGGCGGAAAGAATTCGAAACTGATGGGTATCACGCGGCGCTCCATGGTCACGAATAGGGTGGGCCTAGGCCCACCCTATGGTTCGCGGTTGCAGATATCAGACCGATACGCCGATCAATAGCGGTAATGCTCGGCCTTGTACGGTCCTTCGACCGGCACACCGAGATATGCCGCCTGCTCGGCCGTGAGCTTAGTCAGCTTCACGCCGATCTTGTCCAGATGAAGGCGCGCGACTTCCTCGTCGAGCTTCTTCGACAGGCGATAGACCGTCTTCTCGTACGTGTCCTTGTTCGCCCAGAGATCGATCTGCGCAAGCGTCTGGTTCGAGAACGAGTTCGACATGACGAAGCTCGGATGGCCGTGCGCACAGCCGAGATTGACCAGTCGGCCTTCGGCGAGCACGTAGATCGAGTGGCCGTCGCTGAAGTCGTAGCGGTCGACCTGCGGTTTGATGTTCTCGCGCTTGGCTTCCTTCGAGGCGTTGAGGCGATCGATCTGGATCTCGTTGTCGAAGTGGCCGATATTGCAGACGAGCGCGTCATGCTTCATGCGCTGCATGTGTTCGAACGTGATGACGTCCTTGTTGCCGGTCGTCGTGACATAGATGTCGGCGCGGCCAAGCGTGTCTTCGACGGTGGTGACTTCGAAGCCCTCCATCGCCGCCTGCAGCGCGTTGATCGGATCGATCTCGGTGACGATCACGCGCGCGCCGAAGCCGCGCAGCGAATGCGCCGAGCCCTTGCCGACGTCGCCGTAGCCGCACACGACCGCGACCTTGCCCGCGACCATCAGATCGGTCGCGCGCTTGATGCCGTCGGCGAGCGATTCGCGGCAGCCGTAGAGATTGTCGAACTTCGACTTGGTGACCGAGTCGTTGACGTTGATCGCCGGCACCAGCAGCTTGCCTTCTTCCTTCATCTGGTAGAGGCGATGCACGCCCGTGGTCGTTTCCTCGGAAACGCCGCGCCAATCCTTCGCGACGGTCTTCCAGAATCCGGGGCGCTCTTTCTGCGTGCGCTTCAGAAGATCCTTGATGACCTGCTCTTCGTGATTGGCGGACGGCGTGTTGACCCAGTTGTCGCCGTCTTCCATCTGCACGCCCTTGTGGATCAGGAGCGTGACATCGCCGCCGTCGTCGACGACGAGCTCGGGACCCTTGCCGCCCGGATGCGTGACCGCATCGAGCGTGCAGTCCCAGTATTCTTCTAGCGTCTCGCCTTTCCATGCGAACACCGGCACACCGCTCACCGCGATCGCGGCCGCAGCGTCGTCCTGGGTCGAGAAGATGTTGCACGAAGCCCAGCGCACCGACGCACCGAGCGCACCCAGCGTTTCGATAAGGACCGCGGTTTCCTTGGTCATGTGCAAGGAACCCGTGACACGCACGCCCTTCAACGGCTTCTGCGGCGCGTACTTGGCGCGGATCGACATCAGGCCGGGCATTTCCTCCTCGGCCATGCGAATGCGCTTCCTGCCGAGCTCGGCGAGGGCGAGATCGCGCACTTTGAAATCCTGCGCGGGATTGTTCTTGACGACAGCGTTCATGGATGACTTCTCCAATGGAACGGGCGCCGTTGAAACGGGGTGCCTGCCAAGCCTGGCCGCGGTGTGGAGCGCCGACACTCGGGGTGTCGGCTCCTGCGGAAGTGTCCACAGGATCACGCGCGGTCGCAGCGCCCCTTGGCGGGCGGGGAGGGGATTATATCGCTTGTTCGCGATGGAGCGATATAACAAGGGTTGGCGGCCGATCGGCCGCTCTCATTTTGGCATTTCGGCGGAGGCCGGAAACCAGCTCCTAAGCTGTCGTCTGTGTGACCGCCCCACGCCGTGTGTGACCGCCCCACGCCGTCATCCCGGCGAAAGCCGGGATCCATTTGTTGTTGCTTTGCTTTGATCGGTCGGTTTCTCCTAAAACACATCCGTGTGTTTTTCCGTCCGCCTTCCTGGCGGCCGGGTCACTTCTCTTTGCTTGCCCAAAGAGAAGTAACCAAGAGAAAGGGCACCCCCGCGGTCGCGGTCGCCGG
>Ga0068859_100002467_pt1 | contig 18826 bp, 16 predicted proteins | sample KBSSwiS22_FD_66585 | JGI IMG/M metagenome (GOLD analysis project Ga0068859, IMG submission 66585) | Switchgrass rhizosphere microbial communities from Kellogg Biological Station, Michigan, USA - KBS Switchgrass S2-2 | ecosystem: Host-associated > Plants > Roots > Rhizosphere > Soil ...
AATTGCAGACCTAGTAAATATTAAAGCCGTATTGGAAGTTGTTGGTGGCCGTGACAGGAACCCCATTTACTCTCTTTGGAAGAAAGACGGTCCTCCTTGCAGCCGCTATCGCGCTTTCAGTCAGTCCTTCTTTTAGTGATTCAAGAACGGTGATGTCGCCAATGCCGCCGCTTGCGAGCATCGTGACTTGCAGGGTTACGTGGCCTTGAACGTTTGCCTGACGTGCGGCCTCGGTGTACGGAGCCATGGATCTTTGAAGGACGATAAGCCGGTCAGAGCTCTGATCGTGCGGATCAAACGGGACCGTGATTGCGTTCTTGACACCAGCGTCGCCCAGGCTCACCGACGACCCGTCACCGATCTCTTTGCCGTGTCCGTTGGAGAGGTCAAGCGAAGTGGTGAATTTCGAGGCGTCGGCTTTTGCACCCGGACGGTAATAGATCGCCAACTCGACCCAATGATCGTTCGAAATATCCGGAATTATCCATCTCGTACTGGTTTCGCTAGCAAAAACGTAGGTGTCACGACCGCCTTTCGACTCAACAGATTCTGAATTTGCAGGACTTGCTTCGCGAAGTTGGCGCAGCCTTTCATCGAACAAGATATGACCGAATGGTCGTTTTGGGGTGCAGTCGGAGCCGGAGTCGAGATCAACCCTGATCCGATACTCGATAGTAAACTCGTACACAACGTCCTCCGCATAAGCATAGTAATGGTTCATACGAGCATCGCTGCACCATTCAGACTCGAGCTTGAAAATCGGCAGCTTTGGCATGAGAACTGACTCGCTCCGTCCGCTCACTCGATATCGCTCCCAAAGAACCGGAGCCTCCGACACGGCCTTGTCTTGTGCAAAAACGGCGAATTGAAAGACCGGCAAATAGCAAGCAACTATAACAACGGTGAGAATTGAAAATCGCATACTATTGTTGAAGTTTACCGCTGTAGATCGGCAAAAAACAATCAAAACAATCACCGCTTTTCCCGTAGCTCCGTTTACTTATTGCGCAATAGGAAGGAGGTACTTAAACAAATAATTCGGGGTTGTGGACCAGCCGCTTCGCGGTTAGATCAAACTCGTGGTTAGATAGATGGGGGTAGCGCTTATGGAAATCTCCTTCTGGAAACGGTCTGGTTTGATATTGAAGATCTTATTTCTAATCCTCGCCTTGTCGATCGTGGTGGCCGCACAGGCACCGACACTTGCAAAGCCTAAGCCGACGCCGCCGCAAGCGGAACCGCCCTGCGGACTCATGCTCGCGCAGTCGCCTGCTTGGGGACCGATCAAGCTGGGGATGACCGAAACTGAGTTTCAAAAGATCTTTCCGCGAATGCCGTTTATGGTCAACAAGCTCGACCTTCCGGACACTCCGGCATTTGCGAACGTCGACAATATGATGTTCACGTTTTACAGAGAGCGGCTTGAGGATATGACGGTCCAATTCGACTTGTCGGTCCATTGGGACAATGTTACGCAATTTACTGATAGCCTTTCAGATACGCTGAAGCTGCCGAAGGTATGGACTTTTACGCTCGACACTGGAATGCTGGAGTGTAAAGAATTCCGTATGCGCGCGGTAAGCAGCCGAAATGAGATCAAGCTCCGTGACACCGCAGCTTCAAAGCGGATGGAAGCCGAAAACCCGACAGCAGCTCCTCCGACAACGACAAAGGACATTTCGATACTGCCGGGCTCGAAGCCTAAACCCAGCCCTCATCCTTAAGGGTTTTAATGATAGAACTCCCTTCAGCGATCGTTTTTAACACATTAGGAACGCGCTTGAGATCTCCGTGACTTTGCCGTTTTTGAAAATGACCGTGGTGGTACCCGTTTCGTCGGCTATGTCGTAATGCCACGCGAGGCCGCCGTTATCGGTACGGCGATCGACGGTGTATTTGGTTCCAAATCTGGACTTGACGACAGCCGGCGTGTCGCCAACGCGGACGCCGGAAACGAGCCATTTCGGCGAGGTTACCGTAAAGGAATCCATCTTGAAAGTCTTGCCGCCTTCGTCCATAAAATATAATTTCAAGCCGGAGTATTCGACTGTCTTTTCGTGACCGCCGACACATTCCTCGCGCACAGGCCGGCCATCTCTTAAAGGTTTGCCCAGAGCTTTGATCACCTGGGCGTAGGTCGAATCGAGGCCGACGCCGTTGATCTTTAGGTTGGCGGGATCTGCGGTCTGGGCAAACACGATCGCACCAAAAACAAGAATAAGCGCAACGATAGTTAGTGAGCGTGTCATAAGAAGTTGACGGGTTAAGAAGAGATTTTTGCCCGCGAATTGTGCAATAAAAACGAAAAGCCATTGACGCAAAAACGCGAAGGCGCAAACGAAAGCGCGAAAAAGGCGGGCAAGCCCGCCTCTGTACGATTACCAGGAGAAGTCTTACTCTTAGCTATTACCGCTCGTTGATCGGCACGTATTTCTGGTCGCGTTTACCGATGTATTCGGCTCGGGGGCGGATCAGTTTGTTGTTGCCGTACTGTTCGAGGATATGGCCCGTCCAACCCGAGATGCGGCTGACGGCAAAGATCGGTGTGTAAAGATCGAGCGGGATCCCCATCAGGTAATAGGTCGACGCCGAGTAGAAATCGACGTTGGGGTACATTCCCTTCTTGTCATGCATGATCTTCTCGATCTTCTCGGACATCTCGTACCATTTGGTCTCGCCTGTTTTATCCGCCATCTCTTTCGAATAGCGACGTAACCAGGTGGCGCGGGGGTCTTCGGTCTTGTAAACAGCATGGCCGATACCCATGATCTTGCGTTTTTCGGCAAGTGCCTTGTCCACCCAGGCATCAACTTTATCGGGATCGCCGATCTCGATAAGCATTTTCATGACGTTGGTATTGGCTCCGCCGTGTAGCGGTCCTGCCAGCGCCGCGATGCCGGCGGTAACGGCTCCGTACATGCCGGCAAGTGTTCCCGAGACGACACGTGTTGTGAACGTTGAAGCGTTTAACTCATGGTCCGCATGAAGGATCAGGCAGACGTCAAACATATGAGCCTCGTGCTCATCCGGCCTTTCGCCCCGAAGCATGTAAAGGAAATTTTCGGCGATGCTCAATGAAGGATCAGGCTTGATAACATCTTTTCCGTTCCGGATGCGGTCCCATGCTGAAGCGATTGTTCCGATCTGTCCGGTCAGGCGAACGGCAGCTTTTACGGCGTGTTCCCGATCGGTGCCGTGGCCATTCTCGTCATAGAAGTCGAGCGACGAAACCGCCGTGCGGAGAACATCCATCGGGTCCGCCGTCTTCGGAAACTGCTTCATCAGAGCAATAACCTCGGCGGGTGCTTCGTAATTACGGCGAAGGCGTTCCTTCAAGTCTTCAAGCTCGTCTACCTTCGGCAATCGTCCATTCCAGAGCAAAAAAATGACCTCTTCAAAGGTCGAATGCTCTGCGAGGTCGTGAATGTTATATCCCTGGTAAATTAGGATGCCTTTTTCGCCGTCAACATCGCCGATCGCGCTCTGCGCAGCGACTACTCCTCGAAGTCCTTCTGATGCGGCGGTGCTTTCTGTTCCTGTACTCATGGTTTTAACTCGTGTTTTCTTAGGTTTAGTAACAAATTACCATTTTATCTAAGCCACGAAACATTAACAAGCGATACTTGCAGGAATAGCGAAAGAGCGCGAAAACCTCTATTCCAATCGCGTGGTTACAGCCATTAGTCGCATGTCGTCGCCTTCCCAACCCCGGCTAAAGACGCCAACGAAGATCGCCAACCGGTTATGATAAAGAAATACTTCCTGGATCGCGTATCCCGTGGCGTCACCGCGATCCTTGGGCACCTTGCCGGCCCTTTGCACCACGCGCATATCGTTGTTTTCATTCTTGATCGTCATTTCGAAGCTCATGAGCTTCTCGCCGTACTTCTCCTCGCCGGTGGCGACTTCCTTTAATTCAATCTCCCAGTAGCCTTCGCGATACAGCGGGTTGCCCCGTTTTGTAAACGCCACCTTCAACGGCAAACCTTCGGAAGACTTGTTCTGGTCACCGTTCGAGTATTCGTTGATAAGATGAGCCGCAACCTGAACACCCGTATTGCCGTCAACGATCCCAAATCGCTTTAGCTGAGCGTTTGCCTTCTGCCTGGTCTCCTTTCTCACCGGCTCGGAAAACTTCTCTTCGTCCTCCATCGAACGATGACGTTTGCCGACGGTTCTAAACGGCGAGGCCGCGAACAAGTTCTTCTCTGTATCGATCACGTAGATCGAGGAATAGGCCTGACCTTCATAATCGGTGATACCGAATTCTTCGAATGCAAGATACCTTGCATCACGCGAAAACCCGATGAAATGAAAATGAGCATAGTCGCCTGCAAGAGCCGTTATTGACACCACGGCCATAATAGTTGCAGATAATACGATCTTTTTGATGTGGATCATGGGTTAACGATGATTTTCCTTTTATTTGGCCTAGTCGCTGTAATAGATAAATGAAAATACCAAGATCGTCTCGGCGACTCTCTTTCCGTGAGCGAATTTTACGAAGCGTCCTCGCAATACGTTGTCACCGACTATTGCGCCATGCTCATCCCGCTTGAGTTTGGAAAATCGGCCGAAGAATCTGTAGCTGATGCCGCTGATCTGGTTGGTGTCGAAATTCAACTGCAGTCCGTCGAAAACGATGTTTCGCATCGCGTATTGGGCTTGTCCAAAATCAACGCCGCCATTCGGCCGAACTCGTCGCCCGCTGGAACTTCTGGTTTCGAGATACATTCGTCCAAAGTCCTCAAACCCCGAAACCTTATCGCCCGAGATCTGAAATTCACCGCCGTTCGGATCGAAGACTAATCGCCTTTGGCCAGCGGCGACGTGGACCAGGAGCGTCAGAATGATAGTCACAACGATAGAACTTCGCTTCATAGAAACTCGAACACATTTCGGCAGGGCTTTTTCTAAAATTCGGGTAAAACGAAGAACCGGACCTCAGTTCTCCGGAGTCAGACGTACTGGCTGTCCGACTTTTGCGTTGGTAAGTTGTTCCGCCGAGGCCAAGTTCGCGGCGATCTCGAGATATTCCGAGCTGCCCATGATCGTGATTATTTCGCCCCGGCCGGCTTCGCTGTAAGATCGGCAGTGGTTCCCGATCACCTGGTTGCCAAGACGGATCGTAAACTTTTCAGGAAGATCATCCCGAGTGAGGTTCGTTATCAGGTTACCAAAACGATCGATGTGAATGATCTCGCCGGTAAGGCTATCGCCACTTTTTTGTGGTTTCGAATGATCCAAAAGGACCGGGTCGTAAATTGTCGGTCCAAACTCCTCAAGCCACATTCCCTTCGATATATATGCCGCAACGGGCGCAAAAATGTCGCGGCCATGGAAGGTGTTTGAAACCCGCTCGGAAAAGTATTCTGGCCGGTTCAGTTCGACGACCTTAGATTCGTGTTTCAGCGCAGGGCTCAACACGCCATTATCAGGGCCCACGAAGTAATAGCCTCCGCCCTCGACCGCAATTCCGCGACGGTCGGAGCCGACGCCCGGATCGACGACCGCGACGAACACCGTCGCTGTGGGAAAGTCACGGTAACAAGCGGCAAGCGTGAAGGCTGCCTCACGCCGGTTCTGAGGATCGATCTCGTGTGTGATGTCAACTATCACCGCAGACGGATTGATTGAGAGAATAGTGCCCTTCATCGCGGCGACAAAATGATCGCGGGTGCCGAAATCGGTAATTAGAGCGATAACCATAAAAATTGCTGCAACAGGCGGTGAAGGCCCGTTGCAGCTAAAAACCCAGGGAAGGCATAGGGCAAACTTTATTTGATCTGGACCTCGTAGCCGGTCCTTACGCGGATCTTCTGGTTTATGGCCAATTCGACGTGCTTCCCGCGCTGAATCACCACGGCTCCGACACCGAATGCGGCCCCGACACCTGCTCCAACTGCTGCTCCTACGGGCCCACCCGCTATCGCTCCGACAGCGGTTCCGGTTCCTGTAGCAGCACCTACCTTAATTATATCTGGTTTCATTGAGCTTTTGCCGACAGCGGTTCCCTCATCGTCGACACGGCGCACGTTGTCGCCTTTGATCGGAATTACGTCGGTAAGTATCGCATTGAAGTTGGCCCAGCGTTTTTCATTTAGCACGATGCGGTCAAACGAGAGCGAAAGCTCTGATCGGCGTTTCAGGTGACCGGGCTTTGTCACTTTTTCCACACGGCCTTCGACCATCGCACCGGCGATCTCTGTCGGGGAAACGATCTTGGCCGTAAACTTGTCGCCTGCGCGATTAGCGTTGGTGCTCAGATTGTCCTGAAGTTCAAGCACCAAGTCAGTGTCTTTTAAGATAATGATTAAAGCATCGCTGTCTGGATTGTACGAGGCCTTTTGGATGGTCGCGTCCGAGATACCCGGCGAAGCCGTGCTGTCAGAAGTGCCTGCAGTATCAGGAACTGGCGGAGCAGTCGCTGCCGGTACAGCTGCGATCACCTTATCGGCGGCGGCGCGTCGTGTAAGATTCGAGGGTAAAGTCGAGTCAAATGAACGCTTTTCGTAGCCGCTGCTGTAGCCGGACTCGAATCCCTGGCGGTAACCATCTCTATAATCCTCTACCGAACCGAAATCCTGGCTATATGCTCGGGTCGCGTCTTTGTATTCATCACGGTCGGAGTAGTTTTTGGCTGCTTTATCCAATGTATCGCGGTATCCGGCCATGTAGCCATCCGAATAACCCGTACGATACCCATGCATCAAGGCCGCGTCGCCTTCCTGGGCAATAACTTTATTAAATGGGAAACTTAGGAACGAGACAGATCCGACTGAAAACAACAGAGCCAGGCTCAATAATCCTTTTGTTAGCTTCATTTGACCTCCTGATTTGGCTGCTCGCGAGGCGAGAAATGGTTTGTCCTGTAAGATTTATACACGACTGCTTAAAGAAATACAAGACTTTTTATGCAGATGCTTAAAATCGACGCAAAAAACCGGCAGCGTACCGGGGGTGATACGCTGCCGCAGCTGCTATCAGGAGGAGAGAATCCTAAAAACTCTTTCTAAATAGATATGAAGCCCGAATAAAGAATGTTCTGGAATTTTGCCCGATCCGCGGTTCATACTGGCCGGTATAAGGGTTAAAACCGTTGTAATTTAGGTTGTCGTTATAACCCACGTAGAACGCGGTTCCGGGGCTTGGGTTCCACCCGAACAAAAACTGACCCGCTATATTAGAGTGCAGCGAATCATAGTCAACCCTTGCCCGCACATAAGTGAATCGTGTGAACTGATACGTCGACCGGAGCGTGAAGATATTTGTATCGTATGCAACTCGGTCGTTGTCGTAACGCGTCAACTGGCTCTTGGTATAATCGAGTGAAATACGCAACGGGTTGATCGGCTTATATTCGAAACCAAACTGAGCATCAAACTGATACCCGGGGCCCGGATCCAGCGCCGGTTCGGGACCTACCTGGCCACCATTCACCCAAGCAAGGTATGCAGGACTGACGCGGGGATAGCGGTTGCCCGCCCCAAAATCATAATCCATTGCTCCAAACATCGATCCTACAAACCCGTAAAAGTTAAATTGCTTATTGACGGTTTTATTGACATTCAAGCTAAAGTATGGAATCTGAGCGGATCTCGTGGGAGCTCCGAAAAAAGCAGGTACAGGCCCACCAGGGCTCCGAAACTCTTCTTCATAGTCCTTTTCGTACTGGTCGCCCGCCTCGAAGTTGAGGAAAAGGTTTCCCTTGAGCTGCCCGTTAACGCTCGCACCGACCAACGCATATTGGGTCCTACCCGCCCAATCCATCGTGTATCGGACGAATTGGTTGGCATTAAGCCGTATGAGCGTGGCTTTGGGTTTTGATTTGGTACTTTCGCGGTACGCGAAAAAATACTGATTCGTATTTGTTCGTCGCGTAAACCCAGCATCGGCACGATAGTCGCTTGTTCGTCCGAAGGCCTCTGCATACCAGCCGTGAGTGTCCTTCGTGTAGTCCAAGCTCCAGAAATAACCAAAGCCATTCCCGGTTCGATAAAGAAGATCGTTAGTATTCGAATCGTAGAAGTTCTTTCGGGAATGGGTGCCGAGGGCCTGAAAGGTCATCACCGTGGCAGCGTCAAGCTTAAGCTTTCCGTCAAATCCTCCGACGAAGTTCCTGCTCTGCGGAAAGACGCGGGCCGTGCTGAAAAATCCGACATTATTATTCTTGCCAAAATCCCTCTTGACGCGAAGGACGCCAAATGTTGCGTTCTTGTCGAGAAATTCGTCGAGAGGACAACCGTGCCCAGGATCAGAAGCCTGCGCTTGGTGACAGATCAAATTCACTGTCCTTTCGTCATCAGAAAAATTTCCCGGCGCGTTGTCCGAGGCTGCGAGGAACCCGAACGACGTTTTCCCAACCTTTCCCGTCAGTTTTGCGGCCACATCCGGATCGACGATAGTCCGAGAGTAGAAAGGCTGCAGCGGCGAATCGAAAATGTCTTTGCCCTCCAAAAAGAAAGGCCGTTTTTCATCGAAGAAGATAGGAAATCTCTGGTTTGCCGTGACGACCGGAGCATCCGCTTCGATCTCCGCAAAATCAGGGTTGATCGCTGCGTCAAGAGTGATATTCGGCGAAAGCGTGTACTTCAGAGTGAGGCCAAGGTCTGCCTTGATGGGCTGATTAACAAAGCGACCGGCGGCGATTTCATTTGCCGGAACACGATTGCCGGTTTCGCTCACTGTTATGCTTGGCGTCAGCTCCAACGTGCGTTCATACTTGATATCATCGAGTCCGGTTATGTGACCATGCTTAACGAGCATGCCGGAGACGTCGCGATCGTCGGGCAGCCATTCGTCGAATTCATCGTTGAACCGATCGATGTTCCGTGCCACGCTAAAACCCCATTGTTTTCCTTTCCCGGCAGTATATCTGAGCGACTTAAAAGGGATTTTTACTTCGACGGACCAGCCCCAGTCTTCGATGACGCCCTTGGATTCCATCACAATGTCGACCGTAAAATCGGGACCATTCCCTTCGGTGAAAATGCCATCCTGTTGAATACCAAGCGGGTTGAACGCAAGTACATATGCTCGTCTCTGATCGTTATATGTATCGAGCCACATTCGTACATTGTCTTCATTGTAGACATTGTCGCGTTTTGCGACGGAAGCCCGTACCTTCCCCTGATCGTCCCAGCATTTGAAAGCTACATACAAGTTGTGCTCGTCGTACATCATGTAGACTTCCGTCGGTTTTGAAGGCTCGGTGTTGTAACCGGGGCTTGTCTGATAGAAATCCTTAAAAACCGCCGCCGTTTTCCATGCGTCTTCGTCAACGTGCCCATCAATGATGATCGGAGTAGATATTTCGGGAATGCCAACAGCCTTGGCTTTTTCGGCGGGGACTGGGGTTTTGCCGCCTGTCCTGGGAACGATCTTTACCTCATCCAGCTTAGACGTGGAGTCGTTTACCAGTGCGTTCGATTGTGTTGGTGTGGATGATTGAGCCTTTAAACAGACTGCAAGGAAAATAATTGCAAAAAAAGATAAAACCTGACGCATAAACCCCCCAAACCTGGAAGCATGAATTAAATATAAAAAAGTGAATTATTTAAGCGTGGGAGCTTATATATAATGACTAGAACGCAATTCTGGTCAGAAGGTTTCAGAAAATGACGCGAGCTTTACAAAACATCTCGCGCCAATTCTTGTTACTTATTAATTTGATAGTTCAGTGTTGCTTCTGACTATCAGATGGCCCTCATCAAAATCGAAATTATATTTGCGCAGGCCGGTGCCCAGACGCCAGGTAGAATCTTTTTCCTGCACCAGGTCAACGCCCTGCGACTCAACCTCAGTATTCGAAACAATACTTGCATTGCCATCGCTCGGCACCGTCAAAATGACCGTGCCGTCGGCTGCCTGGGCCGTGAGCCTATTAAAATCGCCTTCAAGATAAACGTCGCCCTGTTTCGTTTTTGCATCTAGATCGCCGCGAAAGCCTATAACTCGGACCTGTCCGCATGCCGTCGAAACGCTCATCTTTCCATCCGAGTCTCGCACATCGATCGAGCCCTCGCTTCCGCTTAGGTCGATCTGGCCCGACACACCATCCAATCTTATTTCGCCATCCGTCGAAATTTTCAGGTCAGACTTCTTCGGAACAAAGACTTCAACCTGCACCCGATTATCGTCGCTCCACTGCGGCACTCCCGGTCGTTTGTCCGTATTGACGTTGATGTTTACTGCGGAATCGGTGTGATTTTCGTTCGTTTGAACAGTAGCTCGGTTTCGACTATTGGTGAATTGAATGACGTTATATTGGACCTCTTGCTTGTCCCATCCGCGAACTTTGACGGAGCATCCGGGAGCTGAAATCGTGACCTTTGGAGCCCCCTTGACCGCGATCGACTCGCTGCGTTTCTCGATCCGCGGCATTCCGGAAAAGTTGATGTCCCGAATCCTCGCCATCGCATCCCCTTGGGCTCGTATAGCAGCGTTGACTTGTGCCTGAACATTGACGTTCATCGCCTCCGTCGCCTTCTTTAGAGCTTCACTATCGATCTTGACCACAGGCATCTCGATCGGCGGTATCTCGATTTTGGGGACTTCAACCTTGATTGCCTGCGTCTCCTTCATGGCCTTGACAACTGCTTTCTGCGACTCCTTCATTGATTTGGCGACGTCCTTGTTTATCTTTGCGTTCATCGCTGCCATCGAGGTGTCGCTGTCTTTGTCGTCATCGTTGTCTTCCCAATCCTCATTGTCCTGATTCTTTTGCTGCAGAAGGTTCGTAGCCGGGCTGGGTGATTTTCCGTCTTTATTACGGGCTATCGAGAGACGGCCGTTAACACTGCTAAGCTTAACCTGCACGTCGCCTGCGCCGAGGCGGCCGTAAAGATCCCGGCCAACGTACTGGCCTTTACGAACAGGCAGCCCAAAGTCGTTGGAAATAGCACCGTTTACGGAGTCGGCTCTGACCGTCGCACTTGAATCAGAAGGAATCGAGAGGTTGACCGTTCCGTTGACGGTTTCAAGATATACCTTGCTTCCCGTTTCAAGTCTGGTGAAGTCGGCGAAAACCTCTCCGTTCACTGTCGACAGGTTCGCGGTGCCGCGAAGATTCGTTGCCTTAATATTACCGTTTACGGCTGAGACCTTCGTCAAATTAGTAAATTCACCAACTGTAACCGAGCCGTTGACAGTCTCGATCTCATTGAGCGACGCTCCGCGGGGAACAGTCAGTTCATAATCCACTTGCAATCGGCCATTGTTATGCCAGCCACCGTTGTGGGATTTCCAGTCGCCATACTCGGTTTCAACCGATAAATAGTCAGGTTTCGAGTCCACCTTGATCTGAACATCGCCAAGCCTCTCCTTGCTGTCGGCGGTTTTGACCGCAACCAGCTTAACTTCGGCCCGATCCCACGCGTTGATGACGATCGATCCGTTTACATTTGAAAGACTTATGCGCCCGTTCGCCGTAAGCGGGTAAGTCTGCTCGAATCTTTCGGTTTCGTCGCCCTGCCTGGCTTGCTGTGCTGTTGCAGGGGTATCCGCGGTAACTTTTGTAAAATGAACGTTATTGGATGAAAAAATAAGTCCCGCAAACACTAATGTATATAACCAGCTCATAATTGCCTCTCCTGAATTGTGTGGGTTTACAAAAAGACTGTTCCCTATATCTGCATCTAAAACACCGCAATATATGGTTTTATGACAATTCAGTGGATTATTTTTGAAAAAAGCTGTCTGCTTTGATTTATTGGCAAATCTTTTCGTTTGCCGGCATGACAACCGGCATCAAATCTATTAGATTGGGTAGCGCCTCCCGCCCGAAATCGGATATTCTCCCGCATTTACAATCATTGCCGGATTTGATAGCTTTATACGTTTGATTGACCCCGGAGACGGAGATAGAAATGAATCTTAGACAAACCCGCCTGCACATCCTTCGCAATGCGGAAAATTTGGCCCCGAAAGCCAAAACAGGTATCTCTCTCCATTGCCATACCGAGCATTCAAAGGAAATGCTTGACTTCGTCCCCGTTTACGCCGAAAAGATGCCGATAATCGCGCAGTTTTGGCATAAAGAACGGGAGAAATATATTCAAAAAGAGGGTCGGGCTCCGGATTTTTCCAATGCTTATTGGTCACCCCCACTGACCGCTACGCAGGTGTTCGAGATTGAAAAGACGCAGATCAACCAAGCCGGTCTCGACGCAATTGTTTCGATCACCGATCACGACAGTATCGATGGGAACGTCAAGCTAAATGCGGACGCGGAGAATCCGACGGCGCCGATATCGCTCGAATGGACTGTGCCGTTCGAATATGGCTATTTTCACGTTGGCGTACACAATCTGCCCAAACACGGGGCTGTCGAGCTGACCAAAACACTCCTTGACTACACCTTTACACCGGAGCTTCACTCGAATGAACGCCTTCGCGAGATACTCGCGATGCTGAACGAGCTGCCGGGGGTGCTGATGATCCTAAATCATCCGCTTTGGGACATCGAAATGGTCGGCAAGGAGAGACACGAGCATCTTCTCAAAGATTTCATTCGCGAACATGGTCGATGGATCCATGCGTTCGAGGTAAATGGCTTTCGCTCGTGGTCTGAAAACAAGGCCGTGATCGAGATGGCTGAGGCCCTTGGTATTCCAATGGCAACCGGCGGGGACCGGCACGGCTGCAGGCCAAACACGGTGATCAACTTGTCAAACGGCAGAACCTTTGAAGAATTCGTCGAGGAGATACGCGTCGATAAGCGAAGCGAGGTCGTGCTGATGCCGGAATATCGCTATCCGCTTCATTCTCGCCAAATGCAGTCGTTCGGCGAGATATTGACTCATTATCCGCAATTTCCTGAGGGAAGACAGAGGTGGTTCGACCGCGTATTTTTTGACACGGGCGATGGAAACGGTGTCCGAGCTCTTTCTTCTCACGGCTGGCGACTTGGCGGACCGAAGTGGCTACGGGCGGCAATCTGGACGCTGGGGTTTCTCGGCAGTCCGACAATGCGCCCGGTGTTTCAGCTCCTACGTAAGAGCAAAGACCGGGTGCCCACTAATGTAGAGAAAGCTAAATTCGAAATACCGGAGTTGGACGATCTGTTAATCGGCCTCCAGTCTGACGCGGTTTCGTAGATCTTTATTTCGTTTCCAGTTCAGGGTTTCGGCGGGCTTGCCCGCCATTTGTGTTGTTAAGGATTACAAGTGGATAAAATATTGCGGATTGCCTATTTTCCTGACTCCTTCAACGAGGTAAACGGCATTGCGTTGACCAGCAACAAACTGGTCGAATATGCCAAGGTTCGCGATTATCCTTTTCTCTGTGTTCACGCCGGGCCGGAAACGAAAGTCTGGAAGGATGGGAGCGTCACATACCTTTCGCTGAAACGTTCGCCTTTATCGTTCTCGCTTGACGAGGGATTGAAATACGATCCTTTTTTTCACCGGCACTACCGGCGCGCAAAGGCGGAGCTACAGAAGTTTGGAGCGGATGTGATCCATATTACGGGATTGAACGATGTCGGCTGGCTCGGGATGCACTTATCGCGAATGTTCGAACTCGCGCTGATCGGCTCGTGGCACACGAATCTGCATGAGTATGCATCTTTGAGATTGAAAAGGCGTTTTCGATTTCTCCCGGCTGGATTATTGAGTCGAATTACTGGCAACGCAGAACGGGGAATTCTCAAGGGTTCGCAGCTTTTTTATAAGATCCCGCATGTCGTCCTGGCTCCGAACCGCGAGCTGGTCGAGATGCTGGCGGCAGCGACCGGACGTCGCTCGAAGATAATGGCTCGCGGTGTGGATACAGATCTTTTTTCGCCGGCGAAGAGGACAGTCGATGACGGCGTCTTCCGTCTGGGATTTGTCGGACGGCTTCGAGCTGAGAAGGATGTACGGATATTACCGGAATTAGCGAAGAAGCTGGTCGAGGCTGGAAAGACGAATTTTGAGTTCCTGATCGTCGGGGAGGGCAGCGAAAGGCAGTTCCTGGAAGAAAATATCGAGAGAGCTCAATTTCCCGGTTTTCTTTCCGGCGAGCCGCTTGCGGCAGCTTATGCTAACATGGACGTCTTCGTCTTTCCGTCGGAAACCGACACATTCGGGAACGTGATCCAGGAAGCTGCGGCTTCTGGTGTTCCATCCATCGTTACGGAAAAAGGCGGCCCGAAATTCCTTGTCGGTGAAGGGGAAACCGGATTTGTCGCCGCCGATCTCGACATGTTTGCGCAGCGGATAATCGAACTGATGGACGACGCGGAGCAGCTATCGCGAATGAAGGGCTCAGCCCGTGACTTTGCATTAAAGCGATCATGGGACTCGGTCTTTGATGGAGTTTATGACGCCTACGGCGAGGCCTGGGAATACCTCGAGCGGAGGAAAGAGTTGAGGAAGGAGAAACTCTCGCTCGACCGTTCGTACTGATCTGTTATTTTATTTAAGCACTAATCATTAATTTTGTATGATCGCTGTTGAGATCGACGGAGCGGAAAAGCCACAGTCGCTGCACCGCGTCTTCGATGTATTTAAGTATATTGTCCGGCATCCGATCGAGATGCTTGTCCTGCGGTGGAACTGGAAAGCTGCGGTTCTAAGCGCTCTTCTTCGGGCACCGATCTTTTTCATAACCTACGTTTTCAAGAAGGACGGGTTGAAATTGGCCATTGGAGCTGCTATTGCGCAATCTATTTTTCGTTTCATATTCGGCGGCGTAAACGGTGCAATAATTCAATCCTTCAGTAAAGTAGAACCGGCATGGCATGCAGTCCTGACCGTTCCGCTTGTTCTCGCGGCTTTCAGTCACCTGATCGAATACGTTGTCCAGACATTGTATGACAATCAGACGGGAGTGAACGGTAAAGGCAAAGCTATTGCGGTTTCCATCATCATATCTGCCATCTCAGCGATCTTTAACCTGTTTGCAATGCGCCGCGGAGCCTTGCTGGTCAAGGACGAAAGCGAGCAATCGATCTGGCGCGACCTAAAAAGGATGCCATGGCTCGCGCTTGAATTCATTTCATTTCCACTTATCTGGACCTGGCGTAAATCCAGGAAAAAGCCTGCGGTTTAGGAGTTTGTTTCGGTAAATGTCTGACATTCCCCGCGTAGCGTTATTCGCGGATACCTATCATGAGCTAAATGGGGCCGCCAACTTCCTCAGGCGCCTTGTAACTTTCGCAAAGGAGAACGAATATCCGATGCTCTGCGTTCGCTCCGGTGAGTCTACCGAGATCATCGAAGACGGATCAGTACGATTTTTCGACCTGAAACGCAGCCGAGCTTCGATACCGCTCGAAAACAAGTTGAAATACGATCCCCTTGTCTGGGCGAGCCGTTCGAATATAAAAAAAGCGTTAAAAGAGTTTCATCCCGATGTGCTACACCTGACCGGCCTGAACGACATCAGCCAGGTGGGTTTTTTTCAGGCCCATTTTATGGACGTGCCGGCCGTAGCGACATGGCACACAAATGCCCACGAGTACGCCGCCGAACGCCTGATGAGCCGAATGGCCTGGGTGCCGAACAAGGTCAAATGCAAGATCGGTCGGGCCGTCGAGAGAACGACGATGTTCGGTTTGATGAAGCTCTATTTTGGTGCGCAAATGCAACTGGCGCCGAATGCGGACCTTGTCGAAGAGATACGAAGGATGACAAAGCGTCCTTCGTTCTTATTGCGGCGAGGTGTCGATGTCGATTTCTTGTCGCCTGAAAAGCGCACTAGATGCGATTCGGGCACGGAGATTGTGCTAGGGTTTGTCGGACGATTGAGGCCGGAGAAAAACGTGCGCGTCCTCGCTAAGCTCGATAGTGCCCTGCAGCAGGCCGGCGTAACGAATTACAAATTCCTTATCGTGGGCGATGGTGACGAACGGCCGTGGCTTGAGAAAAACCTCAAACGAGCGGAATTTACCGGCGAAATACGCGGCGAGGAGGTTGCCCGGGCATTCGCGAACATGGACCTCTTTGTTTTCCCTTCGCTGACTGACGCGTTTGCAAATGTTGTCCTCGAGGCGATGTCGTCAGGCGTTCCGGCGATCGCTTTTCCTGTCGGCGGTCCAAAGTTTCTGATCGAAAATTACGTTAGTGGCTTTCTCGCGGAAACTGTTGGCGATCTGGGAGAAAAAGTTGTGGAGATACTAAGAGCTCCGGAGATCTTAAAACCAATGCGCCTTGCAGCCCGAAGATTTGCGGAAGAACACTCATGGAACGCGATCTTCCAAAAAACCTACGAATACTATCGAATCTGCTCCGGATACGATAAGAAGGTCAGGGCATAGTTGGATGAATTTTGACCAGTTTCTTTTGACGGATAAAACGATTTCAGCTCGCGGAGCATCTTAGAACACTGAAGTACGCCTCAAAACTGCTTTCTAAGAAGAAAAGCAATTATTTCGACTTCTTCGCGGCTGTTTTGTCAGAGGGCAAGACCGTTTTTTCAGCGCCTCTTGCCGAAATGTGAAATATTATTTGTTGCTTATTTTCAGGAATTCCTTGTGCCTATAAAATCAGTTCACTTAACCAATTACTACCATAAAACTTCCGGCGGGATCAGCACAGCTTACAATAAGCTTCTCGAAGCGGCCGAGCGTCATCGCCGCTTTGTTCGGCTGATCGTTCCGGGCGAACGGACGACGACCGAAGAAGTCAACGAGTTCGCCCGAATATATTATGTTAAGGCAAATTATTCGCCTGTTTTTGATCGGCGTTACCGCCTGATGACGCCGCTGAGATACATCCTCGATCAGTCGCCTATCAAAAGGATCCTTCGGGATGAGCAGCCGGATATCGTCGAGATCGGCGAAAAGTATTCGCTTAGTCTCATGGCCGGCCTTATGCGAAAGCGGATCATGAATGTTTCGCCTAAGAGGCCAATGCTTGTACAAATGTCATGTGAGCGAATGGATGATAATGTCAGGTCTTTCATCTCGGATGGCTCCATCAGCAAATGGTTTTGCAGGCGCTTTATGGGGAACTATAACCTGCCGATGTTCGACTTCCACCTCGTGAACTCGGTCTATACAAGGCAGGAATTGATCGATTCTTTGTCACCGGACGAAAATCCTCGTCGTTCGGAGCGTTTTCTTAATTTCTGTTGGCGATTTCTTCGCGCACCGAAGGTAGCCATCGGCGACCGGATATTTGTGAATCAGTGCGGCGTCGACATAGATCTGTTTTCAGCGAAACGCAAAGATGCCCGCGTACGGGAAGAACTTATCCGAAAACATGGGCTTTCTAATAACGCAAAATTTCTTTTGTACGCTGGACGGATCTCGCCGGAAAAGAATATCAAGCTCCTACCCGCCCTTATGGAGATTTTGAAGCACGATACGTCGGTCAACTATCATCTTTTGATAGCTGGATCTGGCCCAAGTGTCGAATGGTTAGCGTCTGAGTCACAAAAACGCGCACCCGGATGCATCACGCTGTTAGGCCATATCAACAATAAAACTGAGCTTGCTAACCTCTTTGCAAATTGCGACGCATTCGTCCATCCGAATCCGCGCGAACCCTTTGGCATTACGCCGCTCGAGGCCATGGCTTCCGGATTACCCGTTGTCGCACCGAACGCAGGCGGGGTCCTTTCCTATGCAAATGAAAATAATGCATGGCTGACTAAAGCCACTGCCAATAACTTTGCAGGATCGATCAGGGATATTTTTTCCTCGGCCGATAAAAAACTGGCCAAGATCAAGAATGGGGCGGAAACGGCCTCGAAATACTCTTGGGAACTTTCTACAGACAATAGTTTTGCTCTGTATGATCGGATGTTTGCCGAGTTCACCGGCCGGCGAGACCTTTATGATTACAGCGAACCTCTCGAAACCAGGGACTTTGTAAGCCGTTTTACGACATGTTAAAATTGACGTTTTAGCCTGATCACTTGCTGGGGCCTGCCTTATGACGAGACCTCTAAAGTCAGTCCACATAACAAATTATTATCACAAAAACTCCGGCGGTATCAGCACTTCGCTCAATAACCTGTTAGCGGCGGCGGGACGGCATAAACGCCCCGTGAGGCTAATTGTGCCCGGTGAAGAGGAGGCGGTCGAAGAGGTCAACGACTTCGCAAAGATCTACTATATACCCGCAAAAAGGTCCCCGGTTTTCGATAAACGTTACAGGGTGATGATGCCTTGGCAATATATGCAGGCTGGTTCATTAATTCGCAGGATCCTGCTCGACGAAAAGCCGGACATCGTTGAGGTTACCGATAAGTACACGCTGAGCATGATAGGGCCAATGATCCGGACCAATAACTTTAAGAAGCTGGGTCGCCCGATGCTTGTCCATTTTTCCTGTGAGCGAATGGACGACAACGTGGGCTCGTTCTTGACCCGCGGCGCGTTCGGCAAGTGGCTTGCTCGCCGGGTTATCGGAAATTACACAATACCGAGCTTTGATTTCCACATAGCAAATTCGACTTACACCGCCCAGGAATTTTTCGACGCCGTAAGCGATGCGAAAAATCCTCACCGGAGTCGCTTTTTATTCGAGACATGCTGGAACCTCTTGAGGTCGCCCGGTGTTCCGGTCGAGGAAAGGGTCTTTGTGTGTCCCCGCGGCGTTGACGCGAACATGTACTCGCCTGAAAGGGGTTCCGACGAGGTGAAGCGTGAGATGCGACACCTGGCAAATGCGACCGGGGATTCGATCCTTTTGCTTTACGCGGGCCGTGTCTCCCCGGAGAAAAATGTCCGCCTGTTGGTCGACCTGATGCGTATTTTGGCAACGGAACCTGAGGATTTTCGGTTGCTCGTCGCCGGCGATGGTCCGCAAAGAGATTGGCTAAAAAACCAGTGTGAAAAGGCGGCTCCGGGGAAACTAGTTTTACTTGGCCATCTGGATAAAGAAAAGTTGGCGAA
>Ga0068859_100002468_pt1 | contig 18807 bp, 16 predicted proteins | sample KBSSwiS22_FD_66585 | JGI IMG/M metagenome (GOLD analysis project Ga0068859, IMG submission 66585) | Switchgrass rhizosphere microbial communities from Kellogg Biological Station, Michigan, USA - KBS Switchgrass S2-2 | ecosystem: Host-associated > Plants > Roots > Rhizosphere > Soil ...
ATGATGCCGCATTGCGGTTGTCTTGGCTCACTGGTGGCCGGCGTGTTGTGATTCCTCACCCAAACGAGCCGACGCCACCAGGGCAGGGCGGGCCGCGCGCCGGGAGATCGGCCGGGTCCCCGGCTCGGTAGGGTCCTGGCCATGCCGACAATCTTCACCCGGATCATCAGCGGGGAGCTGCCCAGTCGGTTCGTCTACCAGGACGAGCACACGGTCGCGTTCCTGACCATCGCGCCGATCCGCCCCGGTCACACGCTGGTGGTGCCGCGGCTGGAGATCGACCACTGGATCGACCTTCCCGACGCGGCGCAGCGCGAGCTGTGGAGCACGGCGTCGAAGGTGGGCCGGGCGATCCAGGCTGCTTTCCAGCCCCGCCGGGTGGGCGCCATCGTCGCGGGCCTGGAGGTGGCGCACACGCACGTCCACCTGGTCCCGATCGACAACGAGAAGCAGCTCGACTTCGCCCTCGCGGACCCGAATCCGCCGGCCGAGCAGCTCGACGAGGCCGCTGAGCGCATCCGGGCCGCGCTCGGCTGAGCAGGCCCGCCCCGACGGAGAACGGGCCGGCGGAGGCGCGGTGGCGCGGCCCGTCGGCCCGTCGGACGTTGGCCGGGCTGGAGCAGGGCCCGGCGGAACTCGTGGACTTACCTGTCGAAGCGGGACTAGTAACGGAAGTTCGCCCGGGACGTGGCGAACAGCGGCTCCCAGTAGACGAGGTGGTTGTCCGCCGGCACGTCGAACACGATGTTGCCGGTGATCTTCTGGCCAGCAGCCAGGTCGTCAGCGTCCAGCTGCGAGCCGACCGTGTCGTAGGTGGCGTCGTACCGCGAGCCGTCGGGGGTCTGCCCGAAGAAGCTCAGCGGGTAGACGTTCGCCGAGCCGGTGACCATCTCGACGGTGAAGTTCGCGACGACGAACGTCCCGTTCTTCGGCGGGTCGCCGTAGGTCTCGACCGGAGTGGTCTGCGAGCAGATGCTGTTCAGCGTGATCCGCGCCGTGTAGGTGCTGATGTCGGTGTCGCCGTCACCCCTGACCGTCGCGGTCTGCCCGAGCTGGTAGACGCCGGCGTCCGGAGCTCCGGCCGGCGCCTGCAGCGGCGTGCAGCCTGGGGGGGCGGTCGTGTGGGAGACGGCCGGCACGCTGGGCTGCCCGCCGCCGGCCGGCGCGCTGGCGGTGGCCGGCCCCTGGCTCACCGTCGAACCGGCGACCGGCTTGCTGCCGCCACCGCCATGCACCGCGAGCGCGATGACGATGCCGAGCACGATCGCGGCCACCGCCGCCAGGGCGGAGATGAGGATGACCGCGTTGCGGTTCGACTTCTGCGGCGGCTGCTGGCCGGGCCAGTTCGGGCCGGTGGGCGCGGGATAGCCGGGCTGCTGCTGGTACCCCTGCTGGCCATAGTCCGTCTGCTGGTAGCCAGTCTGCTGGTAGCCCGGCTGCTGGTAGGCCTGCTGCGGGTCCGTGTAGCCACCCGGATAGGGGGTGCTCTGGCCCGGCGCTGGGGTCCCGGGAGCCGGCTGGGGGTAGCCGCCCGGTGCCGGGGTGCCTGGCGGCGGGTAGCCGCCGGGCGGCGGCGTGCCGGGGGACGGCTGGCCGTAGCCGGGCTGGCCGTACCCGGGGGGAGCCTGCCAGGGGCTGGGAGCCGGCGGTGGGGTGTGGCCCTGAGGTGTGGTTCCGGGTGTCTGACCGGGCGGGGTCGGCCAGCCAGGCGAGTCGGCCCTGGTAGTGGGCATCGCCTGCCAGTCCGGAGCTGGGCTGGCGGGCGGCCATCCGCCGCCGGCGGGGGGTTCACCCCCGCTGTTTGGCGCGGTCGGGGGGTTCTGGTCGCTCACAGCGTTCCTCTCGGAGTTACGCCCCGATGCCAGATAACGGAGCAATCGAGATCGATAGTTGCGAGATTACAGAAGTTGGTCGTCCAGTCCGGAAATGCCCTCGCTCGCAATATTTGGGACCTTCAGGCCGTACTTGTCCGACGTCTCACCGTCATTCGGTGTGGGCCGGGTGTCCATACCGGCTGGTACTTGTTCTTCCAGAGTGTTGATGTCTGTTGCTGGCTATGGGTATCGACCCTGAAGGCCTGCTCACGCCACTGGTGGCAGATCGTCCGGTGCTCATGACGGCAGGTGACTGCCGTGGAGTCCGGCTAGGCTGGAGTGCTGCCAGCCTTTCCTGCAAGGGAGAATTCGCACGGTGCCCGTCGACCTGCTCGTCGCCCGTCGAGCCGCCACGCGGGCCGCGCGATGAGCGAGCCGCTGCCCGCGGAGGTGCGCACCCAGGTCGTCGCCTTCGCCGCCGACACACTTGCCGGTCTTGATGACGCCGAGGTGCCGGCGAGCCTCGCCGCCGTGCGCAGGTTCACGCCAGGCCGCCGGGCCAGGCAGGGCGCGATGCCGCTCGCGTCGGCGGTCGAGCATGACGCGATGTTCCGCGGCCGGGTCGCCGAGTTCGTCCGGCGCACCCATCCCGAGCTCGCCGACGCGGTGACGTCGACCGGCGGGCCGCCGGCGGCCGCGCCGCCGACGGACATCGCCGCCGCCGCGTTCGTGCTGCGCCCGCCCGGCTGGGAGGGCTTCGTCGCGACGGCCGCCCGCTCCTCCGAGCGGGCGGCGATGTCCGCTCGCGCCGACGAGGCCGCCCGGGAGCTCGACCGCCTCCGGGGGGCGCTCGCCGCCGCCCGCGGCGCCGGCAGCGCCGAGCAGGAACAGCTGCGCGAACAGCTGGCCGCCAGCCGTAGCGAGCTCGACGACCTGCGCCGGCGGATGCGCGCCGCGTCCGACCGCATCCGGCGCGCGGAGCAGACCGCCCAGGAGGAGGTCGCCGCGGCGGTCGCCGACCGGGAGGCGGCCCGCGCCGCCACCCGCGCCGCCGAGACCGAGGCCCGGCGGCTACGGGCCAGGGTCGGCGAGCTGGAAGCGGCGCTCGCCGCGGCCAGGCGGGACGGGCGCGACGCCCGCACCCTCGACGACGCCCGGCTGCGCGTCCTGCTGGACACGCTGATGGGCGCGGCCAACGGGGTCCGCCGCGAGCTGGGCCTGCCGAGCACCGTCCTGCGCCCGGCGGACCTGTGCGCCCCCGTCGAGGGACAGCCGCGGGACGCCTTCGCCGGGATCGGCCCCCGAGGCCGCCCGGAGGACGATCCGACGATCATCGACGCGGTTCTCCGGATCCCGGGCGTGCACCTGATCATCGATGGCTACAACGTCACGAAACGCGGCTACGGCACGCTCCCGCTTCAGGCGCAGCGGGTGCGGCTGCTCGCCGGCCTCGGCCCGCTCGCCGGCCGGGCCGCCGAGGCGGAGATCACCGTCGTCTTCGACGCGACCGCCGTGGCCAGCCGGCCGGTCGGCGTGACCGCGCCCCGAGGGGTGCGCGTCGTGTTCAGCCGGCTCGGCGAGCTCGCCGACGAGGAGATAGTCCGGCTTGTGCGGGCCGAGCCGCCCGGCCGGCCGGTGGTCGTCGTCACCTCGGACCGGGAGGTCGCCGAGGCGAGCGCGGCGGCCGGCGCCCGGGCGATCCCATCCGCGTCCCTGCTCGCTCGCCTCGAGCGCTGACGAGCGCTCGGCGAAGCAAAACTGTCGGACCGCCCGTCTACTGTCCGCGACAGCGCGGTACGGACGGCTGGCGGCGCGGGTCGACGAGCTCATGCTCTGTGTGAGGGCATGGGCACCCTCGGGCACCCGGCCAGCCTCCGGAGTGCTACCGAAAGCCCATGGTGTCGCAGCGGTGCCGTGGGCCGGCACGGCAGCTCGGCCGCCGCCGTGAGCGCACCGGGATGGTGAGCGCACAGGCGGAGGCCCTGTGGAGGGTGAGCGCGATGCTGATCGACTGTGACTCCTGCGCGGTACGCGGGGACGCGTGCACGGACTGTGTCATGTCCGTGCTGGTCGCCCCGCCGCCGGTGGTCGAGTGGGACGAGGACGAGCGACGCGCCCTCGCGCTGCTCGCCGACGCCGGGCTGCTGCCCCGGCTGCGGCTGGTCGCCCCACTGGACGTCGTCCCGACCGACCCCGCCGCACCGGCGGTCGGGCCGGCGCTGTCCGCGCCCGTGGCGCCGCCTACGCCCGTGCAGCCGGCGATCCCGCTCGGGGATCCGTTCGCGACCGGCCCGCGCCAGCGGAGTCGCCCGACACGCCGTCCCGACGCCGCGGGCCCCGGCCGGCGCGGCCGTCGCGCCGGTTGATCCGGCCAGCCGGCCGCATCGCCGCTCCGTCCGCGCTCGCGCGGACGCCGGTACCGGCGTCCGCGGCCGCGCTGGTGGCCGCGCTGCTGGCCATGTTCGTGGCGGCGGCCGGCTGCACCGGCCGCGCCGTCGCGCCGCCGTCGACGGCCGGCGACGGCGGCCCAGCCGTGCCCGGGCCGGTGACACTGCGTGCGGGCCCCGCGGTACCGGCGGACTGGTCCGCCCGAGTCAGAGCGGATGTGGCCTCGGCTGTCTCCGATGTCGCCGCGCTACTGCCCGGGGGCTGGTCGCGCCAGGTCGACACCCGCCTGATCGCCACGGACGCCGAGCTGCGAGCCGAGGCCGGCTGGTCGGGCTCCGGCGGTGGTCCCGAGGGGACCGTCGCCGCGGTCGCGGTGCTGCCGATTCCGGCCATCTCGTCGCCTTTCAGGCCGTCTTCCGGGCCGTCGGCGAAGCCCGGCGCGACGCCCAGCACGACGGGCGGGCGGCTGCTGGTGGATCTTGACGTGTACCGGCGGCTCACCATCGACGGGCGCCGGATAGTGCTGCGCCACGAGCTGACCCACCTGGCGACGGCCGCCCAGACGCCGGCGGGTATGCCGGTCTGGCTGGTCGAGGGCTTCGCCGAGGAGGTCGGGCACGAGGGCGTCGTCGTCTGCGGCGGAGACTTCCGCCCGCTGGCCGCCGGCCCGGGCTGTCCAGCCGGGCCCACGGCCCCCGCAGCTGCCGGCGTGCCGGTAGCGGGCCGGGCGGCGGCGGGCTCCCCGGCCGCGCTGGCGGCCGGGCGACCCGCGCTGACCGTCGACCGGGCCGCCGCGGAACTGGCCACCGAGACGCGCGCCGGCCAGGTGCCGGCCCAGCTGCCGGTTGACTCGGCCTTCGACGGCTCCGACGGGCGTCTGGCACAGACGTACCAGGAGGCGTGGCTTGCCTGTCGGCTGCTCGCCGAGCGCCTCGGGCTGGCCGGGCTCGCCCACTTCTATCGGGACGTCGGCGCGACGCTCACCGCGCCCGCAACCGCGTCCGAGACGAGCGCTGGACCCGGCACGGCTACGCGGGCCGGGCAGGGGACCGGCGCCGGGGCGCTGGCCGAAGCCGCGGCGCTACGGGCGGACACGGGCCTGAGCTGGCCCGCTTTCGTCGCGGCCTGGCGCGGGTACCTGGTGGCGGTCCTCGGCGGTCCGGCGAGCGGCGGCGCGGCGCACTGAGCCCACGCCTGGTCCGCGCCTAGTCCGTGCCTGGTCCGTGCTGAGCCCGCGTCTGGTCCGCGGCTTGCCCGCTCCTGGCACGCGTTCGGCCTGGCCGGCGCGAAACCCCTGGTCAGGGAGGTGACCGGGGCGGGCGGCAGGAGCGGTTGGCCCGTGCGGGACCATAGGAGCATGCGGGTGCTCGTGGTGACCAACGACTTTCCGCCTCGTCCCGGCGGCATCCAGTCATTCGTCCACAACTTCGCCAGCCGCCTGCCCGCCGAGGACGTCGTCGTGTATGCGCCCGCCTGGAAGGGCGCCGCCCAGTTCGACGCGGCCCAGGGTTTCCAGGTGGTGCGGCACAAGACGTCGCTCATGCTGCCGACACTCGGTGTGCTGCGCCGGGCAAGGGAGATCGCCCAGGCCGAACACTGCGACGCCCTCTGGTTCGGCGCCGCCGCGCCGCTCGGCCTGCTCGGCGGCCGGCTGCGGGCCGCGACCGGGATCGAGCGGGTCGTCGCCAGCACCCATGGCCACGAGGTCGGCTGGGCCGCGCTGCCCGGCGCCCGCCAAACGCTGCGCCGTATCGGCGCGACCACCGACGTCGTGACCTACCTGGGCGACTACACCCGCCGCCGGATCGGCTCGGCGTTCGGCTCGCACCCACGGCTGGAGCGGCTGCCCAGCGGGGTCGACGCGGACCTGTTCCGCCCGGGGGCCGGCCGCGACGAGATCCGCGCCCGGCACGGCCTGGCCGGGCGTCGGGTAGTCGTCTGCGTCAGCCGGTTGGTGCCGCGCAAGGGCCAGGACATGCTGATCCGCGCGCTGCCCCGCTGGCGGCGGCGCTACCCGGACACCGCGCTGCTCCTGGTCGGCGGCGGCCGGTACCACTCGGACCTGACCCGCCTGGCCAGGGAGCACGACGTCGCAGACCATGTGGTGTTCACTGGTTCGGTGCCCTGGGAGGAGTTGCCGGCGCACTACGCCGCCGGCGACGTGTTCGCGATGCCGTGCCGGTCCCGGCTGGGCGGGCTGGAGGTCGAGGGCCTCGGGATCGTCTACCTGGAGGCGTCGGCCGCCGGTCTGCCCGTCGTCGCCGGGGACAGCGGCGGCGCGCCCGACGCCGTCCTCGCCGGCCGCACGGGGCTGGTCGTCGACGGCCGCCGGCTGGACGAGGTCGCCTCGGCGGTCGGCGAGCTGCTCGATGACCCGGCCCGCTGCCGCTCGATGGGCGCCGCCGGCCGGGCCTGGGTGGAGCTGACCTGGCGCTGGGACTTGCTGACCAAGGGCCTGCAGGAGCTGCTCAGCCCGCCGGCGCCCGCGCCCTGAGCGTAGGAGCGGACCTACCAGAGCGAAGTAGGGGCTTCTGGCCTCGCCGCGGGCCAGCCGGGTCGCCGGTCAGGCCCGGCCGACGGTGCCGGTGCGGGCCAGGTCGGCGGCCCCGACGAAGCCGGCGTCGGGGCCCAGCTCGGCGAGCACGATCTCCGCCTCCGGGCGGTGGCCGCGGCCGGGCAGTGCGGCGCGGAACTGGGCGCGGGCCGGGCCGAGCAGTAGGTCGCCGGCGTCGGAGACCCCGCCGCCGATGACGATCCGGGCCGGGTCGAGCACGGCGGCCAGGCTCGCGAGCCCCTGGCCGAGCCAGTAGCCGATCTCCTCGAAGCACTTGACGGCCGCCGGGTCGCCCTCGCGCGCGGCCGTCGTCACGTGCGGGCCGGTGAGGTGGGACAGGTCGCCGCCGGCGAGCTCCAGCAGCCGCCGGCCGTCCTGCGGCGAGCCCTCGGCGAGGTCGCGCGCGTGCCGGACCAATGCCCGGCCGCTCGCGTACTGCTCCCAGCAGCCCTGGCTGCCGCAGCCGCACGGCAGGCCGGCCGGCACCGCCTGCATGTGCCCGTACTCCGCGCCGACCCCGAAGGCGCCGTGGCGGACCTTGCCGTCGAGCACGAGGCCGCTGCCGATCCCGGTGCCGACGGTGACGCAGCACAGCTCGGCGCAGCCCCGCCCGGCACCGAACCGGTACTCGGCCCACGCCATCGTGTTCGCGTCGTTGTCGACGACCACGGGCCGGCCGAGCCGGGCGGAGATGATGTCGCGCAGCGGCTCGTCGCGCCAGCCCGCGAGGTTCGGGGCGAACATCACCCGGGCTCCGTCCCGGTCGAGCCAGCCGGCGGCGCCGATGCCGATCGGGGTGTCCGCGCCGACGGCGTGCCGGCCGCGCAGCTCGCCGACGACCTCGGCGATCGTGTCCGCGACCAGCCGTGGTTCGTGGCCCGGTGTCGGCCGGCGCACCGAACCGAGGATCCGGCCCCGCTCGTCGACGACGCCGGCGGCGACCTTCGTCCCGCCCACGTCGACGCCGATCGCGAGCCCTGCCCCCGCAGCGCCCGGGGCGGAACCGGAGGTGGCATCCAAGCCGGTGGAGCTACTCACTGATGTCGATCCTCTGTACCCGGTCGCGGTCCGCCCGGGGTCGATCCGTGGGGTGTCGTTCGGGGGCCGGCCGCGCCGCGGGCCCGGGGGAGTCGGCGCTGCGGGGAAAGTCGGCGGGCGGCCAGGCGGACCGGGCGGCGGCCGCCAGCGAGGCGGCGGCGTCGAACAAATGGCTCATGACGTCGGCCCGGCTGCCGGCGACCGTGGCGAGCAGGCGGCACAGCGGGCAGCCGGTGCACAGCGTCGCTCCGGGCGGCACCGTCCAGGGCGGACCGTGGAAGGCGTCGGCGGCTGGTTCGTCGCCGGCCCATTCCTCGCCGGCCGGACCGGCCGCGTCGGTGGGCCCGCCGTGGGCGCCGAGCCACTCCCGGACGGCCGCCGCCAGCAGCGCCGCCTCCTGTGCCAGCGAGCCGGGCTCCGGCGGGACGCGCCGGTCCTGCGATGGGGCCCGTTGGTCCTCCGGCGGGACACGTCGGTCGGTCACGCCCGTACCCACTGGTCCGGGTCGGGCACGAACGAGACGACCAGCCGGTCGTCGCGCAGCCACGCGCCCCGGACGTCGCAGCGGCGCAGCGCGGCGGGCAGCGCGAGCAGCCGGCGGTGCGGGCCGACCGTGACGACGAGCTCGTCGCCCATCCGCGCCAGGTCGACGTCGCCGCGCTCGGCGAACGGGACCCCGAACGACAGCGCGTAGCCGTCCTCGGTCCGCTCCACCAGCGGCGCCTCGCCGACCGTGCCGACCCGGGTGCCGAGCACCCCGGCCGGGTCGAGCGAGCCGTAGGCGGCGGCACCGAACGCGGCCAGCTCCTCCAACCCCACCGGCTCGCCGCCGCGGTACGCCGCGCGCAGGACGGGCAGCGGCGCGAAGGCCCCCTCGATCTCCGTCAGCTGCTCGCGGTGCGACGCGGCCCAGCCGGCCCGCCACACGTCGCCGCCGCCCGGCCCGATCACCCGGTTGGCGATCACCGCGTCCACCGGCAGGCCGTGCAGCGACAACGCGGTGAACGTCTGGCGGGTCACGGCGAGCGACGCGGTTTCCGGGGTGAGCACCAGCCGGACGCTGGCCCGGGCCGGGTCGGTCAGGATCTCGCGCAGGTCGGCCCCGGTCGCGCGCAGCCGGGTGAGGACGTCGTAGGCCGGTTCGGCGAGATTCCCGACCCGGGCCGCGAGCCGCGCCGACCGGGTCAGCGAGGGCCGGATCCAGCGGACGAAGCGGCCGTCCGGGGGCAGCAGCCGCCGGCAGTACCAGGACAGCGTCTCCGGGAACGACAGCAGCCGCAGCGCGTCGGCCGCCGGGCCCGCGTCGACGACGACGAGGTCGAACCGGCCGGAGGCGAGCTGGTCGCGCAGCTCCAGCAGCGCGAGCGTCTCGCCGACGCCGGTGAGCGCGGCCAGCTCCTCGGCCTCGATGGGCTCGATCTCGGCGTGCGTCCAGGCGGCGTCCAGCAGCGGGCGCACGGCGTCCCAGCGCCGCTCGAAGGCGTCCCGCAGGTCGACCTGCTGGCCGAACAACCCCGGTTCCAGCTCGAGCGGCACGCCGGTGACCGGGTGATCGAGGGTGCCCGCCAGGCCGCCGACTGTGTTGAACGAGACCAGCAGCGTGCGGTGGCCGCGCTGCGCGGCCAGCGTCGCGGTCGCCGCCGCTACCGTCGTGGTCCCGCCGCCGCCCTTGCCGGTGAAGAGCACGATCCGGCCAGGCCGGCCTTCGGCGAGCCGCGGAGGCTGATCAGAGGCATCGCGCACACCGGCCTCAGCTCTCGACGTGCTTCTTGAGGTCCTTGAGCGCCGCGTCGATGATGCCGCTCTGGATCTTGCGGCGCAGCAGGCCCGGGATCTTGACCTTGAGCTCGACGGTGAGGTCGTAGGTGACCTCGGTCTGCCCGTCGCCGACATCGCGCAGCGTGTAGCTGCCGTCCTGGGCGGACATCATCTCGCCCTCGACGAGCGACCAGGACACCTTGTCGTCGCCGTGCCAGGTGTAGTCGGTGACGAACTCGTCCTTGGCGATGACGGCGTTCACCCGGAACCGGGCCCTGGTCGGCCGTCCGTCCGGCCCGACCTCGATGATCTCGGTCTGTTCGATCTGGCCGACCCAGGTCGGGTAGTTCGCGATGTCCGCGATGGTCGCCATCACGGTCGCGGGCTTCGCGTTGATGACGATCGAGGCGCTGGCGTGATCGGCCATCGCAGTCGGTACCTCCAGATCCGCCCGGGGCTGACCCGGCCCCCCGGCAACGACATCCCCAACGTGGTCACGCCGACGGGTCCGCGGACGCGCGGGACCGAGTGTGGTCGCACGTCACGCGGTCCGGGCCGGAGCCACCTCGGATGCGGTCAGACGAATGATCGCACCTGTTCGGTGGTGCCCGTGGAGGGGCAGGTCGGAACCCATGATCGCACGCCCTCTGGCCGGTTCTGGACGGCATCCGGAGGCGTGACCGCCGGCGGCTGGCGCCTGGCCCGCGCCGACCCGGCCGGACATTCTCGCATCTCCTGGTGCCTACCACTCCAAGACGAAGGGTGTGCGACGGGCGTTGAAATGCCCGACGTTCACGCAGCGCGTCGCGCCAATATACAAAGAGTCGACAAGTGGTTGGTGGACGTGGCCGAACAGCGCGTACTTCGGTTGCGTCGCCTGGATCGCCTCCAGGAAGGCCTCGCTACCGCGCTCGAAGCGGCCGGCCTCGACGTCGTAGACCAGTTCGGGCACGTGCGGCGGGATGTGGCAGCACAGCACGTCGACCTCGCCTACCGCGGCCACCTTGGCGGCGAACGCGGCGTCGTCGATCTCGAACGGTGTCCGCATCGGCGTGCGCAGCCCGCCGCCGACGAACCCGAAGCGCAGCCCACCGATCTCGACGGACTGCCCGTCGAGCAGGGTCAGGCCGTCGCGCAGGTACTCCGGGTAGAGGTGCGGCAGGTCGACGTTGCCGTAGGTGAGGTAGGTCGGCGTCGGGAAGGCCGCGAACATCGCCTCGTACTGCCGGCGGATCGCCGCCTCCATGATCGTGGCTCGGTCGCCCTCGACCCGGGCCCACAGTGCCCGCGACCAGTCCCGGGCCTCGTCGAACCGCTGCGCGGTCCGCAGCTCGATCATGCGCTCAACTGCCCTGGCGCCGAAAAGGTCGCTCATGATGCCGCGGGTGTGATCGTGGTAGTCGAGAAACAGGACGAGGTCGCCGAGGCAGATGAACGCGTCCGCGCCCTTCGCCGCGGCGGGCAGCGCGTCGGCCCGGCCGTGGACATCGCTCACCACGTGGACCCGCATGTCGGAAGCTTAGGACATCGGACCCGCCGGTCGCCGTACCTCGCGGCGGTCTGGGGAACCCTGCTTCCCGGGTGCCGTTCATGGCGTTTCGCCCGCGTTTCGGCAGGTGCTCGCGCGGGCCTCCGAACGATCTGGCGTTCGCCGACCTGGCGTACGCGGACTACCGTCTGATGGAATTCTGCCGCCTCGCGTGGCCGGCCAGCGCGACTACCCCGGAGCGCATCGACCTGCGAGCTCGGTGACCTGACAGCCGGCGCGACCGCGTCGGATACCCGCAGTGCGAGGAGTTGTTGCCGGTGCGCGAGTTCACCTCACCAGCCCTGGTCACGGTGGCCGACGACGCGACGCTCACCGACCGCGTTCTCGGCTTCGTGGACGGCCAGGCCGACGACGTGCTCATCCGGCACAAGGTGGACGGCCGGTTCGTCGACCTGACGGCTGGGCAGTTCGTCGAGCTGGTGCTGGCCGTGGCCGGCGGGCTCGTCGCCCACGGAATCGGCCCCGGTGGCCGGGTCGCCGTGATGAGCCGGACCCGGTACGAGTGGACCGTCCTCGACTACGCGGTCTGGGCCGCGGGCGCGGTGACGGTCCCGATCTACGAGACCTCCAGCGTCGAGCAGATCGCCTGGATCCTGACCGACGCCGAGGTGAGCCTCGCCGTCGTCGAGACGCCGAAGCTCGCGTCGCTGGTCGGTCTGGTCCGCGCCGAGGCCCCGACGCTGCGCGAGGTGCTCGTCCTGGACCCGGAGCCGGGCCAGCGCGGCGCCCTGGAGATCCTGCGGGCGGACGGCGCGGGCGTCACCTTCGAGCAGCTTGCGCGGGCACGCTCCGAGGTACGGGCCGACAGCCTCGCGACGCTCATCTACACCTCCGGCACCACCGGCCGCCCCAAGGGCTGTGAACTGAGCCACCGGGCGCTGCTGTTCGACGCGCTGGCCGGGATCGCGATGGCACCCGGCGTCTTCAACAGCGAGGCCTCCACACTGCTGTTCCTGCCGCTCGCGCACGTCTTCGCGCGGCTGGTGCAGAACATCGCAGTCCAGGCCTGCCTGCCGATCGCCTACACCTCGGATACGACGACCCTGCTCGAGGACCTCGGCCAGACGAAGCCGACCTACGTGCTGGCCGTGCCGCGGGTCTTCGAGAAGGTGCACGCCGGCGCCCGGCAGAAGGCCCACAGCGAAGGCAAGGGCAGGATCTTCGACGTCGCCGAGGCGACCGCCATCGCCTACAGCCAGGCGCTCGACACCAGGTCCGGCCCGGGCCTGGCGCTGCGGGCCCGGCACGCCGTGTTCGACCGGCTCGTCTACCGCAGGCTGCGCGCCGCGCTCGGCGGCCGGGTTCGGCACGCGGTCAGTGGCGGTGCGCCGCTGGGCGAGCGGCTCGGGCACTTCTTCCGCGGCATCGGAGTGACGATCCTCGAGGGCTACGGCCTGACGGAGACGTCCGCCGCGGTCACGGTCAACCGCCCGGACACCGTGCGCGTGGGCACCGTCGGCCAGCCGCTGCCCGGGGTGACGGTGCGGATCGCGGACGATGGCGAGGTTCTGGTGGGCGGCCCGCTGCTGCTGCGCGGCTACCACGCGAACGAGACCGCCACGAAGGAGGCGCTCGACGCCGACGGTTTCTTCCGCACCGGCGACCTGGGCAGCCTCGACGCCGACGGCTTCCTGAGGATCACCGGCCGCAAGAAGGAGATCCTGGTGACGGCCGGCGGCAAGAACGTCGCGCCCGCGCCGCTTGAGCACCGGCTGCGGACGCACCCGCTGGTCAGCCAGGCGATGGTGATCGGTGACCAGCGCCCGTTCGTCGCCGCGCTGCTCACCCTCGACGAGGACGCGCTGCCGCACTGGCTGACCACCCACGGCCGGCCGGCGGACACCCCAGCCAGCGCCCTGGTCGACGACGCCGAGCTGCTGGCCGACCTGCAGGGAGCGATCGACTCGGCGAACGCGTCCGTCTCGCACGCCGAGGCGATCAAGAAGTTCACCGTGCTGCCGGTGGACTTCACGGTCGAGACGGGCGAGCTGACCCCCAGCCTGAAGGTGCGCCGCGCACTGGTCATGGAGAAGTACGCCCGAGCCGTCACCGACATCTACGGCCCCGGGGAGCAGTAGGCCCCTGTCATGGGCGGGCGGCCGCGCGGTGCCGGTGCCGGCTCGTCGGCGGTTCGTCCGGGCGTTCGCTCCCGGCCCGGTCGGTGTCGTCGTCGCCGCCCGCTCCAGTGGGCGGGTCGCCGGTACGTCCGCCGGCGGTGCCGACACGCAGCCCGCGCAGCATCCGGAACGGTACGACCAGCAGCAGCCCCATGACCGCGGCGCCGAGCAGCGGAAGCGCCCACAGCAGCGGGCCGCTGTAGTCGGACTTCGCCGCCGCCGTGGTGCGCGCGGCAGGCCTCGCCGGGGCGGCGCTCGGGGGAGCGGTGACAGCCGGGTCTGCGCAGGCCCTGGCGCCCGCGTACGGCGCCGCGGCCGGCGGCTGCCCGGCCGCCGTGCGCGTGACCGTCAGCGAGACCTGGGCGGCGCCGGGCTCGGCGGCCACGCACAGCAGTGCGGATCCGGGCCGGGACAGCAGCCGGGCGCCCGTCAGCCGCACGGCGTACCCGGTTGGGTAGGCGGCCGCCGGCAGGCTGACGGCGGTCACCCAGCCGGCTGGGGTGGGCCGTCCGCCGGGCAGCGTCGCCGCCGCGTACCGCAGGCTCAGCGTGCCGGTGGCGTCGACGCCGAACGAGGCCCGCGTGCCAGCGATAGCCACCGGGTACGGGCGGGCGAGCGCCGCCGGGACCGGAGCGCCGGTGACCGGGGCCGGGGACAGCCAGCCGATCGTGTTGCCGTCGGCGGTCGCGGCGAGGGCGCCGAGCGCCTGGTCGCCGCTGCCCGGCCAGGAGGCGCCGCCGCCCGGCCAGGCGACGAGGAAGCCGGTCGGGTCGTTGACGGCGACGGTCGCCGCCGGCTGGAAGCTGGCCGGCTGCTCGCGCCAGAGCCGGTGGAACGGGTCGACTGCGGCGATCGCATCGCTGGCCGCGCGGACCGCGCCGACGTCCTTCGTCTGCGCACGCGGCAGCTCGTAGCCGATCAGGCCGCCGGTGTCGCGGAACGCGGCGGCCAGCCGGCTCAGCGACGCCTGCGATGCCGCGGCCGCCACCGTGCCTGCGCCGACGGGGGCGACCCGCAGGACCACGACGAAACCGCGGTTGGTCAACACACGGGTCACGCCGGCGGCGGCCGCGAGGCCCGGGTCGTTCGCCGTGGCGCCGGTCGCCGGGTCAAGGAACTGCCCCGCGGCCGTCAGCGGGATCGTCACGCCGGCCGCGTCGAAGCCCGCGCGGACCCACGCGTCCAGGTCGGTGGCCGTCGGCCTCACGCCGGCCGGCAGCGTCAGGCCGTGCGGGACGAAGGCCCGCCCGGCATCGTCGGCAAGATAGCCGTCGGTCTGGGTCACCGTGCCCGCCGGGGCCTGGGCCGCCGCCGCGCCCGCCGATCCGGTGGCCGGCGTCGCGGCCAGCGCGGCCGGGCCGGCAACCAGCCCGAGCGCGGTCAGCAGGGCGGCCAGAACGGTCCCGGTGGCCAGCCGGGCGGCGCGGTGCCCGCCTCGCCCGGTGTGCGCCGAATATGCCCCCACGGGCTCCATACTGCCGTGCCTGCCGGGCCAGGAGTCGACCGCCCGACGGCTGGCGCCCGGCACGCACGCGAGTGGGATTTCGTGGACAGTCAACGGCTTCCGCCTGCCGGTGCGTGGCCCGGCCCAAAGGCCGGGTGGGTAGGAGCCGCCCGCTCAGTCGGCCTCGCGGCTCGCGCCGGCCCGGGCGGTGCCTGCCTTGCGGGGCGGGGCGGCCGGCTTGGCTCCGCGGGCGGTGTCGGGGGGCGTGGCCTGCGCCGGAGTGGTGCTGAGGGCCTCCGCTGACGCCGCCGCGGCGGCGGCGCGGGCGGCGGCCAGCTCGTCCTTGGCCTGCTGGGCGTACATGTCGACGTACTCCTGGCCGGACAGCTGCATCAGCTCGTACATGATCTCGTCGGTGATCGAGCGCAGCACGAACCGGTCGTCGGCCATGTCCTCGTAGCGGCTGAAGTCCAGCGGCCGTCCGATCCGCATCCCGACTCGGCGGATCTTCGGGATCGTGCTGCCCTGTGGCTGGACCTCGAACGTCCCGAACATCGCCACCGGAATGACCTGCACATTGGCTTCCAGCGCCATCCGGGCGACGCCGACCTTGCCACGGTAGAGGCGACCATCGGGGGAGCGCGTTCCCTCCGGGTAGATGCCGAGCAGCTTGCCGGCCGAGAGCACCCGGACCCCGGAGCGCAGCGCCGCGTCGCTGGCCTTGCCGCCGCTGCGGTCGATCGGCAGCTGGCCGACCCCGCTGAAGAACATCCGCTTGGCCCGGCCCTTGAGCCCGCGGCCGGTGAAGTAGTCGATCTTGGCGAGGAACGTCACCCGCCGCGGCAGCATCAGCGGCAGGAAGATCGAGTCGAGGAACGACAGGTGGTTGCTGGCCAGGATCGCGGGGCCCTCCGCCGGCACGTTCTCCAGCCCCTCGGCCCAGGGCCGCCAGAACGTGCGCAGGAACGGCGAAAGGATCACCTTGAGGATCCAGTAGAACACGGCAGCTCTCCCCTGCTCGGCCGTGCCGCGGCCGCCCGGCCTCGGACGCTCCGGGGCCGGCACCCCGGTGCCACCGGACATCCCGGTGGCCGCGTTCGATGGTCGAGTCGACCCTAGCCTTCTCCAGGGCCCGCCCGTGAGCAATCCCTCGCGTGATTACCGGCCGTCGCGGCGCACTGTGTCTCGGGTTCGCTCCGTCGCTTCGCTCGCTGCGCGGGCGCCCTCGTCCCAGGCCACATGGCAGCATGGGCGTGAGGCTCCGCCGATCTGTGGTGGAACATTCGGTCTGGATGGCACGGTCGCTGGATGGGCACAGTCGGTCGTGGCGCTCGGCGTCCGGCCGGGCGGGCCCGCGCCCGCCGGCGGGACGGCGAGGCCTCGCGAGGGTGCGATGTGGGAAGGCGGGTCACAGATGGCTGCAGCCGGCCGGGGCCGCATGGCCGGGGGGTCCGCGGGCGCCGGGTCGCTGGGCGCGGGGTCGTCGTCAGCCGTCCTGCCCGGCGCGGCGCCGTTCGCGCTGGGGGAGGGAGGCGACGTCGGCGTGCTACTGGTGCATGGCTTCACCGGCACGCCGCAGAGCATGCGCCCCTGGGGTGAGTACCTCGCCGCGGCCGGCCTGACGGTCCGCTGCCCACTGCTGCCCGGCCACGGCACCCGCTGGCAGGACATGGCCAGGACCGGCTGGCGGGACTGGTACGGCGCCGTCGACGAGGCGTTCGGCGACCTGCGGTCCCGCTGCGGCCAGGTCTTCGTGATGGGCCTGTCGATGGGCGGCACGCTGACGCTGCGCCTCGCCGAGGAACGTGGCGCCGAGGTGGCCGGGGCGGTGACCGTCAACCCGAGCCTGACGACCGAGCGGTGGGACGCCAGGATCGCCCCGCTGATCGCCAGGATTCGCCCGTCGGTGCCAGGGATCTCCAGCGACATCAAGGCCCGGGGCGTGCACGAGGTCGCCTACGGCCGGGTCTCCGTGCGGGCTTTCCTGTCGCTCCTGGAGCTGTGGAAAGTGACGGTGCCGGACCTGCCTCGGATCGTCAGCCCGCTGCTGACGTTCCGCAGCGTCATCGACCATGTCGTCGAGCCGAGCTCGGGGCGGCTGCTGCTCGCCGGGATGACCTCGGCTCCGGTCACCGAACGGCTGCTGCCGGACAGCTACCACGTCGCGACGCTCGACAACGACAAGCAGACGATCTTCGAGGGCAGCCTCGAGTTCGTCCAGGCGCGCACGGCGGAGCTCCAGGCGGGCACGGTTTCTCCCGCGCCAGGGGCGGACGCGGTGTCACCTGGGCCAGGGGCGGGCGCCGGGTCGCCCGCGCCCGGGGTCGCTGACCACGATGGCTGACCCCTCGGATCCAGTCTCCGCCGACGGCCCGGCTGACCAGCCCGCGGACGACGACGTCTTCGCCGAGCTGGTCGCCCGCTTCCACGACGAGCCGGACGCCCGGGTCTGGCCGGACGCCGAGAACCTCGGCGGGCAGCGAGAGCCGGGACCCGAGGCACCGGACGGCGCCGGGGACGAGCGGCCGGGCGACGGGATCGACCGGGCCGGCGGGCGGACGTTGTTCGTCGTCGGCCCGCCGGGTGACCTCGTCGGGGATGGCCGCTGGGCACCAGACGTGCCCGGCGCCGGCACCGGCGCCGGCACCGGCGGCGAGGACGACCACTACGTGGCGCCGCCGCCCCCGCGGGTGCCGTGGCCGCGGCCGCTCACCGTTGTCTCGATCGCCTCGATCGCGCTCGGCATCGTGGTCCTCGCGGTACCGAGCCTGGTGGCGAGGGCGACGAGCGCGGCGATCCAGGAGATCCTCGGGGTCATGTTGATCCTCGGCGGCGTCGGTGCCCTGGTCGCCCGGATGGGGGACCGGCCGCCGACTGATGACGACAACTGGCCGGACGACGGCGCGGTGCTCTGAGCTCAGCAGGGGCTCTGAGCGCAGGAGGCGGCGAGCGGAGGTCCCGTGGGAGCGCAGCGAGCGCGGGGCCGGAGCTCGCAGCCGACGGAGCTCAGCAGGGGCTCTGCGGTCGCCAGCCGGCACCACCGCCGGCTCGGCACGTTCGGGGAAGGTCCCCGCGCCGGCGTTTTCTGTCGGACCGACGGCGCATCATCGAGGGGTCGGCCCGCCGCACTGCCGGCCGGCAGCGTGAGAACCGCCGCGCGGGGCGTCCGACCCGTGGCGTCGCGGCCCCAGGTGCGCCACCCTGAGGGGATGCTGCCGCGGAGGGCGGGCGTCAGCGGGGCGGCGGTGGGGGCGGTAGCGGGCGGGGGTCCCCGAACTGGACACGAAGGGACGGCGGCGTGCGTTTCCACGAGAAGGTCGAGGTACACGGGCACCTGATGGACACGGGTGTGCTCGCCCGTGTGCTCGACGACGTGCTCGACTACGGCGGAGACTATCGGGTCGACCGCATCGACCTGGGCAAGACGCACGATGACGAGTCGCACGCCGTGGTTATCGTCGGCGCCGACTCCGAGGAACTGCTAATGCGGATCCTCATGCGTATCCAGGTTCACGGCGTCAACCGGGTCGACCCCGGCGAGGCCGTCCTGCGCCCGGCCGACCGCGACGGGGTCTTCCCCGCCGACTTCTACGCGACGACGAACCTGGAGACGGTCGTGCACCTCGACGGCCAGTGGGTGCCGGTCGAGCAGCCGGAGATGGACTGCGGCCTGGCCGTCTCCGGCGGGCGGGTCCGCACCGTACCAGTAGCGGAGGTGCGCGCCGGCGACAAGATCGTCTGTGGGTCGTCCGGCGTGAAGGTCGTCCTGCCGATGACCGACCACTCCACCCATTCGGCGCAGTCCTACGGCACCTTCGGCGCGATGTCGCTCCCCCCGGCCGGCTCGACACAGCCGCAGGCGATGCTGGTCCGCGCGATCGCCCGCCAGATCCGCGAGGTGAAGGCCGAGGGCCAGAAGGTGCTGTGGGTCGCCGGCCCGACGGCGATCAGCTCCGGGGCGTCCGGCGCGCTCGTGGCGCTCGTCGAGGCCGGCTACGTCGACGTCCTGTTCGCCGGCAACGCGCTGGCGACGCACGACATCGAGTCGGCGCTGTTCGGCACCTCCCTCGGTGTGGATCTCGCCCAGGGACGCGGCGTCGAGCACGGACACGAGCACCACATCCGGGCGATCAACACGATCCGCA
>Ga0068859_100002469_pt1 | contig 18805 bp, 19 predicted proteins | sample KBSSwiS22_FD_66585 | JGI IMG/M metagenome (GOLD analysis project Ga0068859, IMG submission 66585) | Switchgrass rhizosphere microbial communities from Kellogg Biological Station, Michigan, USA - KBS Switchgrass S2-2 | ecosystem: Host-associated > Plants > Roots > Rhizosphere > Soil ...
ATTATTACTATTACGGCCCGCTCTCCTCTGGGAGGGACGGTCTGGCGATGGGCTGTCGGCGTGCGACGCAGTAGCACTTAAGACAAGTTTCCGAAACCGGCCATCAATCCTGGAGGATTGGTGGCCGGTTTTTTTATGCCATGAGGTAGCCTACATGATTAGCACAACCGAAACTCAAACCCCTTTACGCGATCACGTCGACGTGCGCATGGTCGCAGCAAACGGCGACAACCTTGGTCCGGATCGCAATTCCATCGTCAACCTCGACCCCGATCATCCCGGCTTCCGAGATAAAGAGTATCGCGCGCGGCGCAACGCTATCGCCCAGATCGCACTAACCTATAAACCCGGATCACGGATCCCGACCGCTCCTTATACCGACGTCGAGCACGGCGTCTGGAGCGCGATCTGGAAAGCACTCAACCCCGCGCATCGCGAACATGCGTGTGCCGAGTATCTCGCTTGTCTCGAGCGTCTCGAGTTCGATCCGGATCGCATTCCACAACTCGATGAAGTCAGTCGAAAAGTCGAAGCAATCAGCGGCTTTCGGCTAGAACCCGTTGCCGGGCTTGTCGAGCCGCGCGTTTTTCTCGAATCACTGGCTCGCGGCGTCTTTCTTTCGACGCAGTACATTCGTCACCACTCGACGCCGCTCTACACACCCGAGCCTGACGTGGCTCACGAAATCATCGGCCATGCGGTAACGCTCGCGAGCACGCGTTTCGCGGAGCTTAATCGACTGTTTGGCGAAGCAGTCAGCCGCACTAACGACGCCAGCGAACTCGATCGTCTCGCGCGTGTCTACTGGTTCACGATCGAGTTTGGCGTGTTGCGCGAAGACGGCCGGATCAAGGCCTACGGCACGGGCTTATTATCGTCCGCCGGAGAACTGGCGGAGATGCACAAGGCCGAGCTGCGACCTTTGAATATCGAGGCGGCGGCCGACCACATCTACGATCCGACGCACTTCCAGGCAATCCTGTTTTGTGCGGACTCGTTCGACGAAATGTACGAAACGCTGAGAGAGTTTTTGATCTGTTGGTAACCAAATACTTAAACGACGCTGTGTTTTCGGATGAGTTCCTTGCGGTTTTTGGATCGCGTGACCCAAGACCAGGTCGTTGACAGTGAGTTTCCTAGGAAATCTCGCGTTCGTGGATCCACTCGTGCGGCATCCACATTGCTTATAGAGGTTTCCCTTGCCCACACTTAATTAATCGCAGGCATCTGGCCAGCTCTACCCAGGAGGTAATTATGCTAGGCAAAAGATTCGTTCCTTTCGTTCCGTTCCTGCTGCTGCTAGCCGTCTTCTTAACGACTTCCACAGCATTGGCCCAATCAACTTCTATGCTTCAGGGCACCGTCACTGACGCCAAAGGCGCCGTGCTTCCGAACGCGACTATCGTAGTCAGAAACAGAAGCACCTCCTCTGAGCGCACCACGCAAGCTGATAGCGATGGCAATTATCAACTCGCTGCTTTACCCCCGGGAGTTTATTCCGTCGAAGTGAGGGTGCAGGGATTCAAGACCCAGGTCGCCGATCAGGTGACTCTCGAAGTCGCGAAAACGGCAGTGCAAAACTTTCAGTTGGACGTCGGCGCCATTTCCGAGCAGGTGCTGGTTTCATCCGACGTTCCCGTCATCGAAACTGCAACCACTTCCGTTGGCACCGTAATCAACCAGCGAACGGTGCAGGAAATTCCGCTCAACGGCCGCCACTTCGTTGACTTAGGTTTGCTGATTCCCGGTTCTGTCACCCCACCGCAAAACGGATTCCTGACTGCGCCTCTTCGTGGCCAGGGGTCCTTCGCGTTCAATACCGCCGGTGGTCGTGAAGACACGGTCAACTTCATGATTAACGGCGTCAACCTCAACGACATGGTCCAGAACCAGATCACGTTTCAACCGTCAATCAACACCGTGCAGGAGTTCAAGGTTGATAACTCAACTTTCAGCGCCGAATATGGTCGCAACTCCGGCGCGGTCGTGAACATCGCCACCCGCTCCGGCACGAACGATTATCACGGCGAGGTCTTCGAATTCCTTCGCAACGAAGCGCTCGACGCTCGTAACTTCTTCGACGCTCGCAAGCCACCATTCAAACGCAACCAGTTTGGTCTCAATATCGGCGGTCCGCTGCACATCCCTCACTTTGGTGAAGGCGGTTCGCCCTTCAGTTATAATGGCAAGAATCGAACCTTCTTCTTCTTCAGTTACGAAGGACTACGACAACGCCAGGGACTAACGCTCACCAGCAACGTGCTGACGGATGCACAACGCGCGGCCGCGACCAATTCTACGACGCTCAAGTTGTTGCCGTTGATTCCGCGCGCCACGAGTGTGGACATCGTCGGCGGTGTGCCAGTAGGACGATTCGCCGGTTCGGGAACAGCCCCGGTCGATATCGATCAGTGGACCGGCGACGTCAGTCACCAGATTAATAACAACGATCGACTCCACGGTTACTACGCCTTCCAGAAGGACAGGCGCGGCGAACCCAATCTTCAAGGCAACACCCTTCCCGGTTTTGGCGATACGCGCCAGTCACACCGGCAGATCTTCACCCTCAACGAGACGCACATCTTCGGTCCCAACCTGACCAACGAAGCGCGGCTCGGCTTCAATCGCATCAACATTACCTTCACACCGAATTTGCAGTTAAATCCGCTTGATTTCGATATCAACAACGGTATCACTCAGCCGATCGGTTTACCGCAAATAAGCATTACCGGGTTCAACTTCAACATTGGTGGTCCAGCCGGCTTCCCGCAAGGTCGCGCTGATACCACGGTTGTTGTTTCAGACACGCTCAACTATCTGAGAGGGAGCCACTCGTTCAAGTTTGGTGGCGAGGCAAGGCGTTTCTACAACAACAACTTTACCCTCGATACGGGCACGTTCGCTTTTCCGAACGTGAACAGTTTCCTGACTGGAACAGCCAATTCGTTCAGCGTCACGATCGGCGATCGGTCGAGTGCGATTATCCAGGACTCGTACGGGCTCTACGCGCAGGACAACTACAAAGTGCGCTCGAACGTGACGCTCGAACTGGGAATACGCTGGGACTGGAACAAGACTCCAACCGAGCGCTACGATCGTTTCGTCGTTTTCGATCCTGTAACCCGATCGCTGATCCGCGTTGGCGCGGGGATCGACAAGGTCCACCAGGAGAATAATCAAAACTTCCAACCTCGACTCGGCATCGCCTGGGATCCATTCAAGGATGGCAAGACTTCAGTGCGTGCCGCGTACGCGATCCTCGCCGATCAGCCGGTGACAAACGTGGTGACTCCGCTCACGTCGAATCCGCCGTTAGCCGATCCGCGCACGTTTAGTGGCGCCATCACGTTCCAGAACGCTAAGACTGTCGCTGCCGCGGCTGGTCTGGCGCCAAGTAACGTTGATTCCGATTTCCACAATGCTTACGTGCAGTCGTGGAATCTCAACATCCAACGCGAAGTTGCGAAGGATCTCGGCGTGACCATCGGTTACTTCGGCACCAAGGGAACGCACCTCAGAGTTTCTCGCAACATCAACCAGCCCATCAATGGCGTGCGACCATTTCCAAGGCTTGCGCCTTTCACTTCGACGTCACCGCTGTTGAACAACATCACGCAGATTGAGGGCACCGGAAACTCGAGCTACAACGCGCTTTGGCTCACCGCCAACAAGCGTCTCTCGCGCGGGTTTCAGTTCAATGCTTCGTACACGTTCTCGAAGTCGATTGACTACAACTCGCTGAACAGCCAGGGCGTCGTCGTTCAGGATAGTTACAACCTGCGCGACAGCCGCGGCCTTTCAGATTTCGATGCGCGTCATCGCGTCGTGTTCAGCGGCATTTACGAAGCGCCGTTCCATGGCAATCAGTTGGTCGAGGGCTGGCAGCTCGGTGCGATAGTGCAGTCGCAGACTGGCAATCCGGTGAACATCGTGGTTAACAACGCGACGTTCACGGGTATCAACAACACTGTGCGGCCCGACGTGACTGGTCCAATCGATATCCTCGGCACGCCGAATCGCTGGTTTGATATCTCGCCGTTCATAGTGCCGGTGGGTCGCTTCGGCAGCCTCGGGCGCAACGTCGTGATTGGGCCAGGCTTCAACAACACTGACTTCTCGGTGATTAAGCGAACAAAGTTGACTGAAACCCAGTTGATTGAGTTTCGCTGGGAGGTGTTCGATGCGTTCAACCATGCGAACTTTGGTCAGCCGGGACGTGTGGTGGGAACAGCGAACTTCGGGCAGATTACGAATACGCGATTTGCCACGGGCGATTCAGGATCATCGCGGCAGATGCAGTTTGCGTTGAAGTACAAGTTCTGACAGGTATTTAGATTAGTTCAGCTGTTCCGGCTAGTTGGGCGCTCGGGACGATAGGGATCTAATCACTGAAACCAGGTCATCCAATTCTTCGTGGCCCAGCAGCGGGACATGAATAGTTGCTAACTGGTAAACAGAGCGGCGGCGTTCATACAGCGCCGCCGCCTCACTTTTTCTTTTTCCGAGCGGTCGATCCTCACCGGCTGATTCAATCCTGGACCAACACACTTCAAACGGCACATCCAGCCAGACAGTTGAACAACCGTACTGGTCAATCAGTTCGCGATTCGCGGCTTCGATCCAGGCGCCGCCGCCTAGTGCGATGACGCTTGCTTCTCCGGCGTGCAGCACTTCGCGCAGCGTGTCCGTCTCGATACGGCGGAAAGCGGGTTCGCCGTCTTCGGTAATCAGTTGCGCGGGAGTTCGGCCAGTGCGCGCCGTGATACTTTCGTCGAGATCTACGAATGCAACGTTGAGATGTTGCGCGAGGGCGCGCGCGACAACGCTCTTGCCGCAACCCATAAAACCGGTGATCACGATTGGTGGCGCCATTTCATCTCACCGCGAGTGAATCGAGTAGGGAAAAGAATTCGGGAAAGGAGATGGCGACACATTGTGAGCCGGCGATCTGAGTTTCGCCTGTCGCAAGCAGAGCGGCGACGGAGAACGCCATAGCGATGCGGTGGTCTAAGTGTGAGTCGATTAGTGCGGCGTGCAGTTTCGTTGGTCCGGCAACGTCGAGTCCGTCTTCAAACTCCTCGACTTCGGCGCCCATCGCGCGCAGGTTCGATGCAGTCGTGGCGAGTCGATCGCTTTCTTTCAGTCTCAACTCACGCGCATCTCGAATTTGTACTCCGCCTTCGATCTGAGAACCGACGACTGCAAGTAGCGGCAGTTCATCAATCAGTGCCGGGATCATCGAGCCGCTCAACGTTCGTTCTCGTTCACTCGCGCCGCGATTGATCCCGCCACGCACTTTGAGCGTGCCGAACGGTTCGTTGCGTTCGCTTTGAACGTCGATGACGGAGATCTCCGCACCCCATGAACTCAGCACATCAAGAAACGCTGCACGTGTTGGATTCAAACCGACGTGCTCGATAGTTAACTCGGAACCGGGAAGAAGCATGGCGGCAGCGACGAAGTAAGCTGCTGACGAGACGTCACCGGGTATCGTGAGCGCGCCACCGCTTAAACGCGCCGGGCCTTGAATCGATACGGACAAGCCGTCAGTTTCAACCGGCACTCCGAAGCCGGTAAAGAGTCGGTCGGTGTGATCGCGTGATCGTGAAGTTTCGATCACGGTGGTGCGGCCCGTTGCGTTCAGTCCCGCAAATAGAATTGCCGACTTCACCTGGGCACTTGCGACCGGAAGTTTGTAAGTAATAGGACTGAGCTTGGTGGAGCCGTGGACCTTCAAAGGCGCCTTGCCATCGGTGCTTTCAATTTTTGCCCCCATCAACTCGAGTGGTTCGATGATTCTCCGCATCGGGCGCGAGCTCAGCGACTCGTCACCGACTAGTTCGGCAGTCAGATCGTGACCAGCGAGGACACCCGTCAGGATCCGTAGCGTTGATCCACTGTTGCCACAATCCAGTGGACGATCAGGGGCAACCAGTTTCCCTGCTCCTGCAACGATCAGTTTTTGGTTACTTTGCTCGATAGAAACGCCGAGTGCGCGCAAACACGCCACAGTTGACGCGCAATCGCGTGCGGTAGAGAAGTTTGCGATCTCAGAACGCCCTGACGCCAGGGCTGCTATTAGCGCGGCGCGATGCGATATCGATTTGTCGCCCGGTAGTTGTAAACGACCGCTGATTTGGCGCGCGGGATTTAGTTTCATGCGGTCACTTTATATGCGCAACGGGACATAGAACGCTGAGTATGCTATAAAGTAAGCCTCCCGGCCGCGAAAGTTCCCTCCAGTCCGGGATTTCCCCCGAAAAGTTATGGTTATCGCAGAAGAATCAGGCTTAACGTCTACCTCTGCCGCAGCGATACTCTATCCGACCGTCCTCGTCGCGGAAGATTCGCTGGACACTCGCATTATGCTGAAGCGAGCCTTCGAATTAAAAGGCTATCGCGTTTTTGAGGCCGAAGATGGCCAGCAGGCGCTTGATGTGGCGCGGCGCTATCGTCCCAGCCTGATCATAATGGATCTCAATATGCCTGTTCTTGATGGCCTGGAGGCGATCAAAAACTTCCGCAAACTTGAAGGCGAACGGGAACACGTCCCAATCATCGCGATCACAGCGTACGACGTCTACGGTATGGAAGAGGCCGCGCTTGAAGCGGGCTGCAATATTTATCTGAGCAAACCGCTTAATCTGGAAGAGTTCGATCGCGCGCTGAAGAGTCTCGGGTTCATAGTGTGAAGAACACCCATCATCCACAGATTACACAGATAGTAATCAATCTGTGTAATCTGTGGATGCCTATTCTTGACATCCCCGTATCCAGCATGTTACATCGTCGGACTCCTGATAAGTGTCTGATGGTATAAGAAAGCGGCCAGAGTCCTCGCGCAGTGGCTTTCGGAGAGGTCATGCATAACGGTTGTGACCGGAGAAACGACCGAGTTAAGTTTGCCCAGCCGCATTGACACGGTTGCCACCGCGGCCGCCGCGGTTGCTGAGTTTGTAGGCCGTTCAGGTATCAGTGATGACGCTGCGTTCGGAATCGACATGGCGGTGCGCGAAGCCGTTACGAACGCAGTGCTCCATGGCAATCGTCAGGATGAGGACAAAACCGTAGATATCATTTTGAAGAGCTCGCCTGACGCTGTCGAGATCAGCGTGCACGACCAGGGGCCAGGATTCAACCCGGAAAAAGTCCCAGATCCAACAGCACAAGAGAACATCTTAAAAGCCTCGGGCCGCGGCATTTTTTTCATGCGCAGTTTTATGGACGAAGTCGACTGGTCGATCAGACCCGGCGGTGGTACAACGGTGCGCATGCTCAAGCGACGTTAATCGCAATTGCAGATAAGGAGATTTGCAGAAATGGCTGAGTTGAATATCAACGAACGTCAAGCCGGGGATGTCACCGTGCTTGACATGAGCGGGAAGATAACCATCGGCGAAGGGAGCGTTGCGCTCCGCACCGCCATCCGGCGACTGCTTGAAGAAGGCAAGAAGCGCATTCTGCTTAACCTCGCCGGCGTTGGTTATATCGATTCGAGCGGTATTGGCGAACTGGTCTCCAGTTACACCGCCATTAACAAGGAAGGCGGACAACTGAAACTGCTCAATCTCACACAAAAACTTCAGGATCTGCTTACGATCACGAAACTACTGACAGTATTTGACGTTTACGAAAGCGAAGCCGAGGCCCTCAACAGCTTCAAATAGAAGAACGGAGAAAACGATGGCTGAGCTCGATGTGAATGAGCGACAAGCAGGAGACGTCACGATTCTCGATCTGACTGGTGAAGTCCGGCTCGGTGACAGCAGTGTTGCCTTGCGCGATTCTGTCCGGAAGTTGGCTGATGGAGGGAAGAACAAAGTTCTGCTGAATCTCGCGGGCGTCAAATACATTGACTCAAGTGGTATCGGCGAGTTGATTGCCAACTACACGACTATCAGTCGTCAGGGCGGCCAGCTCAAATTGTTGAATCTGACGGATCGAATCCAGAACTTACTGGTGATTACAAAACTGCTGACCGTCTTCGACTCTTACGACGACGAGGCAGAGGCATTAAAGAGTTTTCAGTGAAGCAGGGTAGGCCGCAGATTTTCACGGATTAACACGGATCAGATCCGTGTTAATCTGTAAAAGTCTGCGGCTCTTGTCAAATGTTTCGTGCTGCATTTCGCCGTCTGCTAGCGATCGATGATCCACCGGAGCGGACGGCGCTTGCTTTTTCGATCGGGATCTTCATCGCCTTTTCACCGTTCCTCGGCCTCCACACCATCATCGCGACCGCGCTCGCATTTCTTTTTCGCTTCAACAAGATCGCGATCTACACTGGAACCTTCGTCAACAATCCATTTTTGACCCTCGTGCCGATAATTATTGCGTCTTACGCGGTTGGGGCATTCATCCTTGGACGGCCTTTGCGCATCCCAGACGAAGGGCTCGAACTGCTGAAGAATCCCCGGGTCTTTTCCGGCGATTATTACCGGCTTCTCTTTGTGCAAAGCCGGGGCCTTGTCTGGACTTTTGCGGTCGGCGCCATGGTCCTCTCAGTGGTTTGTTCGCTGTTGGCTTATCCGCTAACATTACGAGCCCTGCGCATCTATCGATTAGCCCGGAGTGACAAGGATTGAAGCAATACTTACTCATCTTACTTACCACCATGCTCCTCGTCGGCGTTGTATCCGCACAACAGCCAGTGCAACAGCGACCGGGAGCGACTTTCGAGGTCTCTGAATACGGTGTCGATTTTCAGGCGGACCCGCGTCTCATCACTGTGATGGCGGCACTCGAAACGGCCGGATACGATCCAGTGCCGGCAGGCAGACAGCCGTCCGTTTTCATGGCCAGGCTGCGCAAGGATCTCGCGAATGTCGATCCCGATCTGCGCAATCGTCTGAAGACTTTCTACGAACGTAACAAGCTGCCCGCGCCTGCGACTCCCGCCGACCAGGCGGCACGTTACGTTTCACTCGCCCTCGCGCTTGGACCGACTCCGAGTCTCGAAGCGCCCGCGCGTTCCGACGATCTGCCCGCAGGTCTTTTGGAAGTGCTCGATTTCGCGCCCCTCGTCCAGGAGTTTTATCGTCGTTCGGGCATCGACGAGCACATGGTCGATTACATTCGAGCGTACCAGGCTGAAGGCGATCGCTTGCGTGGTCCAACCACGGAGATGGTCCGATCGCTGCTAACTTATCTTCACACCAGGCCGTTGACGACTTCCTCCGAACGTGTGGAAGTAAAGAATCCATCGACGAAGAGTAAACAAAAGACTTATACGTTCCGCGAAAAGGAACGCCGGTTTTTGATTCTGCCGGATCTGCTCGCGCCGAGAGGTGCGATCAACTTCCGCGTCATTGGCGACGATTATTACGCAGTGGTGCCGGAAGGAACCGATCCGACTTCTTCGGAACTGCGGCGCGCCTATCTTCAATACGTGATTGACGCCCTCGTGCTGCGTTTCAACAAAGACATCGCGCTCAGGCGTGAACAGGTCAAGCAACTTCTGACTGAACGAGAAAAGGCCGGCGCGCAGGTCAGTCCGGATGTGTTTTTGAGTGTGAGCAGATCACTGGTGACGGCTGCTGATGCGCGTTATGAGGAGACGCGACGGCTCGAAGCGCTTTCGCGTGACACGCGCGCGCGTTTTACAGCCGCGAAGACAGAGGCTGATAAGGCGACAATCGCGAAGTCATCTCAGGCTGAAATGAAAGCGATCCAGGATGAAACCGTCGCGCGTTTGGCTGAAGAATATGAGAAAGGCGCGGTGCTTTCGTTCTACTTCGCCGACCAGTTGAAAGGGATCGAGAGTGCGGGCTTCGATCTCGCAAACTTCTTTTCGGACATGATTGCGTCGTTTGATCCGGTGCGTGAAGCGAAGCGGCCGGCGGAGTACGCTGAAACCGTGCAACGAGCACTCGCGGCTCGTGAGGCGCGCACGGCTGCGCGCAGATCGCAAGCGGAGAGTAACGTAGAGGCGAGTGGCAAAGAGGCGTCACTCGTGCGCGATCTTGCGGCGATTGAAGACACGCTGCGAAACAAGGATTACAACGATGCTGAGAATCGTTTGCGTGAGATGTTGAAGGAGTATCCGCGCGAGCCGCGCATCTTTTTCGCCCTCGGACAGACGGCGAGTCTGGCGGCATCTGATGCAACGGATGAGAACGTCCAGTCTGAAAGGTTGAACCGCGCCCTGGGCCACTATCGCATGGCTGTGGCCGCGGCATCACCGGACACTGACAAAGCAATCATGTCGCGGGCCTATGAAGCGATGGGACGAATCAATCTGTTTATGGAGAATACTGGTGAGGCGGCGAAACAGTTTGACGAAGCGATAAAGCTCGGCGACGTGCGTGGCGGTGCGTATAAAGAAGCCCTGGAGGGTAAGAAGAAGCTAGGCCAACCTTAACCACAGATTACACAGAAAAAATCCAGATTTATCCGTGTAATCCGTGGCTAAATTACTCTAACGCTTTCGCGGCGTTGATCCTACCCCCCGTGACGGTCTTTCCTTTCAGAGCCACAATCGGATCGGTCGAAGCCAGCAGCTTCTTGCGCAGGTCGTCCACCGACATGCGCGGATTCTCCGCCAGCACCAGTGCCGCGACACCTGAGACTACCGGTGTTGCCATCGACGTGCCCGACTTCTCCTCATACTCATTACCAAGCCACGTGCTCAGAATATCAACACCCGGCGCCGCAATCACCACGCTCTTCACGCCGTAATTTGAGAACGACGCGAGTTGGTCATGACGATCAAGTGCCGCAACACTGATCACGTTCGGCACGTCATAGCTCGACGGAAAGTGTGGCGTGCGATCGTTGTCGGTGCTTGCATTACCCGCGGCGGCAACGAACAGGATGTCGTTCTCGTACGCCTTGCGAATGACGGCTTCGAGCGAACGCGAGCGTTGCGTCGAACCCCAACTCGCACTGATGATGCGCACATTCACGCCGGCCTTCTTGCGCTCGATAACGTAATTGATCGCTTCGATCGCGTCTTTCGTAGTTCCGGAGCCGCCCGCGCCCATAAACTTCAGCGGCATGATCTGAACTTTCCAGTTCACTCCGGCGATACCGAGATCGTTTTCACCTTCCGCGCCGATGATGCCCGCGCAGTGTGTGCCGTGGCCATTGTCGTCCATCGGATCGGAGGCGTTGTCGATAGCGTTGAAGCCGTTCAAGTCGTCGATCGTTCCGAGTTCGGCATCGTGATACGGCGCCATGCCATCCGGACGTGCCCACATGTTTGCCGCCAGATCTTCGTGCGTGTAATCGACGCCGGTGTCGAGCACGGCTACCACGAGTTTGTCGGTGCCGGTCGTGGTGGCCCATGCGAGTGGGGCGCTGATGTCAGCACCTTTCTTGCCTCCATTTTGACCTGAATTGGAAAGTGCCCATTGATTTTCAAACTGCGGATCGTGCGGAAGCACGGGCACCAGTGGTCCTTCGGAAGCGTCGAGATTGATCTCGAAATTCGGTTCGGCGTATTCGACTTCCGGAAGTTTGCTGTACTCGGCAACGATGCTCGCTGGATCGGCGTTATCGAGATCGTCGATCGCTTCCACGCCGCCGGCATTCTCGATGCGATCCTCGACGCGATCGTGCAGGCGCGCGGTCAGGGCTTCGATAGCTTCATCACTCACGCCGCTTTTGAATTTGACCAGCACTTCAGGACTGCCGAGGCTGCGCGTTTCGCTGAGCGCGATGTCGTCACTGGTGGCTGGTTGTTTCTTCTCAGCGGTGGGCACGATGTGCACCCGCGATCTCCACTCTTTCCGCCAACGGCTGAGTTGTCCTGCGAAAGCAGCTACGAGGATGAGAACGAGTGCGAGTGCGAGGTGAATGAAAAAGTTATTGCGGTTCATGGTGGTACCTCGATGTTAGATCCGGTAATTCTTGCCTTTGAAGTTGAAGGCCCTGACCTGGTTCTTGTCCGCGCGATATTCGTAGGTTTGGCCCTGGGCTTCGAGCTTGATGCGCCAGCCGCGCGTCATCATCTGGCCGCTCATCTCGCCATCTTCGGCGGCGCCGAGCGCCATGTCCGGAAAGTCGGTGTCTTCGACTGAATGCTCTTTGACGTCGGCAGCGTCGATCTTCAGGCGTTTCGCAAGGTCGTTTCGCGCATTTTCGACTGCATCGTTTTTAGTGGTTGCCATTACGGAATTTCAAACGACCCCCTGGCGTGGTTTGTTCCGGCGATTAGCGGCTCTATTTTGAACCCAAAAGCGGTTTCACGCAAAGCCGCAAAGTTCACGCAAAGGCGCAAAGGGAATCTTTTGCGTCTTTGCGTCTTCCTTTGTGCCTTTGCGTGAAACTTTTCTCTCATTTCAGATCCCCAAACAGGTTTTGCAGTAGCACCGTCACCGCAATCGCGGCGGTTTCGGCGCGCAGGACTCGTCCGCCGAGCGTTATCACATGGAAATCTCGTGCCCGCGCGCTTTCGATCTCTTCGTCAGACCAGCCGCCTTCGGAGCCGACGAAGGCGGTTATCGTCTCAGACGGAGGAACAGTGTCCAACGACTCACCGTCACGTTCGGAGAACATCACACCCACGCCATCTGGCTTCAGCGCGTCAAACGCCACAGGCATGCTGATTTCCGGCACAAACGCTCGACCCGATTGTTTCGCAGCCTCGAGGGCGATTCGCTGCCAGCGAGCCACGCGTTTTGCAGCGTCCGATTGATCACGCAGATGGATGTCGGCATAACGCGTGATGAGCGGCGTTACGCGTCGGACGCCCAACTCAGTCGCTTTCTGCACGACGAGATCAAACTTCTCACCTTTCAACAGCGCGACGCACAAATTAAGTTGCAACGGTGATTCAGGTTTTGCCGGTTCGGCCTCCGCCTCGATATCTAGTTCCGCTGTGTTGCGTGTGATCTTACTGACAGTACAGCGAAACTCTCGCCCAACGCCGTCGAACACGTAAACCTCATCGCCTGCTTTCAAACGCAGCACATCACGCAGGTGACGCGCTTCCTCAGCCGTCAGCGTGACAGTTTGATCTGTGAAAGCAGCGGGTGGAGCGTGGAATCTGCGACGAGTCATGGCTAGATGATTAGCGCCACCCACTCGCCATCCCGCGCGATCTCGAAATCATCAATGCCGCAGGAATGAAGACCGGCCTGGACCATCTCGATCTGTGTTTCGAGTATTCCCGAAAGGATCAGCTTGCCACAACTCAATCCCACAAGTGTGCTCATCAACTGTGTAATCACGTCCGCAGTGAGATTTGCACAAACAAGATCGGCCGAAGCTGTTGAGTCATCGATCGATCCGGCCCGGAAGTTTATCTGGTCCAATACACCATTCGCGGCCGCGTTCTCGCGCGCAATTGCGATCGCGTCTTCATCAGTGTCGCAGGCTTCGATATGAGCGTGTGGAAAGAGCTTCGCGGCGGCTATCGCGAGAATGCCGGTGCCGGTGCCGACATCAAGAAAACTGCCGCCGGAATAGTGTTGCTGAATCGCGTTGAGACAGAGACGGGTAGTCTCGTGAGTTCCGGTTCCGAAAGCCATGCCCGGTTCGATACGTATGACCAGGCGATCGGCGCGCTCGTCAACATTGGACCACGGCGGCGCGATGATTAAGCGGCCAATCTCCACCGGTTGCCAACTCTGTTTCCATTCTTCCAGCCAGTCGCGTTGCGCGACCACGCGCACATTCATGTCGCGCACTGACGAGGTAGGCAGTTCGTAAATGCGCAGTGCTTCAAACAACTCATCGCGAACTCGCTCGCGGTTTGGCGTAGCTGAAAAATATCCGGTGACGACCTGATCGCTGGTTTCAGTTCCGAGCGCGCCGGCTTCCATCAGCGCATACTGAACCGCCTCCTGCGCTGCTGATTCGATGTCAACATCGAGCGCGTACCACTCGTTGGGTTGTTCTTTTGCAGTGCTCAATTCAAACCATACTCATCCAGCAGTTGTTCCTTATTCCGCCAATCCTCTTCGACTTTCACGAACAACTCGAGATGGCAACGATGGCCCAAGAGCTCTTCGATCTCGCGGCGCGCGTGTATGCCGATCTCTTTCAAACGACTCGCGCCTTTGCCGATGATGATTTTCTTTTGCGACCCTCGCTCGACGACGATCGCGCAGTAGATGCGCGCAAAATCTTCGCGGACCTCCTCGAATTTCTCAGTAACGACTGCCGTGACGTAAGGGATCTCATCGCCAGTGACGTGCAAAATCTTTTCACGCACGATTTCGGCCACCATCACTCGCAACGACTGATCCGTCAGCTCATCTTCCGCAAAGATCGGCTCGCTTTCCGGCAGATACCGCAAACAGCTCTCGACGAGCACATCGGTCATCTCGTCTTTCAGCGCGGAGATCGGAATGATCTCGCGCCACTCATATTCGTTGCCATACCAGTCCATTAACGGCAGCAACGCGGACTTGTCTTCGAGCTTGTCGATCTTATTCAACAACAGCAGCGCCGGCTTTTCAGATCGCTTGACTAGCTCGAGCACAAAACGATCACCGTTTCCTGTCGACACTGAAGCGTCGCGAATCAGGCAGACGAGGTCGACACCCATCAGCGCATCCTGCACCGCAGCCATCATGCGCCGGTTGAGTTCATAACCCGGTTGATGGACGCCGGGAGTATCGACAAACACCACCTGGCCTTCGGGCTTCGTGATGATCCCCTGGATCTTGAATCGAGTGGTTTGTGGTTTATCGGAGACCGCGGCAATCTTCTGGCCCACGAGTCGATTCAGGAGAGTCGACTTACCGGCATTGGGCCGACCGATCAGCGCCACATATCCGTTATTCATCCGTGTAATCCGTGTTAACTCTTCTCCGCAAAGATTTGCACGAGATTGATGAGCGTCGCCGTCGACTTCTCGAGCCCACGACGCGAGTTAAATTCCAGCTTGCCGTGAAAATTCGCGCCGCCCGTAAACAAGTTCGGCGTCGGCAATCCCCTGAACGTCAGATTGGATCCGTCCGTGCCACCTCGAATCGGTTTCAGGAACGGCTCCACTCCCGCCCTTTTCGCCGCTTCCATCGCATTGTTCGTCAGTTCCGGATAGTTCTTGAGCACTTCCTTCATGTTCTTGTAGTTCTCTTTAACGTCGATCGTGATCTTCACTTCCGGATACTTCGCCGCGGTTTGGGCCACCATGTCGCGCAGCAACTTCTCCTTCGCGTCGAGCCCGCTCACGTCAAAGTCGCGCAAAAGGATCTTCAGGTTCGAACTCTCTACGTCGATCACGCCCGCATAGGGATGAACAAACCCGACGCGTCCTTCAGTAGTTTCCGGCAAGATATCGTGCGGAAAACGATTGAGATAATCGGCGATCGCGTACATCGCATTGATCATGATCCCTTTGGCTGTTCCGGGATGTGTGCTCTTGCCCTGGAACGTCACGGTCGCGGTGCGAGCGCTCCACGTCTCATCGCTGATCTCGCCCAACTCTTCACCGTCAACGGTGTAAGCGAACTTTGCCCCGAAGCCTTTGACGTCAAACTTCTCAATGCCCCCGCCGACTTCTTCGTCAGGAGTGAACGCGATCGCGATAGCGCCGTGCTTAATCTGTGGGTTCTGTCGCAGCGTGTCGATCATAGTCATGATTTCGGCGCAGCCGGATTTGTCGTCTGAACCAAGAAGCGTGGTGCCATCGGCAGTGATGATGTCGTCGCCGATCAATTTTTTGAGCCCCGGATTCTTTGCGACTGTGATCACTTGAGTCGTGTCTTTCGGCAAGACTATATCGCCGCCCTGGTAATTCTTGTGAATGATCGCATTGACGTTCTCGCCGGAGACTGCCGGTGACGTATCCATGTGCGCGATGAAACCGATCACGGGGACTTTCGAGTTGTCGGCGAGATTACCGGGAACCATCGCGTAGACGATTCCAAACTCACTGACACGAACGTTCTGTGCTCCGAGCGCCGTGAGCTCCTTGGCCAGTAGGTTCGCGAGGTTTAGTTGTTTGCGCGTGCTGGGTGTGGTCGTTTGATCTTCCTGCGACTGAGTGTCGATCTTCACGTAGCGGAGAAAACGATCCAGTGCCGGTTCGGTGGGCGGTTTAAGTTGCGCATTTGCAACGCCCAGACAAACAAGACAAAGCACTAAGGCAAGTAGCGATTTCATTAATGGATTACCTTTCTTCATCCACAGATTACACAGTTCTATCTGCGTATTCCGCGGATAGGCCGTTTAGATGGTCGAGCGTCGCTTGAAGTTCGTCGCGTTTGGCCGCGAGGGTCTTCTCATCTGCGTCAGAGGGCACATAAATCGGCGGCGCCACGTAAACGCGGGCGCGCGTGAACGGCTTGGGAATTTGAAAGAAATCCCAACTCGGCGTCGTCCAGTAACTTTTTAAAGCCATCGTGACCGGCAGGATCGGATGGCCTGTTTTCTTGGCCAGCAACACCGCACCCATCTTCGCGATATAACGCGGCCCCTTTGGACCATCAATCGTAAACGCTGTGGTACAACCGGCGCGCATCAGTCGCGCCATTTCGACAACCGCGCCCACACCGCCACGCGTGCTCGAACCCCGCACCGCCCCGTAACCGAACCTTTGAATAAAGCGCGCGATGTATTCGCCGTCGAAACTGCGCGAAGTCATCACGATGATGCGACGTTTGCGCCACCAGTAAGTCGTCAGAAAAATGCGGTCGTGCCAGAAAACGTAGATCGGAAGTGCACCGTTCTTCTCAACCTGTTCGTGATTCTCCCAACCGAGCACTTCGAAGCGCGCCGTTAGTCCGATAAGGTTGATCAGGAAATAGAACACAAGGTCCGCGATGCGAATCAGCAACCGATCTTTGAAGGAGTAGTCAGAGAGGTCGGCGAATTCGTAAGCCCGATTGACGCGCGCGTGGGAGAGATCCTGTTCAACTGAAACCTGCATGAGCGTGAGGAAGTATAGCCACAAAAAGGCACAAAAGGCTCATAAAGAAGACTGTTGAAGATTCCACTTTGTGACTTATGTGCCTTTTGTGGCTAATAAATTGGCGCCTCACCCGGTGGTCGTGTTTTCCAGCGTTTGTGGACCCAGAGCCATTGGCCCGGGTACTGGCGAATCTGGTCCTCGATGCGTTGCGTGAGTTTGATGGTTAACTGGCGTACGTCCGCCTCTTCGTCGCCTGTGGTTTCAACTGGAATGTGTGGTTCAACGATCAGTAGATACTTACCTTTTTCCTCACTCCAGGGTGCGAATACGGGGACGAGGGGCGTCTTCGTGCGCACCGCCAGTTTGGCAACGACGAAGGTGGTCGCGGCTGGAACACCCATAAAGTCGACAAAAATCGCTTCGTCATCGAGGGTGTTCAGGTCAGTAAGCAGCCCCAGGGTAGTTTCACCGGAGCGTAGAATCTTCAACATCGAACGCGCGGCCGACAGCTTGTCGAGCGTTTGATTCCCAAACTTCGTGCGCACTCGATCGACCATTTCTTCGATGCGCGGATTATCGAGGCGTCGTACCAGAAACGTGAATGGGTGCCCCAGCATGGAAAGGCCGAAACTGGTCAACTCCCAGGCGCCAAGATGACCCGTGTAAAGAATCAGACGGTCACCATAGGCGGCTTTAGCGGCTTCGAAATTTTCCCAGCCATGGACCTCGACGAGTTGCTTCATCTCTTCTCGGGATCTCGATGACATCTGGCTGAAAAATCCCAGCAGGCGACCGAAACTATCGAAAGTTTCGCGTGATAGTTGGGCACGTTCCTCATCGGTTTTCTCGGGAAACGCGAGTTGAAGATTAATCGCGGCAGTGCGGCGCAGATCGCGCGCCAACGTGTAGGCAAGTTTGCCCACTGCTCGACCAGCCTTGTACGCGGCGGGCGCAGGTAAGCGACCGAGAGTTACGAGGACTGTCTTCGCCGCGGAGTATTCGAGAAACGTTTGTAGTTTGCCGGGTTTGGCCATTATTACGAAAGGATTTTCAGGATTTACATGATTAACCGGATTGGCTGCCACGTGCAAACCTGTAAACCTGTCTATGACTCTGATATATTTCGAACGTGTGGCGATAGATTTTCGTACAGCCAGTCGAATCTCTCCTCGTACTACTCGTTAAGATTGGAGCTCGATGGACAAACGCCGGATTCTCATCGTCGATAATAACGATGAGTTGCGTGTTCTCGAAGAGGCTCTCGAAGGCCTCGGGCACGAAGTCGTGATTTCCGTTGAGCGTGAGAAGGCACTGCGGCGCAACGATCTCGACAGTTTCGATCTGATAATCAGCGACCTTGCCGACGAGGAGGTCAGGGCGTTCAAGATGGGCGCGGCAAATTATCTGCGGCTGCCTTACAACCGCGAGGAGTTGCGCGAGATTGTCGAACAAACCCTCGCCCACAAACTTCGTTACGTTGACGATCCCAGCCTGCTCCCTCGCGTTCACGAAAAGATCGAGTTTGAACTTCCCAGCGATCTGGCGCTGATGAACGGCATACTGGAATACTTACAGGAGCGAGTCGCAAAGCTCGGTCTGATTCGCCCGGATCGCTCGAACCTTTTCATCGCGCTCGACGAAGCTTTTGTAAACGCAGTCAAGCACGGAAACAAAAACGATCCCAGCAAGTTGCTTAAGATTACTGCGGAATTGTCCTCGAAAGAAGCTAGTTTTACGGTCGAAGATGAAGGCGAGGGATTCGATATTCGCGAGATACCCGATCCATGTGACCCGGCCAACCTCTTCCGCACTTCAGGCCGCGGCGTCCTCCTCATCTACAACATCATGGACGAAGTTGAGTACAATGCGCAGGGTAATCGCGTGAAGATGGTGAAACGGCCGGAACGTGCGGTCGAAGCTCAACTCGTTGACCCAAATACCTCTGGCGACAAACACGTCTGAAACTTTTCCGCTCGTAAATTCCAGTGCCCCGGCTGGCGT
>Ga0068859_100002480_pt1 | contig 18766 bp, 17 predicted proteins | sample KBSSwiS22_FD_66585 | JGI IMG/M metagenome (GOLD analysis project Ga0068859, IMG submission 66585) | Switchgrass rhizosphere microbial communities from Kellogg Biological Station, Michigan, USA - KBS Switchgrass S2-2 | ecosystem: Host-associated > Plants > Roots > Rhizosphere > Soil ...
ATTCTGTGAGTGAGGGAAATGGACTGAAGGCCGCAGTACCTGTGGACCGCAGAGCGGAAGCCGAAGCGCGAGTGCGAATGACGGTGCAGATTGTCGCGCGCAACGCGGCTGTCGCGCGCGAGACGCAGTGGATCGGGGATCGCAGGCGTGCGCTGCTCCAGCAGCATTTTGCGCAAGTACTCGCGCGAGACGATGCCAGTGCCCAGACGATCCGGGCCGCGCTGGGACACGGGGTTTGAGATGGTCGGCGTCCGAGGTTTGCTTGCTCGCGTGGGAAAGCTCGAGGCTTCGCGGCGCGGCCCACGGTCGCCGTTTGAGCTAGCCTACGGCTCATTGGAGGCCTTCGAGACTTCCGTCCAATCTGACGTGGACGCGGGGCGGTTGGATCCCACAGATATGCCCGACGTGCTCGCAGCTATCCGACGCTGGCACAATGACGGCGCATGGGCCTCCGGACGTAGCGGACGGTCGGGATGGGGACCATTGATCTAGGTAGAAGAGCAACCGCCGCGCCTTGTGGAGAGTGACGACGCGCGGCGATGGTAAGGTCTCGTCCACCTTGCCCGAGGCATAGCGGAGCGGTCCCTCGTTAATCGAACCGCCGCAGTCAGAGGGCGTTCCTCCTGCGCCTGATCTGACCACAGCGCCTCGCGCCATGGGGTGCGGGGCGCTGTCGTGACGATCGGGCCAAAAAGCAGGCTAGGCGGGGTTGAGCAGTTCTCTCGGGTCGGTGCCTAGCGCAGCCGCAATCCGCACGAGCACAAGCAGGCTTGGGTTCCTAACGCCGCGCTCAATTCCGCCGACGTAGGTGAGATCAATTTCGGCCGCGAACGCGAGCTGCTCCTGCGTCAGACCGGCAGATTGGCGGCAGCGACGAACATTCCTACCAACGATAGCCCGCCAATCCGACATTCCAGGATGCAAGGCGAGAAGGCATATATTCTCTAGGGACTATAGTCCCTATTGCGGCTACACCGGGCGAAAGGCGACTGGAGGCCGCAATGATGCTTTACGGATTGGTCGCGCTCTATGCGGTGGTGGCGCCTGTCACCCTCCAAGAGCCGATTACGTTCAGCTCCGAGGAACGATCGCAGGGCGAAGCAGAGGTTCGAACTGCCGCAGAGTATTTCGCCAGAGTAATGCGTGATCCCGGTTCCGCGACATTCCGAAACGTGTTTATCGGCAAACGGCCAAAACCCACGGCAACATCCAAGGTGATCGTTTGTGGTGAGGTGAACGGACGCAACGCCTTTGGCGGCTATGTGGGTTTCGACACCTTCATTGTGTCCGGAACAGACGTCCACGTCGGAACGGCTGCGGGTCTGGAGGTTTCGAGGCTCTGCTCGACCGATCGGGTATTTGACACGCGTGACTATTCCCCCGAACTGAGATCGGCGTTCAGCTCTGCTTCCAAATAGGCGCCGCCCTCTTGAGAGGTGGCTACGGGGCGCCCCGCAAACGTCGAAATTTCGGGTCGGGCTGACTTAACGTTTTGAAAACGCGCTACTCCGCTGCCCTTTGCGAAGGAGTGATAAGCCCTTCACAAGATGATTCTAGATTTTCTACGCCCTCGACGATATCATATTGTCGTATCCTATTGATGAGGCCGTCGTCTCCCAGAAAATCTAGCTGCTTGGCAAAGTACTCGCGAAATACAGGATCCGCGTCCGACGAAATGCTGTTGCGGCCCTCCTGAATTGCCACTCTGGCCGTAACGCCGCTCCCGGCGAAGAAATCAAGTACAGTGGATCCCGGATAGGAAAGAGCGCGAACAAGGCGCTCTATGATGGCGGCCGGCTTTTGCGTGGGATGCCCAACGCGCTCCAGAGAATTGCCGTTCAATCTACCAATTCGCCACACGTTCGTTGGGTTACGTCCCTTTTCGACGGACTCAGGATTAAGCCTTTTGTCCTTCATGTAAGCTGCCTTCGTCTCTTCGTCGTAGGGCTCCCTGACGGCGTCCAGGTCGAAGTAATATTTCTTCGTCTTGGCAAACCAAGCGATCTCCTCATGCCGGTTCGCAAAGAAGCGCTGGGCGCTCATGCCGTTTGGATAATTCCAGATTATCAGGTTCGCGAGCAGCATCTCGCTATTAGTTCGCATGTGTGAAATGAGGGATAACAGGTCACCGGACCCCGCTTCCCCCTGGTATTGTAAGCCACCGAAGATCGCTATGCTGCCCGTGGGGGCGAGGACCCGCTCGGCCTCGGCAATCCACTCCCTAGCCCAACTGATGTAGTCCGCGTGTTCGTCCCAATGGGCCAGTTGGATGTTGTAAGGCGGATCGCAAATGATGAGCTGTACCGTTCCGCTCGGGATCTTAGCGAGCACGTCGAGGCAATCGCCGACCTCGAAGGCATGCCTCGTGGCTTCAGAAACAGGCCTCGAAACGAGCGAGTCTGACGAATGCTTTTGACCGGACTTTTTGAGAGCATTCATCGCGCGGTGACCCGCGTTTCGGTGCGACCGATTTGCCATTCAGGGTGTCACTTTCAAAAGGATGTCGAAGGCGCACATTGCACGCGCAACCCCCCTAGGTCGAGTGGGGTCAGGCTAGTTTGGTCCAAAATCCAGGTCGACTGCGAGGATCTTGAGGGATGTTCGGGCGACGTCTAGCATTCTCTCCGCCATCTCCTTAGCTTCCCAAGGATGAGCCTTGCAGTATAGCGAAGCAATTTGAAACATGTGATCAAACCTACCCGCTTTGACGACGATATTTTCACAGTAATTCTGATTAATTTCTCGAGACATACTGCTCGCTGTCAGTCGATCTATTCTATTCAGCAAACCGGAATCGTGAACTATCCTGACGACTCTGCCATCCGGTCGAGAAACATCGAACGATTCTGTAGCGAAGTTCGACCCTTGAAGAAACACAACATACGGGAAGTGCATTTCATCGAGCATAAAATTTCTGAGCTCTAAAACATTTTTGTGCATTCGCTCGATTGCGTTACCGGCCGCCATGAAATCTTGGTCTTTGTTCTTTCCCTGAAGCACGCCGGCGAGGATTTTCTCGACATCATTTCCCTGATGCTTGGACTCTCCGACTAGCACCACTCGCCATCTGCCGTCGCGATCCTGTACCTCGATGATTCCGCCATCTGGGCGGATGCTGGCACTCTCTACGAACAGCGCTTGGCCCAGCCTCGGATCGAAAGCCCGTAGCTTCGCATTAATCTCCTTTTTTTCCAGCGAGCTTCGAAGCCGAAATACGAGGTTAGGGCATTCCTCCGACAGCTTGATTAGCACTCCTGCCGAAACCTCGCGGATGGACAAGTCGTGCTTCTGAGCGGCTGCGCCGAAAATAGTTAGGGGCCCACCACCGAGTTCCTGCTGAATGCCCAGGCGAAGCGCCTGACCCTTGCCCTTAAATTCAACTTCTCCGGCCATCAAAGCTCCCCCCGTTCGCTTCGCCAACGGGTATCAAAAGCTGTTCCCACGCGAAAGCGCAGAGCAACTCCTTCGGACGATTTTGTCAGCGAGGTCGCGGATCGCTCGGGCTCTAAACCAGACCGTGCAGATGCCAGAGCTTAGTCGGCAAACTCGATTGAGTGCCGGCGCTGGAATGTGCTGCTATACCTTACGATCGGCTTATGGTGCGATAGGCCACTCTACACCGCGAGGCGACACGCCCCTTTTAAGCTGCTGTTTTTGCTACTGAAGGATGGTGGACGCACTAGGGCTCGAACCTAGGACCCGCTGATTAAGAGTCAGCTGCTCTACCAACTGAGCTATGCGTCCATTTCCGTCGGAAAGGCGCATTTTTCAGGGCGCCGGCCGCGTTTGGAGGCGCGCCGTTAGCATTCGGATTCGGCGATTGTAAAGCGCTAAATGCAGGAAGTTCGGCCGGGTAAGGCTACCAGCGCGGGGCCTTGCGGTTCTGGCGGTCGATCGACATCAATATGCCCAGGATGATCAGGAAGGTCATCTGCGCGGTGCCGCCGAAACTTATCATCGGCAGCGGCACGCCCACGACGGGCGCCAGACCCATGACCATCGCCATGTTGATCGCGACATAATAGAAAATCGTCGCCGATAGTCCCACCGCGGTCAGCCGCGCGAAGCGCGTCTGCGCCTTGAGCCCGACGCCGATCCCCCATTGGATCAGCAGCCCGAACCCGATCAGCAGGAAGAACCCGCCCATCAGGCCCCATTCTTCCATCATCGTCGCGAGCGCGAAATCAGTATGGCCTTCGGGCAAATAGTCGAGGTGGCTCTGCGTACCATGAAGGAAGCCCTTGCCCCAGATTCCGCCCGAGCCAATTGCGATCTTGGACTGGCTGATGTGATAGCCGGTACCGAGCGGATCGTTCTCCGGGTTGAGGAAGGTCAGGATGCGGTTGCGTTGATACTCGTGCAGTCCGTAGTTGATGCCGAGCGGCACCGCGATCGCCGCGGCGAGTGCACCGCCGATGAAGAGCCGCAACGGCACGCCGGCCAGGAACATCACGGTCACGCCGCCGATGCTGATCATCATCGCCGTGCCAAGGTCGGGCTGGAGGATCACGAGGCCGGCGGGGATCCCGATCATCAGCGCAGCGGGGATCAACGTCGGCAGGCGCCGCACTTCGCTGACCGGCATCATCTCGTAATACCGGGCAAGTGCGAGCACGATCGAGAGCTTCATCAGCTCGGATGGCTGGAGCCGGATGATCCCCAGATCGAGCCAGCGTTGGCTCCCACCCGAGATCTTGCCGAGCAGCTCGACGCCGACGAGCATCGAAACGAGCACGACAAACGCAGGGAAGGCGCCGAGCGCCCACCATTGCTCGGGCACGCGCGATAGGAGCATGGCCATCACGAGGAACAGCACGAGGTTGCGCCCCTGCGGCCAGGCCCAGGGTGTCGCGCTGCCGCCCGCCGCCGAATAAAGCACAAGCAGCCCGAACCCGCCGATCAGCAACACGAGCGCGATCACCTTCCACGGCAGCTGCGCGACCGGCGTCGGCACAAAATCGGGGCCGAGCAGCCTCATTCGTCGGGGCTACCGGTGTCTGCGACGTCGCCTTCGTGCAAATTGGCGTCAGCGCTGGCGGCGGCGTCGGCGACGTTGCTCTGCGCCGCCTCGGCATCTTCGGGCACCGGCGGCGCGACCGTCCGGTGCGCGGCATCGAAGGCCTTGGCGTCGGCGGCCATGCGCGCGCGATAGTCGCCACCCCAGGTCGGTTCGACTTCGGCGAGCGAGGCGAGCGCCCGTTCCCGGTCGAACAAATAGGTCATGATGTCGCGACCGATCATCGGTGTGTCGAGATTGCGCACGGTATGGCCATTGTGCTCGAGCACAACGGCGGCGGCGTAGCGTGGATTGTCGGCGGGCGCGAAGCAGATAAACAGCGCGTGGTCCCGCAGCTTGAACGGCAACGCCGCATTGTTGAGCACCCCCGAATGGCGCTCGGCCATGGTGATGCGGCGCACCTGGGCGGTTCCGGTCTTCGCGGCGAGGGCTACGCCGGGAATCTGCAATCGCGAAGCGCCACCGGTGCCACCGTCGTTGACCACGGCGAACATGCCGTCGCGGACCAGCGCGAGATGCTCCGGGCTGGCGGCGAGCGGCGGCGCGAACGGCGCGGGACCGTCGAGCAGCAGCCGCGGCTGGAGCTGCCGGCCCGAAGCCAGCCGCGAGGCCATGACGGCGAGCTGGAGCGGATTGGCAAGGACATAGCCCTGGCCGATCGACGCGTTGAGCGAATCGGCGACCGTCCAGTTCTCCTTGTATTTCTTCTTCTTCCACGCACTGTCGGGCACGGTTCCGTAGCGCTGGGTGGAAAACGGCAAGTCGAATTTCTGGCCGAGTCCGAGTTGGCGCGCGAGCGGCGCCACGGCGTCATACCCCACGCGGCGCACCATCTCGTAGAAGTAGATGTCGCAGCTCTGTGCGATGCCCCGGCGCATATCTACGGGGCCATGGCCGCGCTTCTGCCAGCAGTGGAACACGCCGTTGCCGACTCGCATCGCTCCGTTGCAATGCACCGTCGCGTGCGGATCGACGCCGGCTTGCAGCAGCGCGAGCGCGTTCATTGGTTTTACCGTGGAGCCCGGCGGATAGAGCCCCTGCAGCACCTTGTTCATCAACGGCACATGGTCGTTTTCCGAGAGCATCTTCCATTCGCTCTGGCTGATGCCTTCGGAAAAGCTGTTGGGGTCGTAGGCCGGCATCGACACCATGGCGAGGATGTCGCCGCTGGTCGCGTCGATCACCACCGCGGACCCCGAATTGGTCCCGATCCGGCGCGCGGCATATTCCTGCAGCCCGGATTCGATCGTGAGCTTCACTGTCTCGCCCGGCCGGTCGGGACGTGTGGTCAGTTCCTTCACCAACCGGCCGCGCGCAGTGACTTCGACGCGCTTTGCGCCGGGCGTGCCGCGCAGGCGATTTTCGAACGCCTTTTCGAGCCCGTCCTTACCGAGCTTGAAGCCAGGTGTGACCAGGAGCGGATCCTTCGCCGCCTGGACCTGTTCGGCCGAAGCAGTACCGACATAGCCGACCAAATGCCCGACCGCAGCGCCGAGCGGATAGTTACGCGCGAACCCCCGTGTCGGTGCGACTCCGGGCAGCTCGGGTAGCCGCACGCTCACCGCTGCAAAATGCTCCCAGTCGAGCCGCTCCGCGATCTGCACCGGCTGGAAACCTGCCGCGCGCTTGAGGTCGGTCTGGATGCGGTCGATTTCCTCGGGTGTCAGGCTCAATATGTCCTTGAGCATGGTCAGCACGCGCGGGCGGTCTTCCTTGGCAATGCGATCCGGGATCAGGTCGACACGGAAGTCGGTGCGATTGTTGGCAAGGGGATGACCGTTGCGGTCGATCAGCCAGCCGCGCCGTGGTGGTGTGAAGGTCAGGTTGACGCGATTGCTTTCGGCGAGAAGCCGGAAGCGTTCGTTTTCGATGACCGACAGCCAGGTCATGCGTCCGGCGAGTACGAGTCCGATCACGGTCTGCGCGCCGCCGAGCACCACCGCGCGCCGCGAGAAGCTGAAACTCTGTGCCGCCTCGGTGACGATCTTCACGGCAGCTCAGCGCTCCTCCGGATCGGGATCGAGCCACACGCAAATCCGCGTGGCCAGCGGATAGAGCGCGCACGAGGCAACGATCTGCGGAAGTAATGCGGTATCCACATGCGCAGCGAACGGCGCGGCCAGGAAACGGCCCGCGACAAGGCAGAAGCCGATCGCGCCGCCGGCAAGCAACCAGTCCTGCCAATAATCACGCCACACGAGACGGGTATCTAGCACGTCGATCGCCAACACGCACGTCGACCACAGCAGCATCGCGCTACCGAGCGGCTGGCCCGAGAAAAGATCGTCGAACAGTCCGAGCAACGCCGTCGCCCAGACCGGGATCGCGTCGGGGCGTTGCAGGCGCCAGCCGAGTAGCATCAGCAGCCCGAATGGTGGGAGGAACGGAATGGTGGCGACTGCTGGAAACAGCGCGGTCACCAGTGAGCCCGCGCAAATGGTCAGTGGCGCGAGCCAGCGCGAGCGCGGGATCGGCTCCTGGATGAACGGAAGCGACTCGCCCTGACTCATCGATGGATCCTCATCGGTGGCGTCCTCATCTGCCGATAGCCGGCGCGTTGACCGACTTCGCTTCGGGCAGAAAGCTCTTCTGCACCAGCACGAAATCGACGGCATCGGGATTGGCAGTAGGGCGGGCAAGTGCCGTATCGCGCGCGTCATGCGCCACGCGTGCGACCGCAATGTTGGGCGGGAAGATGCCACCAGTGCCTGAAGTCACGAAGATGTCGCCGTCGCGAAAGACCACGCTGGCCATACTCGCCGAACGGACGTCGAGCATGCCATCGCCGCGGCCGGCGACGATCGCCGGCAAACCGTCGCGCGTGCGGCGAACTGGGACCACACTTTCGGGATCGATCAGCAGGAGCACGCGCGCGGTGTTGAGGCTGGTCTCGATCACCTGGCCGACCAATCCGGCGGGCCCGCGCACCGGTTGCCCGGCACGCACGCCTTGACGGTTACCGGCATTGAGTGTGGCGTAGCGCCGCGTGCTCGAGGCAGAGGAAGCGACCAGCCGCGCCACTGTCACGGTTTCGGGCTCGCGGTCGCGTACGTTGAGCAGCACGCGCAAACGGCGGTTTTCGATAGTCAGCGTGCGCGCGCGCTCGTTCAGCGCCTGGCTATCGGCAAGTTGCTTGCGCAGCCGCGCGTTCTCGCCGACGGCGCCGAAATAGTTGGAGAAGCCCGAACCGACGTCGCTTACGCCGTGCCGCGCCCAGGAAAGTGCCGAAGCGATCGGGGTAGTGATTTCCGACACCACGCCGCGGGCGACGGCGAAGGCCGGCGGGTTGAACGTCGAGAGCAGCAACATTCCGGCACCGATCGCAGCTCCCGCGACCAGCACGACATAGCCGAGAAACAGCCCATATTGCGCCCGCCGCGAGAAACCCGGACGCCGATTGCGTGGCGGCGCCAACTCTATCCCTTCCGTTCGCTAGTCCCGTGCGATTTCCCGCACGGTCTTAATCCAAATTGCCCGGCGCGGCAGCCGTGCCTGCAATCGATTATAGGGGATTCAGACTGAGATCAGCACCCCGCGGAACACCGGATCCTCGAGCGCGCGGCCGGTACCCAGCGCGACGCAGGTGAGCGGATCCTCGGCGATCGTCACTGGCAGCCCGGTCTCGTCGCGCAGCACTTCGTCGAGTCCCTGGAGCAGCGCGCCGCCGCCGGTGAGCACGATGCCCTGGTCGACGATATCGGCGGCGAGTTCGGGTGCAGTATTCTCGAGCGCGATGCGCACGCCCTCGACGATCGCCGACACCGGTTCGGAGAGCGCCTCGGCGATCTGGCCCTGGTTGATCTGGATCTCCTTGGGCACCCCGTTGACGAGGTCGCGGCCCTTGATGTGGATCGTCAAGCCGATGCCATCGGCCGGCGGACGTGCGACGCCGACTTCCTGCTTGATGCGCTCGGCCGTGGCCTCGCCGATCAGCAGGTTGTGATTGCGGCGGACATAAGAGACGATCGATTCGTCCATCTTGTCGCCGCCGACACGCACCGAAGTCGAATAGGCAAGGCCACGCAGCGAGAGCACTGCGACTTCGGTGGTCCCGCCACCGATATCGACGACCATCGAACCGATCGGCTCGGTCACCGGCATGTCGGCGCCGATCGCGGCGGCCATCGGTTCCTCGATCAGCCAAACCTGGCTCGCGCCGGCGTTCGATGCCGCATCGCGGATCGCGCGGCGTTCGACCGAGGTCGACCCCGACGGCACGCAGATCACGATCTGCGGCCAGCGCATGAACTTGCGCTGGCCATGCACCTTGCGGATGAAATGTTTGATCATTTCCTCCGCGACGTCGATGTCGGCGATCACGCCGTCGCGCAGCGGCCGGATCGCTTCGATCGAGCCGGGGGTTTTGCCCATCATCAGCTTGGCATCGTCGCCGACGGCCTTCACCCTCCGCACGCCGTTGAGCGTCTCGATCGCCACCACCGAAGGCTCGTTCAGCACGACGCCTCTTCCGCGCAGATAGACGACTGTGTTGGCAGTACCTAGGTCAATCGCCATGTCGTGGGACATGAATTTGAAAAAGCGGGAAAAGACCATCTAGTTTCCGTCCTGGCCGCGCGTGCCTGACGCGGCGGTGTCGCACATATAATACGTCCCGCCACCGCCGAAAGGGCTCGACCCAACCAAGGTTTGTGGGGCCGAGGTTTCTGGCGGTTGCGGGTCGCGGGATGCCGTCCGTTGGGCTAGAGCGAATGGCATGTCAATACGTCGCCTGCCCGAGCACCTTGTCAACCGGATCGCGGCTGGAGAAGTGGTGGAACGCCCTGCCAGCGCGCTCAAGGAACTGGTCGAAAACGCGATCGATGCGGGCGCGACGCGGATCGCGGTGCGGCTTGTGGCCGGCGGAACCGAGCTGATCGAAGTCATCGACGACGGCTGCGGGATGGTGCCGTTCGAAATGCGTCTCGCGTTGGAACGCCACGCCACGTCGAAGCTCCCTGACGACGCGATCGAAGCGGTCACGACACTAGGATTCCGCGGCGAGGCGCTGCCGTCGATCGCAAGCGTCGCGCGGCTCGTGCTCGAAAGCCGCGTGCGTGGGCAGGAGGGCTGGGCGCTCACGGTCGATAACGGCCGCATCGAAGGGGAGGGACCCGCGGCCTTGCCTCCGGGCACGCGCATCCGCGTCGAGGGGTTGTTTGCCCGGGTGCCGGCGCGGCGCAAGTTCCTGCGGTCCGAACGCGCCGAATATGCATCTTGCCTCGATGTCGTGAAACGCCTCGCGATGGCGCGGCCCGAACTCGGCTTCTCGGTCGAGCACGACGGCCGCCGCACGCTCGCCGTCCAGCCGGGCGAGAGCCGGCCCGACCGCGTCGCCGGGCTCACCGATCGCGCGCTCGTCGAGAACAGTGTCGGCGTCGACATGATCCGCGAGGGATATGTGCTCGGCGGCGTCGCCGGGCTTCCGACCTTCAACCGCGGCGTCGCCGATCACCAATATCTGTTCGTCAATGGCCGCCCGGTGAAGGACCGGCTGCTCGTCGGTGCCGTGCGCGGGGCTTATGCCGAAATGCTCGCACGCGATCGTCATCCGGTGGTCGCGCTCTTCCTCGAAGTGCCGGCGAGCGAAGTCGATGTGAACGTGCATCCAGCCAAGACCGAAGTGCGCTTCCGCGAGCCGGCGCTGGTGCGCGGGCTGATCGTGAGCGGGCTGCGGCGGGCGTTGGACGAAGCCGGCCACCGCAGCGCTCAGCGGCCGAATGAGGCTGCCCTGGAGATGTGGCAAACCGAAAATTCCTCCCAGGAACGTGGAGGGGGGCCGTTCGGCGAACCCGAATGGTGGAGGGGGCCAACCACGGGCGACTTACTGGCCGACATTCCTTCCTCGGCGACGCATGCGGAATCGGTCGCACATACTTCATCCGTCCGCGAATACCGCTCCACCTTCCTCGCACCTCCACCCCAGGCCCGCGCCGAACCCGCGACCGCCCCGGTCCCCGACACCACCGCGCACCCACTCGGCGTCGCCCGCGGTCAGGTCGCGCGCACCTATATCGTCGCCGAGGCCGAGGACGGCCTCGTGCTCGTCGACCAGCATGCCGCGCACGAGCGGCTCGTGCTCGAGCGAATGCGCCGTGCAATGGCGAACGGTGGCGTCGCGAGCCAGGCGCTCCTCCTCCCCGAAGTCGTCGAACTCGACGAACCCGGCTGCGACCGGCTCGAGGGCCGCGCCGCCGAGCTATCGGAATTCGGCCTCGACCTCGAACGGTTCGGCCCGCGCGCAATGCTGGTACGTGCCGTTCCTGCGGCGCTCGGCAAGGGTGATATCCACGGCCTCGTTATCGATCTCGCGGACGAGCTTGCCAGTTTCGACGAAGCGTTGAGCCTCAAGGAAAAGCTCGACCATATCGCCGCGACCATGGCTTGCCACGGCTCGGTCCGCGCCGGGCGCGTTCTCTCGGTCGCCGAGATGAATGCGTTGCTCCGCGAGATGGAAGTTACCCCGCACTCGGGCCAGTGCAACCACGGTCGACCAACCTGGGTGAAGCTCGCGCATGGCGATATCGAGAAGCTGTTCGGACGGAAGTGAGGCGGCGGCTCGACCGGCCCGAGTCTGCCGACGCATCGCCCATTGTACGGCAGCAAGCGAGGCGCAACAATTTCCCAATCTGGGTTATCAAATCCAACGAAGTTGACGATGTTGACGGTTGCCATCGGTCACACCGTCCAACCTGGAGTTACCCCGTTTTCAGCTTTGGTGCGAGCCCGAATGGGAAATCGCGCGGGGTTTCCACCTGGCCGTTGGGGCGCCGGTCTTTGCTATTTTTGGTCTCCTTTTGTTCCATACGCCAGGGTTAACGAGAACAATCCTACTTCGCAACAATGTCGGCCGCCTCCGACGAGCCCGCCGCACTGCGCGAACGCGAAGATGCGGCGGACAGACTGTGAGCGGTTCACGATCGGAGGGTCGTCCTCACGCCGCCTGAAGCAGCTTCTCGTCCGCCCAATTGCCGTGCAGCCCCTGGCGGATGCGCACCGGCAGCTTAGCGCGCGCGATCGGGCCTTCGTCGATGTGCTGGGCTTCGAAGATCGCGAGATCCGAATAGTTGGTGACGTGATTGTCGACCAGCGCGATGACATAGCCATCGCCTTCGGGCGCATCGGCATGGCGTGGGATGAAGCACGGCTCCTGAATCGCGCATTGCGGCCCAGCCCACCATTTCTTCTCCGCGCCGGTTGAAAGGTCCTTGTGCGCCAGTGTGTTGGTGAGCGCGTAGAAGGCGCCGCCGGGGCCCTCATAGGGCTTGGTGTCGTCGAGCACGAGCGCCCAGCCGTGGCGATAGGCGAAGGTCGCATAGCGGTCGTCGATGCGCGGGAATTCGTCGGGGCTGTCCATTAGCCGCGTCGCTTCGAACGCGCCGCTGTTGGTCGCCAGATCAACGCTCCAGCGCGTGAGATAGCCGCGCCCCGCGACTGGGTCGAACGGCGCGCCGTGCAGGTCGGGGAAGAATGGGAAGCTGTTGTTCGATGCGACCGGCAGGTCGATGTGTACCTTCTTGCCGTCGTTGAACGCGTTCATCACATGCCCGACGAAGCCGGTCGGCACTTGGAACCAGCGCAGGTCGCGCGCTTCACCGCGGCGGGGCAGGAGTCCGATCCAGCATGGCTGGTTGGTATCGAACGCGAAGAACGGCCGGCGCTGCTCAAGCAACTCCCAATTGCTGATCAGCGGCATGGTAGTGAAGACGGCATAGTCCTCGGTCACGCCGAAATCGTGCATCATGCAATAATATTGGTTTTCGAACTCGACGTAGTGAACCACCTCGCCTGCGGAATCGATTTCGAAATAGGTCATGTCCCTGGTCATCAACCCCTTGGCGCCATAGGAGAAGCCGCAGAAATTGCCGGACTTGGGATCGATCTTGGGGTGCGCGCAGAAGGTTTGGCTCGCCAGCTTGCCGCCGAAGTCGGTGTAGCCGAACGATTCGAGCGTGAGCGGGTCCATCAGGAAGCAGGGGCTGTCTTCCTTCATCGCATAGAGCTTGCCGGCGTGGACGAGCACATTGGTGTTCGCGGTGCCACGGATCCGGCCCTTGACGCTGTCGTCGTCGGTCAGCGGATTGCGATAGGCGCCGAACAACGCATGGCCGGCGGCGCGTTCGAGCGCCCATTTATCGGTATGGACGTAGCGCTGTTTGAAATCGATCTTGCCGCCACGGAAGCGGAACAGGCTGACCATGCCGTCGCCGTTGAAGAACTGATCATCCTCGAACTTCGGCGGGAACTGGCCGTCGGGATGGACGCGGTGGAAGCTGCCATGGAGCTGCTCGGGAACATCGCCTTCGATTTCGAGATCGAGGATGTCTCCCTCGAACCGCAGCGGGCGCAGCGAGCCGGTGAATTGAGGCGTGCTCGGATAATGGGCCATCGATCCTCTCCTTTGGGCCTTGGCTGCGCGGCGGGGAGGGGTGGGGCATTGACCAAGGTCAATCACTGTCGAACCAGTCAGCGGCTCGCGGTCTTCGGCAATTGTGGCCCGCCGTTGGTAGTGGCGGCAAAATCGATGACGCAGACATTGCCATAGTCCGCGTGCGCACCGCAGCCGACGCCTGCGAAGCGATACATTGTCGAGAACAGCAGCGTGCGATGCCCGCGGCGCGCGACGCCATCGTCGACGATGAACTGGCGTACCACGATCTCTGGATCGTCGGGACCGTAAGCGATGGTTTCGGCGACGAAGATGTCGCCGCCGCGAGCCTTGACCCGGTCACCCGGGTTTTTTCCGTTGGGAGAGATGTGGCCGGTGCCGCCGCCGCGCTGTTCGTCGGCATGGTCGCGCGCGGCGAGTGCTAGCAGGTCTCCGGCATCGAGCGGCGGAAGTGGGGCCTGCTTTTCGAGAAATTCGATGGCTTCGTCGACCGCATTGACGCCTTCATTCGTCGCTAGTTCGAATCCGTTCGGGAAGTGCGCCACCGTGCCGTGGAACCAGCGGCGATATTCGCGCAGCTCTTCGGCAACCTCTCGCGGATGCGCGCGGACGCGGTTGATTTCGGTGAGCACGTCGCGTTCGAGCGAAGAACCGACCGGCCCCGCCACGCATGGCAATGGCACAGACGCGGCAAGCGCCGCAGTTACCACCAGCTTCATCTGGACAATCCCACCCGCCAAACGTGCCGCGCACGTCACTGTATTTAGTCAACACGGAGGCGAAATGATTAACAAGAGGTTTCGCGACGGGATTGCGATCAGTGCGACGCGACGGATCGCACACCTGGTGCGCCAAAATGCAACTTTCCCGACGAGCGCTCGTTATCCTACCCAAAGCAGGTTCAGGAAAAATCTAGTATGCCGAAGGCCTTGCTCGGGATTCCCGCGTTGACTCCGCTCGCCGCGGTATTGGGCCCCTGCATGTCCCGCCCCTGAATTTGGTGTGCACGTTCCCGGCGCTGCGGCCATGAAGCGGGCCCGGGTTTGACGCTGGAAGCGGTCGGGGTCCGAATCGGCTTCGGCAGATCCGCTCCAGAAAAAGGGGCTTCGGACGCCAATCCGGAGCCCCTTCGTGTCGGGCCATTACGCTGAGGCGAAGCGATGGCGAGATTGCATCCGCGTAGCGCGCAAGCGCGTGCGGAGACGCTAATTACCAGGGGCGCGCATCCGATCGCCAAACGAAAAGGGCCGCCCCGGCATTCCGGAGCGGCCCCTTGGTCGTTTCGTGCGCGGAGCGATCAGCCCTGCGCGTCTTCCGCGGCTGGCGCGATCTCGCCCGGTTCGGCGTTGGGATCATAGTCCTCGGTGAAGCCGGCTTCGTCCTTTTCGAACATCGCCGCCATCACGTCGACGCCCTTCGCCTGCATATCGGCTTCTTCGGGCGAGCGCGCGACGTTCACCTTGATCGTCACCGACACTTCGGGGTGGAGCGCGACGCGCACTTCGTAGAGGCCGATGGCCTTGATCGGCTTATCGAGCACGATCGCGGACTTCGAGACCTTGTGGCCCGCGGCTTCGAGCGAGTCGACCAGATCGCGCACCGCGACCGAGCCGTAGAGCTGGCCGGTGTTCGAAGCCTGGCGGATCAGCGTGACGCTGGTGCCGTCGATCGTCTTCGATTCCTTCTCGGCCTCGCCGCGGCGCGCTGCGTTCTCGGCGACGAGACGCTCGCGATTGGCTTCGAATACCTTGCGGTTGGCGTCGTTGGCGCGGAGCGCCTTCTTGCGCGGCAGCAGGTAGTTGCGGGCGAACCCGTCCTTCACCTTCACCACGTCGCCGATGGCGCCGAGTTTCTCGACGCGTTCGAGCAGGATGACTTCCATGGGATCTGCCCTCCTTACTTAACGATGTAGGGCAGCAGGCCCAGGTGACGCGCGCGCTTGATGGCCTGAGCCAGCTCGCGCTGCTTCTTCGCGCTCACCGAGGTGATGCGCGAGGGAACGATCTTGCCGCGCTCGGACACGAAGCCCTGCAGCAGGCGAACGTCCTTGAAGTCGATCTTCGGCGCATCCTTGGCCGAGAACGGGCAGGACTTGCGGCGGCGGAAAAATGCACGTGCCATGGTCGATTACTCCTCGAAGCCGCCGTCGCGCTCGCGGCGGCCGCGGCGCTCGCGATCGCCCTTGCGCATCATCGCCGACGGACCGGCTTCGTGCGCATCGACCTTGATGGTCATGTAGCGGATCACGTCTTCATTGATCTGGGTCTGGCGCTCGAGCTCGGCGACCACGCCGGCCGGCGCGTCGATCTCGAGCATCACATAATGCGCCTTGCGGTTCTTGGCGATGCGATAGGCGAGCGAACGCAAGCCCCAGGTCTCGGTCTTGACGACCTTGCCGTTATTATCCTCGACGATCTTGGTGGCGGCTTCCGCCAGTGCGTCCACTTGCGCCTGTGCCAGATCCTGGCGCGCAAGGAACACATGCTCATAAAGAGCCATGTCCGTTTCATCCTGTTGGCCGATCGCTGACGCCGCACCCTGCGAACGCCCCTCCGGCTGTCGTCTTGCAAATGGAACAAGCGGGCAGCCCAGAGGCAACCCGCTCGCTTCGGGGCGCCCTTAGCCCGGGCCGTACCGAAAGGCAAGCGATTGGGTTATCGGCTCAGAGATGCGGAGACCCGTAGAGAGCGCCGCTGCGGCAGCGCCGGAAATAGCCTAACCCGACAAAACAATCCTGAGCTCAACCGTAGCATGATCGCGTCAGCCGCCAATGCGCAAGCGGCGGAGCCAAGGCCCCGCCGCCAGGCGCATCAAATCGACTTGGGGCACTACGCCCTAGCGCACTGCGCCGGCCACGATCGATGCGATCACGCCACTGGTGATGCCCACTAGCAACGCGTCGTCGCCCGAACGCACCCAATGATAGCCACGCGGCGGGCGGCGCAGCCCGCGATAGTCGCGATAGCTCAGTTCGCGATAGTCGCGCGCATAGCGATAGTCGAAACGGTCACCGCGATGCCAGTCGCGGTAGTTGCTCATCCCACGCCCGTTGCCACGTTCCCAGCCGCGATGTCGCCCGTTGTCATGGCGGTCGTCATGATGGCGCTGGCCATTGTCGTGGCGGTCCCAGTGCTGGGGGGCGGCGATTGCCGGCACCGACACCAGCGAGGCCGCGATCGCGGCCAACATCAACTTCTTCATCGTGGTTACTCCTTGCACGAACCCGGCGCCGTGGCTGGCGTCGATCCTCAACATGGCGAGAAATTGTCGCAGGACTATTCTTCAACCGATTGAAATTGGTCACCATTTGTCGCGGTGCCGATAACTTCGTTCAGGTTCGCGAATCGGTTCGTCGACTCGGCCATGCCATTGAACCGCACGGTGTCGCACTTCGTTCCATTTCCCTTCGCCAGCGCCACGGCTTGACCCTGGTTTGTCGGGGGGAATAGGGCGCACGCTTCGCAAGAGGAGAGCAACAGTGCGAGCGTTCATCTTTCCTGGACAGGGCAGCCAGGCGGTCGGCATGGGCAAGGCGCTGAGCGACGCCAGCGCGGCGGCGCGCGAAGTATTTCAGGAAGTCGACGACGCGCTTGGCCAGCATCTCTTTCGGCTGATGGCCGAAGGACCCGAGGACCAGCTTACGCTCACCGAGAACGCCCAGCCGGCGATCATGGCCAACGCGCTCGCCGTGCTGCGCGTACTCGAGCGGGAAGGCGGCATCCGTCTCGTCGACAAAGCGGACTATGTCGCCGGCCACAGCCTCGGGGAATATAGTGCACTGTGCGCCGCGGGCGCGTTCGATCTCGCGACGACCGCCTTGCTGCTCAAGAAGCGCGGGCAGGCGATGCAGGCGGCGGTCCCGGTCGGAGAAGGCGCGATGGCAGTGCTGCTCGGCGCCGATCTCGCGAAGGCACGTGCCGTCGCCGAAGCCGCCGCCGAAGGCCAGGTGTGCAGCGTTGCCAACGACAATGATCCCGGCCAGGTGGTGATCTCGGGCCACCGCGAGGCGGTCGAGCGTGCGGTCCCGCTCGCCAAGGAGATGGGTGCCAAGCGCGCGATGCTGCTCGCAGTCTCGGCCCCGTTCCACTGCCCTTTGATGCAGCCCGCGGCCAATGCCATGGCGACTGCGCTTGCCGACGTGGCGGTCCAATCGCCGTTGGTTCCGGTCTACGCCAATGTCACCGCCGCTCCGACGGTCGCCCCGAACGAGATTCGCCGCCTTCTCGTCGAGCAGGTTACCGCCATGGTGCGTTGGCGCGAATCAGTCTCGGCGATGTGGGAAGCGGGCGTGACCGACTTCGTCGAACTTGGCGGCAAAGTCGTCGCCGGCATGGTCAAACGCACCGCACCCGACGCTACCACGACGAGCATAGTGACGATGGCCGACATCGAAGCGCTGGCGGCGGGGCTTTGAACTCCCGACGACAACGCGAAAGAAGGGCAAAGGATTCACGCGGAGGCGCGGAGGCGCGGAGTGGAAAGAGATCTGGAAGCGATCAGCGGCGCGTGATCGACATCGCAATTCGCTTACATCGTGAACTTGGTCCTGGATTGCTGGAAAGCGTCTACGAACTCCTGTTGACGAATAAGTTGACCCGAATGGGCTATCGCGTGGATCGACAGCGCTTGGTGGATATCGAATATGATGGTGTTGTGATCCACGCCGCGTTTCGAATCGACTTGGTCGTGGACGATTGTCTGCTTGTTGAGGTCAAGTCTGTCGAAAAGCTGAGTCCCGTTCATGGCAAGCAATTGCTCACGTACCTCCGATTGACCAAGCAGCCCGTTGGGCTGCTTATTAATTTCGGTGGCGAGACGTTGCGAGAAGGGATCAAGCGGATCGTCAACGGCTATCGCCCCTCCGCGCCTTCGCGCCTCCGCGTGAATCAAAATCAAGGAAACTGAGACATGTTCGATCTGACAGGCATGACTGCGCTCGTGACGGGCGCTTCCGGCGGGATCGGTTCCGCCATCGCCAAGGCGCTCGTGGCGCAGGGGGCGCGGCTCGCGGTGTCGGGCTCTAATGCCGAGAAGCTCGAGGCGTTTCGCGCGGGGCTGGGCGGCGACCATGTCGCGCTTCCGTGCAACCTTTCGGACGGCGCGGCAGTCGACGCACTCGTGCCGCAGGCGGTTGAAGCGCTCGGCCAGCTCGATATCCTGGTCAACAATGCCGGCGTCACGCGCGACAATCTCGCGATGCGGATGAAGGATGAGGAATGGGATCAGGTGATCCGCGTCAACCTCGAGGCCGCCTTCCGCTTGATCCGTGCTGCGACGCGCCCGATGATGAAGGCGCGGTTCGGTCGGGTGATTTCGATCACGTCGGTGGTCGGTGCCACCGGCAATCCGGGCCAGGCGAACTA
>Ga0068859_100002482_pt1 | contig 18764 bp, 18 predicted proteins | sample KBSSwiS22_FD_66585 | JGI IMG/M metagenome (GOLD analysis project Ga0068859, IMG submission 66585) | Switchgrass rhizosphere microbial communities from Kellogg Biological Station, Michigan, USA - KBS Switchgrass S2-2 | ecosystem: Host-associated > Plants > Roots > Rhizosphere > Soil ...
TCCGATGATGCCGAACGAGCTTCCGTTAACCGCGTAGAGCGACTTGCGGCCGGTGACCGGATGCGGCCGCGCGATCTTGTGGGTGATGAGCGGCATCTTCGCCTTCTGCTCTGCGCTGAGCGGCGAGGCGGCGGTGCGGCTCGCGTCGTCGGTGTCGTGGCGGTTGCCGTAGTGATGAATCGCGTAGAGCGGCTCGATCCGCCGCTTCATCGCACCCGGAAGGTCGTCGTAAGCGGCTTGCTGGTTGGCGAAGAGCGTGTCGCCGCCGTTCTTCGGCACGACGATCGAATAAAGCGTCGTCGCACGTGCCGGTACCTGCAAATACGAATAGTCGGTGTGGAAGTACGACCCCGCGTCCTGCAGGCCGGTGGGCTTGCCGTCCTTCTTCACGTTCGAGAGGATCAGGATGTTCGGATCGTCCGGATGGTGGAACTGGTCGATCACGTGCGGCTGCGGCGGACCGATGCGGCGGGCGAAGGCGAGGAACTGCGCCGCGTCCAGATCCTGGGCGCGCAGTGCCAGGACGTGGTGCGTGTAGAACGCTTCTTCGAGCACGCGAAAGTCGGCATCGGCGAGCGGCTTCGCCAGGTCGACGCCTTCGGCTTCGACGCCGAATCCGGCCAGGGGATGAAAGCGGATCACTTCAGGTGCTTGGGACGAAGCCAGCGCGGCAGCGCGCGCACGTGCGACCGATCTTGCGTGTCGGCGGCGGCCTGTCAACGCGGAATTCCACGAACGGCACAAAAGCTGACATCCGGTGGCAGGTTCACCGGCCTACAACCGCGGCTCCCATTTCACGCGGAGCTTCACCATGACTGTCGAGACCGATCGCCGCGCCGCCGTTGCGGCGCTTGCCGGCCTGGCCGGTACCCTGCCGGCGCTGGCGCCATCGTCCGCCCGGGCCAGGGAAGCCGACGCGAGCGCCGGCGCCCGCGACTTCGACTTCTTCTTCGGCCGCTGGCAGGTCCGGCATCGCCGCCTCCGGGAGCGGCTCGCCGGCAGCCGCGAATGGATCGAGTTCGACGGCACCTCGGTCGCCCAGCCGCTGCTTGGCGGCTTCGGCAACGTCGACGACAACGTCTTCGCCCTGGACGGCCACACCGTCCGCGGCGTGACCCTGCGCTCGTTCGATCCGGCGACCGGGCAGTGGTCGATCTGGTACCTCGACACCCGGGCGCCGCTCGGCCCGCTCGACCCGCCGGTGCGCGGGAGCTTTCGCGACGGCGTCGGCACCTTTCATGCCGACGACACCTTCGCCGGCCGGCCGATCAAGGTGCGCTTCACCTGGTCGGCCGTGGCGCCGTCGACGCCGCACTGGGAGCAGGCCTTCTCCGCCGACGGTGGCGCCACCTGGGAGACCAACTGGGAGATGGACTTCCGCCGCGCCTAGGGCCCTGGCGCCGCAGCGGCTGACGCCGATTCCTCCCGAGGCCGCCCGGGGTCAGTAGAACCAGCGCGCCGGAATCATCACCAGCTGCGGGAACGCGACCATCGCGAACATCAGCAGGAACTGGGCGATCATGAACGGGACGACGCCACGCGTCACCGCGTCCATGCTCACCCGGCCGACGCCGGCGACCGTGTTCAGCACCACCCCGACCGGCGGCGTGATCAGACCGATGGCGTTGTTGATCATGAACAGCACGCCGAAGTAGACCGGGTCGATGCCGGCGGCATTCACCAGCGGCATCAGCACCGGCGTCAGGATCAGGATCGTCGGCGCCATGTCGAGCGCGGTGCCGACGATCATCACCAGCACCATGATCGCCGCCATCAGCAGCTTCGGGTCGTCGTGCAGCGGCTGCAGCAGGGCGACCACCTGGCCCGGAATGTTCGCCACCGTGATCAGCCAGGCGCTGACCGCGGCCGCGGCGACCAGCAGCATCACCACCGAGGTGGTGCGCGCGGCGCGGACGAACACGCCGTAGAGCTGGTTCCACTTCAGCTCGCGATAGACGGCGGTGGAAACGAAGAGGGCGTAGACCGCGGCGACGACGCCGGCCTCGGTCGGCGTGAACACGCCCAGCTTCAGGCCGACGATGATGATCAGCGGCAGGCCGAGCGCCCACGCCGCCTTGCCGGCAGCGGCGAGCACGTCCTTGAACGGCCGCCGCGGCGGCGAGGCGATGCGCTCGCCGCGCGCCAGCCACCACCAGGTGAGCCAGAGCGAGGCGCCGAGCATCAGCCCGGGCACGATGCCGGCGAGGAACAGCTTCGAGATCGAGACGTTGGCGGCGACGCCGAAGACGACGAAGCCGATGCTCGGCGGCAGGATCGGCGCGATGATCCCGGCCGAGGCGATGAGGCCGGCCGAGCGCGCCTTGTCGTGGCCCGCGGCCACCATCATCGGCAGCAGCAGGGTCGTCAGCGCGGCGGCGTCGGCGACCGCAGAGCCCGACATCGCGGCGAGCAGGCAGGCAGCGATGATGACCACGTAGCCGAGCCCGCCACGGACGTGGCCCACCATCACCAGCGCCACATCGACGATGCGGCGCGACAGGCCGCCGACGTTCATCAGCTCGCCGGCGAGGAGGAAGAAGGGCACCGCCAGGAGCGGATAGCTGTTGGCGCCGTTGATCAGGTTCTGCGCCAGGATCTGCGGGTCGAGCATGCCGAGCTGCCACATCAGCGCGGCCCCGCACACCAGCAGGGCGAACGAGATCGGGATGCCGATCGCCATCGCCGCGAGCAGCGAGCCGACGAAGACGAGGATCGTCATACCTGCTCCTCGCGGACGATGACGAGGTCGGCTTCGCTGGCCTGGCCGGTGAGCAGCCGGTAGAGGTCGGCGAGCAGCACCAGCGCCGCCGAGACGCTGAAGACCAGGCCGACGCTGTAGAACCAGGCCATCGAGGCGCCGCTGGACGGCGCGGTGACGTCCCAGTTGATCTTCGTCTGCTCGAGCGAGCCGTTGAAGAGCATCCAGCACATCAGCAGCATCAGCGCGTAGGCCACGACCAGGCAGGCCTTCTTGCCGATCGGGCCGAGGCGGCCGACCAGCATGTCGGTGCCGAGGTGGGTGTGCTGGCGCAGGCCGACGACGCCGCCCATGAAGGTGAGCCAGACGAAGAGCCAGCGCGAGAGCTCCTCGGAGACGGCGATGCCGGAATTGAAGGCGTAGCGCAGCACCACGTTGCCAAACACCAGCACCACCATCGCCGCCAGGCAGGCGGCGATCAGGCCGTCGAGCAGCCGGCAGTAGCGACGGAGGATCGTGTCCAATTCAGGTGGCGGCGGCTTCGCGCGCCATCTCGGCCAGCACCCGCAGACCGGCGGTGTACGAGCGCCAGCCCAGGCCCTGGACCGTGCCCTTGACCGCCGGCGAGATGATCGAGTGCGCCCGCCACGGCTCGCGCGCGGCGATGTTGCTCATGTGCACCTCGATCACCGGGAAGGGCATCGCCTTGATCGCGTCGTGCAGCGGCACGCCGTGCTGCGTCAGCCCGGCGGGATTGACGAGCGCGCCCTGCACCGTGTCGATCCGCTCGTGCAGCTTGTCGATCAGCGCCCCTTCGTGGTTCGACTGGAAGCATTCGAGCTCGGCGCCGAGCTCGGCGGCCAGCGCCTGCAGCCTGGCATCGATCTCGGCGAGCGTGGTCGTGCCGTAGATGTGCGGCTCGCGCCGGCCGAACAGGTTGAGATTCGGGCCGTGCAGCACCAGGAGCTTCATTGCCGGCTCACTTCTGGATGCGCGCGAGCTCGTCGGTGTAGAGCTTGGCCACCGCCGGGTCGTAGGTCGCGAGGAACTTGTCGGTCACCGTCTTGGCGGTCGCCCGCATCTTGGCGAGCTCGGCCGGGGCCAGCTCGTTGTACTGCATGCCCTTGGCCTTGAGCTCGTCGACCGCCTTCTGCGCCGCGGCGCGGCTCACCTGGCGCTGGTAGGGCCGGGTCTCGTTGGCGGCGTCGTTGAGGATCTTCTGCTCGGCCGGCGAGAGCTTGTCCCAGAAGCGCTTGCTGACGAGCAGGATGTTCGCCGCGTACACGTGGTTGGTGGCGCTGACGTACTTCTGCACCTCGAAGAACTTGTTCGAGAGGATGACCGAGAACGGGTTCTCCTGGCCGTCGACCGCCTTCGACTCGAGCGCACCGTAGAGCTCGGCGAAGGGCATGGGCACCGGGTTGGCCTTGAACGCCTTGAAGGTGTCGAGGAACACCGGGTTCGGGATGACGCGGATCTTCAGGCCGTCGAGGTCATCGCCCTTGGTGATCGGCCGCTTGCTGTTGGTGACGTTGCGAAAGCCGAGGTCCCAGTAGCCGAGCGCGACCAGGCCCTTTTCCGGCAGCCTGGCGATCAGCGCCTGGCCGAGCGGGCCGTCGAGCAGGGCATCGGCCTGGGCGAAATTCGCCACCGCGAACGGGAAGTCGACCAGGCCGAACTCCTTGACGATGCCGGCGAGCGAGGTCGTCGCCGGGGCCGACATCTCCTGGATGCCGCCCTGCAGGGCCGACTGCTGCTGCAGCTCGTTGCCGAGCGCCGAGGCCGGGAACTCCTGCACCTTGAGCTTGCCGCCGCTCTTGGCCGCCACCAGCTCGGCGAAGCGCTTGGCGCCGAGGCTCACCGGATGGTCGGCGTTGTTGAGGTGGCCGAAGCGGATGACCCGCTCCTGGATGTCCTGGGCCAGCGCCGGCAAGGCGAGGGCGAGGCCGATCGCGGCGGCGGCGAGATGGAGCGAACGGCGGCCTGGACGCATGTCGGAGGGTTCCGGGAGCGAAAGACCGCGATGGTAATGCAAACCGGAAAGACTTTCCAATGCGGAAAGCATTAGCGTTTTCGCTAGCATTCGCTCCCATGAGCAGCCTCCTCGAACGCGGTTTCCGGATCCTGGAGATGCTCGCCGCCCATCCCGAAGGCCGGGCGCTGTCCTCCGTCGCCGCCGAGGCGGGCCTGCCGCTCAGCGCCACCCATCGCCTGCTCACCGAGCTGGCCCGCTGCGGCTACGTCCGCCAGGCGCGCAACCAGGGTGACTACGTGCTGACGATCAAGCTCGTCTCGCTCGGCCTGGGCTTTCTCAGTGCCTCCGGCGTGGTCGACGTCGCCCAGCCCGCGCTCGACCGGCTGGCCGAGGAATCGCGCGAGCTGGTGCGGCTGGCGATCGTCGACGGCAGCGAGCTGGTCTTCGTCGCCAAGGCGCAGGGCGCGACCCGGGGGCTGCGCTACGACCCGGACATGGGCCTGTCGGTGCCGCTCTCGTGCAGCGCCGCCGGCCACGCCTGGCTCTCGACCATGAGCGACGAGGAAGCGCTGGCAGCGGTCGCCCGGCAGGGCTTCGCCCGCCGGGAAGACTTCGGGCCGAAGGCGCCGATGACGGTGAAGGCGCTGCTCGGCTACATCCGTGCCGCCAGGAAGCGCGGCTACAGCGTCATCAGCGAAGTGTTCGCGCCGGCGATGTCGGCGATGTCGGCGCCGGTGATCTCGCGCGGGGTCGCGCTCGGCGTCGTCACCATCGCCGGGCCGCTGGTCCGGCTGACCGAGGAGCGGATGGCGAGCCTGGGCGAGCCGCTGATGGCCACGGCGGCCGAGATCGCGGGCCTGAGCGCGGCGTCGTCGCTGTTTCGCCGCTCGGCCTGAGCCCGCCGCCGCGGCGCTGCCCCCGGCCTGCACCAAGGTCCAATAGCCGCGGCCGGGCGCGGTCGCTACCTTGCAACCTGCGGGCCCGCTTTGTGCGTGATACCGCACGCGCGATCCCTCGGGGAGCTTTCAGGAGGGGTTGGCGACGTCGAAGATCGCTCATCCGGGAGCTTCGCGTGGGGAAGACCTTCATCGCAGGGGTCGTGCTGGCCTGGGCCTCGGGCCTCGCCGCGGCCGCTGACCTCAGCCCGACGGAGCAGCGCTGGCTGCGCGGCAGCTGGCCGGTCGTCGCCTACGCCAAGGCCGCAGGCATGCCGCTCGACATCGTCGTCCAGCCGCAGCCGACGCCCGGCCTGGCGCCGCTGGCGCTGGCCTTCATCGACGGCCGCTGCAAGCTGGTGCTGTCGATGCGCGGCAATCCCGAAGCCGAGGCGACGCTGGCGCGGATCGAGCCGGAGCTCGTCGGCCCCACCCTGGAGCTCATGGCCGCGCACGAGCTCGGCCACTGCCGCCGCTACCTCGACGGCGCCTGGCACGGCGTGCCCGCGGGCTTCGCCCACAGTGGCCCCGTGGGGCTCAGCGACGAGCAGCGCGAAGCCTGGGAGAACATGAGCGCCGCGCGGCGCGAGGAAGGCTACGGCGACCTGGTCGGCCTAGCCTGGACCGCGGAGCACCATCCGCAGCACTACGCCCGGCTCCATGCCTGGCTCCTCGCCGAGCGCTCGCACGACCTGGCGCCCGGCAGCCCGCACGATACCCTGGCCTGGGTGCGGCTGGCCGCGGACTGCGATGCCTGGGCCGGCGCGTCGCTGTTCGCCGCCCCGGCGCGACTCTGGCGCGCCGGGCTCGCCGCCGCCGAGGACTGACGCTTCGGGCGGTCGCGGCGCCGCCTCCGGGGCGCGGGCGGTAGCATCGCCGCCGACATGGGCCCGACGCAGACGATCCTCCTGGTGCTCGCTGGCGCGCTGCTTGCCGTCGCCGGGCTCGCCGCCACGGTGCATTTCCGCTGGCTGCCCTACGACATCGCCCTCTGGGTCGGGATGGCCGTCGTCTTCATGGCCTGGCGGGCACTGCAGCCGGCGCTGCGCGCCCGCGAAGGCGAGCGGCGCAAGCCTCGCTGACGCTCAGCCGAGCACTTGCCGCCAGAACCGGCCGACGGCGGCGCCGTCGGTCAGCGCGACGAAGGCGATTCCCGCCAGTGCGCCCGAAAGGTGGGAATCGTGGTTGATGCGCCCGCCCGGCCGGCGCGAGGCGAACCAGGTGTAGGCGAGGTAGGCGAGGGCGAACAGGGGCGACGGGATCGGCACCGGAATCGGCAGGATGAAGATCGAGCCGTTCGGGAAGTAGACGATCGCGGCGAACAGCACCGCGGTGATCGCGCCCGAGGCGCCCAGGGTGCGGTACTCGGGCTGGTGGCGGTGCCCGATCCAGGTGCCCAGGTCGCTGGCCAGCAGGCCGACCACGTAGAGCCCGAAGAACCGCTCCGAGCCGATCGTCCGCTCCAGGCCGAAGGCGAACGCCCAGAAGGTGAAGGCGTTGAACAGAAGGTGCATGACGTCGGCATGCACGAAGGCGCTGGTGAGGAGGGTGAGGTACTCGCGGTTCGGAACGAGCCAGTGCGGTCTGAACAGGTTGCGCTCGATCAGCCCCGGCGCGGCGATCAGGCCGATCGCGCTGGCGCCAACGATGACGGCGAGGAGCAGGCCCGACACCGGGGCGCCGCCGGTCAGGGTTGCGAGCGATTCCATGGGCGGATCCTGCGCCGCCTGGGGCGCAGGCAGAATGCATCGAGGTCGACGCCGCCGCGGCAGCGCCAGTCGGCCGGGAGCCTGACCGAGGCTCGCTGAAGATTCATCGAGGAGATCCCATGTTCGAAGCCCCCGTCGCCGCATCGTCGCTCGCCGGACATATCGATGCTGCCGCCAAGGAAATCGAGGGCCGGGTCATTGCCTGGCGACGCGACATTCATGCCAACCCCGAGCTCGGCAACCGCGAGTTCCGCACCGCCGGCATCGTCGCCGAGCACCTGAAGCGGCTCGGCTTCGACGAAGTGCGCACCGGCGTGGCCCATACCGGCGTGGTCGGCCTGCTGAAGGGCGCACTGCCCGGCCCGGTGGTGGCGCTGCGCGCCGACATGGACGCCCTGCCGGTGGCCGAGGAGGTTGACGTCCCGTTCGCCTCGAAGGTCAAGGCGCAGTGGAACGGCGAGTCGGTCGGCGTCATGCATGCCTGCGGGCACGACGCCCACGTCGCCATCCTGATGGGCGTGGCCGAGGTCCTCGCCGGGCTGCGCGCCACGCTGCGCGGCTCGGTCAAGTTCATCTTCCAGCCGGCCGAGGAGATGCCGCCCGAGGGCGAGGAGGGCGGGGCGAAGATGATGGTGGCCGAGGGCGCGCTCGAGAACCCGGTGCCGCAGGCGGTGTTCGGCCTGCACGTCACCTCGCGGCTGGCCCTCGGCGTGCTCGGCTACCGCCCCGGGCCGGCCATGGCCAGCGCCGACTCGTTCAGCATCAAGGTCGACGGCCGGCAGACCCACGGCGCGATGCCGTGGTTCGGCGTCGACCCGATCGTCACCGCGGCGCAGGTCGTGCTCGGGCTACAGACGGTGGTCAGCCGCCAGGTCGACCTGACCCGGGAACCCGCGGTCGTGACCATCGGCATGATCAGGGGCGGCGTGCGCCAGAACATCATCCCCGACTCGGTCGAGATGCGCGGCACGATCCGCAGCTTCGACGAGGAGATGCGCGACGACATCCACGAGCGCGTCACGACGCTCTCGGAAGGCATCGCCAAGGGCGCGCGCGCGACCTGCCGCGTCTGCATCACCAAGAACTATCCGGTGACGGTCAACGACCCGGCGCTGACCGAGGCGATGGCGCCGACGCTGGCGCGCGTCGCCGGCGAGGGCAAGGCGCAGGTCGTGCCCAAGGTCATGGGCTCGGAGGATTTCTCGTTCTTCCAGCGGGTCGTGCCGGGCCTGTTCTTCTTCCTCGGCGTCGTCCCCGAGGGCCAGGACCCGAAGGACGTGGCGCCGAACCACTCGCCGCGCTTCTTCATCGACGAGAAGAGCCTCGTCGTCGGCGTGCGGGCGCTGGCGAACGTGGCCTGCGATTTCCTCGAGGCGAAGCGGGCAGCGAGCTGACGGGGGGCCGCGGCTCAGGGCCGCTCGGCCGGGTCCGGCCGGCGCGGCGCGTACCAGATGTCCAGGCGCGAGCGGTCGCGCACGCCGGCGCGGCCGGCGAAGGCGATGCGCAGCACATCGCGCAGGATCTCGCGGCCGCTGTAGGTCCGGACCTTGCGGCCGGAGGTGAGCACCGACTCGCGCAGGATCACGAACTCGCCCTGCCGCTGCAGCGCCCGGCACAGGGTCAGCTCCTCGGAGGCGTAGAGGGTCTCGTCGAAGCCGCCCACGGCCTCGAACGCGGCCCGGGTGCTGAAGAGAAAGCAGCCGCCGGTGAAGCGCAGCCGGCGGAACAGCCAGAGAAAGCCCGGCAGGGTCCAGCGCACCCAGCGCGGCACCGGCTCGTCGAAGCGGATCGCCGCGCCGCCGCCGATCGCGCCGCCGGCCAGGGCGCGCATCAGGCCGGAGACCACATCGTCGCCGATCAGCGTGTCGGCATCGACGAAGACGAAGGCCTCGCCCCGAGCCGCGCGCGCGCCGGCGTTGCGCGTCGCGGCGATCTGCCGGAAGGCGACCGGCACCACCCGGGCTCCGGCCGCGGCGGCGCGGGCGGCGGTCGCATCGGTCGAGGCATCGTCGACGACGACGATCTCGTGCGCCGCGCCGGCCGCGGCGGCGGCTGCGCCGATCGCCGCCACGGCGGCAGCGACCGAGGCCTCCTCGTTGTGGGCGGGAACGACGAACGACAGCATCGCGACGAGTGTCGCGCATCCGTTCGCTGGCGGTCCGCCGCGGCGGGCGGGAAAGCGTGACGGGCGTCGCGTCAGGCGCGCTCGATCCGCGCCGCGAAGCAGCCGCGACGGGCGTAGTGCGCCTGCAGGTAACTCGTCTCGGAATTCTCGAGCAGCCGTTCGATCAGGGCGGCGGTCGCGTCGCCCTCGCTCACGTCGGCGTCGATCATCATGTGCTGCGCGTCGAAGGCGCGCACCGCGACCAGGCGCGAGCGCATCACCTCGGGCACGGCGTCGACCGCGTCGAAGGCGCGATCGGCGAGCTTGCGGACGTAGATCGCATGGGTCGAGCGGTAAGGCGTGTTCGCCGGCTGGTGCGCGTGGTTGAGGAGCAGCAGTTCCTCGCCGAGCTCGGCGTGCGCCATGCTCACGCGACACGGCATGCGCGGGTCGTCGGCGAAGACGCGCAGCGCGCCGCGGGCGGCGAGGGCTTCGTCGGAGAGATCGAACAGCGGCTTGAACGGCTCGGGGTCGAGCCCGGTGATGCGAAAGGACATGACGGTCTTCCTCGTTCGGGAGGACGCATCGTCGCCGCGACCGGGGCCGCCGGCTCGCCGCTTCCGGACATGGAGTTCGCACCGGTCCGCTGCCGCGGCTTCAGCCGGGGCGGGTCGCCTGCAGCGTGAAGAGGAGTGGCAGTCGTTCCGGCGCCACGGGCAGGTGCCAGCGGTCGTCGTCGTCCTTCACCATCGACTCGAGCATCTGCCACTCGGTGTAGTAGTGCTCGACCAGGCCGCGCACGACCAGCCCGGCGTCGAGCGCGCCCTGGACGATCTCGCCGAGGCCGTGCGACCACTCGTGGGTGGTCGCGTGCGCCACTGGCGTCCCGTCTCCGGCATAGGTCTGGTCGTCGTGCAACGTCACCGGCTCGGGCCGCTCGCCATAGGGAAAGCGCAGGCGCAGCTCGAGATCGGTCGTGGGATCGACCACCATCGCCATCGGATGGACATCGCGCAGATAGAGGCGGCCGCCGGGCTCGAGCAGTGCTGCGGCGACCGCGAGCCAGCGGCCGATCGAGGGGATCCAGTTGATCGCGCCGATCGAGGCGTAGACCAGGTCGTAGCGCCGTCCGAGCAGGCGCACGGCGTCGAAGACGTCGCCCTCGACGAAGCGGCCCGGGACGCCGGCGCGCTCGAACAGCGAGCGGCAATGGGCGATGGCGCTCGGCGAGAAGTCGAGGCCGGAGACCGACGCCGCGCCCAGGCGCAACAGCGAGAGCGTGTCGGTGCCGAGATGGCATTGCAGGTGCGCCACCTCCAGGCCGTGCAGCGGGCCGAGGGCGTCGCGGTCGTGGCGGACGGTCGCGCTCAGGCGCATCGGCTCGGCGAGGAGGCCGGCAACGTCGTAACCCTGCGGGCCGGTGTGGATCGGCACCCGATCCTCCCAGCCGGCGAGGTTGTCGGCGCGCCACCGTTCCCAGCTCATCGTCGCCCGCCGTGCCCGGTCGCCCGGCAGCGCGATCCCGGAACCATCCCAATGGCGGATGCGGCAAGGGCAGTCACGACCCATTCTCTGCGACCGGCGAGGGCGCCGGGTCCGCCGGTCTAGCACAAGCCGCAGGCCCGCTTCCTGCGCTTGGGCTTGTGTCCGGCATGGGCATTCCGGAGGCGTCTGACGGCGGGTCGCGGCTCACTAACATTCATGCTCAGAACAACAACATGCGCCGACTTCCACGCAAGCCGGCTGCCGGCCGAAGGGACCGGGCCGCAGCGCCGGTGCTTACCACCTTCGCGGATTCACAGGGAGTCTTTCCATGTCAGTTTCAGTCGACCTCGCGGTCGGACGCCGAGTCGCTTCTTCCTCCGCAACCTCGGGCTGGCTTCGACCCGGTCTGGCGTGTGCATGCGCGCTGGCGCTGCTCTCGCTCGGCCTGGGCGGCTGCAGCCAGTCGGCCGACGCGCAAGGCGGACCGCCGCAGGCGCCGCCGGTGAGCGCGGCCCCGGCCGTGCAGCGCACGGTGGTCGACAGCGAGGAGTTCAGCGGCCGGCTCGAAGCGACCGAATACGTCGAGCTCCGGCCGCGCGTCTCCGGCACGATCGAGAAGATCCACTTCAGCGACGGCGCCTTCGTGCAGAAGGGCCAGCAGCTGTTCACGATCGACCCGCGGCCGTTCGAGGCCGAAGCGGCCCGGGCGCAGTCGCAGCTCGCCGCCGCCAAGGCGCGCGCCGAGCTGGCGCAGAGCGAGCTGGCGCGGGCCCGGACCCTGCTCGATTCGCAGGCGATCTCGCGCCAGGAGTTCGACCAGCTGACGTCCGGCACGCGCACCTCCCAGGCCGACATCCAGGGCGCCGAGGCGGCGCTGCGTACCGCCCGGCTCAATCTCGACTACACCCAGGTCCGGGCGCCGATCGCCGGGCGGGCGTCGCGCGCCAACATCACCGTCGGCAACCTGGTGAACGAGCAGTCGGTGCTGACCTCGATCGCCGGCGTGAGCAAGGTCTACGCCTATTTCGACGGCAGCGAGCAGACCTACCTGCGGCTGCGCGGCGACGAGAAGGGCGGTGACCGCGCGCCGAAGGTGAAGATGGGCCTGGCCAACGAGCAGGGCTTCCCGCACTCCGGCCAGGTCGACTTCATCGACAACCGGCTCAATCCGCAGACCGGCGCGATCCGGATGCGCGCCACCTTCGACAACGCCAAGGGCCGCTTCACCCCCGGCCTCGCGGCGCGGCTGCGCATGGAAGGCAGCAGCGCCTACGACGCCGTGCTCGTGCCCGACCGGGCGATCGGCACCGACCAGACCAAGAAGTTCGTCTTCGTCGTCGGCGCCGGCCCCGGCCCGGCACAGTTCCGCGAGGTGAAGCCCGGGACGCTGATCGACGGCATGCGGGTGGTCACCGGCCAGCTCAAGGCCGGCGAGCTCGTCGTCGTCGACGGGCTGCAGCGGGTGATCCCCGGCGTGCCGGTGGCGCCGCAGGTGCTGAAGGTCGATGCCAACGGCATGCCGATCTTTCCGCCGCCGCCCGGACCGCCGGGCGCCGCGCCGGCCGCCTCGGCGGCCAAGGGCTGAGCGACAGTCTCATGGACATCTCCCGCTTCTTCATCGACCGGCCGCGCTTCGCCGGCGTGATCTCGATCTTCGTCTTCCTGATCGGCACGCTGGCGATCCTGCAACTGCCGGTCTCCGAATACCCCGAGGTCGCGCCGCCGCAGGTGGTGGTGCGGGCGCAGTTTCCCGGGGCCAACCCGCGCGTCATCTCCGAGACGGTGGCGACGCCGCTCGAGGAGCAGGTGAACGGCGTCGAGAACCTGCTCTATTTCGATTCGCAGGCGAGCGCCGACGGCAGCCTGACGCTGACGGTGACGTTCAAGATCGGCACCAACCCCGAGGTCGCCGAGACCGCGGTGCAGAACCGGATCAACCGGGCCCTGCCCCGGCTGCCGGACATCGTCCGCCAGATCGGCGTCACGACCGAGAAGTCGAGCCCCAACCTGACGATGGTGGTTCACCTGGTGAGCCCCGACAACAGCCGCGACGCGCTCTACCTGCGCAACTACGGCCAGCTGAACGTCCGCGACGAGCTGCTGCGCATCCCCGGCATGGGCTCGGTGATCCTGTTCGGCGCCGGCGACTACGCGATGCGCGTCTGGCTCGACCCGGGCAAGCTTGCCGCGCGCAGCATCACCAGCGGCGAGGTGATCGCCGCGATCCGCGAGCAGAACGCCCAGGTCGCCGCCGGCACGGTCGGCGCGCCGCCCTCGCCCCGGGGCACCGATTTCCAGCTCGCGGTCAACACCCAGGGCCGGCTGGCGAACGAGGAGCAGTTCGGCGACATCATCGTTCGCACCGAGCCGTCCACCGGCGGCCTGATCCGGATCCGCGACCTCGGCCGGGTCGAGCTGTCGTCGGGCACCTATTCGCTGCGCAGCCTCCTCAACAACAAGGAAGCGGCGGCGATCGCCATCTTCCAGGCACCGGGATCGAACGCGCTGGCGCTCTCGAACAACGTGCGCCGGGCGATGGAGCGGCTCAAGCCCGAGTTCCCGCAGGGCATGGACTACGACATCGTCTACGACCCGACCCGGTTCGTGCAGACCTCGATCGAGAAGGTGGTGGAGACGCTGATCGAGGCGGTGCTGCTGGTGGTGCTGGTCGTCATCATCTTCCTGCAGACCTGGCGCGCCTCGATCATCCCGCTGCTGGCGGTGCCGGTGTCCATCGTCGGCACCTTCGCTTTCCTGCTGCTGCTCGGTTATTCGATCAACACCCTGACGCTCTTCGCCATGGTGCTGGCGATCGGCATCGTCGTCGACGACGCGATCGTCGTGGTCGAAAACGCCGAGCGCAACATCGAGGCGGGACTGAGCCCGCACGAGGCCACCGTCAAGGCGATGCAGGAGGTCTCGGGCCCGATCATCGCCATCGCCCTGGTGCTCTGCGCCGTGTTCGTGCCGCTCGCCTTCGTGCCCGGCCTCACCGGCCAGTTCTACAAGCAGTTCGCGGTGACGATCGCCATCAGCACCGTGATCTCGGCATTCAACTCGCTGACGCTCTCGCCGGCGCTGGCGGCGCTGCTGCTGCGGCCGCACGACGGGCCGAAGGACTGGCTGATGCGCACGATGGACGCGCTCTTCGGCCGGTTCTTCCACTGGTTCAACCGCTGGTTCGGCCGGCGCAGCGAGGACTATGGCCGCGGCGTCGGCGGCATCGTCAAGCGCAAGTCGCTGGCGATGATCGTCTACGCGGTGCTGCTCGGCCTGACCGGCCTGCTGTTCGTTCGCCTGCCCGCGGGCTTCGTGCCGGCGCCCGACAAGCAGTACCTGATCGGCATCGCCCAGCTGCCGGCGGGCGCCTCGCTCGACCGCACCGAGGCGGTGATCCGGCGGATGAGCGAGATCGCGCTCGGCGTGCCCGGCATCGTCGACTCGGTCGCCTTCCCGGGGCTCTCGATCGCCGGCTTTTCGGCCGCGCCGAACGAGGGAATCATCTTCTTCGGCCTGAAGCCGTTCGAGGAGCGCAAGACCGCCGACCTGTCGAAGTTCGCGATCCTCGGCAAGGTCAACGGCGCGATCCAGCAGATCCAGGGAGCGCGCATGTTCGTCGTGCCGCCGCCCGCCGTCGACGGCCTCGGCAATGCCGGCGGCTTCAAGGTCCAGGTGCAGGACCGCGAAGGCCTCGGCGAGCAGGCGCTCTACGGCGCGGTCTGGGGCGCGCTCGGCCAGGTCTACGGCAACCCGAAGTCGAGCATCGGCACGCCGTATTCCACCTACGACATCAACGTGCCTCAGCTCTACGCCAACGTCGATCGCGTCCGCGCCAAGCAGATGGGCGTCAACCTCGGCGACATCTACGACACGATGCAGGTCAACCTCGGCTCGCTCTACGTCAACGACTTCACCAAGTTCGGCAAGACCTACCAGGTGATCGTCCAGGCCGACGCGCCGTTCCGCGCCGACGCGCAGGCGATCGGCGCGCTGAAGACGAAGAATGCCGCCGGTGAGATGGTGCCGCTGTCGGCGCTGATGACGGTCGAACCGACCTTCGGCCCGACCCGGGTGACCCGCTACAACGGCTACCCCTCCGCCGACCTCAACGGCGCGCCGAAACCCGGCTTCTCGTCGGGCCAGGCCGAGGAAGAGATCGAGACGCTGCTGAAGAAGACCCTGCCGCGCGGCATGGGCTACGAGTGGACCGAGCTCACCTACCAGGACCGGCTGACGCGCAGCGTCGGCCTGCCCGGCACGTCCCTGACCCTGCCCGTGATCGCGGCGGTGATGATGATCGCGGTGCTGCTCGTGATCCTGGTGCTGGCGGCGCAGTACGAGAGCTGGACCCTGCCGATGGCGATCGTCCTGATCGTGCCGATGTGCGTGATGGCGGCGCTGCTCGGTGTCTGGATCTCGCACTTCCCGCCCTTCGCCCAGCCCGGAGACCTCAACATCTTCACCCAGGTGGCGCTGGTGGTTCTGGTCGGCCTGGCGTGCAAGAACGCGATCCTGATCGTCGAGTTCGCCAAGGAGCTCGAGGAGCGCGGCGAGGCGCTGCTCGATGCCGTGATCAAGGCCTGCCGGATGCGCCTGAGGCCGATCCTGATGACCTCGATCGCCTTCTGCGCCGGCGTCCTGCCGCTGATCTTCGGCAGCGGCGCGGGCAGCGAGATGCGCCGGGCGATGGGCATCGCCGTCTTCTCCGGCATGCTCGGCGTGACCCTGTTCGGCATCTTCCTGACGCCGGTGTTCTACGTGCTGCTGCGCGGCCGGCGGGCGCTGCACCGCCCGGTGCCGGCCGCCGCCGCGCAGGCCGCGCCGCCGCTGGCCGGGACGGCGCCTCTGCCCGCGGCGCCGCAGGGAGATGGCCATGCGTGAGCCGAGCCTGCACCGCGGCGCGCGCCTCGCGGCCGCCGGGGTCGCGAGCCTCGCCGTCGCCGCCTGCACCGTCGGGCCGAACTACCAGGCACCGGCGGTTCCGCTCGATCCCGGCTTCGTCAATGCGGCCACCGGCAACGCCAAGGCGCCGGCCAGCGACATCGTCAACTTCTGGCTCGGCTTCGGCGACCCGCGGCTGTCGCTGCTGGTGGAGCGGGCGCTCGCCGCCAATGGCGACGTCCGCATCGCCTCGGCGCGGCTGCAGGAGGCGCGGGCGACGCTGCAGGGCGCCGACGCCGAGCTCCTGCCCGAGATCGGCGTCGCCGCCGGCGCCACCCGGTCGCTCACGCCGGAATTCCAGCTGCCCGGCCTCACCCGCGGCCAGCGCACCGGCAGCACCTTCACCGCCGGCTTCACCGCCAACTGGGAGCTCGACTTGTTCGGCCGCAACCGCCGCCTGAGCGAGTCGGCCGCGGCCCAGGTCGACGCATCCGTGGCCGACGTGCACGCGGCGCAGACGGCGGTTGCCGCCGAGGTCGCGCGCAACTACCTCGAGCTGCGCGGCCTGCAGCAGCGCTTCGAGGTGGCGAGGGAATCGCTCGTCAACCAGCGCGACACGCTGCGCCTGACCACGGCCCGCCTCGACGCCGGCCGCGGCACGCGGCTCGACGTCGTGCGCGCGCAAAGCCAGTACGACAGCACCGAGGCGACCCTGCCGGCGCTGCAGGCGGCGATCGACCGCGTCGCCTACCGGCTGGCGACGCTGACGGCGCAGCCGCCGCGGGTCGTTGCGGCGCAGCTCGAGGCGCCGGAGCTGCTGCCGCTGCTGCCGGTGACCGACCTCTCGGCCTTGCCGCTGGGCACGCCCGAGCAGCTCCTGCGCCGCCGTCCCGACCTGGTCGCCGCCGAGCGCCAGCTCGCCGCGGCCACGGCGAACATCGGCGTCGCCACGGCCGATCTCTTTCCGAGGGTCAGCCTCGTCGGCCTGATCGGCTTCGCGAGCAACCGCGTCACCGATCTCGGCACGCGCGACTCGCCGCAGTATTCGCTCGGCGCCGGGCTGACCTGGCCGCTGCTCGATTTCGGCCGGGTGCGATCGCGGATCGCGGCGAGCGAGGCGCGGGCGCAGCAGTCGCTCGCCGGCTATGAGCAGACGGTGGCGATCGCGCTCGAGGAGACCGAGGGCGCGCTCGCCCAGTTCACGCGCAACGCGCAGCAGGCCGAGCGGCTGGCGAGCGCGGCGCGCAACGCCGAGGAGGCGACGCGGCTGTCGCGGCTGCGTTTTGATGCCGGTTCGGTCGATCTGCTGGTGGTGCTCGATGCGCAGCGGCAGTCGCTTGCGGCGCGCGATGCGCTGGTGCAGTCGCAGGTCGGCCAGGCGACGGCGCTGGTGGCGATCTACCGCGCCCTCGGCGGCGGCTGGACCGACGTGCCGCCGGCGGCGGTGGCGCAGCGCTGAAAGGCGCGGCGCCGCGCTTCAGTCGTCAGTGCGCAGCGCGACCTGGTGCAGTTCTTCGGCCACCAGTTCGGGGCTCTTGCAGCGCAGCGTGTCGTCGAGGCTCAGCTCGTGGGCGAGGTCGAGCGCCTGCTCGGCGGTGAGGCCGGGGTTGAGGCCGACCATGCGCCGCGAGCAGCGCGCGCACCAGTCCATGTTGGAGCGCACGTACTCGACACCTTCCTGGTCCCAGCGAGAGGGGTGCGGGCGGGTCTGATCGAAGGACGTGTTCATCGGCGTGCGCGGCAAGGTGGAAAGGTTGGAAGTCTGGCTGAACTTCCTGGCCGCGACGGACAGGGGCCGGCCGCCCGTCCAGAGACGCCTGTAACGCCAACCGAATTCGTGAACTGCTTAGCGGCGCCGTTCGTGCCCGGACCGCCGCGAACTCAGGCGGTGTGCAGCGTGATAAGAAAGATCGCGAAGCGGTAGCCGAGGACGAGCACCGGCGCGGCGAGGGTGAGCACCATCGCCTTGACGAGACGCTGCTTGCCTGCGACTTCGTAGGCCGGGCCGAGCGCGGCGTGGATGTAGATCCCGCTCGCGACCAGGTTGAACACCGACAGGGCGTCGTCCATGAGCGCCGATTCGAGCCCGGGCCCGCCGAGGGCCGACACGGCCTTGGCGAACAGCACGGCGAGCGAGAACAGCAGCATCAGGAAGGCGTAGAGATGGAGCGAGAACGCCAGGTGCGCCATGAAGCGCTGGCGCCGGCCGAGAAAGAGCAGCGCCAGCAGCCCGGCGAACGGCAGCACCATCAGGACGACGAGCGACTTGGCGTTGACGACCACGGCCCGGTCGAACACCGGCTCGTACGCGGCGAGCGTGGTGTGCGTCGCCTGCAGGTGGCGGTCGAGCAGCACCTGCGCGAGCTCCTTCCAGTCCTGCTGGTGCAGGTGCGACACCAGGCTCGACCCGAGGACGCTGATGTGGGTCAGCGACTGCACGGTGAAGAACAGCACGTTGGCGATGAGGAAGATCGCGAACGGCGTCGCATAGGGCTTGCGCTGGCCGTCGACGTAGGCCCGGGTCAGCGTGCCGGGATGGCGGAGCAGCCGGCGAAAGGTGCGCAGCACCCGGCCGTCGATGCTCGTCGCCGCGTGCAGGATGCGGGCGAGGGCGCCGCCGAAGGTGAGGTCCTCGGTCTTGATCGGCCGCTCGCCGCAGCCCGGGCAGAACGGCGTCGCCACCTCCAGCCGGCAGTTCGGGCAAAGCCAGGCGGCGTCCGGCGGCGGCTCGGCCGGAGCGTCGGATGCGGCAGTGGCGTGGCTCATCGGCGCGGCCGAGTGTGGCGCAAGCGCGCCCCGGCGTCATCCCGGTCCGGCGGCCGCTGCCTCGCGCGACCGGATTGACAGCGCCGTCGCCCCTGCCGACAGTTCGGCAGCCCGCCACTCGCCGCATCGAAAGCCATGCCGAGCCCTTCGTTTCGCGCCTACTTCGCCCTGGTCGGCCTGTTCGCGCTCTGGGTCGGCGCCTGGGGCTACT
>Ga0068859_100002483_pt1 | contig 18758 bp, 14 predicted proteins | sample KBSSwiS22_FD_66585 | JGI IMG/M metagenome (GOLD analysis project Ga0068859, IMG submission 66585) | Switchgrass rhizosphere microbial communities from Kellogg Biological Station, Michigan, USA - KBS Switchgrass S2-2 | ecosystem: Host-associated > Plants > Roots > Rhizosphere > Soil ...
GCCGCCGAGGCGATGGTAGGCGGCGACCTCTACGAGGTGGTCGAGAGCGAGTGCGGGACGCGGCTGCTGATCGGTGACACCCGCGGCAAAGGGCTCGACGCGGTGCGGCTGGCCAGCCGCGTGCTCGGCTGCTTCCGGGTGATCGCCCGCGGTGACCGGCAGCTGGCGGAGATCGTGCCCTATCTCGACGCCGAGGTGGCCAGCGTCGGCGGGCTCGACGACTTCGTGACCGCCGTCGTCGCCGAGTTCGACGGCAGCCAGCTCACGCTGGCCAACGCCGGCCATCCGGATCCGGTGCTGTGGCGGCGCGGCCGGGCCTGGTTGCTCGGGCCGCCCGAACGCCAGCCGCCGCTGGGTCTCGGTGCTGGCCCCGGCCCCGGTGTCGGCGTCGGCGCCGGCGTCAAGGCTGGCGCTGGTGCCGAGACCGGCGCTGATGTTTCGGACGGAGACAGTCGCCTCGCCACCATGCCGCTCGAGCCGGGCGACCGCCTGCTGTTCTACACGGACGGGATCGCGGAGGCACGAGAGCAGCGGACCCGTGCCTTCTTCCCGCTGCTGACCGTCACGGCGCACGTGCTCGGGCGGGCGCCCACGATCGAGGAGGCGCTCGCGGACCTCGTCCTCGCGGTCCGGGACTGGACCGGCTCGGCCCTGAGCGACGACGTCGCCCTGCTGGCCGCGGAGGTGCCGGCCGCCCCCGCGACGCCCGGCGCCCACGGGCCGGCGGCCCTCGCCGCCCACCGCCAGGAAGATCAGGCCGAGCCCCGGGCCCGGCCCCGGGTAACCAGTGCGGCGGGCATCGGCGACCCGGCCCCGGTGGCGCGCGCCCCGAGCGTGCGCGCGCCCCGCCGATGGCGTGTGGACCTCGAACCCACAGGACGAGGGAGGCGACAGGACAGGAGATCGAACGCGGAAGGCAGCGACGACGCGGGAAAGCGAGGACGACGATGACTCATCTCACCGATCTGGGGGTGCGCCTGCCCGAGCCGGTGCTCGACCACCCACCGGGCGAGACCGTGCCGGAGACCGAGTTCATCGAAGCCGCGATGCGTTGGCACTTCGACCCGGCCACCGGCTCGCCGTTCTGGCTACGAGCCGCCGAGCACCTGGAGTTCGACCCACGCCGCGACGTGCACAGCGTCGCGGACCTCGCGAAGTTCCCCAACCTGGTCGACCTGCTGCGCGAGGTACCGGTCTTTGACCTCGTTCCCCGCGGCTATGGCCCGGATCCGGGGATCGCGGGGGTCTACGAGAGCGGCGGGACGACCGGGCCGCCGAAACGGGTCGTCTTCCTAGACGACTGGCTCGACTGGCTGACGGCCTACAGCCTCGCCGACCTGGCCGCCAGGCGCTGCCCCACCGGCGTCGACTGGCTGGCGGTCGCGCCGAGCGGGCCGCACATGTTCGGGGCCTTCATCGAGCGGTTCGCGCGCCGGGTCGGACGGCTGCGGTTCACGGTCGATCTCGACCCGCGGTGGGTGAAGCGCGTTATCGCCGAGGGCCACGCCGACGAAGCCGACCGGTACGCCGACCACCTGATCGACCAGGTCCGGCACGTGCTGACGACGCAGGACATCCGTGTCATGGTCATCACCCCGCCGCTGCTGGAGCGGCTCGCGCGGCACGACGACCTGGTGGAGCTCGTCGACGCCAAGGTCAAGATGATCGAATGGGGCGGCGCGCACATGGACGCCGACACCCGCGCCCTGTACATGACCGAGGTCTTCCCGCAGGCCACGCTCTTCGGCCAGTACGGCAGCACGATGGTCCTCGGCTCGGCGGGCGAGCGCCTTGGGCTCACCGCGCACGACCCGTGCGTGTTCGACCCGCCGTCGCCCTACGTCACCTTCTCCGTGGTCGACCCGGAGACCCGCCGGCCGGTCGAGTACGGCAGCCGGGGCCAGGTGGTGATGAACCACGTGAGCCGTTCCGCCCTGCTGCCGAACAACCTGGAGCGGGACGTCGCCACCCGGGTCGAGCCCCCGCCGGGGTCGGGCCAGGTGGGCGACTCCGTCGCCGACGTGGCGCCGGTCCAGGTGTTCGGCGGGGAGACCGTCGTCGAGGGGGTGTACTGATGACCGGACCGGGCGGTGCCGCCCCGGGCGGCTCGGGTTTCACCGTCGGCGCCGCCACCCCCGCAGCCACCCGCACGGCCGCAGCCGCAGCCACCCCCACGGCCGCAGCCACCCCCACGGCCGCAGCCACCCCCACGGCCGCAGCCACCGCCACCCCGGCAACCGCCGCCGCGTCCGACGGCCTGCTCCACCTGGACGCGCTGGGCCCGGGCGGATCGTTCCGGTCGCGAGACCGGCTGACGATCAACGACGTGTCCGGGACGCCGATGGCCGAGCTGAGCCTGGTCCCCCGGCTGTTCGTGCACCGCGCGATGGCGGCGCTGCGCAAGGCCGAGCCGATGCCGGTCGACGAGCGGCTTGCCGCCCTGGCCCGCGCCGGCGAGGCGTTCGAGAACGACGCTCCGGCCGGGATCGGGACCGACGAGTACACCCACCTGGTGAGCCGGATGTCCGGGATGCCGATCTCCGTGGTCCGTTCGGCGGTCCGGGGGATCGCGCGCAGCCTCGCGGGCGCCGGCCCGGATGCGAGCTGCGCCCGCCCGGCGGCGGCCGTCGAGAGCTGGCGTGATCCGGCGACCCGCCAGGGCCGCGCGGTCTGGACTCGGCGTGGCGAGGTGTTCGCGGTCCACGCCGCCGGCAACCACCCGGGCGTGCACTCGCTGTGGCCGGAGGCGCTGGCACTCGGCTACCGGGTCGCCGTCCGGCCGTCGCGCCGCGAGCCGCTGACCCCGTTCCGGCTGGTCACCGCGCTGCGCGACGCCGGGTTCGGCGCCGACCAGCTGGTGCTGCTGCCGACCGACCACACGGTCGCCGACGACATCCTGCGGGGGGCCGACCTGTCGATGGCCTACGGCGGCGACGAAGTGGTCCGCAAGTACGCGAACGACGGCACCGTCCTGCCGCAGGGCCCCGGCCGGTCGAAGATCCTCATATCGGGCGACGACTGGCAGCGGCACCTGGACCTGGTCGTCGACTCGGTGGCCGACGAGGGCGGCACGGCGTGCGTGAACACGACCGCCGTCTACGTCGATGGCGACCCGGCACCGCTCGCCGAGGCGCTCGCTGAACGGCTCGCGGCGATCCCGAGCCTGCCGCCCCTGGACGAGCGGGCGGTGCTGCCGGTCCAGCCGGTCGAAGCGGCCCGCGCCGTGGAGAAGTACCTGCTCGACCACGCGGGTGACGCCACGCCGCACCTCGGTGGCGACGGGATCGTCGACCCGCTGCCGGACGGTGGCGCCGTGCTGCGCCCGGCGGTCTTCCAGGTCGACCGCGCCGACGCCCCGCAGACCGGCATCGAGCTGGGGTTCCCCTGCGTCTGGGTGGCGCCGTGGTCGGCGAAGGACGGCGTCGGGCCGCTGCGCGACACCCTGGTGCTCACCGCGATCACCGCGGACGCCGGGCTGGCGGACCGGCTGGTCGAGGACCCGTCGATCCGCAACGTCTACCTCGGCGACCACCCGACCTACTGGATGCGCCCCGACGTCCCCCACGACGGCTACCTGGGCGAGTTCCTCATGCGTACGAAGGCCGTCATCCGTGACTAGGGCTACAGACGGCAGCCGGCCACCGGGTGGGATTCCCGGCGGCCGGCCGCGTCGTCCTCGTGCGGGTTCTCACGCCCAGCCGGGCATCGGGTAGCCCGCGGTGAGGTCGCGGACCTCGCCGGCGATCTGGGCGAGGACGGCCTCGTCGCCGTCGGCGGCGGCCTTGACGGCCTGGTCGATCCACGCGGCGATCTGGTGCATCTGCTCCGGGCCCATGCCACGGGTGGTGACGGCGGCGGCGCCCAGGCGCAGGCCGGACGGGTCGAACGGCTTGCGGGTGTCGTAGGGCACCGTGTTGTAGTTCAGTTCGATGCCGGCCCGGTCCAGCGCCTGGGCGGCCGGCTTGCCGCCGATGCCCTTGCTGGTGACGTCGAGCAGGATCAGGTGGTTGTCGGTGCCGCCGGAGACGAGCTCGAAGCCGCGCTCGCTGAGCCCCTCGGCCAGTGCCGCCGCGTTCGCGACGATCTGGTGGGCGTAGGTCTGGAACTCGGCGGTCGCCGCCTCGCGCAGCGCGACCGCGATCGCCGCGGTGGTGTGGTTGTGCGGGCCGCCCTGCAGGCCGGGGAAGACGGCCTTGTCGATCGCCGAGGCGTGGGCGGCGTCAGTCATCAGCATCGCGCCGCGCGGGCCGCGCAGCGTCTTGTGGGTGGTCGTCGAGATCACCGGGGCGTGGCCGACCGGCGACGGGTGCGCGCCGCCGGCGATCAGGCCGGCGATGTGCGCGATGTCTGCGACCAGGATCGCGTCGACCTCGCGGGCGATCTCGGCGAACGCCGGGAAGTCGATCGTGCGCGGGATCGCGGTACCGCCGGCGAAGATGACCTTCGGGCGCTCGGTGAGCGCGAGCTGGCGGACCTCGTCCAGGTCGACGCGGCCGGTGTCCTGGCGGACGCCGTAGCGGACGCTCCTGAACCACTTGCCGGTGGCCGACACCGACCAGCCGTGGGTGAGGTGCCCGCCCATCGGCAGCGCCATGCCCATCACGGTGTCGCCGGGCTGCAGGAAGGCCAGGTAGACGGCCAGGTTGGCCGGCGAGCCCGAGTAGGGCTGGACGTTGGCGTGCTCGACGCCGAACAGCGCCTTGGCGCGCTCGACGGCGAGCGTCTCGATGGGGTCGATGAACTGCTGGCCCTCGTAGTACCGCTTGCCGACGTAGCCCTCGGAGTACTTGTTCGTCAGGACCGTGCCGGCCGCCTCGAGGACCGCGGTGGAGACGTAGTTCTCCGACGCGATGAGGCGAATCTTCTCGTACTGCCGCTTCGCCTCGGACTCGACCAGGTTCGCGATCTCCGGATCGGCGTTGGCCAGTTGCTTGATGAATGGCTCGTGCATGGGGAGACCTCCAGGGATGTGGCTGCCCGGCCCGTCCGCGGCCACACGTGACCGGCCCGTCGATCCATGCGGACCGGCGAACGGCCCGCGCTGTGGCGGCAGGCCCACCCGCGCGGCGGGGTCAGGCAGATATCGTCTGGCCGCTGGCACCGAAGGCCCGGCGCCAACGTCGGCGGCACCCAGGCGCACGGTACCGTGCCGATTCGGTCGCTCCCCGGTGGTCAATTCCACCCCAGCACGCCAGTCGCGACTTGGCCCGAAGTCTAGCCGGTCAGCCAGCGCGAGCCCTCGACGGATCAGCGTGATCCAGGCGATGCGCGGCCGGGCCGCGGGCCGCTCGCCGCTCGGCGACTCCTCGCCCGCGCAGGGCCGGCACGGGCCCTGCGCGGGCCTGCCACCGCTCGGCACGGTCAGGAGCAGACTGTGCCGGGCTTGGGGGTGACGAGGTCGACGAGGTAGCGGTTGACCGCGTTGTGGACACAGGTGCTCGGGCCCTCGTAGGCGCCGTGGGTGTAGGACGTCCAGGTCAGCAGCACCGCGTTGGAGAGCTGCGCGGCCAGCGAGCGGGCCTCGGTGTAGGGCGTCGCCGGGTCACCGGTGGTGCCGACCAGCAGGATCGGCGGCGAGCCGGCGGCGCGGAACGGCCCGTCGTAGCGGTCGGCGGGCCGGACAGGCCAAAAGGCGCACGTCATGCCGCCCAGGGCGAGGGAGGCCCCGAAACGCGGGGCTTCTCGAGAAAGATCGCGCACGAATCGTCGGTAGACGGCCAGGTCAGTGGGATACGTCTGGTCGGAGCAGTTGATCGCGGTGTTCGCGTCGAAAGAGTTGTCGTATGTGCCGTCCGCGCGCCGACCGGAGCTCTGGTCCGCAAGCGCCTGCAGCACCGACCCGTCGTTGGCGTCGTCGGCAAGCTGCAGGGCGAGCGCCAGGATCGGCCACTGCTCCTCGCTGTAGAGCAGCTGGAGCACCGCAGTGATCGCGGTGGAGTCGTCCACCGGCCTGGTCGTGTCGACGTCCTTGCCCTTCGCGTAGATCGGTTTCTTGGCGAGCCTGGCGATCAGCCGGTCATAGGCTCCGGCGGGGTCACCATGGCCGAACCCACAGTTGGGATCTCGCGCGCAGGTTGCCAGAAAGGCATTGAAGGCCGCCTCGAAGCCAAGGGCCTGCAGCCGGGTCTCCTCGAGCGGATCGCGGGTCGACAGTGTCGGATCGACCACGGCGTCGAGAACCATCGCGCGGATGTGAGTCGGGAACAATGCGGCGTAGGTGGCGCCCACCTCCGTGCCGTAGGAGCCGCCGTAGGCGGTGAGCCGGTCGTCGCCGAGCGCGGCGCGCAGCACGTCGAGGTCGCGGGCCGCGAACTCGGTCGACAGGTACGGCAGCAGGGCGGCGCTCCAGCGCTCGCAGCCGCGCGCGACCGCGCGGTCCGCAGCGGCAGTGCCGTCGAAGTCGGCCAGGACCTCGGCTTCCCGGGCCGGAGCGTTCACCCCGGGCAAGGCGGCCGGATCATGTGCCGTCCCCGCCGCGGCGGCAGCGGCAGCCGAGACGGCGGAGGCGGCGGAGGCGGCGGAGGAGGTGGAGGCGGCGGAGGAGGTGGAGGCGGCGGAGGCAGTCGACGCCGGGCTGGAGCCCTGTCCGCGCGCCGCCAAGCCAGGCGAGACCGCGACGGGGATGTCCAGTCCTTCATCGACACCCGCGCCCTCGCCAGCGCCCTCGCCAGCGCCCTCGCCAGCGCCCGCACCGGCACCAGCACCGGCGCCCGCACCGGCACCGGCACCGCCGTGGCGGAAGGGCACGTCACCGAGGACGGACAGTTCGGTGGCCTTCTGCTGGTCGGTGAGGCAAAGGACGGGCGCGCTCGCGCCGACCCCTCGCTGGTCGAACCCGACGATGTCGAACCGGTCCCGCACCGCCTTGTCGAACAGCTCCGGGTACGACCGGATGGAGTCGACTCCGGACACGCCCGGCCCACCCTCGAGATAGACGAGGGATCCCAGACGTCGCGCCGGATCGAGCGCCAGGCGCCGGACGATCGCGAGGTCGATCGTGCCTTGCGCTGGATGCTCGTAATCCCGGGGCACCTGCAGCGTGGCGCATTGAAGCCCGGTGCCACAGGCCGTCCACGCCGACAGTCGGCCAATCCCCGGCTGTGACGGCGAACTCGGCGCCGCGCCGGCCGGCGGCGTCGGGATGACGAAGCCGGCCATGGACAGCGACACCAGCGCCAGCGCGCTGGTCAGGCGTCCGCGCCGGACCGGATGCTCGGTGTGGTGCTCGCCGCGGTGCTGGAATCGCCAGGGCTGGTTCACGGGGCCTCGGCCTCCGGTCGGTCGGCGCGGCGCCCCTCGGCGCGGCGGTAGGCGACGAGCCGCCGGCACAGCAACGGCCCGCTCACTTTCCGTAGCAGCTGGCTTCAGCTCTCCCCTTCGGGTCCGCGGCCCAACCCTCGGCATCGACAACCCCCCGATGCGAGCGACCCCGCCCGACGCGACACCTGCCAGCCGGTCGACGGCTGGATGCGTTTCGGGCGGGAAAGCGGCAAACTCCGGGAGTGGACTACCCAGCGCTGTTCCAGGCGGAGGCCGAGGCGCTCCTCGCCGCCGCAACCAAGGACCTCGACGCGGCCGTGCCGTCCTGCCCCGGTTGGGACAACCGCCGGCTGCTCGCACACGTCGCCCGCGTGCTGGACGCAACGGTCGTGCACGTCCCCCGCGGGGTCGTCGACCCGCCGCCCCGCGTCGAACGGCCGCCGGCCGAGGACGACGCGCTCGTCGAGCACTACCGGCGCGGCGTCGCCGGCACGCTCGCCGTCTTCCGGGACGTCGACCCGGCGGCCCCGGCCTGGAACTTCACCCTCGAGCCGAACGTCGCCGGCTTCTGGCAGCGCCGGCTGACCCACGAACTGCAGATCCACGCCTGGGACGCGGCCGGCGCGGTCGGCGACGCCCGCGAGCTCGACCCGCGGCTCGCGGCCGACGGCATCGACGAGGTGCTGCGTGTCCTGATGCCTGCCGCCCGCGCCACCGGCATCGCCTCCCCCGGCGACGGCACCGCCCACGTCCACCTCATGGACACGCCCGGAGAGTGGATGGTCCGGCTCGACGGCGAGACCGTCGAGGTCACCGAGGGCCACCAGAAGGGCGACGCCGGCCTGCGCGGCCCGGCCGGCCCGGTGCTGCTGGCGCTGTGGGACCGCCTCCCCTTCGACGCCCCCGGCCTGGCCGCCTTCGGCGAGGTCGACCTCCTGCCCGCCCTGCGCCCCAACCGTTGACCAGTCTCCCGGCCGACCGGCCTGCGCGCCGACCAGCCTGCGCGCCGACCAGCCTCCCCGCGCGGGCCGCGGGCCGGTCGGGTCAGGACGCGAAGTTGGCCTGGATGCGCTGGCGGAGGTAGTCGCCGGCGGTGATGTCCGGGTAGCGGCCCGACGGGCTGGTGATGACGGCGTCCGTGTTGGCCTGCGCGAAGAACGCCAGGCTGTAGCGAGGACCGTCGTACTCGCCCGCGCTGGGCAGCCGGACGCGGTGGAAGGTCGATGCCAGCGCGTCGTCGCTCCAACGCATGAGCATGTCGCCGACATTGCAGGTGATCGCGTCGGCCGTGGCCGGTACCGACGTCCACCGCTCGTCGTCGGCCTCCTTGCCTGGCATGACCTGCAGGCCGCCCTGACCGGCACGCTGGAAGAGCAGGGTGAGGCAGTCGAAGTCGGTATGCGCGCCGGCCCGCCAGATTCCCGGCGTGTCGCGCACCTCCGGCGGTACCGGGAAGTAGTGCAGCAGCCGCAGCGTGCTCTGATAGGTCGGGCGGGCTGGGTCGTGGGCGATCGCGAAGAAGTCGCGCGGGAAGCCGAGCCGGTCCGCGAAGCAGCCGAGCACCCGCATCGCCAGCTCCCAGCAGCGGCGCTCGAACCCGAGCATCGCGGCCTGGAAACCGGCCCGGAAACCGGCCCGGATGTCGACAAGGTCGAGGTCGTCGTCGCTCGGCCAGAGCCCGTCCATCCGTGGGCGGGTGACCTGGTACGACTCCTTCTGGTCCGCGGTGCGGGTCGACGGGCGGACCTGGGTGAGCTTCTCCCAGCCGGCGTTCTGCCCCTTCTTCAGCGCGAAGCGCGCCTTCGTCGCGTCGGGCAGGGCGAAGAACGCCTCGGTCGCCGCGAACGCCGCGTCGACGTCGGCGAGGTCGATGCCGTGATCGACCAGTTGGAAGAAACCGATGTCGGCCGCGGCCGACCACAGCTCGTCGGTGATCCGCTCCCGCCGGGTGCCGAAGTCGCGCAGCGAGATCCGCCGGATCTCCCGGTCGCTCGCCTCGCTCCCGGCGCCGCCCATCCGGCTCTCCCGCGCCAGCTCGGTCAGCCCGTACTCCGACGACGACATCGACACGTCCCTCCCCTTCTCCGGTCGAGCCGGCACTTTCGCTCAGCCGGCAGCCCGTCTCCGGCCGGAGCCCTGTTCAGCATGGCTCGCCCGTCCAGTCCGTCGAGTCGTCCAGTCCGTCCAATCGTCCAATCTGACCAGTCGTCCAATCCGACCAGTCGTCCAGTCGACCAGTCGGCTAGTCCGCTTCTTCCCCATCTGACGCCACGAGAGGAGGCCGCCGGCTGCGAAGCTGGAACGTGTGACGGAAGCCGCCAGCGGGAGACTGATCGATCTGACCGTACCGATCACGACCGGAATGCCGGTCTATCCGGGCGATCCTGAGGTCAGGACCGAGGCAGCACTGACGGTCGCCGGCGACGGCGTGAACGTGCGCCGCGTGCATCTGGGCTCACAGACCGGCACCCACGTCGACGCGCCCTACCACATCGACGACGCACTCCCCCGGCTCGACGAGATCCCGCTCGAGCGGTTCGCCGGCCCGGCGGTTCTCCTCGACGCGCGACGGTACGGCCCCGGCGCCGAGATCGGCCCGGAGGCCGTACCCACGACACCGCTCGCCGGCACCATCGTCGTGATCGTGACCGGCTGGTCGACCCGCTGGGGAACGGACGAGTACCTGCGCCATCCGTACCTCGGGGCCGACGCGGCCGGCGCCCTCGTTGACGCCGACGCCCGGACCGTCGCGATCGACGCCGCGAGCGTCGACCGCACCACCGGGCCGGACGAGCAGTTCGCCCTCCCAGCCCACCAGATCCTCTGCCGGGCGGGCGTCGTCATCGCCGAGAACCTCACCGGCGCGGACCGGCTGCTGGCCGCCCGCGACGCCGGCCACGCGGTCGAGATGTTCCTCTTCCCACTCCCGCTCGCCGGCGCCGACGGCGCCCCGGTCCGCGCCGTCGCCCGGGCCACCCCGCGGCAGGCTTAGGAACACCGACGCAGGGGTTCGTTCTCGCATCGATCACCCGAACTCGCACGGCGCCTGCAGCCTGCTGGCCAGGAGACTCACCCTGCTCCGGCCGCAGGTTCGAGCCCCACCCGCACCACCCAATTTTTGATCATGCCTCTGGCCTGGGTGGTTACGGTTCACGATCTATCCTTTGAGATCCAGCGCCATGGAACGGTGCTGGTCAGGGCGTCGACGGCTGGTTCGAGTCCCGGCTGGACGACCATGTTGCAGCCATGCGAACCGCCTTCGCCTGGCCGAGGTGCTCGGGGCGGCGGCTTCGGAGGACACCTTCGGCCGCCACCGGCGTCGCTGGGTCAGGACCGAGAACGTGCAGGACAAGCAAGCTGTTTCGCCGACGGCTTGGACAGGGACCAAAGGGTCACTCCCAGGACGCCGTGCACACCACCTCGGCGGACGGTACCGCCAGCTCGGAGCTGTCCTGCCTGGTCACCGACCTGCTCGACGTCGAGGCGTGGCCGGCGCTCGACCTGGCGTGCGCCTACCCGGCCCGCTGGACCTGCGAGACCGTGATCGGCCACCACAAACCGACCTCGGCGAGGGCCAGCCCGTCCTGCGTAGCCGCGACCGCCGAGGGCGTCGCCCAGGAGATGCGGGCCCTGTTCGCCGCCTACCAAGCCTGCACCAGCTCATGGGTACCGCCGCCGACGCCGCCGGCCTACCCCCGGGAAGATGAGTTTCCGGCACGCCCTAACCGCGACCGACTCGATCGCTGCCCGCACCCCTGACCCGCAGTCTCTCGACGACTTCCTCCTCCACGAACTCGACCTCCACCCAGACCTCGTCGTCAAGGCCGTTCGTGCCATCGCCGCCAGGACCGGCAGATCCGGCCCCACGCTGACCACCTATGACATCGCTACCTACCTGCATGCCCACGGCGCCCCAGCATTCGGCGAACGCCTTCTCGTTGCACTCGGTCAGACGGCCACACCGGCTCCGTACCTGGCCCCGGCCTCAGGTGCAGGGCCGAGTCAGCGGTGCGCGCTGAGCGCGCGCTCAGACCGGCGGTGCACAGGCTCGTACGCGAGTCGCTGCTGGACGGCCGGGAACACACCGCCATGCTGGATGGCGCGGCCCTGGGTATCCAGGTCCTCGCTGACCAGGGCCACGAAACCTACGTCGCGATCCGCATCATCGGCTCGGCCCATTCGGGGCGCCGCGCCTACGCGCGCAGAAAGCGCAGGACCGCGAGTACGCGTCGGTGTTCACGGTCGCCCGGCGCCAGGCCCAGCTTCGAGAAGATCGAGGTCACGTGGGCCTCGACCGTCTTCACCGCGAGGTAGAGGTCGGCGGCGATGGCGGTATTGGAGTGCCCGCGAGCCATCAGGGCCAGCACCGCCCGTTCCCGGTCTGTGAGCGTGCCCAGCGGGTCGTCCTCGCGGCGCCGGGCGACGAGCCGGACCACCAGGTCAGGATCGATGACGGTGCCACCGGCGGCTACGTTGCGCAGTTCGGTGCCGAAGACCTGCAGGTCGGACACGCGGTCCTTGAGCAGGTAGCCGACCCCGCCGTCGAACTCGGTCATCAGTCGCAGGGCGTGGTGGACCTCGACGTACTGCGACAGCAGCATCAGCCCGACCGATGGTGTGGCGGCCCGGATGGCTCTGGCTGCCTTGATGCCTTCGTCGGCGAAGCCTGGTGGCATCCGCAGGTCCAGCACGGCCACGTCGGGTGGGTTGCCGCGTGCCGTGCGGACGAGGCTGTCGCCGTCGGCGTACTGGCCGGTGATGTCGAAACCCATCTCGGTCAGGATTCGGGCCAGCCCCTCGCGGAACAGGACGGCGTCGTCGGCGAGCATCACCCGCATGGGATCACCGTCCGCAGCCGCGTTCCGGCCGGTCCGCTGTCGACGATGAGCCGGGCGTCGAGCGCGGCGAGGCGGTCGGTGAGCCCCTCCAGGCCGGATCCGGGCCGCGCCTGCGCCCCGCCCATGCCGTCGTCGCCGACCTCGAGCAGCAGCCCGCGCGGGGTCAGCTGCGCGATGACGGTCGTGACCCGGGCGCGGGCGTGTTTGGCGGCGTTCGTGAGGCCCTCGCTGACGACGAAGTACGCCGTCGCCTCCACCGCGGGCGTCAACCGGCGGTCCACGTCGACATGCAGCCGCACCGGGACGGCGGACCGGTCGGCAAGGTAGTTGAGCGCGGCCTCCAGCCCGTCCTGGGTGAGCACGGCCGGGTGTAGGCCGCGCGCGGTCTCGCGCAGCTCGGCGGTGGCCTGGAGCAGCTGTTGGCGGGCGGACTCGGCCCGTTCGGCGAACGCGGTGGCGCCGTCGGCGGCCTTGGCGAGCGCGCCCAGCTCCAGCGCGACGGTCACCAGCCGCTGCTGGGCGCCGTCGTGCAGGTCTCGCTCCAGGCGACGCCGGGCCTCGTCGCCCGCGACGACCAGCCGCTGGGCGCTCGCGCGCAGCTCCAGGACGAGACCCGCCTGGGCAGCCAGGTCGGCGAGCAGGCCGCGTTCCTGGGAGGTCCACGCCCCACGCGCCCCCGTCGTCACGGCGAGCGCGCCGACGGTCCGGCCGCCGTGGGCCACCGGCACCGCGCGCCCGTCGAGCGTCAGCTCGGTGAGGGTCCGGACCTCGCTCGGACATCCGGCCGGCCAGGCCGACACCGCGCGCAGCTCGTCGGTGGGTCCCGTCCACAGCACGACCTGCCGCGCACCGGTGCCGTCGGCGACCGTGGCGCACAGCCCGTCGAGCAGCCCGCTCGACGGACCCGTCAGCTGGGTGGCCAGCCGTGACAGGGCCTCGTACGGGGTGGCGCGGCGGCCGTAGACGATCCGGTCCGCCGCCCGCTGGGCGCGGCGGCGCAGCGGCTCGAACGCCACGGCGACAAGCGCGGTGGCCAGCAGGGCGACCAGGGTGCCCGAACCACCGATCAGGCTGCCGACGGCGACCACGACAACGGCGTAGCCGACGGTCACCACTGCCGCCATCGCGGCCCAGACCAGCGTCGCCCTGATCATCGGGTCAACGTCGTAGAGGCGGTACTTGAGAATGGCCACACCGGCGGCCACCGGCACCAGCGGCACGGCCAGCAGCCCAGGCTCGGGTGTCCGCCACCCGATCAGCCCACCGGCCATCACCGCGCCCGTCGCCGCCACGGCGAACACGAACCAGCGCAGCTGCCGGGACTCGTCGCCCTCGGCGCGTACCAGCCGCACGATCGCGCACACCACCCAGACGAGCTGGAACGCCGGGTAGCCGATCGCCGCGGCCACGGGGTGGATGGCATCCGCGGCCGCGGCGCCCGGGACGTGCAGCGGGTGCGGCGCGGCCAGCGGAACCCGCCCGTACTCGACCGGCCACAGCGCCGACATCGCCGCGAGCGCGACGCCCAGCACGGCGAGCGTCCCGACGACCGCCCGCCAGGCAGGCGACGGCATGCGCCCGGTCGGGAAGCTCGTAAGGGTGACGGCGGTCAGCACGAACACCAGCGGGAGCGGCCACACCCCGAGCCAGCCAATCCAGGAGGCCGCGGGAAGCGCGGGGGTGTGCAGGCCGTACTGGCGGGCCGCGAACATCGCCGCCTGCGCCACCCCGGTGGCGACGAACAGCCAGGCCTCGCGGTTGTCCGGCCGCTGCCGCACGACGTAGAGCCCGACGACGGCGAAGGCGACGGCGAGCAGGCCGTTGTGCAGGTTGTCGAACTGGAACCCGAGGGCGAACCCGCCCGCCACCAGCGCCGTGACGGCGACGCCACTCGCCGGCGCCAGGACGTGCGGCGGGATCCGGTGCATGGCGACATGGTGCACCGCGGCCCGGGCCATGCGGTACAGGGACAACCCTGCCATCGCGGCGGGTCTGCTCGGATGTGTCGCCGCGGCCGCGCCGCGACTGTGGTCGGGTCACTGCCGGCCAGACCCACAAGGAGCCCCCGTGAACGCCGTCCCCGGCTCACCCGCCGACCGGCTGCTGAACACGTCACTCGTCGTCGCACCCGTCCTTTACCTGGTCGCGAACGTCCTCTACGCCCTGCGCGGCTGGGAGTCCGACCCGGCTGGCGGCGTCTTCCACGTGCTCGGCGCCATCGCCTACACCCTCGTCCTGATCCGGGTCGCGACCTGGACGTCCGGCACCTTCACGGCCGCGCTGCTGGTCGTGGGCTCGATCGGGATCGCCGGCAACGTCGCCTACGGCTTCGACACGATCCACGTCGCCCTCGGCGACGTCTCACTCGTCGACCGGAGCGGCGCCGCCACCCTGATCAAACCGCTCGGGCTCGGCTTCCCGCTGATGCTCCTGATGAGCGCGATCGCACTCCGACGTATCGCGCCACGGTGGCCGGCGATCCTCATCGGGCTCGCCGCACTCGCCTTCCCGATCGCGAACATCGGCAACATCCCCGCTCTCGGCGTCACCGTCAGCATGGCCGCGGTCGTCGGTTTCGGCGCACTGGCCGTGCAGCGAGCGCCCGCACCGCCAGCAGACGCTGATCCCACCGTTAGTGGACGCACGACGACGGCGGCGACAGCGTCGTGAGAGGACGGGGTCGGATCCGCCGGATCGGAATGCTGTGCGCCGTGCCGTGGCCACGAGCTGTGGCTCCGCTGGTACCAGGTGGAGCCCCCACTGCCCCGCTCGCGCACGCGGGTGACAGGAGTCCATCGGTATTGGCGCGGCAGAGCACGGAAGAAGAAGAGCGCCCCGGATTCTGCGCGCTGAGAAAGCCGTCCATGTCGTCCGACCGACAGGCCCTGGAACGGAACCTCCCAGCGATGCCTCGCAGTACCTCTGACCTGGCCCCTTCCCACCGCCTCCGGCAGCTGGCGGGTGCCCGCTCCCAGGTAGTCCCGGCCCGACCAGGAATGCGCTCCCTTCCACCAGGAACGTGTACATCCCGAATATCGACACATCGCAGGCCGGATGCCGCGGCCCTGAACCAGGGGGTACCTACCTCCTTCCGCATCGCGGCGCCAAAAGCGTCGCGTATCCAACAGGGGAAGTAATCGTGAACCGCATTCTTGCTCGGTTGTCCCGCCGGGCCGGCACGGCGCTGACCGTCAGCACCCTGGCCCTGGGCCTGACCACCGCGGCGTGCTCGACTGAGGCGGCCAGCACCAGCGACGCGGCGGCGCCGGCCACCGCCTCGGCAGCCTCGTCGACCGCCACCGCGGCGGCGGACCCGGCCGCCGATCCCGAGCCGCGGCAGGTGGACGGGCCGGTGCCCACGTCGGCCGCGGGGGTGGCATTCGCCGCCGGCGGTGGCGCGACGACGAACTGCCCCACCAACACCAACGGCGGCACCTGGGCGGGGGTCTGGCGGGCCGCCGACCCGGACGGTTACATCGCCAGCATCACCATCGCCCTCACCGACTGCGACAGCCTCAACAGCGCGCGGTTCCGCGTCGTCTCCCACAAGTGGGCGGGCCTGGGCCCCGGGTACTCGGACTGGGGCACCGCGAAAGCGAAGAACGTGAGCTGGGGGTACGTCGGCACCTCGGTGACCGTGACCTACCGCTTCAGCAGCGGCTTGAAGGAAGTGCTCCACCTGGTGCCGCCGAACCGCTATGTCGGCCTCACAACCGACGGCCACGAGACGTGGACCAACGGTGACAGCCGCGACCTGGAGAAGCAGTACTACACCCGCTAGTCCCACCGGTCCGGTACCCGGCCCCGGCCCGGTCCACGGCGGGCCGGGCCGTGGGCCGGCACGCTCGGCGCGCTGTCAGACCGGCGCCGGCTCCACGTCGCCGGGGCGGGGCGTCCCCGATCCGCGGCCATCCGAGCTCTCGCCCCACGCGTGGACGCGACGTGCCATGTCACCCTGAACCCCGTCCACAGCAGCGCAGGTCAGGAGAACCCGTGCCCACCAGACCCGCCCGGCTCGCCATCGCCGTCGCGGTGGTCCTGCTCGGCGCCGTCGGCTGCATGCCCGACGAGGCTGGGACATCCACGCCCACGCCTGGTCCAGGCGCCACCGCGTCCGTTCCAGACACGACCGCCTCCGCTCCGGACGCCACGCCAGGCACCGGTGTGGCGTCCGCCGACGCGACGGCGACCCCGGCGGACACCACGCTCGACGTGCTCGTCACCAGCGACGACGGGGTCGGCGCCGCCGGGCTCGACGCGATCGCGCGGGCCCTGGCCGCCCTGCCGGACACGACCGTGCGCATCGTGGCGCCGGCAGCGAACCAAAGCGGCACCGGCGGGAAGACCAGCGACGGCGCGGTCAACCACAGCGACACCACGACCGCCAGCGGCCTGCGGGCCACCGAGGTCAACGGCTACCCGGCGGACGCGGTCAACGTGGCACTCGACGACCTGGGACTGAAACCCGACCTCGTCGTCTCGGGCATCCACGAGGGGCAAAGCCTCGGACCCGACGTCGACACGTCCGGCACCATCGGCGCGGCACGCGCCGCCGCCCAGCGGGGCATCCCCGCACTGGCCGCGAGCCTCGGCCTCGGCGACACCTACGACTACGACCCCGCCGTCAAGCAGATCCTCACCTGGATCGCCACCCACCGCGCCGACCTGCTCACCACCCCGGCCGCCACCAGACGACAGACGATGCTCTTCAACCTGAACGTCCCGAACTGTTACGCCGGTGGCTCCGTCCGCGGCCTCCGCGCGCTCGACACCGAACCACAGGTCCCCGACCCCGCGACCGCGCGGCAGCCGCAGACCTGCACCACGACGAGCTCACCGGGCAACGAGGTGGCATCGTTCAACGCCGGATACGCGACCCTCACCACCCTGTACCCACGTCCCACGAAATAGCCAACCCGACGTACACGGCGGGCTCTGGACACCGTCAGCCCGGCAGCAGCCACGTCGAGGGCAGCAGCCACCGGGTCCTCCACGGTCCGAGAAGCGACCGATGACCCCAAGCAGCCCACCAGGCCCAGGCGTGGGCCCATTCGAGGGATGCCTCTGCACGCCGGGGTAGATCACGACCGTACGGAGGGCGCCGGGTCGGCGTCTCTGCCGCTACAGTAAAGCGTCTTTTCAAATACGGACCGGGCCACCTTCGACAGCCTGCCAAGCTTTTCGCGGGTGCATGGAGAGACTCCGCTTGCCACACAACATTGAAGCAATGTGATCTCGGGAACCAATCACCTAGATGGCTCCGCAGTGGGGATGCGCGGTGGGTTTGGCGGTCGCCGCCGCGCGCGGCCGGGGAGTGCTGCACCGGGACATCAAGCCGGACAATGTCCTGTTCGTCGCGGAGGGCATGGTGGAGGTCGCCGGCTGTCGGGATCCGAGATCTCGACAGCCGATTTGTCCCCGATCTGGACGGCGAACGGGGATCTGGTCGAGGCTCTCTGAGGATCGGTTCAGGGAGGGGGGAGCGCGCCTTCTTCGTGGTCGAGTTCGTTTTCGAGGAGGCGGAGGGACACGTCGGTGAGCTGTCCGGTGTCTCGCCAGAGTTGTAGCTCGTCGCGCTCGGTCTCGATCATGGTGCGTCGTACTCGGCTGAAGGTGTCTGTCGGGCTCTCGGGAGGGATCTGTTCGTCGGTAGGGGTGTTCAGCGCTGTCAGGCTGTCCTCGCTGCGTTGTTTGCGGTCCTCCGCGGCTCGGCGGAGCCGTTTGGCGAGGATGCCGGGGATCGGTTCGTGCGCTTGGAGGGATCGCAGCGTTCGCAGGCCGGCTTCGGCCGCGGCTACGCGGGCTCGGGCGCGCTGGCGTCGGCCCTCGTCGGCGTCGGGCCGTACTCCCAGCCGTCGGAGCAGTGGTCCGAAGGTAAGGCCCTGGCCGACGAGGGTGAGCAGCACGGTGCTGTAGGCGCAGAACAGCAGCAGGTCGCGATGGGGGAACCCGACGGCGTCGGTAGACAGCGGCAGCGCGAAGACGGCGGCGAGCGAGATCACCCCGCGCATCCCGGACCAGGACAGCGCCACGAGCTCACGGCCGGACAGGTGAGGATGTGGGGACAGGAACCGCAGCCGCGTCGGGAGCAGGGCGGGGACCAGCAGCCACAGCGCTCGGGTCAGAACCACGCCGCCGGTCGTCACCGCCGCCGCGGCCAGCACCGTGCCCAGGGGATAGTCCGCGATGGCGGGAACGATGGCGACGAACTGCTGGCCGATGAGGAGGAAGACGAACCCTTCGAGCAGAAGGTCCACCAGACGCCACACCGCGAGGGCGTGCAGCCGGGCAGCGCCGGAGAGCAGCTGCCGGGACTGGTGACCCAGGACGAGCCCGGCGGTGACGACCGCGAGGACGCCGGAGGCGTGCAGCGCCTCGGCCGGCAGGTAGGCGGCGAAGGGCGTCGCCAGGGAGATGGCCGTCTCGGCGACCGGCTCCTCGATCCGGCGCCGCAGCCGCCCGATGAGCCAGGCGACGGCGATCCCTCCGGCGATCCCGCCGAGGGCGGCGGCCAGGACTTGGCCGATGATGAACGGGACGTCGAACGGGCCGCCGACGACCGCGGCCACCGCCACCGTGTAGAGGGTCAGTGCCGTCGCGTCGTTGAGCAGACTTTCGCCCTCGATGACGGTGCGCAGCCGGTCCGGCAGGCCAACGCGC
>Ga0068859_100002485_pt1 | contig 18755 bp, 8 predicted proteins | sample KBSSwiS22_FD_66585 | JGI IMG/M metagenome (GOLD analysis project Ga0068859, IMG submission 66585) | Switchgrass rhizosphere microbial communities from Kellogg Biological Station, Michigan, USA - KBS Switchgrass S2-2 | ecosystem: Host-associated > Plants > Roots > Rhizosphere > Soil ...
CGGCGTTCAGCGCGATGATGAAAGAGTCCGTCTGGTTATCGGCCTGAAGAATCACGAGGCCATTCCAAATGATCGGGGAACTGGCGGGGCCCCATTCGTAGGAGGGAAGGTCGTAAGCGCCCACATCGAGACGGCCGACGTCGACTTTCCAACGTAGATTTCCGGTCATGTCGTAGGCAAACACACCCTGCGAGCCGAACCACGCCACCACGATTCGTCCGTCCGTTACGGGTGTGGAGCTCGCATAGGTCGATTTGACATGTCTCTTATCCAGAGGCAAACCTTCGAAAGCGACACGTTCCCACAGTGTCTTTCCGGTGCGCTTATCCAGCGCGATGATGGTCCACTTCTGTCGGGAACGATCTTCGGATGCATCGCCGTCGCCGTAAAGACCCGGTCGAAATGTCGCGTTGGGATTGCTGCTGACGGCTGTCGTTACGAAGAGCTGATTACCCCACACGATGGGACTGGAATGCGACAGGCCGGGAATGGGTGTGCGCCACAGAACATTGCGTCCCGTCTCGACATTCCAGTTATCCGGCAGGTTCTGGCCATCGGCGACGCCTGATGCTTCCGGTCCGCGGAACGACGGCCAGCTTCCTTTGCTGACTGCCCCCGCGGCTAACGCCGGCAACTGGTCTGCCGCCGTTCGAATGATCTGCCGTGTTGCAGAAGAGCGCTGGCTCCCGGGATACGCGACGTCGACGACGCTCAACGCGCCATACGCCGTCAATCCGGCCAGCAAAAGAATTCTGGCGGGGGTCCGCATGAGGTGGACTATACGCTTTTCAATCTAGAAAAGGTTTTGAAGTGAATCATTTGTGAACGGTCGCAGCAGTCCTGTCTAAATTTGATGCAACGTTGACAAATTTCCCGTTCACAAGCCGCCGAAACAGCTTCCCGAGTCATACAACTCAGCAGTTTCAAAATATTTTCCCACCGTTTTCTTATTGCATTTGACGGGTTTGCGTCGCGAATTGACCGGTCCGCCGGCTCTGCTGTTCTTTTGGCATAGTGCGTGCACCTTCTGGCGCGACCCGGGAGTTCGCTGTTCACCGCTCAATCCCTTAGCGCTCGTTATCACCTTCATTTTCAGGGAGTTCAAGAATAATGCGTGGTTGGATCATTCTGAATGCCTTAGTCAGCGTTGGTGCACTATCCGCGCTTGCGACGGGAATAACTTCATCAATAGGAATTAAGAGTTTAAGTGCCGTTGCTGTTGTTCTGCTGGCACTCACACTAATAACGAAGACGATCCGTGGACGCGCGTAAGTCGTGTGGGCCGCAGCTCAGGAACGTCGGACTGTCATCGCGTTTTTTCCGGAGGTGTCTCAGGCAAACGCGACAACGCTAAAGCTGCGTAATCTGAAGGCGCGAGTTTCTTACTATCCCGCCAACACCGAATCGGAGCCTGGCCCCTATTCCCATCTGCGCTTATCCGGTGAGTCGCTGATCCTTTGCCGCTCTCTTATCGAAAATCTATCGCAAACGATTCAAACGCTGCATGCAGGTGGGGCTCGTTCGATCTTTCTCACGGCAGGAGATTCGCCCAAACAGAAGCAGCCCCCCCGTTCTGCAGTTGCGAATGCGGTGGCAGTGACCTCCGGTTCGAGCGAACTTCAGAAGACCCTCGATCGATTCAAATCGGAAATGGATGCGGCTCGCGACTACCTCGTGGAAAGCGTGCGCCTTGGGCACCCTGCGTCGCCCGCAGCGCAGTGGGTGATCGACAACGCGTATCTCATCAAGCTCAATCTTGGAGAAATTCGAAAAGAACTGCGTGACACGTATCGCAAGCATCGCTTGCAGATGGGCAGGTTAGTGACGCTCGCGCAGGAACTTGTCGACAAAACTGGAGGACGCGTCTCCGAAGATCCGATGGTTCGGTTCCTTGAGGATGCACAACGAGAGGAAGAACTCGACAGCGCGCAGCTCTGGGCATTCCCACTGTTTCTACGGATTGTTCTCATCGAAGATCTTACCGAACTCGCGTACCGGCTGAGTCGAGTGCAGCAGCTGCGCGAGGCCGCGTTCCTGTGGGCAGACCGCATTGTTCACAGCTCTAACGAAGGCGCCGCCGCCTTGCACCAAATTGCACAGAGATTGCGTACCGAAGCCTTCGCGCAGGATCCGACATTTCTCACTGCACTTGCCGAGCAGCTGCAGGATCAGGAAACAGCGCTGCACTCCTTGTCGGGAGAAGGCCTTACTGTTCCGGTGTCCGACCTGGTGCGCGCTGAACATGAGCGTGAAGCCGCTGATGCGCTACGTGCAGCCAATGCTTTCGGAACATTGCGCACGATCTCCCGAATCGATTATCGGAAGGTCTTTGAAGCGGTCAGCAGATCCGAAGCAGAACTGCGCAACGATCCTGCGGGAATCTATCCGAAGAGTGACTTTGCCACACGCGATCGGGCGCGCCAGGTGGTTGCTAACATCGCTCGTCAAACCAAACGGTTGGAGTCGGAAATCGCCCGAACTGCAGTCGAACTGGCGCGAGGCCAATTACAGGAACCCTCCAATCAGGTTCTCTACTACTTGATCGCGGAGGGCATTCGCGGCCTCGAGAGATCGATTTCCTTCAGGCCTTCAATGCAGCAACGGACGCTGCGCACCCTGCGCCGGCACGGTGAGTTTGTATATCTCGCGTCAATCGCGCTATTGACCATAAGCTTTTGTGTTGTGGCGGGCGGGCTCGCCTGGGATCGCGGCGTCCACCAGCCGTTCATGCTCGCGCTCCTGGTGGGGCTCGCAGCATTTCCACTGAGCGAACTGGCTATACAGACTCTGCACTCGCTCTTGATTTCGACATTTCCTCCCGAGTTACTGCCAAAGCTCAATTACCAGTCCGGTATTCCTGCCGAGTCTGCAACTCTTGTTGTGGTGCCGATGATGTTATCGAGCACGGCCGTGGTGCAGAGGGAAGTGGAGAAGCTCGAGATCCGGTACCTTGCAAATCGGCAGGACCATCTAACGTTCTCGCTGTTCTCGGATTTCGTGGATTCCGATCATCGCAGCACGCCACAGGACACGGAGCTGCTAACGGCGGCGTGCGAAGGTATTGCGGAACTCAATCGGAAGTATGGTGGCGCGCGGTTCATTCTTTTTCATCGACCCCGCGTCTGGTCGTCAACACAGCAGTGTTGGATCGGTCGGGAGCGAAAACGCGGAAAGCTCGAGGATCTCAATGCATTTTTGGCAGAGGGCGTTGGAGACTTCATTCATGAAGGACACTTGCCAGAGGAGATTCACTATGTGATATCCCTCGATGCCGATACGCAACTTCCGCCCGGCACAGCGCTGCGGATGGTGGAGACCATCGCCCATCCTCTGAATCGTGTCCGTATCGATCCGGCGCTTGGTATACGCAGCCGTGGATTCACGATCATCCAGCCTCGCGTAAGCATTGCGCTTCCCGGAGCAACGGCGACGCGGTTTACGCGCATTTTTTCAGACGCCCAGGGAACAGATCCGTACTGCACTGCTGTTTCCGATGCTCAGCAGGACCTGCTGGGCGAGGCCATCTTTCATGGAAAAGCGATTTACGATGTTCGCGCCTTTCACCAGATTCTCAACGGGCGGTTTCCCGAGGAGACGCTGCTTAGCCACGATCTCATTGAAGGCGCTCACGTCGGTGTCGGTCTGGCATCCGACATTGAATTGCTCGAGAATCTACCGCTCAATTATCCGGCGTATGCAGAGCGACAGCATCGATGGATTCGAGGAGACTGGCAAATTGGAGGCTGGGCCTTGCGGAGCGTCCTCGCCGGCAATGGGCAGACTCGACGAAATCCGCTAACGGTTCTGAACCGATGGCGCATCCTGGATAACCTTCGCCGAAGTCTTGTTCCAGTCGCTTCACTGCTCTTGCTCGTATTCGGGATGTTCTTTTCCGTTGCTCCCGCGGTCTGGAGCATCGTGCTGGGTGTAGCTATTGCTGTGCCAGCCCTTGTCCCTGTCCTGGACCGCTGGAGCCGTCATCTTGAAGGCAGCGTGTACGGCTGGCAGGGGGCCGCGGACGACTTGAAACGCGCGCTTGTCATGATCGCGTTTCTGCCGCACCAGGCCTGGCTATCGGCGGACGCCATCGTGCGTGTCTGCCATCGAAAAGGGTTCAGCAAACTCAATCTCCTGGAGTGGAAGACTGCCGACGCGGCAGACCAGGGTCGCCAATCGCAGTTTGATGCCTTCCAGCGTCAATTGCAGATCGCTTCGCTGGTTGCCCTCGTCTCTCTCGGTTACCTCGCCAGCAGAGGGGCCTTCCTGTCGTCTTTTGTCTTCCTGGGTTTGTGGATCGCATCACCCTTGCTCGCGCGTTGGCTTGAAGGTCCGGACAAAGCTTCCTGGATACCGCCCATCGGGCGTGCCGAAAACGCAGAATTGCGAAAACTGGCGCGCCGCACGTGGAGATATTTCGACGACCTTGTCGGTTCCCAGAGTCAATGGCTTCCGCCAGACAATTCGCAGCTCGCATTGCGCGTCGAGGTGGCGCGCCGCACATCCCCAACCAACATTGGTCTGTGGCTGAACTCTGCTTTAGCGGCGCGGGATTTTGGCTACATCACCGGCGATGACTTCCTACGACGCTGTCTCGCGACAATGGACACCCTGGACAAACTGGAACGTTATGAAGGGCACTTTTTGAATTGGTATGACCTCGATACATTAATTCCGCTTCCCCCTCATTACGTATCGACAGTCGATAGCGGCAATCTTATTGCGAGCCTCTGGGTCATCGCCGCAGGATGCCGTGACATCGCCAAATCTCCGGTGATCGGATCCTTCTCCGTCGCAGGCCTCGAAGATTCCATCGAGATTCTTCGCGTCTACGCCGGGAACGATCCCTCTCTCAACGTGGCGCTGCGTGTTCTCCGGCAGACCGTCCGTGCAGCAGCAAGCGCATTCGAGCAAGTCGGACTTCTGCGGCTTATGGTGTACCACGGCTTCCAGTTGAAGGAGGCAATTCGCTGGAATGCCGACACCGGTGATGAAACATCCTACTGGACTGCGAAGCTCATCGCCGAACTCGACTCGTGGAGCGGCACCATTGACCGATATCTGAGATGGATGGAGGTCTTGAGCCGAGCCTCCGATGAGCTGGTCCGTTCCCTGGGGCCCGATGCAGTCAGCCTGAGACGCCACGTGCTGTTGTCGGTGCCGTCATTTCAGGATCTCGCCGATGGGCCGTCGCCGGCGCTCTCAGCGCTGTTTGCATGGCGCTCTTCTCAGGAGATTCGTCCGGAAGTTGCAGACTGGCTCGCAACGACGGAGCGCGAATTTCGCCAGGCGCAGTCCAACGCTGCGGATATGGTTTCCCGCCTCAAGGCTCTCGAGACGCGGGCCAACAAGCTTGCGTCTGAGATCAACATGCGGTTCCTCTTTGATCGGGAGCGCCGTTTGTTCGGGATCGGTTATGCCGTGGGGAATCCGGTGATCTTCAATAGTCACTATGACCTGCTCGCCAGCGAGTGCCGCGTAGCAAGCCTCGTATCTATAGCAAAAGGCGATGTGCCGTTGGACCATTGGTTCACTCTCGCTCGGCCCCGTGTGTCGACGCCTTCTCGGCAGGCGCTCCTCTCGTGGAGTGGAACGATGTTCGAGTATTTGATGCCCCTGCTCTATACCGAGGCTTTCGAGAATTCTCTGCTGGCGCGCGCATGCGACGAGGCGGTGCAGGTCCAGAAATCCTACGCGTCGGAACAGAATTTACCCTGGGGAATATCCGAGTGTGCCTATAGTGCGCTGGATGCCGGGCGAATCTATCAGTACCGCGCGTTCGGAGTTCCTGGACTCGCGTTAAATCCCAATGTTGATCCCGGCCCTGTTGTGGCCCCTTACGCCACGGTGATGGCTTTGATGGTTTCACCGGAAGACGCATTACGCAATCTCAGTCACCTCACAGCGATAGGGCTGTCCGGACCGATGGGTTACTACGAGTCCGTCGATTACACCCGCGCGGAAAGTAAGGACGCCCGTCCGGGTATTGTGATCTTCGCGTACATGGCGCATCACCAGGGCATGTCGCTGCTCGCTCTCAGCAACGTGTTGCGCGATCATGCCGTGCAACGAAGATTTCATTCCGATCCCAGAATTCGGGCGGTGGAGTCTCTGCTATTCGAACGTGTTCCGATCACACGCGTTGAGCGCGAGGAAGTCACGCGTCCAAGTGTCGTGCCCGAGGTGGCGCAGGTTCAGGACCGCATGTGGAGCGAGAAGACGCGACTGCCTCACATTCAGTTGAGTTCGAACGGCCGCTATTCCCTGATGATTTCCAATAATGGAACTGGCTACAGCCGTTGGAAGGGCTTTGATATTACAAGGTGGCGATCCGACACGGCGTTAGATCCCTGGGGCAATTTCATTTGGATGCGCGATCAGCGATCAGGTGTTACCTGGTCGCCCACGCCTCGGCCTTTTGGGGAAATCGGTGAAGGATCCGTGGCATTTTCAGCGGATCGCGCCACGTTCGTCCGTCGGGTCCAGGACGTGGAAACGAAGCTGGAGGTCACAGTAACGGCCAGCGACGCCGAACTTCGTCGGCTCACGATCAACAACCGATCCCTGCGAACACGCTACATTGAGATTTCATCTTATATGGAGCTGGCGCTGGCGCCTCACTCGTCCGACCTCGCACACCCGGTCTTTTCAAGGTTGTTCATCGAGACGGAGACGCTTGGCCATGCATTGATCGCGCACAGAAGGCAGCGCTCTCCGGATGATCCGACCATATGGGCTGCCTGCGTGCTCATTGGGATCAAGGGATCCCTGGAATATGAGACGGATCGCCGTGTATTTCTCGGCAGGATGAATACACTGGCCAATGCCGACGGACTAAAGGAGCCACTGAAGGGAACAACCGGCGCTGTTCTCGATCCGATCTTCAGTTTTCGCGCCCGCCTTGCACTCGAACCGCGAGAACAGCAGAGTATCTCTTTCGTGCTCATGGCGGCATCGTCGCGACGCGAATTGCTGGCATTAATCGAGGAGTTTGAGCGTCCATATTCCGCGTCGCGCTCCTTCGAAATGGCCTGGAACCGCGCTCAGCTCGAATTCCGCCATTTGAGGATCTCACCGCAGGCTGCGAATCAATATCAGGAACTCGCCAGTCATCTGCTCTACCCCAGCCCGAGGCTCCGCTCAACCCGGCCTGTGGTTCAAAGGGGCCAGCGTGAACTGTGGCGTTACGGCATCTCGGGCGATCTCCCGATGCTCGTTGTTACGATCGCCGACTCTCAAGGAATCGAACTCATCCGCCAACTTATGCTCGCACACGCCTATTGGCGCATGAGAGGGTTTGAAGCGGATCTTGTAGTGCTTAATCGCGAAGCGACCAGCTACGACGCGCCGTTGCAAAAAACGTTGAGTCGTTTGGTGCAGGCGCACTCGGGTGAAGGAAGCGGCCGCGGTCAGGTTTTCCTTTTGGATTGGAACGTCCTGCCCTCGGAAGATCGGTCGTTATTGCTCTCCTGCGGCGTCCTCTTAAGCGGGCATCGCGGACCTCTTCAGCAACAATTGCTGGCCGCGGCTGACGCTCCGGTCATTGCACCCCTTGTGCCTTCGCTCGAGAGTTCGCAATTCGATCCGATTCCCCTGCCCCCGGTTAACCTTGTCAACTTCAACGGCATTGGAGGATTTACGCAGGACGGACGGGAATATGTCGTCGAGCTCGGGGCTCGTATCCGCACTCCAGCGCCATGGGCAAATGTCATCGCGAACGAGACTTTCGGAACGGTTGTGACGGAGTCGGGACTGGGGTTCACCTGGCACGGGAACAGTCAGACCAATCGTCTTACGCCCTGGCACAATGATCCCGTCTGCGACTTTCAATCTGAAGCCATATATGTGCGCGATGAACAGACAGCCCGGCTGTTCTCTCCCACGCCTCTTCCATTGCGGGACTCCTCCCCGTATCGAATACGACATGGTCAGGGGTACACGCGCTATGAGCACAACCGCGAAGGCATAGCTCAGGAACTGACGGTGTTCGTTCCGCGTACCGACACTGTCAAAATTTGCCATCTGCGGCTCCGCAATGACTCAAAACGCGCGCGCCTGCTCTCCGTCACAGCCTTCGTAGACTGGGTTCTCGGCACCATCAGGGAGCACCAGCAGGTTCATATCTCGACTGCCTACGAATCCGCTTCAAGTGCGGTCATCGCGCAACAGAGTTGGACTGGCGCGTTCGCCGGCAACGTGGCGTTTCTTGCGTCAGTTCCGAATGCTGCGTCCTATTGCGGTAATCGGATTTCCTTCTTTGGCCGCGATGGTTCGCCGGAACATCCCGATAGCCTGAACCAGGCGCATCTGGACAACCAATGCGGATCAGGATTGGATCCCTGCGGGGTGTTGCAGGTTACGGTCAGTCTGCTTCCGGATGAAGAACGCGATGTCGTTTTTATGCTGGGTGAGACATCGACCCTCGATGCGGCAAAGAAAATTATCGATCGTTACAAGGATATTGCCGTGGTCGAGAGTGAACTCCGCGCTGTAGTCGAACGCTGGGAACACCTGCTCGGGACTCTCGAAGTTCATTCACCAATGCCGGCGGCGGATTTTCTGTTGAACCGCTGGCTGTTGTATCAGGCGCTGAGCTGCCGAATCTGGGGACGTTCGGCGGTTTATCAATCGAGCGGAGCGCTTGGCTTCCGCGATCAGTTACAGGACTGCCTCGCGTTGATCTATTCGTCGCCGGACGTCACCCGCGAGCACATCCTGCGTGCTGCAGCACACCAGTTCGAAGAAGGTGATGTACAGCACTGGTGGCATCAGGATCTCGGTTTGGGAGTCCGCACGAGATGTTCCGATGATCTGTTGTGGCTTGCGTGGGCGGTGGCTCGCTACCTCGAGATTACACAGGATGCGGCAATCCTTGACGTCGAAGTTCCCTTTCTCGAGGGGCCTCAGCTGCAACCGGACGAATCCGAGCGGATGTTTGAATCGATTGTTTCGGACTTTCAGGCGCCTTTGCGCGAGCATTGCCGCCGCGCAATCGAACACGCGAGCCGGTTTGGAACGCACGGATTGCCTCTAATCGGTAGCGGCGACTGGAATGATGGGATGAATCTCGTAGGTGTCCAGGGCAAAGGCGAAAGTGTGTGGCTGGCCTGGTTCCTTATGGACGTTCTGAACCGCTGGGTTCCTATTGTCGACAACAAGCAACCGGATCTCGCAGCCCTCTGGAAGAAACGCGCGGAAGACTTGAAGGTTGCCGTCGAGCAGTCCGCCTGGGATGGCGACTGGTATCTGCGTGGATTCTTTGATGATGGGTCGCCACTCGGATCGCACTCCAACCGCGAAGCGCGCATCGATTCCTTGCCCCAGTCCTGGGCTGTTCTTTCTGGTGGTGAGAATCAGGATCGGATTCGGCGCGCGATGGATAGCGCAGAAGCTTTGCTGGTTCGTCCAAAGGACGGCCTCGTGCTGCTGCTGGCGCCACCCTTCGATTCGTCCACTCCACACCCGGGGTATATCGAAGGATATCCTCCAGGAATACGCGAGAATGGTGGCCAATACACTCACGCGGCGATTTGGCTGGCGCAGGCGCGCGCGCGCATGGGGAACGGAACCGCCGCGGTTCGCCTTCTGCAATTGATCAATCCCGCCGAACGGACGAAAGATCCCGCCGCAGTCGCGGCTTACCGTGGTGAGCCCTATGCAGTTGCTGCAGACGTTTCCGCGTCGTCGCTTCGCGTCGGAGTGAGCGGCTGGACGTGGTACACGGGATCGGCGGGATGGATGTATCGTGTGTGGATTGAAGATGTATTCGGTTTTCAGCTCCGAGGCGACCAACTTCGGATGCGACCCGAGATTCCTGAAGATTGGCGGCTATGCGAATTGAACTTTCGCTTTCATTCTTCGCTCTATCGGATTTCGCTGGAGCGTATTTCTTCAGGTAGGACGTGCCGCATCGATTGCGACGGAGTGCGCGTAGAGAATGACTGGCTACGTTTGCGTAGTGACGGAAAAGAGCATCTGGTCCGCGTTCGAATCGGCGTTAGCGGGGATACATCAGATGAACGCGACCAGCCCGATCCGAGTGTCCGGACGGTGTCCTAACTCGACGTCGAGCCTCAGGAAGCGCGGTCTCGAATCCCTTCGATCCCCGATTCGCGTGCGCAGAATGCGCTGCAGAACAGCACGCCCTGTTCGTTCTCGGAACCGTGTCCGAGGATCCTGCAACCACAGTGGTTGCACACCGGAGCGAGGGCATGTATCGCACACTCAAAACTGTCGAAGGTGTGAGAAACACCGGCAAGCGTTACCTGAAACGTCTTGTCGTAGGTGTTGCCACAAACTTCACAGGTTTCCATTGATTGCTTCATGGAGCGCGCTCCGCATTTCTGAAGAAAGTGAATGTGGATTAAACGTGTGAGGGGTTATGACGTAAGACTGCAACGTTCGCGTCTCCTTGCCACAACCCCTCGAGACCTCACGCACTACCGACGTATCGGTACTCGCTCGTGAGGTCTATCCCGTAATAACTTGTTTGAGGAGCCCTCAAATTTGAGTGTCATCGACTTGCGTCAATTTACATCGCCTCTTCAGGCTCCCCGCTCTCTTAGTACTGATCTTGCGATCAATTCGTAAGAGACTTGCCCTATTGGGAGCAATCAGCTCGCCAAAACGGAGCGCTAGAAATACCAATGAGTTGTGCGCAAGGAGAGGATCACCGTGTGTTTAAGACCGAGACACTGAGACAGTTTCAAGTCAGACCCCAAACGCTTACCGTCCCGAGATGAGGTACTTAACCATCACGCTGACACTGACCTCAATCTGACCTGGTGATACAGGCGTCGGCGCCACTTCACGCGCAGCCGCCATTGCGAAGCCGCCGCTTTCACCCCTCGGCATGACGGAAGATCCGCTCTCGGAAACCTCCTGGACACCAAGCAGCCTCACATTCAGGGCTTCAGCCATGACTTCTGCCTTGCGGCGGGCTTCGGCGACGGCTTTCTTCAGCGCCTGCTCGCGCACGGGCAGGTCGTCCTTGAGCCGAAACAAAACGCCATCAACCTGATTTGCTCCAGCGCGCAGTCCGGCATCGATGACGGGCCCGATCTGTGTAAGGTTTGTCAGTTCCACGGAAACCTGATTTGACGCGCTGTATGACGCGATTCTCGGCGCATCTCTGGAGTCCGAGCGTGGGCTCGGGGCATAGATCGGCGACAACGTGAGCCTGGAGGTTCGAATTTGCGCGGCGGGGATTCCAAGCTTTGCGATTTCAGACAGGATCGATTGCGCCACGCGGTTCGCCTGGTCCTGCGCCGCCTGTGCGGTGGTCTCCTGGCGGACGAAACCAAGGCGGACTGTTGCTTCGTCGGGCGTTGCTTCGGCTTGCGCATTCCCGCTTACGATCAACACGGGCGGCGTTGATTCGCGCGCTTGCTGCGCAAATACGGTTGTCGCGAGAGTCACGACAACAATCGGCAGAAGTAGAAGCGTTGTGTGTTTCATGTGATGTTGGACCTCGAAGATCGCCATTTCTCTTATTTGATCTTTATGGCTTGTTCCAGAAACTTCCCAGGGAGAGTCGGAATCGTGCCGAACCGTTGAGATCGGTGCTGAACGTCACCCCCGCGATACCGAGCGGAGTGGGAGAAAAGATGCCAACAGATGCGCTGTCTTTGAAGTCGGAATTGCTGGTACGCCAATCAATGCTTGCCGCCTGATACCATGCTCCGAAAATCGGTCGAAACTGCACGGCGTTCGGATTCATTCCTCGATACAGAACGCCGCCGCCTGCCATTAAGATCGTGTCCCCTCGGATTTCCTGAAACCGATAGGCGTCGAGTTGGTTAAGTCCACCGGCGGTGAATTGATCGTAGAATCCCAGTTTCTTTCCCATGCTTGTATCCGCGCGTCCCACCGCGAACGCCGTGAAGTCCGAACCGAGGGGTTGGAAGTGATCGAAATTTAACTCCAGGTATGGGAACGGATTCTCCCTGAAGCTCCAACCGGACGACGCGTTCACCCGCACGCCTCGACTTGGGAAACTTTCCGAGTCCTGTGTGTTGATAGTTCCTGTGATCTCCGGATTGGCGAAGCCGGTGTTTGTCGTTTCGATCCCGTTGCTGACAACCGGTGCGCTATAGCGGTCAACGCCCGCCCGCGCGCCGGCACGAAGCTGCAGATGCCTCCAGGTGCCTATTCCGAAGTAAAGAGACCCTGTGAATCGATTACGCACTTCGTCAAAACGGTCATCACCGATGTAACGAGAAAAGTGCGTTCGTTCGAGTGCAACGCCGGGTGCGATGAAGTATGCGCTTCCTGCGAACGGATGGTAGTACTCGAAAAAGAGCGCCGGGTTGCTTCCGATGTTGAGGACGCTCAGAAATCGAGACTTATAGCTGTCTCGCGTAACGGCCGTGGCAGTCAGCTTGAGCGCGGGCCGGCCGGGTTCCCCACTCGAAAGCTGGTAAAAGAATGAAGGTCGAAGCACGATTTCTGTGCTTCGGCGCGTCTCCAGTTTGACTTGATATCCGGCCTTACCGGGCTCCGAATGCCACCCGTAATACATGTTCGGCATTCCCGTGGCGGCAGTGAGTCCACTCAGGGTCGCTTCCAGACTCTTTGTCGATGTGGCTGGGCCAGTTTTGCGCAAGATCTCGCTCTTTGCATTCCCCTGAATTCCCGGATGCGGGGCGATCACGTCCAGCAGCTCTCCTGAAGAAGGCATCGTGCGTTCCCTCGATTTTCGAAGCCGCAAATACGCGTCCCAGTCCGCTGGCGAGAGCGATAGCTTTTCAAGCTCGGCCTGCTTCTCCTGTGCCGCTTTGTATCCGACTTCGATCAGCGATTGCGTTTGGTTGAAGTCCATCAGCCCGTTGCGCGTGAGCTGGACTTTGATTTCAATGTTGGCGAGCGGCACGTTGCGCATCTCGTTCTGCAGTACGGCTATGTTCATCGTCTGCCGGACAACACTCGACAGCGTGTGAAGCGACGCGGCATCGACAGGAGGAAGTCGAAGAGTGACTCCGATAACAATGTCGGCGCCCATCTTTTTTGCAACGTCAGTGGGAAGGTTGTTGACCAGCCCGCCATCGGCGAGGAGCCGTCCTTTCCACTCGACGGGCGTAAAGATTCCGGGAATCGCCATCGTGGCACGGAGGGCTTCAGTCAGGTGGCCGTCGCCGCCCAAAACGAATTCCTCTCCGGATGAGAGGTCTACTGTGACGCACCGGAAAGGGATGGGAAGATTGTCGAAATCCTGAACGTCCCAGTATGCGGCCGTTTCGCCGCTCAGCAATCGAACCAGGGGTTGAGCAGAGTTGATTCCACCGGGAAGATCGAACCCCGCTCTCAGCGGTATGGAGTAAGGTCCGGTAATGCGATTCCATTCCTGCTTCTCCGCTGCGGGCCGATCTTCAAACCGTGGAGCGGTGCGCAGGAGATCATTCCAGTCTGCGCGTTCGACGATTCCTTCAAGAGTGGCGGCGTCGTGTCCGGTTGCATACAGACCACCAAGAATTCCGCCCATGCTTGTTCCGGCGATCATATCGATTGGAATGCGATGCTCTTCCAGATATCGCAAAACTCCAATGTGGGATAGGCCAAGCGCACCACCGCCACTTAATGCAATACCAACCGTTGGTCTTTTGGACGGAGTACTGGGCGGACTATCCTGCGCCAGGATGAACGCCGGCGGAAGTAAGACGAGGAGTCCAGCCACGACTTTCGCAATGCAACGGAGGCGGTCCATGCCTCAATCTACATCAGCTGGCGTCGTAAGCTGGCACTGGAACGCTATGTGGGATGCGGAAGCCGCTTATTTGAAAGCGAAGAAACGACTCCCGCATTGAACACATCTCCAGGGGACGACTGTGCAACACTTGAGCAGCCACTCCACTGTGCCGTGCGTTTTCGAGCGGCACACCTTCGGTGAACTGCAAAACGGACAAGACGATGAGCCCCCCAAAAACACTCCGCCAAAGGAAGGTCGAAGGGGATGTATGGTGCGATTTAACGGAAATTTTTTCACCTGCATCATGCAACGAGGACGGTTTCTCCTGTGAAGTCCCACACTGTCAGTCCACTGCACTTGGGACAGCGGGTCAAAGTTTCTCCCTCTTCAAAAACCACTTCACAGTCGCAACATTCTGAACTGTAGAGTCCCTTGTCGTTCGCTGTAGTTCCAGTTTTCATAGCTGCCTCCTGTAGTTAAAAGATCTCCATTCTCAAGCATTCGAAATTCCGAACGGCCCTTGTTAACTCTTTCTTCAGGATGCGAGCAAAATGTTCTGTCGAGGGAAAGCAGTCCGAACCTCAGGGCAAACTCCACGGGAATATTTACCGGGAGCCTCAATTGTAAAACCGAATGCTCTCGATCACCTTGTTAAAAATTGGGTTGTAGAGATTCTCTTCGGTTTGCGGTGTTACCGCCAGAAAGTAACGGACCGTGCCGTTTGGACGACGAACCGCGATCAGCCGATCGAGTTCCACACCACCAACAGGCGACGTGTTGCTCAATTTCATCTCGATGGCGGTCAGACCTCCTACTTCCCGTTGGATGCTAGCCAGGCGATGAAGATTCGGTTTGTGCGCTTCAACTCCTCAATCAACTGGTCCATAGCATCGGAGATCGTCGATTCCGCAGTAACTCCGCCTGCCGGAATTTCGGCCCCAGAATTCCGGGGGCGCGGCTCAAATATATCCGCGAGGAGTCCGTACGCAAGGGTGGCGTCAACATTTCCGTCTTCGGGTGACAAACTCGTCGTGTCACCTGTTTTTGCGATGATCCAGTTGTTCGGGTAGCGTAATTCGAAATCCGGGCCACGAAAGAGCATGAACCGAAAACTGGGAAGATCCTTCTTCTGCGCGACCGCTGGCGTCAACGAAAGTAGGATCGAAGCGAAGTACCATCAATGCTCGGTTCCAAACCGTCATAGTGACCTCCTGGAGAGGGAGGCGGCGTACTAGATCCCTCATCCGGCCCTTCGGGCCACCTTCTCCCGGGGGAGAAGGAATGATCTGCAAGTTGTCCTTCTCCCACCGGGAGAAGGTGGCCCGAAGGGCCGGATGAGGGATCTAGGCCCGGGTAACCTCAAGTTGTCAGGCAGTCGCTCTTTTGTCGACATTGCACGTACAGCCGGTTTGTTCGGCGCAGCCCTGACAGCAATAGGTCTCGCTCCCCTGCTGGTACGAATCAGACCAGTCTGAAGAGTCCATACCGCAGTTTGCACAAACGCCTGAATCTTTGGTTGAGGACTGTTTTTTCTTCGACATAGGTCATTCTCCCTTCCGTTTCGTCGGTGCACGCATTGGACCAAGTCACTTAAGATGGATGTTCTCGCGCACGGCAACACGGCGTTTGACTCCGTTGTCTGAATTCTGGTCAGATACGAGACTCTTGCTTCCAGGCAGCCATGGGCGTTTCATGATTCCGATGGGAACTCGCATGGCATTGCACATGCTGTGGTTGGTTAGTCCATCAACCTTTTTTCAGAGGGAGTGACAGTACATGCGGCGGGTTGAGGTGGATTCGATAAAGCCAAGTATCATCGACAGATTCCTATCGCTATTTGCAACCGTTTTACCAGGTGAAGGCGTTACGGCACTTCTCCTGATGCTTAACGTTTTCACGCTTTTGACGGCGTACTACATCATCAAACCCGTGCGTGAAGCGTTGATCCTTGGAGAGGCCGGCGCCGTCGTTAAAAGCTACGCTTCTGCGGGACAGGCCGTGTTGTTTCTGCTGATTGTTCCGCTCTATGGAATGTTGGCCAGCCGCGTCAGCCGGGTCTGGCTGATCAATGGCGTCACCGCATTTTTCATCTCTAATCTGGCGATCTTTTTTATTCTTGGCCGGCTTGGTGTGGCCGTCGGGATTGTCTTTTTTCTCTGGGTCGGACTGTTCAACCTGATGCTGGTGGCCCAGTTCTGGGCGTTCGCGAACGATATCTATACGCAAAAGAAGGGAGAGCGTCTCTTCGGAGTTGTCGGGATTGGCGCGTCCATAGGAGCAATTCTTGGGGCCTGGCTTGCCGGACTGTTATTCAAACCTCTCGGCGAGTATCCGATGATGCTTCTCTCCGCCGGATTGCTCGGTGTTTCGATGGTTCTGACGAACTGGATTCACCATCGCGAGAGATCGGCGCCGGTCGTTCGCGGGGCGTCGAAAACGGAGTCGGCCGAGAGACCGCTCGGATCAGGAGGTGGATTTCAGCTCATCTTTAAGAGCCGCTACCTTGTGATGATCGCGTTTCTAGTTTTGATTTCGAATTGTGTGAATACCACCGGCGAATACATCCTCGGACAAACGGTCGCCGACAATGCCAGCGCAGCTACGGTGGGAAGCCCGGATCAAAACGTTGCCCAGAAAGGCTACATCGGCGAGTTCTATGCGAACTTTTATTTTTGGGTAAATCTGATCGGCGCGGGGTTTCAGATGTTTCTGGTCTCCCGCATAATGCAGCACCTGGGAGCGGGACTCGCACTCTTTTTCCTTCCGGTGATTGCTCTTGGGGGTTATACCGTGCTGGCGCTGGTCCCGATCCTCAGCCTCATACGCGTTGCCAAGATTCTCGAAAACAGCGTTGACTACTCGGTGCAGAATACCGCCCGGCACGCCCTCTTTCTGTCAACAACCAGAGAGGAAAAGTACAAGGCAAAGGCCGCCATCGACAGCTTCTTCTGGCGTATGGGAGACATGATCAGCGGAGCGCTGGTGTTTGCAGGGACTCAGCTTGCGTTGAACACTCGCGCTTTCGCCGCTGTCAACGTGTTCCTCGTTCTGGTTTGGCTCGGAATCGCGCTGGCCATCGTTCGGTACGTCAAGACAGGACCGGCTGCAAGGATTGCTGCATAATCGTTCATCAGCACCCAGGAGATACATGAGGTCTCCCCGCGAATTGTTCAGAGCCGTTGTTGGACCATCCGACGGTGAACGGGCCCGCCTTATTCTGATGGCAGGCTATCTCCTGTTGGTCATCACCTGCTATACGACAACGAAGGCCCTTCGCGACTCGCTGTTCATCATCGAAATCGGGCCGGCTCAACTTCCGCTTCTCTACGTTCTGAGTGCGGCGTGCATGGCCGCAATTTCAGCTCTGTACCCGCGAGCTCTTCGCAAGATCGGACTGATCTCCCTGATTCAACTCACGTCGCTTGCGTCAGTTGCCAGCATGCTCGTGTTCTGGCGGTTTGTCGACGATGAGAGCCGTATGTCTCTGTACATTCTGTACGTTTGGGTCAGCCTCTTCGGAGCGATTACCGCGTCACAGGCGTGGTCGTTGGCCAGCCATGTGTTCGATGCGCGAGAAGCGCGGAGATCGTACGCATGGATCGGATTGGGCGGAGTTCTCGGCGGCATCGTGGGGGGATCGCTGGCTCGGTTTGTTGCCCCGTTGTTGGGCTCCGAAATGCTTCTGCCAATCTGTGCTGGACTGATGGCGATTACCGTTGTCATCCTCCGCCAACTGGCCCGGCATCAAAACCGGGCAACGACGGCGCAGACGGAAGCTGCCGCGAAACCCGAATCCGGATCGGCCATCTTCTCGCAAGTACGGAAGTCGCCATATTTATCGATGATTGTTGTGCTGCTTCTCGCCGGTGTCATTGTTGAAGCGTTCATTGACTATGAATTCAAGGTCATCGCGCATCAGGCATTCGATTCGAAAGATCGCCTGACTTCGTTTTTTGGAACCATCGCGTTATATGGCGGTGTGCTTGCCTTTTTCGTGCAGACGCTCATTACAAGTCCTGTCTTGAAGCGTTTCGGTGTGGGTGCGGCAATTCTGATGTTTCCGATGGCATTGCTGGCCGCCTTTGTTTTGATCGCTGTCCGTCCTGCGCTTTGGGCAGTTTCGATCTTGAAGCTGACCGATGGCGCGCTGAGCTACTCCATTCATCGGTCCGGGATGGAATTGTTATTTGTACCGATTCCAGCGCGGCTAAGAGCATCGGTGAAGGCAATGATCGATCTTCTTGTTGACAGAGCGGGACGCGCAAGTGGCGGTGTATTGCTGTTTGCGCTGACGACAGGATTGGCTCTTGGAGTGCCCTCGCTCAGTGTTGTGGCCGCTTGCGCATTGGTTGTCTGGATCACGATTGCGATTGCGATTCGGCGCGACTACGTACATGCATTTCGAGTAGCTCTCGAAAAGAAAATCATTGAACCTGAAGCTCTCGGAGATCAAGTGCTGGACAACACAATCTCGCGCGCCCTGCTTCAGGCTTTGTCGAGTTCTGATGACCGGCAGGTACTTTATGCATTGGATCTGCTTGCCAGTGGCCCTCCGGGCAGATGGAGGCAATACTTGTCTTCGCTTATCGAGCACAGAACGCCCGCTGTCCGAAGCCGAACAATCGCGATATTGACGGAATGGCGTTCCTTTTTATCGGAGACCGTTGAGAAGCGATTATTTGATGAAGATGTCGATGTCCGTATCGAAGCGATTCGTCACCTGTGCGAGGCGGGATTTGAGCCGTCTCGAGCAAACCTCGCGCGGTTTCTGCACCACGCGGATTACAAAATAATACTCGCGGCCATGCACTGCATCGCGAAGTATCGTCCGAACGATGGGCATTTGATTGATGAAGCTCTAATAGAAAAGGCACTGGGTGTTTCGGGAGAGCATGGCATCAGTGCGAAAACAGCCGCAGCGCGTGGAATTGCGATCGCGCGCCCTCCGCGTGCGACGCAGTTCCTCCAGCAGCTGCTGAAGGATTCGGATGTTGAAGTGGTTCGCCAGGCCGTGCACGCTGCTGGAGAAATCGGATACTCGGGTGCGATTCCGCAATTGATACCGATGCTGGCG
>Ga0068859_100002488_pt1 | contig 18747 bp, 15 predicted proteins | sample KBSSwiS22_FD_66585 | JGI IMG/M metagenome (GOLD analysis project Ga0068859, IMG submission 66585) | Switchgrass rhizosphere microbial communities from Kellogg Biological Station, Michigan, USA - KBS Switchgrass S2-2 | ecosystem: Host-associated > Plants > Roots > Rhizosphere > Soil ...
GATTGATCGGATGGCGTGGAAGGGGCCTTCGCGAACGTGACCTTGCCTTCGCCGTCGACCGCGACGAGATCCGTGAACGTGCCTCCCACATCGATGCCTATGCAGTGCATGCCGTTCCTTGTCGATCAGCGAGGGCTGACGAATCCGTTGGCGATATCCGCGTCGCGCGCCTGCGGCGATCGCTCTTCCGGCGGTCCCCACCCGCCGCCCCCCGACGATTCGATCAGGAACACTGATCCGGGTTCGACGGCCACGCCCGACTCCTTGGTGCGCAGCGTTCGAACCTGCGGGCCTGATTGCAGCTGATAGCGATGCGGCAACCCTTCCTTTCCGCCAAACAAGGCGTACGGGGCGTGCTTCGTCCCATCGCCGGCCATGTTGGCAATCGAAGCCTGCTTCGTTTCCACCTCGAGAACGAGACGCACACCCGGTGCGCCGCGATACTTGCCGTCGCCGAACGAGTCGGGCCGGAACTCATGGTGCCGGAAGAAGAGCGGAAAGCGAACTTCGGTGACTTCGATGCTTCCGAACTTCACGCTTCCCGCCGCCTGCATTTCTCCGCCACACGGCCACCCATCGCCTGCGTTCGACGCACCCGCGCCGGGACGCGCCTGGAACAGGTGCCAGATGAATCGGCGATCAGTGCGCGGATCCACCCCCTGCATCGCAATGCGGAAGCGACGCCCCCATCCCGCGAAAGCGCGCTCCGGACACGCGCCCGCAAGCGCCTTGACGATCACTTCCGCGACGTCCTGCCCGACGTGGCTCGTGCACATTGTCGTGGGTGCCGGCGGGCGCGGCCACACGACCGTCCCTTCCTTGAGGATCACCTTGAGCGGACGGAAGGTGCCGGAATTCTTGGGCACCTCGGGGTCCAGCATGAACGCGAGCGCCATCGCGATGGCCGATTGCGTGTTGGCGTGAGAGGAGTTGATGAAGCCCACGACCTGAGGCGCGCAGTCCGAGAGGTCGACCGTGAGATTGCTGCCTTCCTTCACGACCTTCGCCCGAATCGGGATGTCTTCCGCGCCGTGCCCGTCGTCGTCGATGAACGATTCGCCGTGATACTCGCCGTCCTTCCACGTCGCGATGCACGCTCGCGACAGCGCTTCCGCCGCATTGAGGCCGACGTCGATCGCAGCGATGACAGTGTCGACGCCGTATTCGTCGATGAGCCCGCGCACGCGACGCTCTCCAACTCGCGCCGAGCCGATCATGGCGGCAATGTCGCCCTCGAAGTCCCTTGCATGCCGGACGTTGGCCGCCAGCATGCCGATGATGTCGTGGCGAATCTCTTCACCTTCGTTCACGCGGATCGGCGGAATGCGAAGCCCCTCCTGCCAGATCTCCACCGCCTGGGCGTTGTAGGCGCCCGCGGCGCCGCCGCCGATGTCGCTTTGATGCGAGCGGTTGATGACCCAGAACAATTGCCGTTCACCGGCGAACACGGGGATGAACACCGTGACGTCGGGCAGATGGTTGCCGCCGTGATACGGGTCGTTGGCGAGGAACACGTCGCCGCGCTTCACCTGGCCCGAGAACGCATCGCGCACGGCAAGGACCGCCCATGGCAGCCCGCCCACGTGGATCGGCACATGCTCGGCTTGCGCCAGGATCTGACCGTTGGTATCGGCAAGCGCCGTCGAGAAGTCGTGCGTGGAATTGAGGATCTGCGAATACGAAGTGCGCATCATCACTTCCGCGACCTCGTGCAGGATCGTCTGCAGGCGATGAAGCACGACGGCGGACGTGATCGGGTCAATACGTGCGTCGGACATCTGTGTGTGCCTCTCGTTCAGAAGGGTGCGGCATGGCGCCGCACGGTCGCCCAATCAACCTCGACACCCAGTCCGGGCGCCGAAGTCAGCATCGTTATCGGGCCCTCGATCCGCAGCGGATTGATCACCACGGGAAACTCCAGCGCCTTGGGACCGCGCAGGTCGCCCGGAATCCTTTCCAGATCGAACGCCGGGGAGCCGATGCACAAGTGCGCCGCGGCGGCGGTGCCGATGTCGGTCTCACCGTTCGAGCCGATCGTGCACGGGAGGCCGAGTTCCGCGATCTTTTGTGCCTTGCGAATCCCGCCGTTTTTCCCCGGGTACAAGCTGAACGCATCGCAGCAACCGTGACCGATCAGCTCTTTCGCTTCAACGAACGTGAACACGCCATCGTCGGCGACGATTTGCGCTCCGGTTTGCGCCTTCACCTTCGCCATCGCCGTGTAGTCGCCGGCGATCGTTGGCTGCTCGACCCAGGCCACGTTGCAATCGCCCATCGCGCGGATGCAGGCAACGGCGGTATCGGCGTCCCAGCCCCCCACCGCGTCGACCACGATCTCGCAGTCGGCTCCGACGGCCTTTCGCACAGCGCGTACGCGCTCGATGTCGGTCACAGGGTCGCCGCCGACCTTGACGCGAACGGTGCGGAATCCTTCGTCGACTGCTTCCGCCGCGAGCACCGCCGCTTCCGCGGGCCTAACGCCGGCCAACGAGTACCGCGTGCGAACGGCAAGCGAGCGCCCCGCACCGCCGAGCAACGCGTGCACGGGTTGGCCGGCCGCTTTGCCGCGGATGTCCCAGCACGCCATCTCGATCGCCGCTTTCGCGAAGGGATTGTGCTTGCACACTTGATCCATGCGGTGTTCTACGTCGATCGCATCTTCCGGATTCGCGCCGAGCAGGCGCGGCGCGAGAATGCGATCGATCAGCGCTTTGGTGCCCCATACCGTCTCGCCGCTCCAACGCGGTGTGCCGGACGCTTCGCCCACACCCTCGATCCCGTCGGCGGTCGTCACGCGGGCGATCAGGAATTCCGCTCCATGCTCGTGGCCGGGGGGCGCAGTCGCCCGCCAGCGCGGCCTCAACGGAACCCGAACGGGAAACGTCTCGATATTGGCGATTCGCATTGTTGCGGTCGCGCTGGACTCAAACAAAACGCCCGCTCACCGCGGGCGCTTTGTCTCCACGGACTCGCGCGCCGTTGTTTCGCCTCTACGGAAGCTTCGTATACGTCACGAGCTTGGGATCGATCTTCCGGATGACGTCCGGATATACGTAGCCCTGGTAGTCGAACGGCGCCTTGATCTTGCCGTTGGCGATCAGCGCGTCGACGTCAGTCTTGAGAAAGGCCATCGCGTTGTCGTCGAGCACCATCATGAAGTTGGTCTTCGGCAGCAGCGCCGCCACCAGCGGCTCATCGAGCTTGAGGTACTTGGCGATCATTTTCGAGGCTTCCGCGGGGTTCTTGTGCACGAACTCACCCGCCTCCTGGATCGCCTTGGTGACGCGAAGGGCAACATCGGGATTCTTCAATACCCACTCCTTGTCCATCACCAGGTGGTTGTGGACGAGGTAGAACTCCACGCCTTTCAGCAGATTCACCTTGTCGCCGCCAGCGAACTTCGTCTTCGTGATCCACGGCTCCCACACGAAGAAACCGGCGATATCGTTGCGGAACAGCGCTGCCATCATCTCCGGCGGCTCCACGCTGACAACCTCGACGTCTTTGAGCGATAAGCCCACGCGTTGCAACGCCTGCGCCGCGGACAATTCAGAGGTGGTGCCCTTCGCAATTCCAACCTTGCGACCCTTCAAGTCCTGCAGCGTCTTGACGTTCGCCACCGCCGCCGCACCGTTGTAACCGGTGAGGACGTCGATGAGCGCGATCAGCACGACCTTCGGCGCGAGCTGGTGATGCAGCGCACCGGCCGGGACGCTGGTGAGCGCGACCTGAATATCGCCAGGTATCAGCGCGGACGTCGCGGCCGACCCGCTACTGAAGAGCTTGAGGTCGACATCGAGGTCGTATTTCTTGAAGATGCCCGCCTCCATGCCGATGTACGCCTGACCGTAACTGGGATCGACCCCCGTGCCGATGACCACCTTGTCGGCGGCCCATGCAGCGCCCACGCTTGAGAGTATGCTGGCAACCGCGCCTGCGGCTAGCCATGACTTTGCACGATTCATTGGTTCCTCCTCTGCGCACCGGTTCAACCGGGTATTTTGGTCCAATCTAGCACGGTGCTCCCCCTATGTCGACTTCCGAAACACCTCTGCTGGTCACCGAACCCGCACCGGGCATCCGGCTGCTCACGCTCAATCGTCCCCGTGCCCGGAACGCGCTGTCCAATCCGCTGCTCGGCGCAATCGCGTCGGCGATCGGCGAGGCCCGCGACGACGACGCGATTCGGTGCGTAATCGTGACCGGGAGCGAAGGCACCTTCGCATCCGGTGCCGATATCAACGAGCTCGCCAATCGAACTACCGCCGCCTCGATCGTCGACGTGCGAATGCGCTACTGGGAAGACATTCGCCGTTTTTCGAAGCCGTTGATTGCGGCGGTCGAGGGCTACGCGTTGGGCGGCGGTTGCGAGCTTGCAATGCACGCCGACATCATCGTCGCCGCGGAGAATGCGCAATTCGGACAACCCGAAGTCAATCTCGGCATCATTCCGGGTGCGGGAGGCATACAGCGGCTGGTGCGACGCGTTGGCCATACGCTTGCGATGCGGATGGTGCTCACTGGGGAGCGGATCAACGGCAAGGCCGCGGCGGCCGCGGGATTGGCGACGGAAGCCGTCCCGGATGGACAATCGCTCGACCGTGCGCTCGAAATCGCGAAGGTCATCGGCGACAAGCCGCCGCTTGCGGTGCGGCTGGCGAAGGAGGTCGTGCTCGCTGCCCGTGACCTTCCGCTCGACTGGGGACTGGTGCTCGAGCGGAAGTCGTTCGGCATGCTCTTGTCGACGGATGACTTTCACGAAGGTGTCGCGGCGTTTCGCGAAAAGCGCAAGGCGCAATTCAAAGGATCGTAGCGATGGGAGGTCGCTCCCACGCTTTGTCGTCGCTCCTGTCTCCACGTGGCATTGCGCTCGTCGGGGTGAAGGGAGGTCCCTTCGATTCGGCGGCGCGCGACAGCATGGCGCGCAGGTTCCTGGAGCTGCTGCTGCGGCACGGCTACGACGGTAGCGTGTATCCGGTCAACCCCAAGTACGACACCGTTGGCGGGCTGCGCTGTTACGCCAGTGTGGCGGAGGTGCCCGGTGTCGTGGACGTCGCCATCGTCATCGCCGCCAAGCCGCGCGTCGCCGAAATCGTGGCGGATTGCGGTGCCAAAGGTGTAAAAGCCGTCGCGATCGTCAGCAGCGGTTTTGCGGAAACCGGGCCCCAAGGAAAGGCCGACGAGGTCGCGATTGTCGAGCTTGCCCGGTCGCACGGCATGCGCCTGCTGGGCCCGAACTGCTTCGGCTATTTCAATAGCCACCGATCGGTCAATCTCTTCGGATCGGCGAGCTTGCTCACGAGGCCGCTCCTCAAGGGCGCGATCGGATTCGTCACGCAAAGCGGCGCGCTCGCGGCATCGGTCGTCGATCGCGCGCAAGAGCGCGGCATCGGATTCAGCTGCGTAATCACTACGGGTAACCAGGCCGACGTCGACAACGTCGATGCGCTGGAGGTGATGATCGATGACCCGCATACGCGCGTCGTATCGATGTTCATGGAGGGTCTTCCCCATCCCGAGCGATTACGTGCTGCGGTGCGCAGGGCGGCAGAGCTCGGCAAGCCGTGCGTCGTGCTGAAGACGGGTACATCGGAGGTCGCGCGGCAGGCGGCTTTGACGCACACCGGCTCTCTCGTCGGCAACGATGCGTTGTACGACGCGGTGTTCCGGCAGGAGGGCGTGATCCGGTGCGACGAGCCGGACGATCTGTTCATGACCGCGGCGCTGTTGTCGAACCACTGCGGCACTGCTGCGAGATCGAATGCCTGCGGCGTGGCCGTGGTCTCGATGTCCGGCGCGATGGGCGGCATCCTCGCCGACGGCGCGGCGCACCATGCCGTTGCGCTTGCGGATTTGTCCGATCAAACGCGTCGCTCGCTCAGCGAGGTTCCGGGTATCGGCGGCTGCCTGAACCCACTCGATGCCGCCATGGCGACCTGGGCTGGAGACTTCGGCGTCGTGGGCCGCATTGCCGGAATTCTCGCCAGCGATGAAGGTGTCGCCGAAGTGGTGCTCGCGCTCTCCGGACTGCCCTACGCCGAACGATTGGTGGACGATTGCGCCGCAACGGTGCGTGCGAGCGGCAAAGTGTTCGTGCCGATCTGGGCGGCCGATCGCGCGGAGCTGGGAAATGCGCTCGGACGGCTGGCGAATGACGGCGTCACGGTCTACGAGACGCCGCGCAGCGCGTTAAAGGCGGTACGCGGTCTCGACCTCTTTCGACGACATCAGCAGGCGCGGCAATCGGGCGCCCTGGCGCGCCTCGATCAGCCTGTCGATTCGAAGCGGCGCGACAGGGCGATCGAGCTGTTGAAAGGATTGGGCCCGGCGCTGAGCGAGCACGAGAGCAAGCGGTTGCTGGCGCTGTATGGCGTCGACATTCCCGATGAGCAAATCGCGCGGTCTGCGGTTGAAGCGGTGACCGCCGCCGATCGCCTCGGCTACCCGGTGGTTCTCAAGGTCAATTCCTCCGACCTCGGGCACAAGAGCGAGGCAGGAGGCGTCGCGCTCGACCTGCAAGACGCAGCACAGGTAAGGCAGGCATTCGAAACAGTGCTTGCCACCGTCGCGCGACGCTATCCCAGTGCTGCGCGCGACGGAGTTCTAGTGGCACGAATGGCGGCGCCCGGGATCGAGATGATCGCGGGCGCGATTCGCGATCCTCAGTTCGGTCCGGTGGTATTGACTGGCATCGGCGGCATGTTCGTCGAGGTATTGCGCGACACCGCACTTCGTCTGGCTCCCCTGAGCGAACGCGAAGCGCTGGCCATGATGAGTGAGCTGCAGGGTAGCGAAATGCTCGACGGCGTACGCGGACGTGATCCCTGTGATCGCGAAGCGGTCGCACGCATCCTCATTGCCTTGGCGACGATGATGATCGAGCTGCCGGATTTCATCGAACAGGTCGACGTCAACCCGGTAATCGTTCACGGCGAAGGGCGCGGTGCCACGGTCGCCGACGCGCTGATCGTTCGGCGCCGCGCTAATTCTGAACAGGAGGCTCAATGACACCAAAACGAGAGATGCGTACCGACATCGGATGGAGCGACGCGTCGCGCATCACGGTGTTCGGTCATGATTTTCCGAGTGAGATCCTGGGGCGGCTCAATCTCGGCGACATGGGTTTCCTGGAACTGACCGGCCGCATCCCGAACGCGAATGAGTCGCGCATGTTCAACGCGATGGTCGTGACCCTGGTCGAGCACGGGATCACTCCGAGTGCGCTCGCGGCCAGGCTGACGTACCTTGGCGCCCCGGAGTCGATGCAGGCAGCCGTCGCAGCCGGTCTCTGCGGCCTCGGCTCTGTTTTTGTCGGAAGTATCGAAGGCTGCGCGAAGATGTTGTACGACGCGATGCCCGTCGGGACCACCTCGGACCTTGCGGAAATTGCGCGTGACACCGTCCAACGCTTTCGGAAGGAGAAGAAGACGATTCCCGGAATCGGCCATCCACTCCACAAGCCAGTCGATCCCCGCACACCACGCCTGTTCGCGATCGCGGACGAGACCGGTTTCAGCGGTCCGTATGTGCAGCTTGTGAATCTCGTCGCAAGTGAAGCGGAGAAGCTTTCCGGAAGGCTACTGCCCGTCAATGCGACGGGCGCGATTGGAGCCCTATGCTGCGAGATGGGATTTGATTGGCAGATCTGCCGGGGCCTGGGCGTGATGGCGCGCGCCGTCGGACTCGTCGGACATCTTTTGGAGGAGTCGCGACGGCCAATGGCCAGTCAAGTCTGGCACATGGTGGAGGAGGAGGCGACCGCTCATTTTCATAGCGACAGCCGCGCAAAGGCTGACTGATTCATCTGACTTCATCCCTAGCACTATGCCGCTGCCAATGCGCCGGGCGGCAAGACGCAGACCCCCGGTTGATCCCGCGCAATGTCGACTAACCGATTCAAAGAGCGGGACTTGGTTGCCAGAAGTTGCTGTTCTCGGAACAAGGAGGCCGCTGTGCGAATTGCGCTGTTGGCCATAGCATCATCTTTCTTGATCGGCGGCTGTGCTGTTCGCGTGAACATTCCGCGCGAGGCGCGCTTAGACCAGCCCCCAACGATTCATATCTATAGCGTCGTTTTGAACACTGGTTTTGTCAGCCAAGACCACGTCACCAATTCGACCACCGTACTTGCCAAGCCCGCGACCAGCATGCAGTTGTTCGCTCACGCGGAAAATCCAGGCGGAGTATCGAGTTTCGTCATGACAATACAGCGTGCCGGCGTCCCGCCGGAAACGATTGCAGTTAGTCAAATGCCAATCGCTGACGGCACCGCATGGAATCGCCTTGACATCGTCGGCGGCGATGGAGCGGGTGGACCGGGCAACATGCCAATTCTGCTGTCGATGCCCCCAACACCAAGCCTATCCGACGCGGCCGCAGTCTTAGCCACGGCACTGAATTTTCATGGTCAGACTGCAAGTGTGACCATCAAGTACGTGACCGACTGCGGTTGCCCCCCGGGATCGGACGTGGACATCGATTGCAGCTGTCGGTGTCCGGGCGTGACATTCGGGGGCGCGGGTGTTTGCGGGACTCGATGCTGCGCCCTGGGAGAATCCTGTTGCGGAGACAAATGCATATTGCCGGGCGAATCCTGCGCCAACTGTCTACCCTCTTGGACACCGTGCAATGGCGGCTGCTGCTCACCACTCGCACCAGTGTGCCGAGCGGGGCTTTGCTATCCCTTCTAGGCAGGATCGAGGTCAAGTTCGACCAGACCGGGGCGACCAACAGCGACCCCGGGCTTGTCCATCGTGTTTCGGAGAGTTACGACCGGCGAATGGGGCGCCGACCGCCGATTCGCGCCGCCACCGGCCGCTCGCGACCGGTGGCGTGCACACTACGTCATTGCGACAACACCCACTTGAGAATGCCCTTCAGGTCGTTGTCAGAGGCCTTGGTGGCCGGATGGCCCTTGCCCTCCTTGAGCTTCGCGAACAGCGTGGCCTCGGCATCGGCCTTGCCCTTGTACTTTGCCGCTACTTCCTTGAACGCCGGCCCGACCTTCTTGGCCGAGACGTCGTGGCAGTTCAGACACCCATCCTTCTTGGCGAGGTCCTCCTGCGCGCTGGCGGCGCCCGCTCCGAGCACCCCGAACGATGCCGCGGCCACGATCAAGATCCATTTCATTGACAAGCTCCTCTCTCGAAATACGTCGATTACCGCAAGGCGCCATCGCAAAGCGGGAATCTGGGCGCCGCTTCCAGTATAGCCAACTAACGGGGCCATGGAACTGCGTAGGTGAGCGCCGGTGGCACGGAGAACATCTTCGACCTCATCGAGGCCGCCGAGCCACGGTTGGGCCACAACGGACCCGCGAAATCGTTGTCCCTAGGGGAATGGTGGCGGAGAGGGCGGGATTCGAACCCGCGGAGGGCTATTAACCCTCGCACGCTTTCCAGGCGTGTGACTTAAACCGCTCATCCACCTCTCCGTTTTGATTCGATTCGCGTCGCTCTCGCGGCGGGAATGACACAGTGGCGCGGCCGTGAGCATTTTACCTGAACGGCCTCGCCTTACTGCGGCGCGTTCCCCGGCGTCACGACCTGCGTCAAGGCCTTCATGATCGTCGGCGCCGGGTTGGCGCCGGATGCGCGCTCGGGGCACAGATCATTGCGGCAGGAAGAACGCAACGGCCATCCCCACAACGGTTAGGCCCATGAGCCCGGTCGCGAGCCAGCCCAGCATGCGCAGCCGGCGACGAATGGTGAATGTCCCCATGATCTCGGGTCGGACGGCCATCCGCATCATCACCGCCATGATCGGCACGGCGACGATACCGTTGATGACGGCGGCCCAGACCAGCGCCTTGATCGGATCGATCGACGTGAAATCGAGCGCCACGCCGACGGCGGTGGCGAATGCGATGATGCTGTAGAAGCCCTTGGCCTCGTGCAGCTTGAGGTTGTGGCCCGTGGGCCAGTTCATCGCTTCGGCCACCGCATACGCGGCCGATCCGGCCAGCACCGGCAGCGCGAGCAGGCCAGTGCCGATGATCCCCAACGCGAACAGCGTGAACGCGAAGTCACCCGCGAGCGGACGCAGCGCCAGCGCGGCTTGCGCCGAGGTCTCGATGTTCGAGATGCCGGCCGTGTGCAACGTGACCGCCGCGGTGAGCATGATGCAGAAGGCCACGCCGTTCGAGAAGATCATGCCTACGTAGGTGTCGACCTTGACCCGGCGCAGATGTTTGCGGGCGTGCTCGGGATAACGATAGAGCGGCTCGCGATCCGCGTGCATCCGGATCTCCTCCACTTCCTGCGCGGCCTGCCAGAAGAAGAGGTAGGGACTGATCGTCGTGCCCAGCACAGCGACGAGCATCATCATGTAGCCGGCGGACAACTCGATCGGTGGGAACAGCGTCGCGAATACGACGTCCTGCCACGGCACCCGGACAGTAAACAGCACGGCGACGTACGCGAACAGGGCGAGCGTAAGCCATTTGAGCAGCGGCGCCAGTCGCTGATAAGGAAGAAAGATTTGCAGTAGAACCACCACGACGCCGAAGATCACCGCATGACCGTGCTCTGGTCCGCCGATGATCAGTTGCAGCGCCTCTCCCATGGCGGCGACGTCGGCGGCGATGTTGATCGTGTTGGCGACTAGTAATAGTCCAACGATCGCGTAGAGCAGCCAGCGCGGATAATGCTGCCGCAGGTTGTGCGCAATCCCGTGTCCGGTGACGAGTCCGATGCGCGCGGAAACGATCTGGATCCCGACCATCAGCGGCGTGGTGAGCAGGACGCTCCAAAGCATGCCGAACCCGAATTGGGCGCCGGCTTGCGAATAGGTGGCGATGCCGCTCGGATCATCGTCGGCGGCGCCGGTGATGAGGCCGGGTCCGAGACGGTCGAGAAGGCGGCGGCGGAGGGATTTCATGTCGGCGGTCTACTAAAGACGCAAGTCCATGACGATTTTTTAAGTCGTTCCCGCGGAGGCGGGAACCCAGTGGCGTACGGTAAGAAGACGCTGGGTCCCCGCCTTCGCGGGGACGACGAGCGTTTTGCGGACGCTGTCACTTATTTCCCGATCGTCAGTTGGTGAGCTTGGCAGGATCGCGCACGGCCGGCGGCGGAGTCTAGCGCGATTTGTGGTCCCGGCCCCGCGACTTGCCGGGCTTTTTCAAACTGAATGACAGCTTACGTTCGGGCCGCACCGACGCCGGCCAGCGGGAAGTCGCGTACCGGAATTTCCTGACCGCAGGATTAGGTTGCAAACGACATGCGACGGCGACTAGCGCACTTTGCTAAGGCGTTCGGCGATGCGAGTTTGCCAACCCGGACCCGTAGCCTTCCAACGCTCTATGACGTCTATGGGAAGGCGGATGGAAATTAGCTTGCGGGGATTCGCTGAGCGAGGTCGTCCACCTTTGTTCACGACCGCGCGTGCCAACGACTCGTCTGTGAGTTCAGGCAAATCCTTGTACTCGTGCGCACGAACAACGTGGGCGTCAACCTTGGTCAGGTCAGACTTCAAAGTACGGCGCGAGGCGGGCTTTCTCACGGTCATTGGCCTTTCGCATGCTGAAAATGTGTCGAGTTGTACCTCGTACGGTGTAGCCGATTACAACCAGGCGAGCGGAGAGCAAGCCGTAGCAGATGATCCGACGCTCTCCGTAGCTCTTGCGCGTGTCTTCGACTTCAATTGTCGTGCCGTCGAAAACGATGGCCGCATCTTCGAAATCCAATCCTCGATCCGTGAGCGTACGAGACCGCTTCGCCGGATCGTAGGAAATACGCATTGGTTATTGTAGCTACAAAAACTGGCATACGCAAGAGGCATTGTGGTGACGCGAGCGACTCGGCCGCGGACCTGACCTGACGTATCAGATACCCGGCGGGCTGCTCCGATGCCCGCGAAGCTGAGAGGGCTAGGGTGATTTCTCGCCCTCTCCCACCATGGAGTGTTCCCTCGGCCCCTGCCGGGTGAGGGCCAGGGTGCGGGGCGCAACCATTGCAAGCAAGATTCAATGAAGCAATTCTTGTTTCCCGCGCTAAAAGTGCTAGCGTTGCGGCATGTGCTCTCGTCCATCGCAGCTCCCGACATTCGCATTCGTCGTAACCCTGCTGGCGATGCTGATTGGCATCACAGGTGCGCCGGCGCAGACCGCCCCGTACCCGAACCGCCCGATCAAGCTGGTGGTGCCCTTCCCGCCCGGCGGCGGCGCCGACCTGACCGCGCGCACACTCGCGCAAAAGATGAGCGAGTCGCTCGGCCAGCCGATCGTCATCGACAACAAGCCGGGCGCCAATGGCTCGCTCGGGACCGACGCGGTCGCCAAGGCAGCGCCCGATGGCTACACGATCCTGATCACGGACCGTGGCGCGCTCAGTGTGAACCCGAGCCTGTATGCGAAGCTGCCGTACGATCCGCTGAAGGACTTCAGCTATATCGGCATCGCGACGGACGGCCCGTACGTGCTGGTGGTGAATCCGTCGCTCAACGTGAAGACCTTCGCGGAGCTGGTCGCGCTCGCCAAGGCGAAGCCGGGCACGCTCAATTACGCGAGCTTCGGCATCGGCAGCATGCCGCAGCTCAACCTCGAGGCGCTGAACCAGCGCATGGGGATCGACCTCGTCCACGTGCCGTACAAGGGCGCGGGGCCGGCGGCGCAGGCGGTGGTGGCGGGCGAAGTCGGCGTCACCATTTCTTCGGTGCCCGCCGTGCAGGGCTTCATCAAGGACGGCCGGCTGCGGGCGCTCGCCGTGGGATCGGACAAGCGGTTCGTGCTGCTGCCCGACGTGCCCACGCTCGGCGAAGCCGGCGGCGGCGCCGACACACTGATCCCGACGTATTTCGCGTTTGCGGCGCCGGCGGGAACGCCGCCCGCGATCGTGGCGAAGCTCAATGCGGAATTGAAGAAGGCGCTGGCCGATCCGGCCATCGCGGAAAAGCTGACCGCGTCGGGCCTCGTGCCGAACGGCGGCTCGCCGGAGGCGATGACGAACACGGTGAAGCAGGACGTCCCACGCTTCAATACGCTCGTGAAGTCGATCGGGATCAAGCCGGAGTAACCGCGTCACCCGCCGGGTGTGCTCCCCGCGTCAGCGACACGATGGAACTGCGGCCATCGCCGCAGGACGACCTCACGATGGCTGGCAAAGGCGTAGCAGCTGTCGATCTTGGCCGGCCGCCCGCGTTTGTCGAGCACGGCGGGACGCGCGAGCCGAACTTCGCTCAGTGTCTGGAATGCCGCGGTCGCAAGCGGCGGCAACAACTCCATGAGGTGTGTGCAACCGGCCGCGCCACCCAGCCGCTCTTTCACCATCGCCGACCACCCGGGCTTGATGCGCTCGCCGACGATCGTGCGCATCGGCTCGACGGCCTCGCGGCACACCCGGTACGGGCTCGCATCGGTCACCGCAACGATGTCCTTCACCACCAGGTCCTCGTCCACGACGAGCCGCACCCACATGTCGTGAATCGGCTCGCCCGGCGTCACTTCGCCACGCTCTTCGAGACGCATGGGATGCGTCTTGGTGTCGACCACGCGGCCGTCGATCTCGTAGAGACCGTCGTCACGACGATAGCCGCGGAACTCGATGCGGCGCAGGTGGAGCTCGGTGCGATTCGGCGATGCAGGCAGTGGCATTGCGATGTCCCGGTGGCCGACTTCTACAGCAGCGAAGGCTGCCGTTGCGTCGTCGCATCGACGACGGTCAACGCCGTCATGTTGACGATCCGCCGCACGGTCGCCGACGGCGTGAGGATGTGCGCGGGCTTCGCCACGCCCAGCAGGATCGGCCCCAGCGTGACGCCCGATCCCGCGGCGACCTTCAGCAAATTGAACGCGATGTTCGCGGCATCGACCGTCGGCATGATCAGCAGGTTGGCCTCGCCCTTGAGCCGCGAATTGGGAAACGCGGCGAGCCGCACTTCCTCGTTCAGCGCGGCGTCGCCGTGCATCTCGCCTTCGCATTCGAGGTCGGGGTCCATCGCGGTGATGACGGCCATCGCCGCCTGCATCTTCCTGGCTTGCGGCTGGGTCGACGAGCCAAAGCTCGAATGCGACAACAGCGCGACCTTGGGCACGAGGCCGAAGCGGCGGATCTCTTCCGCGGCGAGCAGCGTGATCTCCGCGAGCTCGTCGGGATTGGGATCTGGATTGACGTAGGTGTCGGCGATGAAGATCGTGCGCGTCGGCAGCATCACCGCGTTCATCGCTGCATACGTGCGCACGCCTCGGCGCAGCCCGATCACCTGCTCGATGTATTTGCGATGCATGGCGTGCGTGCCGAACATGCCGCACAGCATGCCGTCCGCGTCGCCGCGATGAATCGCCATTGCGCCGATCAGCGTGGTCCGGCGCCGCATCTCGAGCTGCGCGTAGGCCTGCGACACGCCCTTGCGCTGCGTCAGCCGGAAATACTCGGTCCAGTAGTCGCGATAGCGGTCGTCCTGGTCCGGATTGATCGTGTCGAAGTCCTTGCCGGGCACGATGCGTAACCCGAAGCGCTGGAGTCTCGTCGCGATGACCGTTGGCCGTCCGATCAGGATCGGGCGGGCGAGTCCTTCGTCGACCACGACCTGCACGGCGCGCAGCACGCGCTCCTCTTCGCCTTCGGCGTAGACGATGCGCTTGGGCGACGCCTTCGCCGCGGCGAAGATCGGCTTCATCAGCAGGCCGGAGTGATAGACGAACTGCATGAGGCGCTGCCGATACGCGTCGAAGTCGGCGATGGGGCGCAGAGCCACACCGGAGTCCATCGCCGCTTTCGCCACCGCCGGCGCGACCATCACGATGAGCCGCGGATCGAATGGCTTCGGAATCAGGTACTCGGGGCCGAACTTCAAGTCCTCGATGTTGTACGCGTGCGCGACGATGTCCGACTGCTCGGCCATCGCGAGGTCGGCAATCGCGCGCACGCACGCAAGCTTCATCTCCTCGTTGATCGTCGTGGCGCCGACGTCGAGCGCGCCGCGAAAGATGAACGGGAAGCACAGCACATTGTTGACCTGGTTCGGAAAGTCGGAGCGGCCGGTGGCGATGACGGCGTCGGGCCGCGCCGCTTTCGCGACGTCCGGCATGATTTCCGGCTCCGGGTTGGCGAGCGCGAGAATGAGCGGCGACTTCGCCATTTGCGCGAGCCATTCCGGCTTCAGCACGCGCGCCGCCGACAGGCCGAGGAAGATGTCGGCGCCCGGCAGGATCTCGGCGAGCGTGCGCGCCGTGCAGTCCTGCGCGTAGACGATCTTGTGCTCATCCATCAATTCGGTGCGGCCGCGGTACACCACGCCCTTGATGTCCGCCACCCAGATGTTCTCGCGCTTGATGCCGAGCCCCACGAGCAGGTCGAGGCACGCGAGCGCGGCGGCGCCCGCGCCGGAGCATACGAGCTTCACCTTGTCCAGGTCCTTGCCCACGACGCGCAACCCGTTCAGCACCGCGGCGCCGACGATGATCGCCGTGCCGTGCTGATCGTCGTGGAATACCGGGATCTTCATCCGCTCGCGGCATTTCCTCTCGATGTAGAAGCACTCGGGCGCCTTGATGTCCTCGAGGTTGATGCCGCCGAACGTGGGCTCGAGCGCGACGATCATGTCGACCAGCTTGTCCGGGTCGAGCTCGTTGATCTCGATGTCGAAGCAGTCGAGGCCCGAGAACTTCTTGAACAGCACCGCCTTGCCTTCCATGACAGGCTTGGCGGCGAGCGGTCCGATGGCGCCCAATCCGAGCACGGCGGTGCCGTTGGTCACGACGGCCACCAGGTTCTGGCGCGATGTCAGCGTCGCCGCTTCGCGCGGGTCGCGGACGATTTCGTCACACGCCGCGGCAACACCCGGCGTGTAGGCGAGCGCCAGGTCGCGCTGATTGGTGAGCTGCTTGGTCGGCAGCAGGGCAATCTTGCCCGGCGGGTACTGCCGGTGATATTCGAGCGAGGCCTCGCGGATGTCTTTGTCCGACATGGTGTTGGGGTCTTCTTGAGTTGTGCACGAACCGGGGCTGATCATCATAATCCAACCTCCCGCCCCGCATTCCGCCCACCGGGGAAGTCTGCGTCAGGTCAATAAGGGGCAAAGGGCCGGCGGGTATACTTTCCGCACCTTTTCCTCTGGCGCCCGGCCCTTCGCGCGCCCGGCGCAGCCCACCAAGCATGGCCTTGTCACCACTTTTCTGGCTGATCGCATTCGCGCTGCTTGCAGCCACCATGGCGGTCCTGGTGGTGCCGCTCTTGCGCCGATCCTCGGGCGTTCCGGCGCCGGCCGACCAGTCGGCCGCCATTGCGGTGTTCCGCGACCACAAGCGGCAGATCGAGGCCGATTTCACCGCGGGCTCGATCACGACCGCGGAGCGCGATACGGCGCTCGAGGATCTCACCGCCCGCTTCGGACACGAGCTCGCGCAACAAACACCGGAACCGTCGGCCAGCGGCGATCGTCCCCGATTGATCGCTGCTTTCGTGCTGGTCGCGTGCGTGCCCGTCGTGGCCGGCGTGCTCTACTTCGCGCTGGGCAATCCGGTGGCGATGACAGCGACCCCCGCCGCAAGCGCCGAACCCTCGATCACCGATCCCCAGATCATCGCGATGGTCGATGGACTCGCGAAGCGGCTGCAGGACAAGCCGGACGACGGCGAAGGTTGGCTCATGCTCGCGCGCTCGTATCGCGCACTCGGCCGCCTGGATGCCTCCGCGCTGGCGTACGCCCAGGCAGCCAAGCGGCTCCCCGCGAATGCGGATGTCTATGCGGATTGGGCGGAAACGGTGGTACAGACGCAAGGACGCAGCTTCGCGGGGCAGCCGACCGAGCTGCTCGACCGCGCGCTCGCGTTGGACCCGGCCAATCCGAAGGCGCTGGCGCTCGGCGGCGCCGCAGCGGTGGAACGCAATGATCCGGCCACCGCCACCGTGCTGTGGACGCGGTTCAGGTCGCAGTTGCCGCCCGACAGTCCGCAGATCGCGCAGGTGGATGCGGCGCTCGCGCGATTGGGTGCGCAGCCGGCGGCGACTGCCCCCGTCCCCTCGGTACCTGCGAAAGCGGCACCGCCTTCCGTCCCGGCCAAAGCCGCAACGACGTCGGCCGCCGGAGAGACCGTGGCGGGACGCGTCGAGCTCGATCCCAAACTCGCCGGCCATGTCGCAGCGGGCGACACGGTATTCATCTTTGCGCGCGATCCGGACGGTCCGAAGATGCCGTTGGCTGCGCTGAAGATTGCCGTGTCGGAGTTGCCGAAATCGTTCGCGCTCACCGATGCGATGGCGATGTCGCCGGCAGCCACGATTTCCAAGGCTCAGAAAATCGTCGTCGAGGCGCGGGTGAGCAAATCCGGCAACGTCACGCCGCAACCTGGTGACCTTGCAGGTTCCAGCGCGGTCGTGGCACCCGGCGCGGCGAACGTGCGCGTCACCATCGATCGCGTGATCCGCTGATCGCGATTCTCGGCTACAATCAAAGGGTTATTGAACATTTTGAAATGACGCCTTCTCGGCGTTCCCGCGAATGCGGGGATCCAGCGTCGTTGACCGAAAGAAACTGGGGCACGCGCAAAGCGCGCGCGTCTTCGCGGAACGACGGAGTCTTCTTCCACCGCCATGCTCGAAGCGCAGGACCTGACCGCGCGCCGCGGCGCCGCTACGTTGTTTACGCGAGTTGCGTTTCGCGTCGACGCGGGGCGGGCGCTGCTCGTCACCGGCGCGAACGGTACCGGCAAGACGACGCTGCTGCGCATCCTGGCTGGACTCACGATGCCCGATGCGGGCACGGTGCGATGGCGCGGCGAGCCGATCGCACCGTTTGCATCTTCGTTGCGCGAGGACGTGGTGTTCATCGGCCATGCGCCGGCGTTGAAGGACGAATTGACGGCTGAAGAAAACCTGCGCGCGCTCATCGAGCTGACAGCGACCCATCCCACCGATGCCGAGGTGAGCGCGGCATTGACCTCGGTCGCGCTCGATGCGCAGCGCAAGTTGCCGGCGCGGGTATTGTCGCAGGGCCAGCGGCGCCGAATCGGACTCGCGCGGCTGCGACTTTCGCGTCGTCCGCTGTGGCTGCTCGACGAGCCGGCGACGGCGCTCGATGCCGCCGGGCTCGATTCGTTGACACAAATGATTGCCCAACAGCTCGCGATCGGCGGTACGGTGATCGCCGCCACGCATCAGGCATTCGATCTGCCCACGGAACGTACCGCCACGCTCGCGCTATCGTGACCAACACCCTCGCCCTTTCCGCCAGCGAAGCGCCGTCCGGCGTCGGCGCCGCCGTGCGCTGGGCCGTCGTGCGCGACTTGCGGCTGGCGTTGCGGTCGCGCGCGGAACTCGGCGTCCAGTTGCTGTTCTACGTGATCGTGGTCAGCCTGTTTCCTCTTGCCTCCTCGCCCGAACGCACGCTGCTGGCAACGATGGGGCCCGGCGTGATCTGGGTCGCGGCGCTGCTGGCGTCGCTGCTGTCGCTCCCGCGGCTGTTCGCGAGTGACTTTGCCGATGGCACGCTGGAGCAGATCGCGTTATCGCCGTTCCCGTTGCCCGCGCTCGTGTCAGGCAAGATTCTCGCCCACTGGCTGACGACCGGGCTGCCGATCGTGGTGCTCGCGCCGTTGCTGGGATTGCAGTACGGGCTCGAACCACCGATGCTCGGCATCGTCACGCTGGCGCTGCTGGTCGGCACGCCGATTCTCTCGTTGCTCGGAGCCATTGGCGCGGCGCTCACGCTGGGCGTGCGCGGCGGCGGCAGCCTGCTCGCGCTGCTCGTGTTGCCACTCTATGTGCCGGTGCTGATCTTCGGCGCCGGAGCCGCGGATGCGATGCGCGC
>Ga0068859_100002489_pt1 | contig 18745 bp, 19 predicted proteins | sample KBSSwiS22_FD_66585 | JGI IMG/M metagenome (GOLD analysis project Ga0068859, IMG submission 66585) | Switchgrass rhizosphere microbial communities from Kellogg Biological Station, Michigan, USA - KBS Switchgrass S2-2 | ecosystem: Host-associated > Plants > Roots > Rhizosphere > Soil ...
GGCGCTCGCCGATGGGGCTGACCGTGATCGGCGGCCTGGTGCTGTCGACGGTACTGACGCTACTGATCGTGCCGGCGAGCTTCAGCCTGGCAACGGGCGTCGAGCGCTGGATCGGCCCGCGGATCGGCCGGCGCCTGCTCACCTTCCGTCCGGGCGACGACCATGGTCCGACCATCGATCACACGCCTGGCGGTCGCATCGGCCACAAGCCGAGTGACGGGGTCCAGCCTGCGGAATGAACTATCCCCGGCCCGAGGGGATTAAGCTCGGCATGCGTGATCGTGATCGTGATCGTGACGTTCGTTCGCTGCCGCCGCCCGCGCTGGTGCGCATGCGGCTGGTGGCGACCGCGCTGCTCGTGGCGATGGCGGCACTGTATTTCGTGGCCCGCGAGTACACACCGGCCTATCCCTGGGTCGGGTTTGTCCGTGCGTTCGCCGAGGCGGCGATGGTCGGCGGACTCGCCGACTGGTTCGCGGTCACTGCGCTGTTCCGCCATCCGCTCGGTCTGCCGATCCCGCACACTGCGATCGTCCCCCGCAACAAGGATCGCATCGCAGGTGCGCTTGCACAGTTCCTGCGCGAGAATTTCCTGATCCCGCGCGTCGTCGCACGGCGGATGCAGCGCGTCGACGTGGCGCGCGCCGCGGGACGTTGGCTCGAGCATCCGCCCGGCGGCAACGGGCGGATGCGCGCGGGCTTCTCGCGGCTCGCCGCCGACCTGCTCGAATCGCTCGATCAGGAGCGGCTCGGCGGGATGATCAAGGGCGCGCTCGCCTCGCGGCTGCGCGCGATCGACGTCGCGCCGCTGTTCGGCCAGGCACTGAGCGCGGCAATCGCGCGCGACCGCCATCTGCCGCTGCTCGACGCGATGATCCGCTGGGCGGCGCGCGTGCTGGCGGCGAATGAGCATCTGATCCGGGCGATGGTGCACGAGCGCGCCGGCTCGCTGATGCGCTGGACCGGGCTCGACGAGACGCTCGCCGACAAGATCATCGACGGGCTCGACATGCTCCTGTTCGAAATGGCCGCCGACAGCGGTCATCCGTTGCGCGTCAAGGCCGAGGAGGGGCTGCGCAAGCTCGCGACCGACCTGGAGGCGAAACAGTCGCTGCGCGACAAGGTCGAAGCATTCAAGCTCGAAATGATCGACAACCCCGCGCTGCAAGATTGGATCGACGGGCTATGGGAGACGACGCGCGCTGCGCTGCTGCGGATGGCGCGCGATCCGGACGCGGCGTTCGCCGGGCGGATGGGAGAAGCGATCCAGCAACTCGGCGTCACGCTCCAGCAGGACGCCAGGCTCGCCGATACCGTCAATCGCTTCGCACGTCGTGCCGCGGTTGGCGCAGCGGCCGATTACGGCGACGGCATCGTTCGACTGGTCTCGGATACGATCCGTGGGTGGGACGCGCGCACGATCACCGGCCGGCTCGAGAACGCCGTCGGCCGCGACCTGCAATATATCCGCATCAACGGTACGCTGGTCGGCGGGCTGGTCGGGCTCGCGATCCACGCGGTCGACGTGCTGCTCTGAGCCCGAGCGCCGCAGCGACGTGGGGCGCCGCGATACCGGATCCGCGCGTCGGTTGTTTTGTAGGGTATCGTTTGGTACCCGAAATCCCATGAACAAATGCAGAACTTTTGGCGCGTTCGAGTCTCGCCCGGTCCCGCTACGCCGGTGCCGCTGCGCGCGAGGGGACTGCGGAGCGAATGGCAACCGTCAAGATCGTCAACTTCGTTGGATTTGCCGGGCTCGCGTGGCGGCCGTGCTACCGCTCCCAGTCGAGGATCGGCCAGCCCTTCGCGGCCGCCAGCGCCCTGAGCGGCCCATGCGCGTTGACCGCAAACGGCTCATCCGCCCAATCGAGCACCGGGGCGTCCGAAACATGGTCGGAATAGAAGCGGACATGCGCCTGCTCGCGCGTAATTCCCGATTCTGTAAGCCATTGCTGGACCATGCGGAGCTTTACGGCGCCGTAACAGTTTTCGCCTTCGATTTTCGCGAGGAGGTTGCCGTGCCCGTCGCCTTCTGCCTGCGTGGCGACGACGTCGTCGATTCCGAGGCGTTCGGCGATGGCGCGCGCGTAAAAGCCATAGGAAGCCGTCGCGAGTACCAGCCGATAGCCCTGAGCACGGTCCGCGGCGATCCGCGCGCGCGCGTCGGCGAAGATGTTGGAGGCGAGGACCCCGTCGGCGAAGCTGGCCGCGACCCTCGCAAGTCGATCGGGCGGCAGTGCGCGCCCGAGCATCAACCTCTGGGTAAGCTCCTTCAATCGGCCGCGATCGTAGAGCTTGAGCGCATAGCCCAGCGTCGCCAGCCCGGCGAACGGCAGCAGCGCGAGGCGCCATGGGGCGGCGGTGCGTGCGGCATGGATCAGGAACGGCAACCAGGTCGCCTTTCGCGTGATCGTTTTGTCCATGTCGTAGATGGCGAGGCAGTGCATTGATTGAGCTACCCTCGCTATTGCTTGCCGATCCAGCACAAATCCACGAAGAGAGGGGCCGATGACCGCATGGGCCGACTTCGAGCAGATTGACGCTGAGGCCGGCAAGACGTTGCGGTTCACCGGCGATTTGACGCTCGCGCGACTTGGCGATTTGCCGCGTCGGCTCGAAGGCTTGCACGGCAAGGTCGCGCTGCTCGATTTGAGCGATGCGACGCGCGTCGACACGGTCGGCGCCTGGGTAATTCATCGGTTCGCGCGCGACCATGACGCCAAGGTCGAGGGCCTCGAGCCCGACGAGGCGCAGCTGTTCCAGCATGTCGTGGCGGCGGACAAGCCGATGGCGCCCCCGCCGGTGCCCTATGGGCTGTTCCCCCGGATCCTCGACGAGATCGGCAATGCGTCGGTTGTCGCGGCGCGCACGCTGTACGGCCTGCTTGGTTTCATGGGCGCGACCATCATCGCGTTCTGGGCCGTGTCCCTCAGCTTCGTCCGCCCGCCCAACCGGTTTCGGTTCAACGCGACGGTGCAGCGGTTCGAAGTCGTCGGCGTCACGGCGCTCGGCATCATCGGGCTGATGAGCTTCCTGATCGGTATCGTCATCGCGCAGCAGGGCGCGGTGCAGCTCCGCCAGTTCGGCGCCGAAGTCTATACGATCAATCTGGTCGGGCGGATCACGCTGCGCGAGCTTGGCGTGCTGATGACCGCGATCATGGTCGCGGGGCGTTCGGGTTCGGCGTTTGCGGCGCAGATCGGCACGATGAAGCTCACCGAGGAGATCGACGCGATGCGTACGATCGGCGTCTCGCCGATGGAGGCGCTGGTGCTGCCGCGCGTGCTCGCTGCGGTGTTCATGATGCCGTTGCTCGGCTTCTATTCGTCGCTGATCGCGATGGTGGGCGGCGGGCTGTTGTGCTGGATCTCGCTCGACATCCCGCCGGTCACCTTTGTCCAGCGCATCCGCGAGGTCGTGCCGCTGACCGATCTGTGGGTCGGGCTGGTCAAGGCGCCGGTGTTCGGCGCGATCATCGGGATCGCCGGCTGCTTCCAGGGCATGCAGGTCGAAGGCGATGCCGAGCAGGTCGGCACACGGACCACCGCCGCCGTGGTGCAGGCGATCTTCCTGGTGATCGTGCTCGACGCGTTCTTCGCAGTGTTCTTCAGCGAGATCGGCTGGATATGAGCGCGCGCCGTCCCCGCGAAGAAGTCGTAATCCGCGTCGAAGGGCTCAGGAACAGCTTTGGCGACCAGGTCGTGCACGAGAATCTCGACCTCGAAGTGCGCCGCGGCGAGATATTGGGCGTCGTCGGCGGTTCGGGGACCGGCAAATCGGTGCTGATGCGTGCAATCATCGGACTCCAGGCGCCCGATGCGGGTGACATCCATGTGTTCGGGCGGCGAACGGTCGACCTCGACGCGCTCGAGGCGATCGACGTGCGCAAGCGCTGGGGTGTGCTGTTCCAGGGGGGCGCGCTGTTCTCGACTCTGACTGTGTCCGAGAACGTCCAGGTGCCGATCAAGGAATTCTACCCGCAGGTCGATCAGGCGCTGCTCGACGAGATCGCGGCATATAAGGTGGTGATGAGCGGGCTGACGCCCGACGCCGGGCACAAATTCCCCGCCGAGCTCTCGGGCGGAATGCGCAAGCGTGCCGGGTTGGCGCGTGCGCTCGCGCTCGATCCCGAACTGCTGTTTCTCGACGAACCCACCGCCGGCCTCGATCCGATCGGCGCCGCCGCGTTCGACGAACTCACGCAATCGCTGCAGCGCACGCTGGGGCTCACCGTGTTCCTGATCACGCACGATCTCGACACGCTCTATGCGATCTGTGACCGTGTCGCGGTGCTTGCCGACAAGCATGTCATCGCGGTCGGCACGATCCCCGAGCTGCTCGCCTTGGACCACCCCTGGATCCAGGAATATTTCAACGGACCGCGCGGCCGCGCGGCGGTGGCTTCGGCAGAGGCGCATGCCGGGTCCACAGCCACGAATGCCGGTACGGGAGACTAAGGCATGGAAACGCGCTCGAACCATGTGCTCGTCGGATCGGTGGTGCTGATCCTGCTTGCCGTGCTGGTGTTGTTCACGGTGTGGCTCGCCCGGCTCAACGCCGGCGTGCAGCGCGAATATGACATCTTCTTCAAGGAATCGGTCGATGGCCTGGCCAAGGGCTCGCAGGTCACTTTCTCGGGCGTGCCGTCGGGGCAGGTGAAGGAGATCTCCTTCTATTACCCCAATCCGCAGCTGGTGCGCGTGCGCATCTCGGTCAACGACAGCACGCCGGTGCTCGAAGGCACCACGGCGACGATCCAGAGCAGCTTCACCGGCCCGAGCAACGTTCAGCTTCTGGGCGCGATCAAGGGCGCACCGCCGATCGCCTGCCCCAGGGAGCATCCCGAAGTCGAATGTCCGTTCGGCGTGCCGCAGATTCCGACCAAGCCGGGGGGACTCGGCGCGCTGTTCAATTCGGCGCCGAAGCTGCTCGAACGGCTGTCGACGCTCACCGAACGGCTGACCGAATTGCTGTCGGACAGCAACCAGGCGTCGATCGGCGGCATCCTCGCCAACACCAATCGGTTGACCAAGGCACTGGCCGATCGCGGGCCCGAGATCGCGGCGACGCTCGCCGAAACGCGCGTGACGATCGAAAAGGCCGGCGCCGCCGCCGATCAGATCGGCCAGCTCGCGCAGACCACCAACGGCGTGATGACCGACGACGTCAAGCCGGCGATGCAGAACCTGAACAAGGCGATCGCATCGGCGCAGCACAGCATGGAATCGCTCGACGCCACGATCGCCGAGGCGAAGCCGGGCGTGCAGGCCTTCTCGAAACAGACCATGCCGCAGGTCGGCCAGCTGGTACAGGACCTGCGGCAGATGGCGCTGGCGCTGACGTCGGTCGCCGAGAAGATCGATCGCGGCGGGGCCGGGGGACTGATCGGGGGCGAGAAGCTACCCGACTATAAGGGAAGCAAGTGATGAAGAAGCTCGCGCTCGCAATGCTCGCCCTGCCGCTCTCGGGCTGCATCAGCTTCGCGCCCAAGCCGCCGCCGTCGATGCTGATGCTGCGCTCGGACGCGCAGGTGCCGATCGCGCAGACCCAGAATTCGGGTGCCGCCGCGACGATCACGATCAACGTGCCCAGCGTGACGCAGGAGATCGCGACTGCGCGCGTGCCCGTGCGCGCAAGCGATACGTCGGTAGCCTATCTCAAGAACGGCCAATGGGTCGAGGCGCCGCAGCGCCTGTTCGCGCGGCTGCTGGTCGATACCGTCACAGCCAGGACCGGCCGCGTGGTGCTGAGCACGCGCCAGTCGATGCTCGATCCCGGCGCAGAACTGACCGGCGAATTGCGCGACTTCGGCCTCGACGCGGGCACGCACCAGGCAGTGGTGGTGTTCGACGCGACGCTTTTGCGTGGCAAGGGTGTGCCGGCGTTCGAGAAGCGGCGGTTCGAGGCGCGCGTCCCGGTCACCGCGATCGACGCGGCAAGCGCGGGGCCGGCGCTCAGCCAGGCAGCGAACCAGGTCGCCGGGCAAGTCGCGGATTGGATCGGGAAATAAGCCGGGGCTTGCCGGACCGCCCGCGCTTTGGCAACGGGGACGCTTCGGGCGGTTAGCTCAGTTGGTAGAGCATCTCGTTTACACCGAGAGGGTCGGCGGTTCGAGCCCGTCACCGCCCACCATTTCACGATTTCGCGAGATGCTCCAAGGTCTCGCTGGCTTGCAGAAATCTCTAAGTCGCAGGTCGCGTCCCAGCGAGTGGTGTAAGTCTTCAGGAGCTGTGTCGCGCGGCCGCTCAAGCGGCCGCGCGACCCAATAGGCGGCCATCGGAGATCCGGTTAGCTGCTCCAAAGCGGCGCATTCGCGGGCACGCTGTTAGGCTTCTTGCGGCTGTCGGTGAATGATCGCGCGACACCTCTTCTGCCGCTGAAGGATAATGTCATTGGGTAAACGGACACAGTAGCGGCGCACCGCAATAGCGGCGGGTTTTCAGGACTATTACGTATGGGCGCTCCGGTTCGGCTTCCTATGCAGGAGGGCGCGGCCCGGCTCGATCAAACCTGCAGATGGTCCGGGGGAACGGCGAAGGGCATTCGCCGAAGCGTCGAGATAGCCCGAAGGCATTTTCGAGGGGGACTCCCATGAAATCTCGCATTGTTATTGCTGCATTGGCGCTTGGTCTCTCAGGCACCGCAAAGGCGCAGACTCACGCATCGGCGTATGCACTTGCCGTTTGCGGAACCGGCTCGAGTTCAACCGACGCAGTCCACGCGGCGGCCGTAGACAACACCAGGCTGGATATTCCCGACTGCGATCCGAAAGGCACGGCAACCGTCTCGAGCGAAGCGTTCGGCCCCGGCGGCTGGCTTTCCGGAACCGGCCAAGGCAGCGGAACCGTGTGGGGCAACTGGCAACATCGCCTGACATCGCCCGTCCACTTCTTCTCGGGCGCCACGGATACGAACGTGACGCTGCATCTCCACGGGCTTGCCGAAGCAGTCGGCGTCATCGATGGGGTTCAAGTCAACGCGACCGAAACACTGTTCCTGTCGATGACAGGCGATCTTGGATCGTTCCAGACCGGACCTACCGCCCTGTCCTCGGTGCAATATCTGGTCGCTCAGGGATTGCCCACGATCTACGACGCGGACTATTCATTCAGCTTCCACGGCCCGAGCGCCGACATTCTGCTCGACTTTTCCGGTCAGGGATCGTTCGACTCGCTGTACTCTGGCTACGGCACCGGCGCCGGGCAAGTTTCGATCTCCACGAGTTCCGGGGGCTTCACCGCCCCGCAGAGCTTTTTCGGGAGCGTCCCGGAACCCGCGACATGGGGACTGATGCTAAGCGGGTTCACCTTAGTTGGGGCTGCTGTTCGTTTTCGAAGGTCCGCGAGTTATGGTTGATCGGTCAATTTCCTATACGTGTATTCAAAGCCGCAATTTGCGTCTCAGCGCCGACATTAAGTCGTTTAACGTCTATTGCTAAGTAGGTATTTACAAGAGCTTGATTACAGGTTGATCCAACTGCCTTAGCGAACCTCAGCGGATCATCGTCGCAAAAGCTAAACGAACCGGTCTTGTATATAAATGCCTGCTGCCCCGAATAGGCGCCGTAGCGGTTCTTGCTGTTCACGGGACCGCAGACGGCGTCGTGTCGGGTTGTCCAGCTGCACTTCCCGGACGGGAACATTCCGCCACTCCCCAGCGTCGAGCTCGAGGACTCCACGGATCAAGTCGCCGTCCGTGAATCGAAATTCGACGACATGACTGCCCGTTTCGACCTGCACCGTGCAGCTCACCTGAGAGGGGGCACGGCATCGGTAGCTGCCGTCGATATACATTTCGCCGGATACCGAGGTGCGGTTGTCAAACGTGACCTGGCCATGCGGCGTCGATTGGTCTGCAGTACCGCCGAGGAGCAGAAGCGACGTCACGACCCGCTCGATCTTCAGCTTCGACGTCGCGCGCCCGCAAGACCCGTCATGACCCATGCCTCCTGGCTATCTGTTCCGCGCGGGCCAGCCTGTAGCTTTCCAGTACCGCGCGCATATCCGCCACGGCGGCCTCGCGAGCCTTGATATCCCGGATTTGCGCGAGCTCTCGCTTTAGGTTGGTTGAGAAATCGGCGTAGCTGTTCTGCCAGTCCCTGCCGATCATCCCTTGGAGCTGTGGGTCGCCGGTCTTGGTTCGCGCCGCGGCCCGCCCCCGAGCGAGACGATAGACTTCGCCGATTTCAGGAACTGTGATCGAGGGCGCGAATTGCCTTGTTTGAGCGATCTGCCGCAATGCCTCGAGCGATCCGGTTTCACCATGAGTCAGGAACAGGGTGCCGGCGATCGGCCGACGGGCCTCCATCCAAGCAACCAGCCCGTCCTGATCGGCATGCGCGGAGTAGGTTTCGATTTCACGTATCTGCGCGCGCACGACGATGTCCTCGCCCCAGATTCGCACGCGCTTGGCGCCATCGCGGATCACCCGGCCCAGCGTTCCTTCGGCCTGGAATCCGACAAACAGGATCGTCGCCTCCCGTTTGAAGAGGTTGTGCTTGAGGTGGTGCCGGATGCGGCCTGCCTCGCACATGCCGGACGCCGCCAGGATGATCGCTCCCGACACGCTGTTCAGCCGGATCGATTCGGCTGTTGCATCGACAAAATGGAAGGCTGAGTTGTCGAAGACATTCTCGCCATTGGTGTCTTCGAGGGTGCCGGCATATTTCGCGAACACGCGCGTGGCTTTGTTGGCAAGCGGTGAATCGACGAACACGGGCACCGCAGGGATGCGTTTGGCGTCGATCAGCGCGGCCATGTCGAGCAGGAGCTCCTGGGTTCGTTCGAGCGCGAATACCGGAATGATGAGGTTCCCGCCCCGGGCCAGCGCCGCCTTTATCTCTGTCTCGAGCACCGCGCGCCGTTCGGGAATTGTCTGGTCCTCCCGCTTGCGGTCCCCATAGGTGGATTCGCAAATGACGTGATCGAACCCGGAAGGGCCTTCGGGATCGGCGTGAAAGGCCTTGTTCTTGGGTCCAAGATCACCCGAGCATAGGACGTGAGTGTCGTCGACCAGCAGTTCGACCGAAGCCGATCCCAAGATGTGCCCGGCATTCCACAGGCGTGCCTGGAATCCGGGGGCGGGTTCGAACCAGTCTTCGAGCGCGACGGTGCGGGTCTGCTTCCAGGCGGCGATCGCATCCTGTTCGGTATAGATAGGAACAATATCCGGGAGGTCGGCGCGATCCTTGCGACGATTGCGCCGCGCAGCGTCTCCTTCCTGGATACGCCCGGCGTCGGGGAGCATGAACTCGAGCAGCGCCGCGGTCGGCTCGCTGCACCAGATGTCCCCGGTAAATCCGGCCGCGACGAGGCGGGGCAGCATCCCGCTATGATCGATATGCGCATGCGTCAGGATGACCGCGTCGACATCGCGGGCATCGAATGCGAATTCGCTGTGGTTCAGCGTCTCGAGCGTCCGCGAGCCTTGAAACAGACCGCAATCGACGAGGATCCGCTTCCCATCATGGCAGAATTCCATGCAGGAACCGGTCACCGTGCGCGCGGCGCCGTGAAAAGCCAATGAGAGTCCGTCCGTCATGTCTGTCTCGCAATTGTGTTCGATGCGTGCGTGCCTCGTCGATCCGCCTTCGAAATCTGGCGCCTATTCCGGTGTGTCGCGCACGACGAAGACCGAGCACGGCGCGTGGCGCACCACGCGCGAGGCGTTCGCGCCGAGCAGATAGTCTTTCATCGCCGGCCGGTGCGACGCCAGCACGATCAGGTCGGCGCCGATCCGTTCGCCCACCGCCAGGATGCCAGCGTAGATCTTGCCAGTCTCGACGTGACATTCAATGGGTTCGGAGCCCCAGGCCTCGTCGGCGAGCCGGAGTAGCCGCACGCGGGCGTCCTCGACCATCTCGCGATAGGCGATTTGCGACCATTGCGCCCGCAGCGCGAGCGCAAGGTCGGGGATAATGGTGACCAGCGCCACGCTCGCCTGGAAACGTTCGCGAAGCGCAAGGGCGGTCGGCAGCGACTTCGCCCAGGAGCTCGGCTCATCAAGATCGACCGGCACAAGAATGGTTCGGTACACTGGATCCACCTCACTCGGTCGGGAAGCCGACCCGGCACTCATGCCAAGCGAGTCCTCGGTCGCGCGCTTGGGTAATCTACCTAATGCCGCGCGGCGCGATTGTTGGGAGGACGCGGTCATGACTCGATTGCGGCTCCACGTCGAACGCCACACCGTCGAACGCATCGGCTGGCTGCGCGCGGCGGTGCTCGGTGCCAATGACGGCATCGTCTCAACCGGCAGCCTGATCGTTGGGATCGCGGCGTCGTCGGCCGGCAAGTCGGAAGTCCTGCTCGCGGGGGTCGCCGCGCTGGTTGCCGGCGCGATGTCGATGGCGGCGGGCGAATATGTCTCGGTCAGCTCGCAGGCTGACAGCGAACGCGCGAACCTCGCCAAGGAACGTGGCGAGCTGCGCGATCAGCCGGAGTTCGAGCGCGAAGAGCTTGCCGGTATCTATGTCGCGCGCGGCCTGACCCCCGAACTGGCTCATGAGGTCGCCGACCAGCTGATGGCCAAGGATGCGCTCGGCGCGCATGCACGCGACGAGCTCGGCATCTCCGAGCTGTCGACCGCGCGTCCGCTCCAGGCGGCGTTCACCTCGGCGACGACCTTCAGTGTCGGCGCGGCCGCTCCGCTGCTGGTGGTCGCACTCGCACCGACCGCGTCGCTCATCCCTTTCGTCACAGGCGCATCGCTGCTTTGTCTCGCACTCCTCGGTGCGCTGGGCGCGAAGGCGGGCGATGCGGCGGTGTTCCGATCGGTGGCGCGCGTGACCTTCTGGGGGGCGTTGGCGATGGCATTGACCGCGGGGATCGGCAAGCTCGTCGGAACCGCGGTCTAGCGGTGCCATGACCATTCGAGCCCGCCCCTCGAGCGCATACGCAGGCGCTTATTCGGACGGTGGTAAGCGCGAGGCGCATGGCGGCGCGTGCCTCCCGAGACCAGCTGGGAGATATCACCATGAGGATATTCGAACATGCGCTGGAAACTGATGATCGCTGCCTGCTTCCTTCTCGTCGCGCCCGCGTTAGAGGGCGCCGCGACCGCCCCGCGCCCGCAAGGTACACAGCCGACCCATCCCGACGACCGCAAGGCCGTACGCAGGGCGACTGCCGGCAAGGTGGAGCACCGCGCGGAACGCGACCTGAGCCGGACGGCGGACTCGGCGAGTCCGCGTACTGAACGCGAGCGTGAGGAGCATGACCATGACCGTGACGACGACTGAAGCGTCGCCGACCGTTCGGCGCTGGGATCCGCTGGTCCATATCACCCATTGGGGAATCGTGGTCATGGTCATCGCGAACGCGCTGGTTGTCGAGGAAGGCTCGAGTCCGCATATCTGGATCGGCTATGGGCTTGCGGCGCTGCTCGCGCTCCGGCTCCTGTGGGGCGTGATCGGGCCGCCCGTGGCGCGCTTCTCGGCTTTTCCGCCGAGCCCTCCGCGGGCGCTCGCGCATATCCGAGAGATCGCCGACGGCCAGCGCACGCCGCACGCGTCGCACAATCCGCTCGGCGCGCTGATGGTCTACGCGATCTGGAGCTGCCTGGCGGTCATCATCGCGACAGGCATCGCCATGGCTCCTCCATCGGCGGCGCCCTGGACCAATCTGGAGAGCAAAGAGCGGACGGAGGCGGTCAAGCACCCCTCCGCTTCCCCCGCGGCCGACGAGAGCGAAGGCGGCCAGGCGGGGGAGCGTGAGGAGGGCCCGCTGACCGAGGTTCATGAGGTCGCGGTCAATTTGCTCTACCTGCTGATCGCACTGCACCTCGCCGGGGTCATCTTCGAGACGCGGCGCAGCGGCCGGCAGATCGTCACGGCGATGCTGCCCTGGCCTGCGGGGTCAAGGCGCGAATGAGAGCACGCCCCCGACGCTACAGCGGCGACCGTCACGCCTGGACCGTCGCCGCGATCGTCGCGCTGCAATCGCTGGCGGCGGGTTTCTTCGCCGTGGACGCCCTCGCCGACCTGCAGCGCGACGGACTTTCCGCGCATATTGCCATCGAAGGCCCCGTCGCGCTCGCCCTACTTGCCGGTCTTGTCTTTGGTGCGCGGCAGGTCCGGACGATGTTGGCGGATGCGCGGCGCCGTGATGCAGCGTTGGCGGCGGCATCGGGCGCGCTCGCGGAGGTGATCCGCGCGCGCTTCGCCGGCTGGGGACTGACGCTCGCCGAGGCCGATGTCGCGCTGTTCGCGCTCAAGGGATGCGACGTGGCGGAAATCGCGCGGCTGCGAAACACCGCCACCAGCACGGTTCGCGCGCAACTGGCCCGCGCATATGCCAAGGCAGGCGTCGGCTCGCGCGCCGCGCTGGTCAGCCTGTTCATCGAGGATCTGCTCGACGCCGCGCCGGCAAAGCCAGCCGCTGCGGCCGCCTGAATCCGCTGGCCGACACCGGCTAGAGGGTGACGAGATCGGTGTGCGCGAAGCCCTTGGAATAATCGAGCACCGAGATGACCTTGGGCAGGAGCTTGAAGACGCGCACGGCTTCGGGCCCCGGCATCGGACCGGGCATCGCTTGCTGGGGCGGATATTTCTGCGCGAGCAGGCCAAGGATGCGGACCACCTCCGCCGAGTCGGTGACCGGCACCGCATGTGCGGCCATCGACAGGCCCTCGATCTGCATGACTTGCTCCGTGTCATGGTCGATGGTCAGCGAGACGCGGTCGTCATGCGCCAGATTTGCAGCCTTCTGGCTCTCGGGCCCGCACAGGAAGTAGAGCATGAGGCCTTCGCTGGCATAGCCAACGGTCGTCGCCTGCGGCCACCCATCGGGGCGCAGCGTCGCGAGCGTCAGAATGCGGTGCGCGTCCAGCAGCCGAAGGATCTTGTCCTTGATCGCGTCGTCCATAAAGCCTCGCTCGACCATGAAAGGCGGACCATTGCCGCGCGCCGATCCTGGGTGCCGAGCTGTCCAGGCGCAGTACGCAATGTCCGCAAGCTTGCTGTTCGCACTGCGTAGGATTCCTGATTGGGGCAGTTGCACGCCGCGGTCATCCTCGGCGGCATGTCCAACCAAGGTCCGATCATCGCCAGCTTCGCCGCGCTCGGACGCGGCGACGTCCCGCAATTCGGCGGCAAGAACGCGTCGCTCGGAGAGCTGACCGCCAAGCTGGTCCCGCTCGGTATTCGAGTGCCCGACGGTTTTGCGACGGCGGCCTCCGCCTATTGGGCATTTCTGGGATCCGGGGGAATCGAGCAGCCGATGCGGCAGGCGATCAGTGCCTATCGCGATGGTCGTGCGTCGCTGGAGAACACCGGCGCGACGATACGGCGGCTGTTCCTCGAATCGTCGTTCCCGCACGCGCTCGCGGCACCGATACGGGCCGCCTATCGCGCGCTGTCACAGGGCGCGGGCAAGGCCGACGCGGCTGTTGCCGTCCGCTCGAGCGCGACGGCCGAGGACCTGCCCGACGCGAGCTTTGCCGGGCAGCAGGAGACGTTTCTCAACGTCGTCGGCGAGACCGCGCTTCTCGATGCCTGCCGGCGTTGCTTCGCATCGCTCTTCACCGACCGGGCGATCGCCTATCGCGAGGCCAAGGGCTTCGATCACGTGAAAGTGGCACTGTCTATCGGTGTGCAGCTGATGGTGCGCTCCGACCTCGCCGGATCGGGCGTCATGTTCTCGATCGACACCGAGACCGGCTTCCCGCGCGCCGCGGTGATCAGCGCCGCCTGGGGCCTGGGCGAGACGGTCGTGCAGGGGAGCGTCGATCCCGACAGCTATACGGTGTTCAAGCCGCTGCTCGCCGATCCGCAGCTCAGCCCAGTGATCGACAAGCGCCTCGGCGCCAAGGCCGAGAAGCTCGTCTATGCGACCGGCGGGAGCGCGCGAACCGCCCTGCGCAAGACGAGCAGGAGCGAACGCGAACGCTTCGTGCTGGAAGACGCCGAAGTGCTCCAGCTCGCGCGATGGGCGGTGCTGATCGAGCAGCATTATGGTTGTCCGATGGACATGGAATGGGCGAAGGACGGCGAGACCGGCGAGATCTTCATCGTCCAGGCACGGCCCGAGACCGTGCAGGCCCACCGCGCCGCGGGTTCGATGAAGAGCTGGCGGCTCGCCGCCAAGGGCGAAGTCCTCGCAACCGGAGCAGCGATCGGCGAGGCGATCGCGAGCGGTCCCGCCTGCGTGATCCGCGAGCCCGATGAGATCGGTCGGTTCCGTGATGGCGCGATCCTCGTCGCAACCAATACCGACCCAGATTGGGTGCCGGTGATGCGCCGCGCCGCTGGCATCGTCACCGACCATGGCGGCGCCACCAGCCATGCCGCGATCGTGAGCCGCGAACTGGGGGTGCCCGCAGTGGTCGGCACGGGCGACGCGACAAACGCGATCCGCGACGGGCAGGAGATCACCCTCTCCTGCGCCGCGGGCGACCGCGGCCTGGTCTATGACGGTGCGCTCCCGTTCGAAGTCGAAGATATCGTGCTCGAAGACCTACCGACGACCCGCACCCAATTGATGGTCAATCTCGCCAGCCCCGCCGAAGCGTTCCGCTGGTGGCGGCTGCCGGCTCAGGGCGTGGGCCTTGCGCGGATGGAATTCATCGTCAGCAACCTGATCCGCGTGCATCCGATGGCGCTGGTCCATCCCGAGCGGGTGACATCGGAAAGTGACCGGGGAAAGATCGCGACGCTGGCGCGGGGTCATGCCAGCCCGTCCGACTTTTTCGTCGACACGCTCGCGCGCGGCATCGCCAAGATCGCTGCGGTCTATCATCCGCATGCTTGCATCGTCCGGCTGAGCGACTTCAAGAGCAACGAATATGCGCATCTGGTCGGCGGCGCCGATTTCGAGCCGCAGGAAGAGAATCCGATGCTCGGGTTCCGCGGCGCGTCGCGTTATTATCATGAGCGCTACCGCGAGGGCTTCGCGCTCGAATGCCGCGCATTGAAGCGCGTCCGCGAGGAGTTGGGCTTCACCAATGTCGTGGCGATGGTGCCGTTCTGCCGCACACCGGCGGAGGCGGACCGCGTGCTCGCCGAGATGGCGGCGAACGGCCTCGAGCGCGGCCAGGCAGGCCTGCAAATCTATGTGATGGCGGAAATTCCTTCCAATGTGGTCCTCGCCGAGGAATTCGCTGCCCGCTTCGACGGTTTCTCGATCGGTTCGAACGACCTGACCCAGCTGCTGCTCGGCGTCGACCGCGATTCGGACCTGCTCGCGCCGTTGTTCGACGAGCGCGATCCCGCAGTCACCCGCACCATCGCGGATCTGATCGCCCGCGCGCACGCGTGCGGCGCCAAGGTCGGCATCTGCGGGCAGGCGCCAAGCAATTACCCCGAGTTCGCGGCCTTTCTCGTCGAACAGGGCATCGAATCAATCTCGCTCAATCCCGACAGCTTCGTCGCGACGCTGAGGTGCGTTGCTGAGGCCGAGCAGGACCGCGGATAACCTCAGATCAGTGACGCCGGCTCGACGACGATAAGGGAAGCTACGCATTCGGGGGTTTGCCCAAGCGGGATAACGTCAGCCCGCTCGGAGGGAGGCAGTGTGGCAACTTCTGGCACCTGTTCCGGGTGACCGATGCCGCCCGCGCGAAGGAAGTTGCGGTGCAGCTCGGCCGGATGAACGACGAATGGGCGCAGGTGCGGCAGGGCCTTTCGCCTGGCGACCGCGTCATCCTCCATGCCGGAGACAAGGTCGCCGATGGCGTCCGGGTTCGCATGCGATCGGCCGATGTGAAGAGCTTGGCGTCGATCGGCTCGCCACTCTGCCGGGCGCTACTGAAAAATAGGGAAATGCCCATGACCAGTCAGACCATTCAATGTCCCGTCGAGGATCGCGTGCTCCGCCGCGCGAGCGCGGTCGTCACGCAAGCCCTAGACGATCCATCGACGCGGCCGCAGGTGCGGGCGTTCTTCGACGAGGCGACGTTCACGGCGAGCTACGTCGTGTACGATCCCGCCACGCGGCGCGCGGCAATCATCGACTCGGTGCTCGACTATGATCCCGCCACCGGCCGGACTTCCCACGCGTCGGCCGATGCGATCATCGCCTATGTCGAGCGCGCAGCACTCGTCGTCGAGTGGCTGCTCGAAACCCATGCCCATGCCGACCATCTTTCGGCTGCGCCGTATCTCCAGGAGCGTCTCGGCGGCCGGATCGCGATCGGCAGCGCCATCACGATCGTGCAGGAGACCTTCGGGAAGCTATTCAACGTCGGGTCGGAATTCGCACGCGACGGATCGCAATTCGACCGGCTGTTCGGCGACGGCGACGATTTCGAGCTGGGCAGCCTGCGCGCCACCGTGCTTCACGTGCCTGGCCACACGCCCGCCGATCTGGCTTATGTCATCGGCGACGCCGTATTCGCCGGCGACACGATCTTCATGCCCGATTATGGCACGGCGCGCGCGGACTTTCCGGGCGGCGACGCCGCGCAACTCTATCGTTCGATCCGGCGGCTGCTCGAGCTGCCGCGCCAGACGCGGTTGTTCCTGTGCCACGACTATAAGGCGCCGGGCCGCGACGCCTATGCGTGGGAGACCAGCGTAGGCGCCGAGCGCGACACCAATATCCATGTCCATGACGGTGTCGACGAAGCCGAATTCGTCGCGATGCGCACCGCGCGCGATCGCACGCTCGACATGCCGCGGCTGATCCTGCCGTCGGTCCAGGTCAACATGCGCGGCGGGCATCTGCCCGCACCCGAGGCGAATGGCGTCCGCTATCTCAAGATCCCCATCGACGCCGTCTGAGCGCACCCCCTCCAGGAAAGGCATTCCCATGGCACTCAAGCCCCTCGCCCCCGGAATCAGCGTCACCGGCCAAGTCACGCCCAGTGCGGTGGCCGCAGCCCGCGCGGCGGGATTCCGCACGATCATCAACAATCGGCCGGACCGGGAAGAGCCGGGACAGCCCACCAGCGCGGAGCTGGAAGCCGAGGCCAAGGAGGCCGGTATCGAATATCACCATATTCCGGTGGTACCCGGTCAATATGGCGACGCGCAGATCGCTGCTTTTTGCGACGCGATCGCCGGGTGCGACAAGCCGGTACTCGCTTTCTGCAAATCGGGGATGCGCGCGGCGTCGCTCTGGGCGTTGTCGCAAGCCGGAAAGCTCACGACCGGGGAGATCCTCCGTCAGGCGGCGGCGTGCGGCTATGATCTGACGCCACTCGCACCGCGGATCGAGGAGCGCGCCAGGATCGCGCGGGGCTGAGATGCTCGCGCCGCTCCAGTATCTGTTGGGCGCGGGCTCGGGCGCGCTGGTCGGGTTCACCCTCGGCCTGGTCGGTGGTGGCGGCTCGATCCTCGCTGTGCCGCTGATGGTCTATCTGGTCGGCGTGCGCGATCCGCACGTGGCGATCGGCACCAGCGCCCTCGCGGTCGCCGCCAATGCCGCGACCGGCTTGATCGGCCATGCGCGCGCCGGGACCGTCAAGTGGCGCTGCGGTGGTATGTACGCCGCTGCCGGCATCGCCGGGGCCTTTCTCGGCTCGACGCTCGGCAAGGCGGTCGACGGGCAGAAGCTGCTCGTGCTGTTCGCGCTGCTGATGATCGGGGTCGGCGTGCTGATGCTGCGCAAGCGCGACGCGGACGACATGCCCAACGTGCAATGCAACCGTACCAACGCGCCCAAGGTATTCGGTTTCGGGCTCGGCACCGGCGTCTTCTCGGGCTTTTTCGGTATCGGCGGCGGATTCCTCATCGTGCCCGGGCTGATCGCCTCGACCGGCATGCCGATGATCAATGCGGTCGGAACCTCGCTGGTTGCGGTCGCCGCGTTCGGCCTGACGACCGCGCTCAACTATGCGGCCTCGGGCATGATCGACTGGCCGCTCGCGGGCGTGTTCGTAGGCGGGGGCGTACTGGGCGGCATTGGGGGGACGCTCGTCGCGCGGCGCCTGGCCAGCTCCGGCAAGCTGGCGCGACTGTTCGCCATCCTGATCTTCGCGGTCGCCGCCTATATGCTGTGGCGAAGCACCGCCGCGCTCGGAGTCTGAGAAATAGCCGACGGCGAAATTGTCATCTGTCCCAACTGTGCGACGGCGAACCGCGCATCGCGCACTCGCCTGCTTGAGCCGGGCGAGCGCTGGCGGTGCCATCGCGCGAGAATAGCTGCGCAAAGCATCTAGTGCCACCCTATCACACCCTCCGTAACAACCCCTATGTCGTGCGCGTTTCGCGAGACCTAGCGTCGGCCATCCGACCCCGCCCGATGGAGGCGAACCATGAAGAATGTTCTCGTGCTGATGCACGACGATCCCGGCCAGGAAGCGCGCTTCCGGGCGGCGGTCGACCTCACGCGCGTGCTCGGCGGACATTTGACCTGCCTCGATGTGGTCGAAATGCCGCCCGCGATCGTCACCGGAATGGACGATTGCCGCGCCACGGCGATCGTACTCGAATGCGAGCAGCAGCGCGAAAGCGAGAACCGCGCGCGGATCGAGCCACAGCTCAAGGCCGCGCAGCTTGCCTATAGCTGGATCGAGACGATCGGCTATCTCAGCCCGAGCGTGCGCGATGCCGCAGGGCTCGCCGACGTGATCGTACTCAATCGCGCGCTCGAAGGCGGCCGTCCCGACATGCGCGAGATCACAGGCGAAGTTCTGATCGGCGCCAACCGCCCGGTCCTCGCTGTGCCCGAACAAGCGCGCGGGTTCGATGCGCGCGGCCATGCGCTGGTGGCGTGGGACGGGAGCAAGGAAGCCGATGCGGCGCTGCGCGCCGCGGTGCCGCTACTCGCCCATGCAAGTGCGGTCACGCTGCTCGAAGTCGAGGACG